>JACDJA010002174.1_pt1 | contig 14566 bp, 10 predicted proteins | sample 7449241 | NCBI WGS metagenome assembly JACDJA01 (sample SAMN14253289, study PRJNA609438) | sludge metagenome | isolation source: initial anaerobic sludge | collected 2018-12-20 | reverse complement strand
GCATGCCGCCGGCCCGGTGGCTGGTGGCCTGCGTCATCGCCACGTCATCGCGTTCATGCAGGGTGACGTCATAACCCGCGCGCGCGAACAGCAGCGCATGCCATGTGCCGGCAATGCCCGCGCCGATGATATTGACGGAAGAGTCTCCTCGCGGAGATGATAACGTGTCTCGATACATCCCTGTCCCTTCGCCGGCATGACCCGGATCAGGTTCAAAGGGTCACCGCGCATTCTGCGGTATCTCAGCTCCACGCCGGAGCCCCCCTCGGAACAAGACTTACGATAAACCCGATGCATAGGGGTTTCAATGGTCCGCGCCTCGATGGAGCATGGCTTTTCCGCATCGTGGGACCGCGTTTTCGGTCTGACTCCCGCGATGGTTTCGCGCATGCAGCATCGTGGTTTGCGAAATTTACCTGGAATTATGGCCCCGGTGCTTAGGTCTGGAACTGCTTCTCCAGCCGGACCCGCGCATGATCATCGCCGCATATTTTGACCTGCCTGCGAAGGCTGTATCGCGATGAGCAGCCAGACTCCCGATGCGGCGGCTTCACGGCGATGCATGCTGCCGTGCGTGCTCGGCGTGTGCCTGTTCGCCGGATTGCTCCTTCTCGGAAATCGCTTGCTGGCTGATCCCGACACGTACTGGCAGATCAGGATCGGGCAGCAGATTCTCGAGACCGGCGCGCTTCCGCGCACCGACACCTTCTCGTTCACGATGCTGGGGCAAAAGTGGATTTCCACGCAGTGGCTGGCGCAGGTGCTCTATGCAGCCGCCTTCGCGCGCGCGGGGTGGGCCGGGCCGGTGGTGCTGACAGCGGCCTCCATCGCAGGGGCTTTCGTCATTCTTGCCTGGTTCGTTCGGCGCCGTCTCGACGCGGTCCCGGCGCTCGTTCTGGTGATGGCGGCGCTGGCGATTGCCTCGCCGCATTTTCTGGTGCGGCCACATGCGCTGGCGATGCCGGTGATGGTGGCGTGGCTTGCCGGATTGATCGCCGCGGCGGACCGGAGCAGGGCGCCTTCATACTGGCTGCTGCCGCTGATCGCGCTGTGGGCCAATCTTCATGGCAGCTTCATTCTCGGTTTGGCGCTGATCGGGCCTGTCGCGCTCGATGGGGTGCTGAAGGTGGACGCGCAGGCGAGGGCGCGGATGCTGCTGCGCTGGTTCGCGTTCGGTGTTGCGGCGCTTGTTGCAAGCTGCCTGACACCCTATGGCGTTGACGCCATTCTCGCGGCCCGCAACATCCTCAATCTCGGCGCTGCGCTACCGCTGATCACCGAATGGCGGCCGGCGGATTTCTCCCGGCTCGGCGCGTTTGAAATCTGCCTGCTGCTCGGGCTGGGCGCGGTTTTGCTCAAGGGCCTGACACTTCCGCTGATGCGCGTCGTGCTGGTGCTGGCGCTGCTGCATATGGCGCTGTCGCACATTCGCAATATCACGGTGCTGGCGCTGCTGCTGCCGCTTGTGATCGCAGCGCCGCTGGCGGCCCGTTTCGGGCGGGCGGATGACAATCCGAAGGCCGCGCGCTTGTGCGGGCCGTTGGCGGTTGCCGCGCTGGTGGCGATCGCCGCCATGTCAGCCTTCGTCATCGCGGGCAATCGCTACGCGCCGTCGTCAAGCCTCGCGCCTGCCGTCGCGGCGTTGAAAGAGCGCGGTGTGTCGCGCGTGCTGAACGATTACGATTTCGGCGGCTATCTGATCTGGGCCGGCATTCCCGTGGCCATCGACGGGCGCACAGAGCTTTATGGCGAGCGCTTCATGGTCGAACTCGATGACGCCATGATGCTGAAAAATCCGGATGCGTTGTTCAGGCTGCTGGCCTCGCAGCGGATCGACGCCACCTTGCTGCGGCGGCAGACGCCGGCCGCGCAACTGCTCGATCATGTCGACGGCTGGAAGAAGGTGTTTGCGGATGACAACGCGGTTGCTCATGTCCGCGATCCATCCGCGCGGCACACCGCAGAACCAGAAATAAAGCCGGCCTCAAATTGAGGCCGGCTATTTCAGATCGCACCCAACAAGCTGATGTCAGTGGCGATGACGCCGGTGCTTGCGCGGGACCGCCTGCGCGTTGGCGTCGAACAGTGTGATGCCTTCCGGCGCGGCGTTGGCCGCCTGCTGCTGCAGCCGCCCCTGACGCTTCGCGGCGTAGTAATAGCCGCCCGCATAATAGGAGACAGCGCGGTTGTGATCGCCGCCCGCGGCACGGTAGGCGCCCGCGAGATACTTCACGGCGTAGGTGAGATTGGTGTCCGGATCGAGCAGGCCTTCGGCGGTGCCGGTGTAACCAAGGCCGCGCGCCGTCGCGAGCTTGATCTGCATCATGCCGTAATTGCCCTTGCTGACGGCGCGGGGATTGTAACGGCTTTCGCGCACGATCACGCGGTGCACGAGTTCGGGCGGAACGCCGTTCGCGGCCGCGTGGCTGGCGACCATGGATTCGTAGTTGGCGCGCTGTGCGCTGGCCGGATGAATCATCATCGCCGCCACAGCGGCGGCGAGCAAAATCCGTTTCATGATGTCTGTCCTCAGCGGTTCGGGAAAAGGATCAGCGTGGAACGCAATGCCAACGCAACGGAACGGCCCGGCTCAACGGCGGCGGGCATGTGACGGTTCCGTGACCCGGAAATGTGGAGAGAACGTGACGGCCAAATTAGTGACTCTATATCAATGACTTGGAGCCATGCGAATGCGCAGTCGGGCTATGCAGTCACACTCACCCGGTCACTGCTGAAGATTCGGCAGGGATGTCACCGCAACACTGATCGCGCCTTCCGCCTCGGCGATAATGCGGAGCGTGCTGGAGTCGAAGGCGATGCTGCCGAGCCGCACGCTCGACACCGAGGCATCGACGCGAATGCCTTCATCGCTCTTTCGCATGTCGGCGACGACGGACGATATCTTCTGTTGCGCGTTGGCGGCGAAGGTTTTGAGGTCGATGGTGGCGCGCTGCTCGAGCGCGCGTTGCAGATAAGGCACGGCGGGCCGCGCGGCTGCGCCGAGCAGGCCGAATGCGGAATCCGATTCCACCGCGAGTTCGAGATCGGTCAGCCGCAGAATCTGCTGCGCCTGATCCAGCACCGGGCGGCCCCAGATATGGATGGTCGCTTCGCCGCCGAGGCCGAGGAAGCTCTTTTTCTCCTTCGCGTTGACGAGAAGCGAGATCAGCAGGCGCTGGCCGGCGGCGGAGACGTTCGCGCTTTTCACCGTGACATCGACCGAGCCGCTGCCGTCTTCGGGAAACTTGCGGCCTTTCAGTTGCAGTTCGACGATCTTGCTGACTTCGGTGAAGGGCAGGTCGATCGGCACGCCGATGGTCACGCGGCCGCGATCGGGCTGCGGCATGATGTCGAGCGTTGCGGGGAACGGGCAGTCCGGTTTCGTCTCGGTGGGCAGTACGCGCGTCTCGGCCTGCAGTCCGAGCGTGAAACTGACCCAGTTGGCGTCGATACGCGGCTGCGCCGCCATGGCGCGGACAGGCCTCATCTCAAGCCACAGCACCGGCATCCCGGTTGCGGCCGGAGGCAGCGGAATCGAGCGGCAGAGCTTGGCCCATTCGCGCCGTGCGTTCTGTTCGAGCGAGCGGTCGTTGCGCAGGCGCTGCTGCAATAGCGCCATCTGCTCGCTGACGGTCTTGTCGATCAGCGGCTTGACTTGCGCGGGCACCGCGACTTTCGCGCCGGCGATGGTGAGGCTGCTCTCGCCGAGGGTCACCTGCGCCGCGAGCTTCGGATCAATGCGCCACTCGCGCAGGATTTCCGGACGCGCGGTGATGCCCACATTGCCGTGGATCGCGGCGCTGGCGTTGAACTGCTTGATCGAGACGCTGCCGAGCTGCTTGACGGCGTTGCTGCCGAGAACATTTCCCAGCGCATTGCCGAGCGCGGTGCCGCTCGCCGCCGACAGCGAGCCGAGCACCGTCAGCTTGCCGTCCAGCGGCGTCGACAGCGACAGCGCGTTCTGCGCGCCGGACGCGGCGATCGGTCCGCGTGTCACGGTCCAGTTGATATCGGCATTCTGCAAAATCTGGCTGACCGGATTGTCGGCCTTGCCGCCGATGTTGCGCGGCGCGGCGCGGTCGAGACTGTCACGGAGCGCCGGGATGGAGATCGCAATCGGCGTCAGGATTTCGGAGTTGCGCGCCACCTGTGGCAGCGGCGGCAGTTTCGCCAGCACAGGTTTTTCGACAGCGGCGGGCCACAGCCAGTTCATCGCATACAGGCTGGCGGCGAACGATGTGACGAGCACCGCCAGTCCGAGCAGAATGATTTTCAGGCGCATGGCAACTCCGGCATCAGGACGGCGATGCTACAGGGCGCGTGTGATGCACGCCACCCCGCGTGCCGATGAAGCGGTTTATCGGTCAACCGAATGCGGCGGTATCAATCGACCTATCGCAGCAGCTCCTTCGGGAGCTGCCTGTCCTTCGGAAGCTGTGGCGGCTTCTTTTGCAGAGCAGGAACCGCAGGCTGGCCCGTGCGCGGCGCAGCCGTCGGCACCTGCGGGACGCCGAGACGGCCGGGGACGCCGAGGCGATTCAGCAAGCCTCCCGCACCCTGCAGCGCGGACCCGCCGGGCGCAGCCGCTGGCCGCTGTAATCCGCCCGGCATGCCGCCTTGCTGAATGGCAGGCCGATTCGGGAGTCCTGGCTGGCTCGGTATCGGCGGGCGCGAACCGAACTGACCCGGTGCTCCGGGCGGGCGCTGGAATCTGCCAGGCGGCTGAGCGCCCGGTTCGCGCGGAAGTCCGGGCTGATTGGCAAGACCCGGCTGGCGTTGCATGCCCGGCTGCAGGTTGCCGCGCTGCCCGGGTGCGTTCTGCAGACCCGGACGTCCGGGTTGTCCTGGCTGATTCAGTCCGGGACGGTTCGGTTGTCCCGGTTGATTGAACTGACCCGGACGATTCATCCCCGGCTGACCGTGCTGACCCGGGCGATTCATTCCAGGCTGCCCGCGCTGTCCCGGCTGATTCAGCCCCGGCCGATTTCCTGGCGGATTTCCCGGCTGGTTGCCAAGCCGGTTTCCGGGCTGGTTGAATCCGCCGCGCTGCGGCGCGCCGCGATTATATCCGGGCCGTCCGAAGGCCGGCGGGCGGTTTGGATTCTGCATCCGGAAATCGCGCTGCTGCCTGACGATGTTGCGTCCGATGCCCTGCATGGTGTGAACGCGCTGCATGAAGCCGCGGTCCCGTGCGATCATCTGCGCCGACATCACCATCGGTGTCGCCGACATCCGCATGCCAAAACCCGGCACCATCATGCCGCGCACCGTGAAGCCGCTCGCCGCCTGCGTCAGCATGCCGAGCGGCGCGCCGTCGCGGCCCCGGACGTCGATCCGTCCGACCCTGCCATCAGCGTCGGGATAGAGCTTGATGCCGACATTGCTGGCGCTGGCCGTGCCGGCTGCGGCGCCCTCCGGCACTTCGACGACGCCGGTGGTGCCGCGAATGCCAAGCGTCGCGGCCGGCGTTTCGATTTTCATGTCGCCGGTCTTGGCGACGGCGGCGGCGACGAACGCCATGGTGCCGCGCGTGACGTTAATGAGAGCTGCGTTGTCCTTCGCGCCGCTCTGATAGACGAAGTTGTCGACCACCACGCGCGAGCTCGCGGAGAGATTGAGCGTGGTGTCATCGTTGAAGGTCACGCCGAGCGTGGCGTTCGTGTCCGTCTGGAGGATGTCGCCCTTGAAGATTTCGTCCTGCAGCTTCAGGGGACCGATCATGCCGCCGCGGGTCACCGTCGCGCTGCCTTTCAGAGTGACGACATTGCCTGCGGGTTCGTCCGAAGCCTGTTGCTGCTGTGCTGCGTCCGCTGCCGACGGACCGGGCTGCGCGGGTGTCGCGGATGGGTCCGGTTGAGTGGCGGGCGCCGGGCTTGCGGGTGGCACCGGTGCCGGTTGCGCAGGCGCAGCCTGAGCGACGCGGATGGATTGTTCAGCATGCATTGGTGTAGAGGCGAGGCCGCACAGGATCGCCGCGGTGAGCAGGACAGAACGGATCAAAGGATTCACCTGCTCAACGAGCTATGAAACGGACGGGCAACGGCGGTATTTTTGACAGCCTCCACGCGGGGATGCAACGCCGCGCCGCCGGGATTTCATTGCATTTTTGCATTTTGCCGTGACCGGGCCGTTGCCTTGTCAATCGTTGTACACGTCCCTGAATGCCAGCATGCGGGCGAGGTGCCGTTCATTCTGGCGCGGGAAACCGCAGGCCTCGGCGAAGGTGTCGGTGTCGCGATAGGTGCCGAACAGGCGGTCCCAGATTGGCAGGTCGGCATAGTTGAAGCCATGCACATCAAGTTGGTGATGGATCGAGTGCAGTTCGGGCGTCTGGATGATGTATTTCAGCCAGCGTGGCGACTTGAAATTCGAGTGGTAGAAGAACTCGCCGGTCGCGGCGAAGAAATTGAACCACATCGCGCCTTCCAGCGAACAGCCGAGCAGCGGATAGAGCACGGCCGCGGCAAGCGCGGAGTCGGCGAGAATTTCGACGGGGTGCTTGTAGAACGAGGTGATGGCCTCGATCCGCGCCGGCGAGTGATGCACCTGATGGAACACCAGCCACCATCCGTTCATGTGCCGGATGCGGTGCCACCAATAGAAGAAGAACGTGCCGACGAACCAGCCGATGAAGCCTTCCAGCACCGGCATCCGCAGCGCGTCGAGATCGAACAGCGAGGCCGAGCCGAACAGCTTGCTCCAGAGTGAATTGGTACCGAGGGTGATGGCGACCTGAAAGCCGGTCACGATCAGCGCGCGCAGATACCAACCCGGCGCATTCGGCAGTTCACGGCCCGGCCGCAGCCGTTCCAGCGTCATGAAGATGGCGGCGGACGCGATGATGAGCAGGGTCGGCAGCGCAAGAGCCATCATGATGTGCCCTTACCCTGCGGGACAAACATCGCCGATCCGTCAAGGATGAAAAACATGGTTCGCTCCTGCACCGCATTTGTCTGTGCGGGAGGAAAAAGGTTCATGATCCCGGCGCGATCCGGCCGCCCGCGATCCGCCAGGCTTCGATGCCGCCTTGGATGTGGCGGGCGGTGGTGAGGCCGGCGTCCTGCGCGGCCTGCACCGCCATCGCCGAGCGTTCGCCGAACGCGCAGTAGAACAGCAACTGCTTGTGCGTCGTTGCGGCGAGGTCATGCAGAATGCCGCCCGCTTTTACATTGTCCTGAAGATCGGGATAGGGCGCGTGGAGCGATCCGGGAATGATGCCGTGCTTTTCGCGCTCGCGGCGTTCGCGCAAGTCGATCAGAGCAACGTCCGGACGCCCGACGATCTCTCTGGCCTGCGTGGCCGTGAGCGACCAGCCGCGCCGGGCCACGTCGTCCTGCGCGAGGCCCATATGCAGGTTCGCAGGCACCGCGACATCCATCATCTTCGGGTTCGGCAGATGCAGGTTGTTCATCAGGTCGACATACTGGTCGACCGATTTGACCTGAAGGCGTGGATTGCACGCCCTTTCCTCGCCGATGGTCGAGACGGTGTCGCCCTTGTAGTCATGCGCGGGGAAGATGAGGGTCTGGTCGGGCAGCTTCAGCAGGCGGCCAAAAATCGACTCGTACTGCGCGCGCGGATCGCCGTTCTGGAAATCGGTGCGTCCGGTGCCGCGAATGAGCAGCGTGTCGCCGGTGAAAACGCGATCCGGCAGGATGAAGCTGTAGGAATCGTCGGTGTGGCCGGGCGTGTAGAGCACGTCGAGGCTCACGCCTTCGATGTCGATCTTGTCGCCATCCGCAACGCGCATCGAAACGACATCGACGCCGCTCTGTTCGCCCATCACGGTGATGCAATGGGTCTTGTCGCGCAGCGCACCGAGGCCGGTGATGTGGTCGGCATGGACATGCGTATCGACCGCCTTGATCAGCCGCAGATCGAGATCCTGCAGAAGCTGGATGTAGCGGTCGACCTTCTCCAGCACGGGATCAATAATCAGCGCCTCGCCGCCACGGCGGCTGGCGAGCAAATAGGTGTAAGTGCTGGAAACGCTGTCGAAGAGCTGGCGGAAAATCATGACCGTCATGATCGCAGATTCAGCGGCTTGCGATCAAGGGCGCGCCTGTCATCCGATATGGTGATGAAACGGGCGGTTGATATCCGGATATCGAACGGCGGCTAGAACATGCCCAGCACGATCGCGCCGACGAGAATAAACGACGCATAGGCCGCGACGACACTCAAAGGTCCGACGATGGTCATGGGAATCTCCCTTGGCTCAACGCTGGGTCATGTAACGCCGACGTTACCCGGACGTTCCATGTTCAAAAAGGCAGACGTCCTGACTCATCGTGTTCCGTCGCGCGGGTTATGGTTAATAAACATTGAATAACAAGGCGTTGAAGAGTCTTTAATTATCTTCGGTGACCTTGCGCGGATGACGCGCGGAGTATGTTGGTTTGTTGTCGGCTCCCTGATTCTCGTCGCCCTTGCGGGTTGCGGCCGCGGCTTCATGTCCGCGGAACGCGCGCCCTGGCGGGCCGAGGCCGAAAAGGCGTGCCTGAAATCCGGTGCGGTGAAAGAGAGTGCCGATCTCGTCCGCATTGATCCGATCTCGGGTCCGGGCGCGTGTGGCGCGGAGTTTCCGCTCAAGGTCGCAGCCCTCGGCGAGAGCATGAGCAGCCTCGGTTACGCCGACGATCTGCGGCCGCCGGGAAGCATCGGCAACCAGCCGCGCTGGCCGGTGGCGCAACAGCCGCCTTCCTATCGGCCGTCGTATTCGTCATCGCAGCCGCCATCCTATCCGTCACAGTCTTATCCATCGCAGCAGCCCTATCAGGCCTCGCAGCCGGGTTATCCCGCGCAGGCCGGTGCGCCGATGCGCCTGAACGCCCCCGGCGTCGAGCCGCCGGATGAAGAAGATCAGGTCGCTGGACCCGACACGGTGTCACCGGCGATGAGCCGTTCGCCGCGCGCACCCTATGCGCCTCAACCATATCCATCGGCTAATCAGCCCTACACGCCGCCGCGCCTCGGCCCTTCGCAAGGCTCGCCGGTCAGCAGGTTCGGTGCTGTGGCGGTGAAGCCTGCCGCGACGCTGGCCTGTCCGATCGTCTCGGCGCTGGATCGCTGGCTGGCGGATTCGGTGCAGCCTGCCGCGCAGCGCTGGTTCGGCTCGCCGGTCGCGGAGATCAAGCAGATTTCGGCTTACTCATGCCGCGGCATGAACGGCAATTCGCGCGCGCATATTTCCGAACATGCCTTCGGCAACGCGCTGGATATCGCGTCGTTCACGCTTGCGGACGGACGGCGCATTTCGGTGAAGGATGGCTGGAAGGGTCTGCCGGAAGAGCAGGGGTTCCTGCGCGATGTGCAGGGCGCGGCGTGCCAGCAGTTCAACACCGTGCTGGCGCCGGGATCGAACGTCTACCACTACGATCATATTCATGTCGATCTGATGCGCCGCGCCAGCGGGCGCGTCATCTGCCAGCCTGCGGCGGTCTCCGGCGAGGCGATTGCGGCGCGCGCCGCGCCGCGCGGTTACGCCGTTCGCGACAATGGCGTTACCGGCTCGATCAGCCAGCGTGTGAAGCGGATATTCGCGCGCGGTCCGTTGTCCAAGGAAGACCGCGACTCCATCGAGGACGAATCCCGTCTCCGGGAGCGCTGAGGTCTTCAGCTTTTTGACGCGCGATAGCCGGCGAGGAATACCCGCACAGCGCTGTCGACCACCGTTGCGATCTGGTCCTTGTTCGGCGCGGGCTTGGCCTGAAAGACGTAGGGCTCGAACAACGTCGCCTGACACATCCTCATATATTGAGCGGCGGCAAGCTCGCAGTTGTCGATCGCGAGTTCTCCGGCCTCGACCCGCGCGGTGAGATAAGCGGCAAGGAGGCGCATCGTGTGGGCAATGACCCGGTCATAAAACCGGCGGCCGACATCGGGCATCCGCTCCGCAATCGCCATCACCGTTCTGACGGCAGAGCCGCCATCGGGCCGGCAGACGATTTCCAGATAGGCGCGGCCGAAGGCGCGCAGGCTGGTTTCGGCATCGAGCGCAGGATCGAAGTTGAAGGCCTTCTTGCCCTGATCGAGGCTTTCCCGCTCGACAATGGCCTCGAACAGCCGGTTCTTGTCGGCGAAGTAGACGTAAAGCGTGCCCTTCGAGACGCCCGCGGCCCGCGCGATCTCGTTCATGCTGGCGCCGTCAAAACCCAGATCCATGAACACCCGCCGCGCGCCATCCATGATCTGATGGCGTTTCGCGCTGTCCTCATCGCCTTGCGGCGCGACAGAGGGGTGGGTTTGGGCAGCAACCATTCGTTTAGCCTGTTTGCCGTTTCGCTGTGGAGCGCGGGCCCTGAGCCGGCGCGGGACCCTGAACTGCTATACGAACTGACGAACCAAAATATCATTGACCGAACGGTTCGGTCAATGATATTTATGTCGCAGGCCCGGCGGCAATCCCGCCGGGTGCGAGCGTTTTGACACGTATGGAGGCCATGATGGCCGTGCCTGCCCGAGACCAGGTTGCGCGCGTTGTCCACCCGGAGCCTGACGAGACCGACGCGTCGCGCGCGGCGGCTATCGAGCAGCGTGCGCGTCCGGCCGAGCAACCTGCGGCGGATGCTCCCGAGGCCGCGCCTCCTGCCGAAGCGAACGACGACTCTGCGAAACCGAAGTCTCCGACGCGCAGGCGCATCATCGTCGGTGTTGGCGCATTGGTTGCGCTGGCCGCCATCTATTTCGGTTATCACTACATGGTCGTTGGCCGTTATCTGGTCACGACCGACGACGCTTATGTCCGTGCCAACAACACGACCATGGGCGCGAAGATCGCCGGGCACATTTCAAAAGTCATGGTGCGCGACAACGCGCGCGTCGGCGCGGGCAACATCGTTTTCATGATTGACGACGGCGACTATCGTCTGGCGGTCGAGAGCGCACGCGCCAAGGTCGCGACGCAGGAGGCGACCATTGAGCGCATCGGACGTCAGGCCAAGGCGCAGCAAAGCGCTGTCGATCAGGCGCAGGCGCAACTGATGTCGGCGGAAGCCGCGATCAAGCGTGCTGAAGCCGATTTCGCGCGTCAGGAAAGCCTGAGCACCAAGGGCTTCGCCTCGAAGGCGACGTTCGATGTGTCGCAGGCTGGCCGCGATCAGGCGCAGGCGGCGGTGCAGGGCGCCAAGGCGGCGCTGGATGCCGCGCAGACGCAGGTTGATGTCATCAACGCGCAAAAGGCGGAAGCCGAAGGCCAGTTGCAGGAATTGCGTTCGGCGCTGGCGAAGGCGGTGCGCGATCTGTCCTTTACGATGGTGCGCGCACCGGTGGACGGCATCTTCTCCAACCGCATCGTCAGCACCGGCGACTATGTGCAGCCCGGTCAGCGGCTCGCCAATGTGGTGCCGATTGACGACGTCTATATCGACGCCAACTACAAGGAAACGCAGCTCGGCCGCCTGAAGCCCGGCCAGCCGGTGTCGATCACGGTCGATGCGGTGTCGGGCCGCACCATCAAGGGCGTCGTCGACAGCCTCGCGCCGGCGTCAGGCTCGGTCTTCACGCTGCTGCCGCCGGACAACGCCACCGGCAACTTCACCAAGGTGGTGCAGCGCGTGCCGGTCCGCATCCGCGTGCCGTTCTCGGTGGCGCGCGAGAATCTGCTGCGGCCCGGCATGTCGGTGATCACCACGGTGAACACCAAGCCGAACCCGGACCACGTCGATCCGATCAGCGCACGATAACCGCATGGCACGCGGCATGCCAGGCCGTACGAACTTCACCTCTCCCCGTGGGGGAGAGGTCGCCCGCATCTTGCGGGCGGGTGAGGGGGATCGGATTTCAGTTCTGGCATTCAGATCCCCTCTTCCCGCCGGGGAGAGGGAGCGCATTCGTTACATGGCGAAGCTCGAGAACTGACAATGGCAGACACCGCATCGCCGACGATGAGTGGCGGCCCCGCCGTCCCGGCGGGAACGGAGACGATCAGCACCCGCCGGCTGATCGCCTTCCTCATCATGGTGTTCGGGATGTTCATGTCGATCCTGGACATCCAGATCGTCTCGGCATCGTTGAATGAAATCCAGGCCGGTCTCTCCGCCAGCACCAGCGAGGTCGCATGGGTGCAGACCTCTTATCTGATCGCCGAGGTGATCGCGATTCCGCTGTCGGGCTTTCTGTCGCGCGCCTTCGGCACACGGCTGCTGTTCGCGATTTCTGCTGCAGGCTTCACCTTCGCGAGCTTCATGTGCGGCCTGACCTCGACCATCGAGCAGATGATCCTGTGGCGCGCGATCCAGGGCTTTGTCGGCGCGGGCATGATCCCCACCGTATTCGCGTCGGCCTACACGGTATTCCCGCGCAACAAGTTTCACATCGTCGGCCCGATCATCGGCCTTGTGGCGACGCTGGCGCCGACCATCGGCCCGACGGTGGGTGGCTACATCACCGACCTGATGTCGTGGCACTGGCTGTTCTTTATCAACGTCGTGCCGGGCATCGGCATCACCATCGGCGTGCTGGCGCTGGTGGATTTCGACAAGCCGAACTTCGCGCTGCTCGAGCATTTCGACTGGTGGGGCCTGATTTCCATGGCGGGCTTCCTCGGCTCGCTCGAATATGTGCTGGAGGAAGGTCCGCGCAACGACTGGCTGCAGGACGAATCGATTTTCTTTTTCGCCGTCGTCTGCGTCGTCTCGGCCGTGGTCTTTTTCTATCGCGCGCTGACGCAGAAGGAGCCGATCGTCGATATCCGCGCCTTCACCGACCGTAACTTCGCGCTCGGCTGCATGTTTTCGTTCTGCGTCGGCATAGGCCTCTATGGCCTGACCTATATCTATCCGCGCTATCTCGCCGAGGTGCGCGGCTACAGCGCGCTGATGATCGGCGAGACCATGTTCGTGTCAGGCGCTGCGATGTTCGTCAGCGCGCCGATCATCGGGCGGCTGATGACCAAGGTCGATCTGCGGTTGATGATCGCCACGGGGCTGGTGATTTTCGCGATCAGCTCATGGATGATGACCGGCATCACCCGCGATTACGATTTCTATGAACTGCTGGTGCCGCAGATTCTGCGCGGCGTCGGCATCATGATGGCGATGGTGCCGGTCAACAACATCGCGCTCGGCACGCTGCCACCCTCGCGCCTGAAGAACGCCTCCGGCCTGTTCAACCTGACGCGCAACCTCGGCGGCGCGGTGGGGCTCGCGGTCATCAACACGGTGCTCGATCACCGGACCGACCTGCACATCTCGCGCCTGCATGACCGCGTCACCTGGGGCAATTCGGTGGCGGTCGAAACGCTGAACATGCTGACCCAGAAGTTTCAGGGCGCGGGAAATGCCTCGCTGATGGCGCTGAAGCAACTGTCGATGATTGTCCACCGGCAAGCCGTGGTCATGAGCTTTGGCGATGCCTTCTTCATTCTGACCTGTTTCTATCTGGCGCTGAGTACGCTGGTGCTCTTTGTCAACAAGCCGAACATGATGGGACCTCCGCCGGACGCGCATTGATGTCGCATCGCAGCCGTGGCACATCAGTCACGGGCATGGAAACGGCAAGCGCGGGCATATGAGTTTCATCAGCGGCGTTGGACTGACGGCTTTCGGCAAGCATGAGGGGCGTTCGACCCTCGATCTGATGACCGAGGCGGCGCAGGGCGCGCTGTCCGATGCGGGTCTCAAGCGCCGCGACATCGACGGTCTTCTGACCGGTTACTCCACCACCATGCCGCATCTGATGCTGGCGACGGTGTTCGCCGAGCACTTTGGCATCCAGCCGTCCTATGCCCATGCGATTCAGGTCGGCGGCGCGACGGGCCTTGCCATGGTGATGCTGGCGCATGAACTGGTCGAGGCCGGGGTTGCGAAGGCGATTCTGGTCGTTGCCGGCGAGAACCGTCTTACCGGGCAGGCGCGCGATTCCGCCATGAGCACGCTGGCGCAGGTCGGTCACCCCGACTACGAGGTGCCGCTCGGGCCGACGATCCCGGCTTATTACGGCTTGCTCGCCTCGCGCTACATGCACGACTATGGCCTGACGCCGGAGGACATGGCGGAATTCGCAGTGCTGATGCGCCGGCATGCCATGTTGCATCCCGGCGCGCAGTTTCATGAACCCATCACGGTGGCCGACGTGATGGCGTCGCGCGAAATCTCGTCGCCGCTCAAGCTGCTCGATTGCTGTCCGGTGTCGGACGGCGGCGCGGCGTTCATCATCAGCCGCGAGCCGACCAACGACCGTCATGTCCGCATCATGGGCTGCGGGCAGGCGCATCTGCATCAGCATGTGACGGCGGCGAAGTCGCTGTCCGATGTCGGCGCGGCGGTGGCGCTGAACCGGGCGCGGACGAAGGCAGGCGTTGATGTCGGCGCGATCAAATATGCCGGTATCTACGACAGCTTCACCATCACGCTGGCGATCCTGATCGAGGAGCTTGGTCTTGCAAAACGCGGCGAGTCCGCGGCGCGTGTGCGCAATGGCGATTTCGGCATCGACGGTGCGTTGCCGCTGAATACGCATGGCGGACTTTTGAGTTACGGTCATTGCGGCTGCGGCGGCGCGATGGCGCATCTGGTCGAAACGCAGTTGCAGATGACCGGGCGGGCAGGGTCACGTCAGGTGCGCG
>JACDJA010002173.1_pt1 | contig 14569 bp, 11 predicted proteins | sample 7449241 | NCBI WGS metagenome assembly JACDJA01 (sample SAMN14253289, study PRJNA609438) | sludge metagenome | isolation source: initial anaerobic sludge | collected 2018-12-20 | reverse complement strand
TTTGCCTCAGCAGCTACGCTCTATGATGTCGGCTACAACCATTTCTGGCGCGCTGCCAGTGAACAGAAAGAAGGAGATCTGGTTTACGTACAGGGCCACTCTTCCCCTGGTATTTATGCTCGCGCTTTTCTGTTAGATGAACTAACTCTCGAGCAAATGGATAATTTTCGCCAGGAAGTAGACGACAGCAACAGTCTTTCTTCTTATCCTCATCCATGGCTCATGCCGGATTTCTGGCAATTTCCCACTGTCTCGATGGGCCTAGGGCCACTTATGGCGATCTATCAGGCACGCTTCATGAAATACCTTGGGGCGCGCAACCTGGTTAAAACCGATGACCGTAAGGTCTGGGCGCTCATGGGTGACGGCGAAATGGATGAACCGGAATCTCTGGGGGCAGTTTCCTTGGGGGCTCGTGAAAAGCTTGACAATCTAATTTTTATTATCAACTGTAATCTGCAGCGTCTTGATGGGCCGGTGCGAGGAAATGGCAAGATTATCCAGGAGCTGGAAAGTACCTTTCGTGGCGCTGGCTGGCACGTAATCAAGGTTATATGGGGTTCCTACTGGGATCCTCTGCTGGCAAAAGACACCAAGGGATTACTGCAACAACGCATGATGGAATGCGTCGATGGTGAATACCAGACTTTCAAATCACGTGACGGTGCTTACGTGCGCCAGCACTTCTTCGGAAAATATCCGGAACTGCTGGAGATGGTCGCCAGCATGTCTGACGACGATATCTGGCGATTAAATCGGGGGGGCCATGATCCTCACAAGGTGTACGCTGCCTACAGTGAAGCAATGAAACACACCGGCCAACCAACCGTGATACTGACCAAAACGATCAAGGGTTACGGTATGGGCGAGGCCGGCGAGGCGCAAAATATCACTCACCAACAGAAAAAAATGGGTACGACCTCGCTGAAGGCGTTTCGAGATCGTTTTGGACTGCCAGTACCGGATGACAAAATTGACGAGATACCCTATCTCAAGTTTGAAGAAGGTTCGCCTGAATACAACTATATGCGTGAGCGGCAGCAAGCAATGGGGGGGTTCATTCATCGTCGACGCCGCAAGGCCGAAGCTCTACAAGTACCACCGTTATCCGCATTCGAGACATTACTCAAAGCAAGTGGTGAGGGGCGTGAATCCTCCACCACAATGGTATTTGTGCGCATACTCAACATCCTGGTAAAAGATAAAAACATCGGTAAGCACGTGGTGCCGATCGTAGCGGACGAATCGCGTACATTCGGTATGGAAGGCATGTTTCGGCAGCTGGGCATTTGGTCATCAGTAGGTCAGCTTTATACTCCGGAAGATGCCGATCAACTGATGTACTACAAAGAAGACAGAAGCGGGCAAATCCTGCAGGAAGGAATCAATGAAGCAGGGGCAATGGCATCATGGATGGCTGCGGCGACTGCCTATAGTACACATGGTGTGCAAATGATCCCGTGCTATATTTTCTACTCGATGTTCGGTTTCCAGCGTGTGGGTGATCTTGCCTGGGCGGCGGGCGACATGCGCTGTCGCGGCTTCCTGCTGGGGGGGACTGCCGGTCGTACCACGCTGAATGGTGAAGGATTGCAGCATGCGGATGGCCACAGTCACCTGGCCGCCTCCACCATTCCAAACTGTGTATCCTACGACCCTACTTTTTCTTACGAACTTACGGTTATCATTCAGGATGGCCTACGCCGCATGTACCAGGAGCAGGAAGACGTCTATTACTACATCACCGTGATGAACGAAAATTACTCGCACCCGGAAATGCCCAAGGGTGCCGAGCAAGGCATTCTGAAGGGTATGTACCTGTTCCGTAACGGGAATAAACATAACAGCAAATTGCATGTGCAATTACTAGGCTCCGGAACGATTTTACGAGAAGTAATCGCTGCGGCAGATATTCTGGAAAAAGATTACAAAATCTCAGCGGATATCTGGAGTGTCACCAGCTTTAACCAGTTACGGCGGGAAGCACTTAGCGTTTCACGCTGGAATCTGCTTCATCCAGACGAGCCAGCCAGACTATCGTATGTAGAAACCTGTCTGAAAGATCGTGAAGGGCCTGTTATTGCCTCGACCGATTACATGAAAATAGTTGCCGATCAGATCCGGGAATTCATTCCGAATCGTTACCGCGTACTAGGTACGGATGGATTCGGTCGCTCGGATACACGCGAGAAACTAAGACACTTCTTTGAAGTGGATCGTCATTACGTCGTAGTTGCGGCGCTCAAGGCATTGGCGGATGAAGAAAAAATTTCGGTATCAGAGGTAACCAAGGCAATCCGGGCCTTTGCGATCGATCCGGAAAAACCCGAACCGGTCAAGGTTTAAGCCCGTTCACAATTGGTAGAATAATTTTGTCTCACCCTGACGATATTTGTTGCAGCGAATCAAGGAGCACATGTGGCTGAAGTCAAGAAAATTCTGGTCCCGGATATCGGGAGTTTTGAAGATGTCCCGGTTATCGAAATCGTGGTCAAGCCTGGCGATAGCGTACAGGCTGAAGATCCTTTAATCGTATTGGAATCGGACAAGGCCACGGTTGAGGTGCCCTCGCCTTACTCCGGAATAATCCGAGAAATTATGCTTCAACCAGGTACTAAAGTCTCTAAGGATTCAGAAATCCTGACTATGGAAGTGGTATCAAGTGCTGAAGAAAAGGTCTCCAAACCTCAGCCATCCGAGCCACAACCTGCGCAACCCGCACGAACAGAAGCAGCAACCGAATCAAATCAGCCTGAAACTATACCGGTGGTCAAATCTACACCCACCACAGCAGCGAAACCAGCGACCCCTCCTTCTTCATTGCCGAAACTTGATCAGGAAGTCGGGGCGCATGGTAAGACAATGCCTCATGCAAGTCCCTCGATAAGACGATTTGCCCGGGAATTGGGAGTGGATCTGACCAAGGTAGTTGGAACCGGCCCCAAGCTGCGTATTCTCAAGGAAGATGTACTGGCTTTTGTGAAACAGGTATTAGCTAGCGAACACAATACTGGAAGTGTGCTTAACCTGCTGCCCTGGCCATATGTAGATTTTGCGAAATTCGGGCCAATCAAACTGAAATCATTGTCACGTATCCGACAAATTTCAGGTGCTAACCTTCATCGCAACTGGGTCATAATTCCGCATGTCACGCAGTTCGACGAGGCAGATATCACCGATCTGGAAGCACTCAGAAAAACTCATAATGAAACCCGGCAGAATAATGGCACCAAACTAACCATACTGGCTTTTCTTATCAAGGCGGTTACAGCAGCTCTAAAAAAATTCCCGGAATTTAACGCCTCCCTAGACAACAGTACGGAGGAAAGTCAACTCATCATAAAATATTACTACCATTTGGGATTTGCAGTCGATACACCCAACGGGCTGGTGGTTCCAGTTATTCGGGACGCCGATCAGAAAGGAGTAATCGATATCGCTCAGGAACTTGCCAGGCTGTCCTCACTTGCCCGTAAAGGTAAATTAATGCCCAGTGACATGCAAGGTGCAAGCTTCACTATATCGAGCCTGGGAGGTATCGGTGGAACCGGCTTTACACCCATTATCAATGCGCCGGAAGTAGCCATTCTAGGGATATCCCGTGCAGGTCTGAAACCAGTTTATCAGAATGAAAAATTTGTTCCACGCCTGATACTCCCGTTCTCGATATCCTATGATCACCGGGTAATTGATGGTGCAGCGGCCGCACGTTTCACTACACATTTGGCCAGCATTCTGACAGACATGCGACTTGCGCTGTTCTGAGTGATGCACAACCAATCAGGCAATGCGGTGCCTGATTGTCTATTTATCGGCAAATGGCTGAAGTAACAGCATACTCACTCATCGGAATTTACGGTGGAACATTTGACCCCGTTCATTATGGGCATCTGAGAATAGCGGAGGAATTGACAGGAATTTTACGGCTAAGCCATCTGTTTTTTTTACCCGCAGGCCAGCCCCGGTTGCGCGATACGCCCATTGTACCCGGAGCACATCGCGTTGCCATGTTGCACGAAGCCATTCGTGGAAATGCTATGTTTTCAGTGGATGACCGTGAAATCAAACGATCTGGTGAAACCTACAGCGTCGAATCACTGCAAGAAATCCGACAGGAATATCAAGCGAAATACAAAGCAGGCAAGCATATTGCACTTTGTTTCATTATTGGAGCCGATGCCTTTATCAGGCTGCCACACTGGCACCGTTGGCGTGAATTGTTTGAATTGTGTCATCTTATTATTGTCAATCGACCTGGGTCGGCTTTGCTCAACAATCTGTCCGATCTACCCGATGAATTGAAAGCTGCTTGCCAGACTCACCAGGCAGTTACGGTCGAAGAGTTGAAAAATTTGCCCTGTGGCCACATCTTTACTACACCCACAACCTTACTGGATATTTCATCCACCAAGATCAGAAGCCTCATTGCTTCAGGAAAAAGTGCACGCTATCTGCTGCCTGAAGCAGTCCTCGACTATATTGACAAGCATAATTTTTATGCCGGAGAAAAATGAAATTACCTAACGAACAACTTAAAACAGTCATAATGGCTCTGGAAGACCTCAAGGCCAGCGATATCCATGTCATAAATGTCAGCAAGCTGACTGCATTATTCAATACCATGGTCATAGCCAGCGCCGATTCCACACGTCAGACCAAGGCACTGGCAGGCCACGTACAAGAAAAGGTAAAGGCAGCTGGAAGGATCGTTTACGGAATGGAAGGCGAACAAACAGGAGAATGGATGCTAGTTGACCTGGGCGATATCGTTGTCCACATCATGCAACCCGCTATCCGTAGTTACTACGACCTGGAAGGACTCTGGGCGGAATCATCCTGGCAGTTACCACAGGAAAATTCCGCTGTATACAGTTAACTCATGGCTGCGAAAATTGGTTTTAAAATAACATAGCCTCTTCCTAAACCTGTTCATTCCTATAAATTTTGCACGCTTATTATTCTGCATCATGAAGCTCCATATCCTGGCGGTTGGCAATAAAATGCCGGACTGGATTAAAAAAGGATACACAGAATACAGCCAGCGCATGCCTAAAGAAGCCGAGATGCAGCTGGTAGAAATAAAACCGGAAAAGCGGATCGGTAAAAAGACCGAGCAACTATTGCAAGCCGAAAGTGCACGTATCCGTATCGCTTTACCGCCCGGGTGCCATATTGTTGTTCTGGATGAATCAGGCAAACAAGCCACCACTGTCAGGCTGGCTGAACTGATGACCAATTGGAGAGAATCTGGCCGGGATGTAACGTTCATCATTGGCGGAGTAGATGGACTGCACCGGGATATTAAACAAATAGCTCACGAAAAACTGGCGCTTTCTACTATGACATTGCCGCACGGGCTGGCGAGAGTATTGCTGGCAGAACAACTTTATCGGGCATTTTCCATCACCCGGAATCACCCCTACCACCGTGCATAATTTGTAATCCTGCTGTAGAGTTCCAGCTACAAGTGCACAATATTTTGCTTATGGAAACATACCTTAAGGCTTGATCCGGGAATGATTACTACAGCTGGCAGTTATATTTATCTGGTATCACGCAGTGCTCGCAGACGCGATCTGCTCAAGCAGATTGGCATCAGGCACACCATATTGCTCATGCGGGAAACCTTATCCCGCCCGGTTGACGTGGATGAAACGCCTGTTCCAGAAGAATCTCCAGCCGATTATGTCTACAGAATTACCCATACCAAAGCAGAAGCTGGCTGGCTACGCCTGAAACAGCGGCGCCTGCCCGTTTTGCCTGTACTGGCTGCAGATACTATTGTTGTTCTGGACGGTCGTATCCTGGGAAAACCAAAAGATACCGGACATGCGGAGGAAATGTTGCGCGCACTCTCTGGGCAAGAACACCAGGTGCATACAGCAGTAGGGCTGGCATTCCAGGGGCAGATCAGGTTACGTTTATCAACAACGATCGTTCGATTCCGGGATATCAGCCCGCACGAAATCCGGGCTTATATTGCCAGCAACGAGCCGTATGACAAGGCAGGTGCCTACGCTATTCAGGGAAAAGCAGCTGCTTTCATCATCAACATCAGCGGGAGTTATAGTGGGGTAGTTGGATTGCCACTATTTGAAACCTCCCAGCTACTGGAAGAAACAGGAATCCCCATTTTCTGAACAAGAATAAATATAATCGGATCCCAGTTTATATGAGCAGCGAGATTCTCATTAATGTCACCCCGCAAGAAACGCGTGTTGCCATCATAGAACAAGGAATCACACAGGAACTGCACATTGAACGCACCAGCAGCCTTGGCATTGTAGGCAATATTTATAATGGACGCGTCAGCCGTGTATTGCCTGGTATGCAGTCAGCTTTTATTGATATTGGTCTTGAACGGGCAGCTTTCCTGCATGTGGCAGATATCCATGAATCCGGCCAGACTGAGCACAATAAGCCGATAGAGCAACTCCTGTCTGAAGGCAGCAACATCCTCGTACAGGTCGTCAAGGATGCAATTGGTGTGAAAGGTGCCAGACTCTCCACCCAGATCAGTCTTGCGGGACGTTTGCTGGTCTATTTACCGCAAGAATCCTATATTGGTGTATCCCAGCGCATCGAAGATAACAATGAGCGCGAATCGTTACGCCAGAAATTACAGAGCATTCTTCCACCTGATTCTTCCGGCGGCTACATTATCCGGACCATGGCCGAAACCGCTGATGAATCAGAGTTACAGGCTGATATCGATTATCTTCACAAACTCTGGCAGGACATCCAGAAAAAATCATTAACCATTTCTCCGCCTTCCCTGCTTTATCAGGATCTGGATCTGAGCCATCGGGTATTGCGCGATTTTGTCAATGCCGACACCTACCGGGTTCGGATAGATTCACGCGAAACTCACCAAAAGCTGACCACCTTCGCCCAGGAATACATGATGAGTGACATGGAAAAAATCAGTCACTATACTGGGGAGCGACCATTATTCGATTTATACGGTGTTGAGCAGGAAATCGAAAAATCACTGGCCAGACGTGTCGATCTGAAATCTGGCGGATATGTAATCATCGACCAGACCGAGGCGCTGACCACCATGGATGTCAACACTGGCGGCTTTGTTGGGGTACGAAATTTTGATGACACCATATTCAAAACTAACCTTGAAGCTGCTCAGGTGATTGCACGACAACTACGACTACGTAATCTGGGCGGTATCATCATCATCGATTTTATCGATATGGATCGCGAAGAACACCGGGCTGCAGTTCTGGCTGAGTTTAATAAAGCCTTGCAAAAGGATCGGACTAAAATGACTGTCAACGACTTCACCGCGCTGGGGCTGATCGAGATGACCCGTAAACGCACACGTGAAAGCCTGGCGCAAATCCTTTGCGAAACCTGCCCGACTTGCCAGGGACGCGGAGAAATCCGGACAGCACAAACGATCTGCTATGAAATTCTGCGTGAATTGTTACGGGAATCTCGGCAGTTCAACGCCAAAGAATATCGTATTCTGGCTTCACAACAAGTAATTGATCTCTTTCTGGATGAAGAATCCCAGAGCCTCGCCCAACTGGGTGATTTCATTGCCAAACCCATAGGCCTGCAGGTAGGTACAACCTATACGCAAGAACAATATGACGTCATCCTCATTTAACCTTTCTCCTGCGACAATATGTCGCATTGCAACCCGCACTAGGCTGGTCTAAAATTTTCAGACAAAGCGATGAGGAGATTGATAATCGTTATCAATTCTGATAGCATCCGAAATTAATATACAAGCATGTTCAACTTGACTAGCTTAAGCGTTTTAGTTTTCGCAACACCAAACAGCTAACTCTAAAATCGCGTAAACGGAAAACATACATTACATACATGGTATGGCTAAAATCTATCATAAACCGGTCCTTACTGGTATATCTCTCATCAGCTTCCTGGTAGTGGTAGCAGCGCACGCCACCGTACTTTACGGTATGTGGCAATATCGCTTCAGCGCTACAGCTCCAGAAACGATCACACTTTACGCGCAGTTCATTGCGCCACCTGAAAAACAGGAAGAAGTTGCCGAAGCGCCCAAAGCGGAGCTGAAAGCAGAACATGTGCCTCCTCAGGTAAAACCCAAGCCACCTATCAGGAAGGTACAACCTCAACCTAAACGCCAGCTGGTAGCCAAGGCACCTGCTGTTACCCAGCAGGAAAAGGTTGTGCCCGAGCCACCCATTGAAGAACACAAACCGGAACCGGAACCAGAACCGGAAAAGAAAATCGTCAATGAAACGGTCGCTGCAGCCAAACCTGCACAGATGCCAGCAGGTCCGGTTACCCTGTCTTCCGAATTGTCTGTATCCTGTCCGGATCTGGCCAGCCCCGCCTACCCTGCTCTATCCCGTCGCCTGGGCGAGGAAGGGAAGCTGATACTCCAGGTGAAGCTGGATGAAACAGGTCGAATAAGCAGCGCCAAAGTTGTCGAAAGCAGCGGATATTCAAGATTGGACAATGCCGCCCTGTCTGCTGTCAAAACCTGGCGTTGCCGGCCAGCAATGCGCGGTGGACAAGCAGTACCAGCAATTGCCCTGCAGCCTTTTAATTTTGTCATCGAAGGAAGTTAATAGATGGAAAAAACACTGGGGTTCTCTAATTTTCTGACACAGGTTGACTCTGTTGGAATGAGTGTGCTGATACTTCTACTTGCCTTGTCAGTCGCAAGCTGGTACCTGATTGTGACCAAAAGTATCAGCAATATGATTGCCTCTCGTCGCGCAAAAGATTTTCTCAAGCATTTCTGGCATATTGATTCTGTGCCCCAGCTTAAAACAGAGATCAGTGCGATGACTGATAGACATGCGTTTGTTCAGCTGGCTAAAACAGCATTGGCTGCCACTGCAGATTCACAAAAGCACGGACTGGAGAAACTGGCGGCAGCTGGTGGTACAAACGAGCTGCTCACCCGTTCGCTGCGCAATAGTCTGGATCAGGAAGCGGCCCGTATTGAATATGGTCTCACCATCATTGCTTCAGCAGGCTCTTCTGCACCCTATATTGGATTGTTCGGCACAGTCTGGGGGATTTATCATGCCCTGATCCAGATTGGCTTGTCTGGTCAGGGTACGCTGGATAAAGTGGCTGGTCCGGTGGGCGAGGCATTGATCATGACAGCCCTGGGCCTGGCGGTTGCCATACCTGCTGTACTGGCCTACAACGCCTTCATACGACGCAACCGCCTGTGGATGGCCCAACTGGATGACTTCGCTCATGATCTCTACACCATCATGACAACAGGCAGCAAGTCCAGCGAAGAAAATAATCAAAAAATACCTCAAAAAGAAGCATCAACCATCTCACAGCATACCCGGGTAACAGAACCGACCAATCTATCAGCAGACGTTATCAGCGGAGAGGGGCACCACTAATGGCTTTCGGTGATTCAACCCGTTATCAGAGCAAGGCGGCCATGACTGAAATCAACGTGGTACCGCTAGTGGATGTAATGCTGGTATTGCTGATTATTTTTATGATCACAGCCCCTTTGCTCACACACTCGGTAAAAGTTGATTTACCCAAGGCATCTAGCACCCTCAATCAAACCAAACCGGAACATATTGAATTTGCTATACATGCAGATGGTAGTTTTTACTGGGGCGGAGAACCTGTTACGCTGGATCAGCTACCTGCACGCTTTGCCGAGGCAGTTAAACAATCCGATAAAACTGAGTTACATATTCGTGCTGACCGTGACACACATTATGAATTGGTAACCAAGGTCATGAGTATTGCTGCTACGGCAGGGCTGGCACGCATTGGTTTTGTGACTGACCCAACCGAGAATCAACCCTGACAAGGACTGGACTCATCCATAGAACAGGAATCGGATATGCAGTTAACCTCAAACCACCACACCCGTAGTTCAAACAACTTCTTTCGCAGAAAGTGAGTTCAACCCAGTTTTTGCCTTTTGAACATGCTGGCGGCAGGTTTCAAACAGGCATATGCCGGCACTGACTGATACATTCAAACTTTCGATACTGCCGCTCATCGGGATACTTACAAGCTGATCGCAGGTTTCCCGAGTCAGGCGACGCATTCCCTCACCCTCGGCACCCAGTACCCAGGCAATAGGTCTTGTCAGCGTAATTGAATCAAGTGTATCGGATGCATCAGCAGTTGTACCTACAATCCAGATGCCCTCCTCCTTCAGTTCACGCAAGGTTCTGGCCAGATTGGTCACAGCAAAAAAGGGTACAGTATCCACTGCACCACTGGCAACTTTATGAACCGTTGCCGATAAACCGACTGCCCTATCCTTGGGGACTATCACCGCATGCACACCAAACGCATCGGCAACACGCAAACACGCCCCCAGATTGTGCGGATCCTTCACGCCATCCAGCACCAGCAGAAATGCCGGCTCGGTCAATCCATCCAGTAAATCTTCAAGTGCAGTGTACTGCTGCAACTTCATCACATGGGCTGCCACACCCTGGTGACGAGTCGTACCGGTCATTTTACAAAGTCGATCCTGATTACAGAGAATCAGACGTGAGGAAGTGGTCTCAGCCAGATTCATCAAATCACGCGCACGCTGATCCTGTCGATTGGTATCCAGATAAATTTCCTTGATGCTGTCCGGATGTTGCCGTAAACGGCTGGTAATGGCATGGAAGCCAAAAATATACTGGGAATGAGACATGATGGCGATGAGAAATGAAGAAGAATATTATTTGCTTGATTTCTTGCGTGCGTTGTTATTGTCTGCAAGGACAAAATCTATCTTGCGGGTGGCCAGATCGACCCGGACAAGTTTTACTCGCAAGCTGTCACCTAACCGGAAACTAATTCCGCTACGTTCACCACGTAATACATGCTTGACCGAATCATGCCGAAAATAATCACTGGGTAATTCTGAAATATAAACCAGACCTTCAACATAAATAGTGTTCAGGGTAACAAACAACCCGAATGCAGTTACCCCGGTGATAACGCCATCAAAGCAATCATTAATTTTATCCTGCATATAAAAACACTTGAGCCAAGATTCAACTTCCCGCGTAGCTTCATCAGCACGGCGCTCAGTTTGTGAGCAATGTTTTCCAATCTCATGCCAGTCGCCAGGGTCATAGTGCTTGCCGGCAAGCACTGCCTTGATGGCACGATGTACCAGCAGATCCGGGTAACGCCGAATGGGTGAAGTAAAATGGGTATACATTTCATAGGCCAGACCAAAGTGCCCGGCATTATCCGGACTGTACATTGCCTGACTAAGAGACCTTAGCATCACTGTTTGCAGCAATTGTGCGTCAGTCCGTTCCCGGATATGGTCAAGTGTCCTGGCATAATCCTTAGCGCTGGGCTTATCGCCACCACGTAACTGCAAGCCGAATTCTTTCAGGAAATCTCGCAATGCCACCAGTTTTTCATCGGACGGCCCTTCATGAATCCGGTATAAAACGGGCTGTTGGTGTTTCTCCAGAAAATCAGCAGCACACACATTGGCCGCCAGCATACACTCCTCAATCAAGCGATGAGCATCATTACGCTCTACTGGGCATATTCTTTCAATCTTGCCCTGATTATTGAAAACCATTTCTGTTTCAATGGTCTCAAAATCAATCGCTCCCCGTTTTCTGCGGGATTTATGCAACACCTTGAACAACCGGTACAATAATTGAATATGCGGTAGCAGTTGTGTATATTCTGTTGCGGTATTCCCTTTGGGCTGATCCAGCAACTCGGCAACAATGTTATAAGTCAAGCGCGCATGGGAAAGCATCACCGCTGGATAAAAACGATATTCGCTCAGCTCCCCCTTGGCAGTCCACAGCATTTCACACACCATGCACAGCCGATCGACCTGCGGATTGAGCGAGCACAACCCATTTGAAAGCACTTCCGGCAACATTGGAATAACTCGTCTCGGGAAATAAACCGAGTTGCCGCGATCAAATGCTTCTTTATCCAGCGCATCCTGATCGCGCACATAATGGCTGACATCGGCGATGGCAACAAACAATCTGAAATCCTTGCCTTCCTGGCGACAATAAACAGCATCGTCAAAGTCTTTGGCCGTTTCACTGTCTATTGTTACCAGCGGTAAATGGCGAATATCTTCTCGCTTGGCAAACTCTTTCTTCAGAACCTTCTTGGGAAACTTGGTGGAAATGATTTCTGGCGAAAATTCATGGGGCAAATCGAATTTGCGCAATGCAATTTCAATCTCCATTCCTGGAGCTGCATAATCCCCCAGAATCTCAACGATATGGCCAATAGGCTGAGCGTGTTGGCCTGGCTGCTGAATAATGTTCGCCATCACCACCTGCCCAGCATGCGCATTCATGATATTTTCCTTTGGGACAAGAATATCCTGGTTAATACGTTTATCTTCAGCCACAATAAAAAAAATACCGTGATCTTCATATAACCTGCCAACCAAGTGCGTATTAACACTTTCCAGCACTCTGACGATTCTGCATTCCCGCCGCCCCCGCCGATCCACGTCATTGGTAAGCCTGGCAATTACGCGATCACCATGCAGCACTTTATGCATCTCTTTTGGGGTCAGGAACAGATCAGTACTGCCATCATCTGGAATCAAAAAACCGAAACCATCACTATGTCCCTGCACGGTTCCTTTTACGAGTTCCAGCTTGTCTGTTACACAAATATCACCCTTGCGATTACAGATAATCTGCCCGTCACGTATCATCGCAGACAGCCTGCGATGAAAAAATTCAGATTCTTCAGCAGTAATATCCAACAACTCAAGCAACTTGGGCTCGCTGATTGGCACTCCCTGTTTATCCAATATTTCCAGGATAAATTCTCGACTGGGAAGCGCTAACCCGTAACGTGTCTGCTCACGCTTAAGAAAAGGATCAAGCTCGCGAAGCTGATTTTTCTTATTTCTTTTTCTCTTGATTGACAAATCGAAGGTTTCCTATAGAATTTGCGATCTTCATGTGTTGTTTATACCTGCCTGGTTTTCACAAAACCAACCAGCAACACAGCAATAATCAAAATAATGCCCAGATGGCGGAATTGGTAGACGCGCATGGTTCAGGTCCATGTGCCTTCGGGTGTGGAGGTTCGAGTCCTCTTCTGGGCACCATTGTACTTTCCTCGAAAAATAGCACATGGCATTAACTTGTATTGTATAGATTCTCTAGTGAAGCCAGTGTAATTTAATTAGGCAGTACTCCCGATACACGCAATCAATATCTGGCAAACCCTCGACTTCCATATCTTCAGTTCTACCCGGCTGATCGCCCGGATTACTCCGTAATTTTTGCAAGATGACAATCATTTTATCAGCCACGACAACAGCATCGATGTAAAGGCAAAAACACATCGTATCATCAAATGTACGGATACCTGGAAATACATCAGGCCTCAAACGAATACCATTAAACTACTTCCTCTTACAATATCATACCGTCAAATTTCGCCAGTACAGCTTGGGCAGCCGGCTCGATTATTTTCACAGCCAGTGATTACAGCTTTTTTATACACCAGAATCTACTCAAAGATATTCTTGCTTCATGAACATGAAAAATCGCCGCATCGCTCATCTGGATATGGATGCTTTTTATGCTTCGGTAGAACTGCTGCGTTATCCGGAATTACGAGGGTTGCCTGTCGTCATTGGTGGCCGATCCGTTCACCAACCAATCATGCAACAGAATGGAACTTGTTTATATGCAAAGCTGCGCGAATATTCCGGTCGTAGCGTAGTAACAACTTCAACTTACGAAGCGCGTGCATACGGAATTTTTTCAGCGATGGGGATCATGCAGGCGGCAAAGCTGGCACCCGACGCCATATTGTTACCAGCAGATTTCGATACTTATCATCATTATTCGCGGTTATTTAAAAATGCAGTCGCTAACATCGCTCCGCATATAGAAGATCGTGGTATCGATGAAATTTATATCGACCTGAGCAAACATCCCGATGAAACAACTCCACTTGCACTGCGTATCAAACAGGCGGTACATGAAACCACTGGGTTATCCTGCTCGATTGGAGTAGCTCCCAACAAACTGCTGGCAAAAATCTGCTCTGATCTCGAAAAACCGAATGGATTGACTATCCTGACACATGCTGATATCCCACATCGAATCTGGCCTTTACCCGTTCATAAAATCAATGGCATTGGCCCCAAAACGCAAGCGAAACTCGCAGATCTGGGTATCCATAAAATTGGAGAGTTAGCCAATGCTGAGCCCGGTTTGCTCCAGATTCACTTTGGTCAGCGTTACGCACTGCAGTTGCATCACGCAGCACTTGGCAACGACAATCGTCCGGTGGTAACCAGCTCGGAACCTAAATCAATCAGCCGCGAAACTACCTTTGAACGAGATTTGCACGCACGCCAGGATCGGGAAAAACTATCCGCTATTTTTACCGAATTATGCACACATATTGCGGAAGATTTGCATCACAAAGGCTATGTCGGGCGAACTATCGGCATCAAGCTACGATATGAAGATTTTCAAACCGTCACACGCGATCAAACTTTATGTACCCCCACCGCTGATGCAACCACCATTCGCAAGGCTGCTGGAAACTGCCTTCGGCGCGTTCCCCTCGAACAAAAACTGAGATTGCT
>JACDJA010002170.1_pt1 | contig 14601 bp, 14 predicted proteins | sample 7449241 | NCBI WGS metagenome assembly JACDJA01 (sample SAMN14253289, study PRJNA609438) | sludge metagenome | isolation source: initial anaerobic sludge | collected 2018-12-20 | reverse complement strand
CAGCCGCTGGCGGTACGGCGCACAGTCTCCTTTGCCCAGGCCGTCTACGATGGCGTGACTGAAGTTGAAGGTGTGACGGCGCGACGCGTCGAGAATGCAGCCGCGGCGCTGAAGCTTGCAGGCAACGGGGAATTACCCGTTCTACCCGATCCAAGCGATGATATCATCCTCCTGCTGCATCCGGCTGTCCTGGTGGATGCCCGCCTGCTCAAGCAGGCCGGCGCCGCCCATATCGACCAGGCCCCCCTGGTCATCGGCCTGGGGCCAGGCTTCGAGGCAGGTCGCAATTGCCACGCCGCCATCGAGACCAACCGGGGACACCGTCTAGGGCGGGTGTTGTGGCAAAACGCGACCGAGACCGATACCGGAGTACCGGGCGATATCGCCGGCTTTCGCCAGGAGAGGCTACTGCGGGCCGCTGTCGCCGGCGTATGGCACCCGCAGGTGGACTTTGGCGAGCGTGTCCAACTTGGACAGGTGGTGGGAGCGATCGAAACGGAGGAATTCAGCCAGCCGGTGGCGGCGCCCCTGGCCGGTATCGTGCGCGGTCTGCTGCATGCCGGACTGACAGTTCAGCCTGGCGTCAAGCTGGGCGACATCGACCCCCGCCCTGACCCGGATACCATCCACACCATCAGCGACAAGTCGCTTGCCATTGGCGGCGCGGCCTTGGCAGCGATAATGTTTTGGATAAACTCAGGGCGCCGGCCATGACCATCACCACACGCCCACTATCGATCCTGGACCATGGCGCTGCCCTGGCTTTATGGCAGGAGGTTGAAGGAATAGGTTTGAGCGCGGCGGACGAGCGCGACGCCATTGCCAGCTACCTGGAACGAAACCCCGACCTCAGTTTTGTCGCCTGGGATGGCGACTTGCTGGTGGGCGCCGTGCTGTGCGGGCACGACGGACGGCGAGGCTTCATCCATCATCTGGCGGTGAGGGAGTCACACCGACGTCTGGGCGTTGGCCGGATGCTGGTCGAGTACTGCTTGAACGGGCTGCGCGAACAGGGTATTGGAAAGTGCCATCTCTTTGTCTACAGGGCCAACACGGCGGCGCAGGCGTTCTGGCAAGAAATCGGTTGGACGCAGCGCGACGATCTGCATATCATGTCACGAACGCTCTGAGATCATTCTCTGTCCCATGTTGGCAGTTCTTCCTGAAACTGATCGAGCCATGCAATCGCCTCTCCTCCCTCGCCGTATTCCCGATGCGCCCGTTGTCGGCGCCAGGGCCGCATTCACGCGTACGCTGACCGAGGCCGATACGGCCCTCTTCATCGGGGTTACCTGGGACGTCAACCCCTACCACACCGATGACACTTACGCCAGCGCCACGCGTTTTGGCCGGCGCATCGTGCCTGGCCTGCTGACGCTTAGCTTGCTCACGCACATGGGCGGCTTGTGGGCCTTTCTTGCTACCGAGATGCAGGTCGAATACCTGGCGGGAGTTTACGTGGGCGATACGATCACGGCGGAAACTGAGGTGGTAGAGGTAGACGAGCGCCGGGGATGGGTACGTCTGGCCGGACGCTGCACCAACAGCCAGGGCGTCGAAGTCTTGCGCGCCCGTATCGAAGGCTTTCCGGGACGCTTCGAAACAGGCGATAGGCAGACATGAACATCTCTGTACGGGCAATGCGGCCGGAAGATTGGCCGGCTGTGCGCGCCATCTATGAACAGGGAATTGCCACCGGCAACGCCACCTTCGAGACCAGCGCGCCGGAGTGGGCGCAATGGGATGCGAAACATCTGGCAGACTGCCGTCTGGTGGCGCGGTTGGGAGAAGATGTGGTTGGATGGGCGGCGCTCAGTGCGGTCTCCGACCGCTGCGTCTATGCCGGCGTGGCCGAAGTCAGCGTCTATGTAGCCGAAGCCGCCTGGGGCCAGGGCGTGGGCCGGGCGTTGTTGCAGACGCTGGTGGAGGCTTCGGAACAAGCAGGCATCTGGACCTTGCAAGCAGGCGTCTTCCCGGAGAATACCGCCAGCCTGCGCCTGCATGAGCGTTGCGGCTTTCGGATCGTGGGCCGTCGCCAGCGGTTGGGGCAGATGCACGGTGTCTGGCGCGATGTGCTCTTGCTAGAACGGCGGAGCCAGAATCTTGGCGTTGATTAGGGCCATAGTGCTCATCCGCGGTAATCCGTGAGAATCAGCGTCCTTAGGACTCATCCGGTAAACTGCTCGACATAACGATGAATCTGGTATCAGCCTTGCGCGTGCAGCCTGGCGACCTTGCCGCCTTCACGGGCGCCGGCGGCAAGACCACGGCCATGCTCCGCCTCGGCCGGGAACTGGCCGATCGGGGGCTGCGCGTGATCGCTACGACAACCACCCGCCTGGGTATCGACCAGCTTGGTCTCTTTCCCTCCCATCTGATCGACCTGAACCCGGCCAGAATTGCCAGCGCTCTTGAGCGCGCCGGCTTCATAGCCGTTGTTCGCGACCTCGACCCTGTCCAGAACAAGGCGCTAGGCTTCCTACCTGCTAGTATTGCCGCGCTCCGGTCGCTAGCCGATGTCGTATTGGTCGAGGCTGATGGCAGTCGGGGCCTCTCGATCAAGGCGCCGGGGCCGCACGAGCCCGTCATTCCACAGGACGCCACCCAGGTCGTCACACTTGCTCATCTTGCTGCCCTCGGCCAGCCGCTTGGCCCGGAGATCGCTCATCGCCCCGAACTCGTCTCCCGGCTGAGTGGGCTGAACATGGGTGATCGAATCACCGCAGCCGCTCTTGTACGCCTTCTGCTGCACCCCGATGGTCCTGCTCGCGGCGCGCCCCAGGGAGCGGAACGGCATCTCCTCCTGAACGGAGGTGAGGCGTTGAAGACTGGACAACTGTTGTCGGGCGGCCTCGCTACCGATACCCAATACCCAATCGCCAAGTACCAGTATCTTTCACATCGCCTTGCCGCCGCGCCCGGCATCGCCTCGGTGCTGCTGGTGCAGACGGCCCATGAGCCGCCTGTGCTCGCCAGTTTCGGCAAGATCGCGACAATCGTTCTGGCGGCAGGCGCTTCGACTCGTTTCGGATCGCCCAAGCAACTCTTGGACTGGGGCGGGCAGCCTTTGTTGCGTCATGTCGTGCTGCAAGCCCTGGCCGCTCCCAGCAGCCAGGTGATCGTCGTCTTGGGCGCAGCCGCCGAACGAATCGCCCCAACCCTGGCCGGGATGCCCGTCACCCTGGTCGAGAATCCCAATTGGGAGCAAGGACAGAGCACGAGCATGCAGGCCGGACTGCGGGCATGCCAGCCGGAAACACAGGCGGCGCTTTTCGTGCTGGGCGACCAACCCACCTTACCCGCCTCTCTGCTCCGTGACCTGGTCGAGACCCACCGCCTGGGCCTGCCGCCCATTGTTGCCCCGCGGTATCAGGGCCGGCGCGGCAATCCGGTGCTCTTTGATCGCAGTTGCTTTGCCGATCTGCTGGCGGTAGTTGGCGACACAGGCGGACGGCCCTTGTTCGAGCGCTATCGCCAACGGATTGCCTGGGTGGAAGCGGGGCCGGAGATACTTGCAGATGTAGATCGTCCCGAAGATGTCAGCGGCTGAACGTGCGTCCTGCTACTTGCCTGCCGCTATGTGCAGCCAACTGCATGCGGACGCGCCAGCAAACCCGATTTGTACCAGCAGGCGACTTGTCTCACAATAGATTCTGCGCGAGCAAAGCGCAGCCGACCTCGATTCCGGGCTTGTTGCCTGGTGGCTACTCCTCTCATTCACACCAAGAACAACATCTATGAAACGACTTCTGCCTCCAATCCTATTGATTCTGTTTGCTCTTTGGCTGGCTGCGTGCAGCGGCAAGCAAGAAGGAAAACCTGTCACTCAAACCATCGAGATGACTGAGTATTCCTATACACCCTCAACGCTCAATCTGCAGGTTGGCGATGTGGTCACGCTCAAGCTGGTGAACAAAGGAGCATTGGAACACGAGATCATGTTCGGCCGCGGGGTTGTGAGCGAGAATGGCCGGCCTAACGGATACGAGACCGATATGTTCACGTCTGCAGACGTCGAGCCGATGGTTAGCGGCGGCGAAATGAGCCACAGCCATGATCACGTCGGCCACATGGTTGTTGTGGCGCCGGGCAAAGAGGCGACGATGGCCTTCACGGTCACCGAGAAGATGGTTGGGGAATGGGAAATGGGTTGCTTCCTGCTGAGCGGCACGCATTACGATTCAGGGATGCAGGGAAAGGTGGTGGTGACGCCTTGATGGCTGCCTGCCCTGGCTGATCCGAATGCGATCGAAACCTCGAAAGTTCGTTCTTAGCAGGGGCGGAGTTTGGCAGCGAATTGACGGTGCAAATCGTTCGTGATAGAATGCACAGCCACGTTCCAAACGGCACAAACGTGTTCGCTCTTGTCTAACGGTTGCACCATGGCTTCGGACTACTTGCCCCTTCTCGTCCTGTTCGTCATCGCTGGCGCCTTTGCCGCTATCGCCATCATCCTGCCATCGGTGCTTGGCCCGCGTAATCCTAACAAGATGAAGCAGGAGCCGATCGAGTCGGGCATGATCCCCTTTGCCGGGGCGTGGCGGCGTTTCCCGGTGCAGTATTATATGGTGGCCATGCTCTTCATCATCTTCGATGTCGAGGTCATCTTCTTCTATCCCTGGGCCGTGATCCTGAACAAGCTCAAGGTCTTTGGCCTGATCGAAATGGCCATCTTCCTGGGCATCCTCATGATTGGGTATTTCTACGTGTGGAAGAAGGGTGCATTCGAATGGGAGTAAGGTGGTGACGCACCTTTGCAGCCCCAGGAAATCAACCTTACCTTAAGACTTCACGTTTTTCGTTTCAGAACCACATGGGCCTCGAACAGCATCTTTCCAACGCCGGCGTCGTTACAACCTCACTCGAATACATGGTCAACTGGAGTCGAAAAAACTCCGTCTGGCCTTTGCTCTTTGGCCTGGCTTGTTGCGCCATCGAAATGATCACCACCGGCACGGCGCGTCACGACATTGCCCGCTTTGGCTCGGAACTTTTTCGTGCGTCGCCCCGCCAGGCCGACCTGATGATCGTCGCCGGACGTGTCAGCAACAAGATGGCCCCTGTGATCAAGCGCCTCTATGACCAGATGGCCGAGCCGAAATGGGTGATCGCCATGGGCATCTGCGCCAGCGCTGGCGGTCCTTTCAACAACTACGCCATCGTGCAGGGGGTTGACAAGATCATCCCGGTCGATGTCTATGTGCCCGGTTGCCCGCCCCGGCCTGAGGCCCTGCTCTTCGCCCTGACCCAGTTGCAGGCGAAGATCGACAAAGAGAAGCTGACCGACCACACCATCACGCCGCCAGTTGGCGTTGGTATTGAGTACAGCGGAGCTGCTTCCGACCGCCTGCCGCCCCTTCCCTGAGAAGACAGATCCCATTTGTCTTATGGCTGATCCCATTGACAGCGCTCTGCGCCTGGCATTCCCCGACGCCGTCCTCGCCAGCACGGTCTATCGCGGCACCCCCATCCTCACCATCTCGGCCAGCAGTCTGCTGGAGGTGGGGCGCTACCTGCGCGACGCGCCCGATTTGCGCTACGACCTGCTCAGTGACCTCACCGTCGTCGACACATTGAAGCTGGACGATGAAGACCGCTTTGGCGCTCGTTTCCACGGCATCTACCAACTGCGCTCGATCGCCCATGATGGCGCTCTTCTGCAGTTGAAAGTTCCTCTACCCAACGCCGTTGCGCCAAGCGTCAGTGGCCTCTGGCCCACCGCCAACTGGCATGAGCGTGAGGCGTATGACCTCTTTGGGGTGAAGTATGAAGGGCATCCCGACCTGCGCCGCATCCTGATGCCCAACGACTGGCCCAACCATCCCCTGCGTAAAGACCAGCCTCTGGGCGGCGAGCGCGTCCCCTTCAGCATGACCTGGGAGGACGATGAGTTCGCCCATTTGGGCAAGCAGATCATGCAGGTGGAGCAAAAGCCAGAGCCGGTGCCGGGGCATATGGATAGCAGGCACATGGTGGTGAATATGGGACCACAGCACCCGGCAACTCACGGCGTGCTGCGCCTGATCGTCGAGCTGGATGGCGAGCGCATCGTTGCCGTGCAGCCCGATATCGGCTATTTGCACAGCGGCTTCGAGAAGCAGGGCGAGAACGTCCGCTACAAGGATTTCGTCTACTACACCGACCGCATGGATTACGTCTCGGCCATGCAGAATAACCTGGCCTATTGTCTGGCGGTGGAGAAGTTGATGGGCATCCAGGCGCCGCCGCGCGGCCAGGCCATTCGCGTCATCATCTGCGAGCTGCAGCGCATCGCCAGCCACCTGGTCTGGCTTGCCACCCATGTGCTTGATGTGGGCGGCACGGGCATGTCCTTGTTGATGTACGCCTTCCGTGAGCGTGAAGAAATCCTCGACCTGTTCGAGATGGTGTGCGGCGCCCGTCTGACCACGTCCTACCTGCGCGTAGGTGGTGTCAACTGGGATTTGCCGCCGGCCTTCGAGCCAAAAGTGCGTGATTTGCTGGATCGCCTGCCCGGTCGTTTCGACGAATACGAGCGCATGTTGACCGACAACCCTGTGTTTCGCCGTCGGCTTGAGGGCATCGGCGTGCTCAGCGCCGAGACCTGTATCGCCATGGGCATCACCGGTCCCATGCTGCGCGGCAGCGGCGTGAAATACGACCTGCGCAGGGCTCAGCCCTACTGTAACTACGAACAATACGACTTCGAGATTCCCTGTTATCCCCAGGGCGACAGCTACGCCCGCTATTTCGTGCGGCTGGAAGAGATGCGCCAGTCGGTGCGCATCGTCCGGCAGGCGCTGGACGCGTTGCCCGACGGCGATTTCCTGTTGGACGACCCCAAGATCGCCCCACCCAGGCGTGAGCTGCTCGACCAGAGCATGGAAGCCGTCATCCACCACTTCAAGCTTTTCACCGAAGGCTTCCGCCCACCCGCAGGCGAAGCCTATCATGGCGTCGAAGCCTCGAAAGGCGAGATGGGCGTCTATCTGGTCTCGGATGGCTCAGCAATTCCCTACCGCTGCCGGGTTCGCACCCCCAGTTTCGTCAACCTGCAATCTATCGAATTGATGTCGCAAGGACATCTTTTCTCCGATTTGGTCACGATCATCGGCTCTATCGACATCGTTCTCGGCGATGTCGATAGATGAAGTTATTGGCTATTGGTTATTCGCGGATAGCCAATAACCAATAACCAATAACTAGTTACTACAGAACATGCTTCACACGCCGCTCTCCACCGCCGCCCGCAACGAAATCCAAACCCTGATGGCCGCGTACCCGCGTGCCCGGTCGGCCATCGTCCCTGCCCTCTATGTGGCACAACGTGAACTGGGTTGGCTGCCCAACGAGGCTCTGGATGAGGTTGCCAGCCTGTTCGCTATCGAGCCCATGGAGGTCTATGCCATTGCCGGTTTCTACAACATGCTGTACAAGGAACCGCACGGCCAGTTTCACCTGGAAGTCTGCACCAATGTACCTTGCATGCTGCGTGGGGCCGAAGAACTGGCCGAGCACTTGAAGCAGCGGCTGGGGATTGAGTTTGGCGAGACGACTGCCGATGGCGTTTTCCGGCTGGATCACATGGAATGCCTGGGCGCCTGTGCTACCGCGCCGATGCTGTTTGCCCGCCGGGAAAAATCCAATTGGGGCCGCTACTACGAGAATCTGACGCCGGAAACTGCTGACGCCATGATCGATGAGCTCCGTAGTAATGGCCGTAGTAACGACTTTAGTCGTTCTTCCACCGGTGAACAAGGAACGACTGAAGTCGGTACTACGCTACCGATGGAGCGCCACCCGGCCGGCCCCTATCATCACGACCATCATCCCGAAACCAATTTCCTGCTGGCTCGCATCGACAAACCAAACAGCCACACTATCGAATCGTATTTGGCGGACGGCGGCTATGAGGCGGCGCGCAAAGCTCTGATGATGGAGGCCGGGGCGGTGGTCGAGGAAGTGAAAAGGGCAGGGGTGCGCGGGCGCGGGGGCGCGGGCTTCCCGGCCGGCGTGAAGTGGGGCTTCCTGCCCAAAGACGTCTTTCCCCGCTATCTGGTCGTCAATGCCGATGAATCCGAACCCGGCACCTTCAAAGACCGGCTGATCATTGAATATGACCCGCACCAGTTGCTGGAAGGCATCATCTGCGCCGCCTGGGCCATCCAGGCCCATCATGCCTTCGTCTACATCCGCGGGGAGTACATGTTTGGCAAGCAACGGCTGGAGCAGGCTATCGCCGAGGCAAAGGAGCATCATTTCCTGGGGCAAGGCATCTTTGGCGCCGATTTCGACCTGGAGGTGATCGTCCATCCCGGCGCTGGCGCCTATATTTGCGGTGAAGAGACTGCCCTGCTGACCTCGCTCGAGGGCAATCGCGGGCATCCCCGCCTGAAACCTCCCTTCCCGGCGGTGGCCGGCCTTTATTCGAAGCCGACCATCGTCAACAATGTCGAGACCATCTCCCACGTCGGTCATGTGATTGCGCACGGCGCTGATTGGTACCGGCAGTGGGGCACTGAGAAGAGCCCTGGCTTCCAGCTTGTTTGTTTGAGCGGGCAGGTGAAGAAACCCGGCGTGTACGAGATCCCCTACGGCACAACCCTCCGCCAATTGATCTACGATTATGCCGGCGGGACGCCCGACGACCGTCCGATCAAGAGCATCATCCCCGGTGGTCTTTCGATGCCGCAGATCAAGGCCGACAAACTGGACACCGGCATCGATTTCGAGTCGATTCAGGCGGCAGGGTCGCTGCTGGGTTCGGGCGGCATCATCGTCATCTGCGAAGGCGAGAGCATTGTACCGGTGGCGCGGCGCACGCTGGGTTTCTATCGCGAGGAATCGTGCGGCAAGTGCACGCCGTGTCGCGAGGGTACCGGCTGGATGGAGAAGACGCTCATCCGTATCGAGGAGGGCGGCGGCACGCTGGCCGATATCGACCGCATGGAGCGGATCACCAAGTATGTCGATCAGCAGTCGTTTTGCCCCTTTGGCCCGGCGGCAGTGTGGGGTTTGCAGAGCATGCTGCGCCATTTCCGCGAAGAGTTCGAGGACTACATCCTGGATACCAACCCTGATGAGGCCAAACCCGATATCCCCATCCGCCCGATCTACAGGCCTTATACCGGCGAGATCGTTGCCAATGTACTGGATGAGTAGTCTTTATGACTGACCAAGCGCAGCCCGTCACCATCACCATTGACGGCAAACAAATCCAGGCTCAGAAAGGCGAACTGCTGACCGACGCCGCTGCCCGCGCCGGCATCGACATCCCCGTCTTTTGCTCGCATCCCAAGCTCGATCCACTCGGCGCCTGCCGCATGTGCCTGGTCGAGGCTGAAGGCCCGCGCGGGCGGGCGCTGATCACGGCCTGCACAACGCCGGTAGCGCCGGGCGGCGTCTATCATTACAACTCGCCCAAGGCGATTGACGCCCGTCAGGGTACGCTGGAACTCATCCTGATCAACCACCCCCTCGACTGCCCCATCTGCGACAAGGGTGGCGAGTGCCCGCTGCAAAACCAGACCCTGGAACATGGGCCTGGCAAGTCGCATTTTTGGGAAGTCAAAACCCACAAGGCCAAGAATTATCCCCTCAGCGACCTGGTCTTGCTGGACCAGGAGCGCTGCATCGTTTGTTGGCGCTGCATCCGCTATTTGCAGGAATGGGAAGACAAGCCGCAGCTTGGCCTCTTCCACCGTGGGGGCGAGACCGTCATCGACAAATTCCCCGGCGCTGAGTTGGACGCCTACACAAGCGGCTCGATCATCGATCTTTGCCCGGTTGGCGCCCTGACCAACCGCCTGTCGCGTTTCAGCTACCGACCGTGGGAATTGGAGCGGACCGACTCCATCTGCACCCACTGTGCCCAGGGATGCAACCTGCGCATCGATGTGCGTACCAACCAGGTGCGCCGCCATGTTGGGCGTGAAAACATGGCCGTCAATGACGAATGGATTTGCGATAAGGGGCGCTTTGCGACCGGGATTTCAGGGCATCCCGATCGTTTGACGCAGCCGCTGATGCGGGTAGACGGCAAGCTGCAGTCTGTTAGCTGGCAAGATGCCGTCCAACGTATTACGAGTGAGTTGAAGCGCATCACCCATAAGCATGGCGCCAATACGATCGGCGCTATCGGATCGGCTAAAGTCTCCAATGAGGCCAATTATCTGCTGGGCAAGTTCATGCGGGCGCTGGTGGGCACGACCAACCTCGACTACCGCGAAGGTTCCGCTTTGCATGTCCCCCCGTCGGGGCTGCCCTCTTTGGCCAGCGCCAAAGAAGCCGATCTGATCGTGTTGATGGGCTGTGACCCTACCGAAGAAGCGCCGGTGCTGGCGACCTTCCTCAATCGTGCAGCAGTGCGACGCGGCGCCAGGGTGGTCGTCATCCATCCGCGCGCAATCGAGCTGACCCGCTACCCCGGCATCTTCCTCCAGGCCGCGCCCGGTGAGGAAGTCGCTCTCTTCGACTCCCTGACCAGGGCCACGTTGGCGCTGGCCGCCGGCGATGAACCGGCGCCCGCCTGGCTTGCGGCTTCCGACCTGCCCGGCTTTGACCGCGACGCCATTGCCGAAGCCGCTCGCCTGCTGACTCAGGCCAAACAGCCGTTCATGGCCTACGGAACCGACTTTGCCTGGGGCTATGGCAGCCGCGAAATCGTGGCCGCCCTGACCAACTGGGCCGTGGCCGCCGGACATGGCGACCGGCTCGGATTCCTGCACAGCCAGGCTAATGCCCAGGGCGCGGGCGATGTGGGCATGTTGCCTGACCAACTTCCTGGCCGCCGGCCCCTGTCGGACGCGGAAGCCCGCGCTCAGTTGGAAGCGCTCTGGCGGACGAAGCTGCCTGGCGAACCCGGCTTGAGCTTTGGCGGTATGATCGCGGCGGCGAAAAGCCGTACCCTGAAGGCCCTTTATATCATGGGCGCGGATCCGGCAGGCGAGAAACCGGCCGACGCCACTGCCCTGAAGGGTCTCGAGTGTCTGATCGTGCAGGACCTCTTCCTGACTGAAACGGCCAAGCTGGCCGATGTGGTGCTGCCCGCCGCTTCCTATGCCGAAGGCGACGGGACCTTTACCAACACCGAGCGACGGGTTCAGGCGGCGCCCCAGGCCGTGCGACCACCAGGCAAGTCGGTCGCCGATTGGAATATCCTTATGCACGTCGCCCGGCTCTATGCTTCCGGCCAGACGGCCGCCTGGGACACACCGTCGGTGGAAGCTGTCTTCGCCGAAATCGCCCAGGCCGTGCCGCAGTATGCGGGCATGCGTTGGGAGAGCCTGGGCAACCAGGGCCTGCAGGCGCCCTGGACGCCGGACGAAGCCCGCTTACAGCCGCATGAAAGCGTCGCCCCGAATGCAAGCGCTGCGGACTATCCACTTATGCTCGTGACCGGCAACCAGTTGTGGGACGATGGCACGGTTTTTGCCGCCACGCCCCAGATGACGGAATTGGGCGTCAAAGCCGCTCGTCTGCACCCCGATGACGCCGCCGTCTTTGGCTTGCGAGAAGGCGCCCGGGCCGCAGTTCGCTCCCAGGCCGGAACCATCGAAGTTGCCGTTCACCTGGATGCCACCATCAAACCGGGCACGCTCTTCATCCCCTATTCGCTCAAGGGCTCGCCGGTCGGCAGTCTGTTCGATAGCTTTGGCCCGCGCACGCAGGTAGCGATCCAGGAGATTTGACACGATGGATATCGTCATCGCCTCGGCCATCAAGAGCCTTCTCCTCATCATCGTCCTGCTGACGGGCTTTGCCTATCTGACCTACTACGAGCGCAAGCTGTTGGCGCGTTTTCATACGCGGTTGGGGCCTAACCGCGCCGGGCCGTTTGGCTTGTTGCAGCCCATCGCCGATGCAGTCAAGGCGATTTTCAAGGAAGAGATCATCCCTAGCCATGTTGACAAGGTAGTGTATTTGCTGGCTCCGGCGCTGGCGCTCATCCCAGCCCTGGTTGTCTTCGCCGTCATCCCCATCGCCCCAGACGTCACCCTCTTCGGCCAGACGATCCGGCTGAACATCGCCGAGATCAACGTCGCCGTGCTCTACATCGCCGCCATCACCAGCGTTGCCACCTACGGGGTCATCCTGGCGGGATGGAGCAGCAACAACAACTACTCATTGATGGGCGCCCTGCGCACGGCTTCGCAGATGATCAGCTATGAGCTGCCGTTGGGCCTGCTGCTGGTTTCTGTCGTCCTGACGACGAACATCGGTCGCGAGATGGGCACCATGAACCTGACCGAGATGCTGGGGCAGGATCGTCCCTGGTGGTTGTGGCTGTGGTTGTGGCTGGCGTTTCCCATCTTCTTCATCTGCATGCTGGCCGAGAGCAACCGCAGCCCCTTCGACCTGCCGGAGACCGAGAACGAATTGATCGCTGGTTTTCAGATCGAATACGGCGGCATCAAGTTTGCCCTCTTCTTCATGGCTGAATACATCGGCATGATCAACGGCAGCGCTATCATGGCCACGCTGTTTTTCGGCGGCTGGCACGGCCCCTTTGCCACGCCCGGCACCTGGTATGGTCCCATCGTTGGCTTCGGCTGGCTGGTGCTCAAGATCATCGCCATTCTCTTCCTTTACATCTGGGTGCGCGCCAGCATGCCGCGCATTCGCTACGACCAGCTGCTGCAGTTCTGCTGGAAATTCCTCACGCCGGTTTCCGTTGCCTATCTTGTCATTACGGCTGTGATCGTCGTCCTTGTCGCTTGATTTTGCGCACCCGACCCGTCTCCAACACACCAAATGTCCGGTTTATCAGATGTCTTCGAAGGCGGTCGCGAGATTGCCAAAGCAATGGGCTTGACGCTCAAGACCATATTCGTCGAGCCGCCGAGCACGGTTGAGTACCCCGACGAACCCATGGCCGTCTACCCGCGCTTTCGCGGGCGTCACGAGTTGCGCAAGTATGAGAACGGCCTGGAACGCTGCATCGGCTGCTGTCTGTGCGAGGCTGCCTGTCCGACGGGCGCCATCCACGTCGAGGCCGCCGAGAATGCCCCTGCGGATCCGGTCTCGCCGGGTGAGCGCCACGCCAAAGTCTACGAAGTCAACCTGTTGCGCTGTATTTTCTGCGGCGACTGCGAGGCAGCCTGTCCGGTTGAGGCTATCGTCCTCGGTCACTATATCGATCTGGCGAGCTACAACCGCCGTGACTTCATCCTGACCAAAGAAGAACTGCTGAATCCGCCCGCGCCCAACACCATCATCCGTCCGCTGGACTGACCGCTACGCCGCACGTAGGCGTGCTCACTCCGCATACGCCCAGCCAACCCCGACTCACGGTCTTTCAAACGCCATGACCCTGCTGCTGTTTGCTCTGCTTGCGTTGGTTGCTCTGATAGGCGCCGCTGGCGTCATTATCAGCCGCAACGCCATTCACAGCGCCCTGTTCTTGCTGGTCAATTTCGCCACCTTTGCCGTGATGTACATCCTGCTGGGCGCGCAGTTCCTGGGCCTGGTCCAGGTCGTGGTCTATGCCGGCGCAATCGTCGTCCTCTTCTTGTTTGTCGTCATGCTAATCGGCGCCGACATCGGCGATATTCGCAGCGGTCTGCGGCAGTACATGCGCTGGCTGGCTCTCGTCCTGATCGCCGTATTTTTGCTGGCGATGGTGCTGGGGTTGGCGCGGACGCTGCCGCTCGATACCCCCATCGCCGGCGCGCCGCAAGATGGCAGCGTTCAGGCCATCGGCCAGGTCCTGTATACAACCTACCCACTGACGTTCGAGTTGGCCTCGCTCTTGCTCCTGGCGGGCATGCTCAGCGGCGTCGTTCTGGCGCGGCGTTTCAAGCGGGACGAAAACGACGTGCAATAGGACAGCAGAGCAGCCCATTCTACGAGACCGAATCATGGTTCCTACCACCTATTATCTCCTTCTCGCCGCTGTCATCTTCACCATCGGCGCCTTGGGCGTGCTAGTGCGGCGTAACGCCCTGATCATTTTTATGTGCGTCGAGATGATGCTCAACAGCGTCAACCTCACCTTGCTGGCGCTGGCCCAGCGCTGGGGCAACCTAACCGGTCAGGTCTTCGCCTTTGTGGTCATGGCTGTAGCAGCGGTCGAGGTGGCTGTGGGCCTGGCCATCGTCATGGCAATTGTCCGTCACAAAGACACAACCAATGTGGACGAGATCAACCTGCTGAAAGGCTGATTTTGCTTCGACAAGAGACCTTCTGATGCAAGATTATCTGAGCACTACCAGCGCCCTCATCCTCGTTTTTCCAGCATTGGGCGCCCTGATCAACGCCCTATTTGGGCGGCGGCTGGGCCGGCGCAATGTCGCCATCGTCGCCAACCTGGCCGTGGGCGCCGCTTTTGTCATGGCCTTGGTCATCTTCGCCGGGTTGTACATGCGGCCAATCGAAGAGCGCAGCGTCGAAGTCATGCTTTGGCAGTGGATTCACATCGGCGCTCTGCAGCTGGATGTGGCCCTGCTGCTCGACCCGCTTTCGGCGGTGATGGCCCTGGTGGTGACCGGCGTGGGCCTGGTTATCCATCTCTACGCCGCCGAATATATGAAGCAGGATGATGAGCACCGCCCGCTCGATGACCGGCGCTACGCCCGCTTCTTCGCCTACGTCAACCTCTTCATCTTGATGATGCTGTTGTTG
>JACDJA010002169.1_pt1 | contig 14610 bp, 30 predicted proteins | sample 7449241 | NCBI WGS metagenome assembly JACDJA01 (sample SAMN14253289, study PRJNA609438) | sludge metagenome | isolation source: initial anaerobic sludge | collected 2018-12-20 | reverse complement strand
CGTCGTGCAGAAGGTCGTCAGCGCGCCGTAGGAGACGTCCTGCACCTGCTCCTCGGGGCTGACGTCGATCTCCGGGTCTTTCGCGTAGTAGAGCGGCACGAGCGTTTGCATGATCCCGAGGATCAGGTTCGCCCGGACTTCTTCTGGATCGCGCTTCGTCTCGTCCTCGAGCCCCTGCACGCCGCGGACGTACTTCGCGAGCTCCTTGTTGCGCTTGCAGCGCGGCTCGTTGTCCTCGATCGTCGATTCGATCGCGCGCTGGAAGCGGTTGATGAGCGCCCGTGCGCGCGGGTCGTCCTTCGGCTGCTCTGCGCCGGATACCGGCTGTTGCGTGGGCTCGGCCATCAGCGGTCGGAGAAGATGCGCTCGATCTTCGCGCGCTGCTCGCCCGACAGCCCGTGCGATTGGCTCGGGCGTGCGTCCAGCGTCGACTCGGTCTCGTCGGCGAGCGATGCCATCGCCTGGCGGCCGTCGGCGATCGTATCCAGCAGACCCTTCTCGGCCAGATCGTCGGCGGCCAGAGCAGAGAGCGACGCTGGTACGAGGATCGGCTGACGCTCGTACAGGTGCCCACCGATGCTGTAGACACGATACCGGCGCAGGTCACCGCGCTCGTCGCGCAGCTCGTCGTAGCCCTCGAACCGCGGCGAGACACCGCGGGCGGCGAGCAATTCGGCGAAGGTGAGGCTCGGGCGCGTCTCGCGTAGGCGGGCGATCAGGTTCATCGCCGCCTTGTATCCCGAGCGAATTGGCTTACTCCACCTTCAGCGCCGCAACCCCTGCCCGGTAGGAGTCCACGAAGGCGTCGCCTGCAGTGCCGTGCTCGTTGATCGTCTTCACCAGATCGGCAAGCGCTGCGCTGTGCAGCGACAGGCGAGCGTTTTCAATAGCCATCCGACGCGCCTCCATGACGAGGTCCGCCATCGCCTCGGGGCTGCAAGGCACGACGGCGCCGGCGGTGAGCCAGCCCTTGACGCGCAGGTGGACGGTCACCGAAGCCACCAGGCAGCGTGCGCCCTCGCCGCAGCCACGCCGCGCGTGAACCAGTAGCCGGCCAGGTACGCCATGAACGGCAAGACGGCAAGCGCCATGATGAAGCCGACCGTCAGCACGTAGATCGATGATTCCATTCCCTCTCCCTCACGCCTTGTACCGACTCACCGGCTTCTCCTCCGGCGCGTCCAGAATCCGCGCCGGCACGCGCCCGAGCGTGGGCGGCGGCGGTGCGGCTTTCTCGGGCTCGGGCAGCAAGCCCTTGCCGAACTTCTGCATCCCGCGCGCGGCGAGCGACAGCACGTCGACGCCATCATCGAACGCGCCAGCGGGGAACGCCTGCAGCTGGTCCATCAGCGCCGGCACCCACGGTCGCCCTTCGGGCACCGACAGCCACCCCATCGCGATCAGCGCCTGCAGCGAGCGCGCGCGCGTGGGCTTGTCGTGGATGGACGCGAGCCACTCGAGCCAGCAGGCGAGGCCGCGCTGCTGCATGCGCTTGGCGAGGAACGGCTCGACGGCGCGCCGGATCGGCCCGGCCTCGCCGAACCAGATCGCTGGTCGCCACTTCTCGACCAGGTCGAGCTGCGACTCGATCCACGCGTCGGAACTCGTGCGGCTGCGCCACCAATCGAGCAGGTGCCAGCGCGACGCGTGGTCGATGCCAATGATCCCGTGCTCGGTGTAGTCGCCGCCGTCCTCGGTCACGGCGTAGTCGCTCGCGCCGATGATGACCACGCCCTTCGGAGCGATGCCGTAGCGGGCAATCTTCGTCGTGTCGAAGTAGCCGCCGCTGTCGGGCGCCGGACGCTGCTGGTAGAGCGAGGCCCAGGTGCGCGGGTTCGCTCGGAAGTTCGCCCAATGCCGCTCGTCGAACCACTCCGGCCAGAGCATTTCACCCTGCGCGCGCCCCAGCGGATCGTCGGCGCGCTCGGCCTCGGCTGGCAAGGACAGCACCTCCCACGTCTGCCCGTCGCGGCACTCGATCATTCCGGAGCGGCCGTCGTACTTCTCGGGAAGGATGCCGCCGGCAAGGTCTGCCTCGTGCCAGCGCGTTTGCACGAGCACGATCCAGCCGCCCGGGATCAGGCGCGTCATCAGGTCGTCGTCGAACGCCTCGCGCGTCTTCTTGCGGATCACCGGGCTGTCGGCGTCCTCGCGACCCTTCACCGGGTCGTCGATCAGCAATCCGTTGGCGCGGTTGCCCGTGATGCCAGAGAGGATGCCGCCGGCCAAATACTCCGAGCCGTTCGACAGCGCCCATTCGTCGGCCGCCGAAGTGTCGGACGCGATGCCGGCGCCGAAGATCGATTCGAACCCCGATTGCCGGCAGATCTGCCGCGCGCGCCGGCCGTGCCTGCGGGCGAGATCGGAGCCGTAGGACGCGAGGATGATCCGATAGCCGGGGTTCTTGCCCATGAGCCACGTCGGCGCGACGACGCTTGTGTAGGTCGACTTCGCACTGCCCGGCGGCATGAAGACCATCAGCCGGCCGTGCCGGCGCGCCGCGGTGCGCTCGATGGCCTCGAGCAGCAGCCGATGGTGTGCCGTGACGCTCGTCTCGATCGGCTGGAAGAGCCACTCGTCGGCGTCTTCGCTGACCGGCTTGCCGGGAACCTCGATCGCGTTGGCGTAGTCGACCAGTGAGCGGCGCGCACGACGTCGGCGCAGCAGCTCAGCCGCCGCTTCCTGCCGCGATAGCTTCAAGGTCTGCATCGGTGAGCGTATGGCGATGCTCGTGCTGCACGGGGCCGCCGCCCTTGCCCGTGTGTTCGACCTTGTCGGTCAGCATGCCCAGGTGGCGCATCGCCAGCGTCAACGCGGCGCCCTTGTCGAACACCTTCGCCTTCTTCGTGAAGAGCGGCACCGAACGCGGGTTGCCTTCCTTGTCCACCTCGACGACGGTCTGCTCGACGACGTCAACGCCCGACAGCACGGCCGCCGCTTCGTCGTCCAGATCGGTCGGCTTCTTCAGTGTGCCGTCCTCGTTGTACAGCTTTCGAATGTCGAAGAACGCGATCCGCGCCAGCTCCTGCAGCACACGATCCTGCGTGATGTGCGTTCGCGACTCGCGTGCCTTCATCGCTTCCTGCACCGCAGCAACCACCTGAGCATTTCTGAGTAACCGCGACGCGTTGACCTCGGCCGCATTCCCTCGCGCTGCGTACCCCGCACGCACGTAGGCAGCCGTCGCGTTCAGATCGACGAGGTATTCGTCGACGAAGCGCTGCTGCTTCGGCGTGAGCGGCTTCACCTCACCCTCGCCCTGTAGTAGCTGACCAGGTGCCGCTTCCTGCCTGCCCCGTCGATCTCGTGCTCGACGATCCGACGGTAGACGACGTAAATCTGCCGATCGATGCGCATCCGCGTGAGCGTCGTGCGCAGCGTGTCGACGTTCTCGATGCCGAGCTTCGCGGCAAGGTCGGCGGCGCACATCGTCCGTCGCCGCAGCCAGAAGAGCGCCTGCTCGCGCGCCGGTGCATGCTTGAGCAGGCGGCGCGGCTGCGATCGCCGCTCGTCGTCGGCGAGGATGACGCTGATGCCATTCAGTGCGTCCTCGCGAACCACGACCGAACCCGGTGAGCGAAGTAGCGGCTGCACTGCGAGAGATCCTCGAAGCGCTCGCGCTCCGTCACCCCATCGGGGCGCGTCCATTCGAAGCTGCAATCGCCGTCCTCCTGTTGCGTGAAATACGCCTCGCCCGCGGGGAAGCCATCGAGGTGCACGTCGGTGAAGAGCGTACGCATCGGTCAGTCTCCGGACCATTCGTGCACGGCCCACGCGAAGAGGAAGCCGAACATCAGGGCGGCGCCTACGACCATGCCGGCGAGGAAGGCGACGGTCGGCGTCATCAGAAGAACTCCGGTTCGGGTTCGCGCTCGGGCAGCGCGATCGCTGCCTGCTGCGCGATCGTTTCGATCGGCTCGATCACGATCACGACGCCGGGCGAATCGAGCGCCTCCGGATCCTCGCCGGGGTAGACCTTCTCGAGTCGCGTGTAACCCACGATCCGCGCGTCGTCGGCCCACACGCCGGCATCGGTGAGGGCATCCTCGGTCGAGCGCGCGAGCTTAGAGACGTCGGGCTTGCGATCCGGGTAGGTGCGGCGCGTCTTCGGCGCGCTCTTCGGCTTCGGGAGCGTGAAGACCATGCGCGCGCGCAGCGGGCCGTCGATCGTCGGCATGCGGGACTGCTCGCGCCAGGTCTCCGCGGCGAGCTTCACGTCCTGGCGCCACGGACGGACCTTCTTCGAGCTCTCGGTGAGGATCGCGCGCCCCGCCTTCGTCATGCCCTTGAAGGACTTCGAACCCTGCGGTGCAGGCATGCCGCGGACAACGATTCGGATCATCGCTTCGCCTCGAAGTGTTTGCCCTGGCACCACTCCCACGCCGACGGCCGGCACGCGAGCTGCGCATCGCCGCCGTGTGGGTGCGGTGCGCGAGCGCAGGTCGCAACGGCGTAGCGCTGCAGGCGCTGCTGATGCCGGCACTCGTCGCAGCGCGGGTCGGTCATGCCTGCGAAAGCCTCTCTCGCAGCGCGTAGCCCATGAGCGGCCAGATCTTCGCCACGGCGTGCTGGCGAGCGATCTTGCGGCCGAGCTCGGCGTCGAAGTTCTCGGGGCTCGCGCACGCGCTCTCGCCGGTGACGGTGAAGCCGTTGCGCAACACGAGCACGCAGAAGGTGAGCAGGCCCAATGGGCTGCTACCGGCGTCTAGTCGTACGTCGTCGCCTTCCGCCTCGAAGCGTCCGTTCACGCCCTCGGCGGCCGTGAAGTAGTGCTCGCCGAGGATGTTCGCCTCGATGTCGGCCGGCGTGACGCGCGGCGCGGTGAGGCCCTTCTGCTGAATTTCCTGCTCGATCTGCTGGTCGTCCATCGTCTGCTCCTCAGAAAGCGCCGGAATCGGCCGGCTCCGAAATGCGCGCGCGCGCGTGGTCGGGCTCACGTTCGCGCATCGCCTCCCGCACGGTCTCGGTGATCTCCGGCCACCGGATCGGCTCGTGTCCGAAGTGGAAGCGGCAGAGCCACGGCCCGCCGCCCTTCGTCGACTCGCTGATCGCGCCCGGCAGCGGGCAGCCGTTCGCGTAGCAGCCCCCGGTGTCGACCTCGGGCTCCGGTGCGCCGCGTGCGGCGTCGTTGTAGCGGCTCATTTCGATCCCAGGAGCTTGCGCAGCGCTGCGATCTGCTGTGTTGCCGCACCGCCTGCGCGTTTCAGGCCGTCTCGATGCGCTGCACGGCTGCGTGCGCGACCTCCTCGCTGTGCGGCAGCAGGCGCTGCGCGTGTTCGCCGGTGAGGCGCCCGAGTCGCACGGCCTGCTCGATCGCCTGCTCGCGCTGCTCGGGGTCGGAACCCAGCGAAGCGACCCACTTCGCGACGATGCCGGCCTTGCGTGCGTCGGCGAGCTCGCGCTCGTAGCGCTCGAGGAACGCCCGGCGCGCGGCGATCTTGTCGCCCTCGTCGAGCAGCGGCAGCGCGGCCTGGAAGAACGCGGCCGAGATCTGCTCGGTCCAGACGACAGAGGACGACTCGTGCCGGGCCTGCAGCGCGATCGACCATGCCTCCTCGGCGCCCGGGTGGCCGTCGTCGCGGTGGACTTCGATCTGCCGGCGGATGTCGGCGATCTTCGGCATGAACTGCCCGGCTGCTGCGTCCTGCACGTGCGCGTTGACCGCTGCGCGCACGGCCTCGAGCGACAGGTCGGCCAGGCCGCGCCAGTAGATCGCGATCGTGTCGGGCGTGAGCTTGCGGTCGTAGTACGCGGCGGTCGCGTTGAGCAGCTCGGCGAATGCGCTTCGGTCGGCGTCATGCATCGATCGTTCTCCCATCGTCGACGGGCTCGCCGAGGAACTGCGCGAAAGCCCGACGGTTGTGCTCCTCGGTCGTCTCGCGGCGCGGCGGTCGCGCTCCGGCGGCGCGTTGCGCGATACCGTCCGGGTGCTGCGGCATCGCCGCCGCATCTCGCAGTCGGCCGGCCATCGTGGCGACGACGAGCGCCATGTTCTGCGGCGCACCGCGCGCCTCACGCAACTCACCGGCAAGGTCGCCGAGTTGTCGCGGCGTCACGCCCTGCGAGAGAAGCTGCAGCAGCCGAGGATCGGACGGGTTCACCCGTTGGGCGCCGGATTCGCGCATGAGCCGACAGGCCTCGCCTGCGAGCGTTGGCGCGGGTTCGCGCGCGTCAGCCCCCACGCTTGGCGCATCCGACCGAAGGGAGGATGCAGTTGGTGTAGGTGTGGGTGTGGGTGTAGGGCATTGCTCATGCAATGCTTGAGGAATGCTCGGAGCATTGCTCGCTGCATTGCTTGGAGCATTGCCCGGAGCATCGTTTTTCGCCCGATCCCAGCGTGCTTGAGCAGCCGCCTTCGCCCTTCCGCCTGCCTTCTCCTTGCGCTCTTTCGACTGCTCGAGCTCGTGCTCGATGCGCTTGTGCAGCCATCGGCCGTCGACGATCCGGAAGAATCCGGCGAGCACCGGGCGCAGTTTCTTCCACTCGGCCGGCGTCGCCTTCGTGATGATGCGCAGCACCTCGTCGTCGTCGGGAGGTGGCCCGTTGCGCCAGTAATCCATGATCAGCAGCAGATAGCCGCCGTGCTGGTCGCGCGTCAGGCGCTGCGTGTCGGCGTGATAGGCGCCGATCCATAGTGGCATCCAGGCGTCCGTCTTGGTCACTCGGCACCACCGAACAACGGGGCGAGCGCGGAGCGCACCTGCGACTCGGAGGCGCCGGCCTGAGCTGCCATCAGTGCGTACTTGAGCGCACCTTCGAATGCGGCCCATTGCTCACCGGTCAGCGAACGCGCGTGCGGGCCGTCGCTGAGGCTTGATTCGAAGACCGTCAGCACGCCCATCAAGTTGAGCATGGAGGCGCCGCCAGTAATCAGCGCCTCGACCAGGTAGCCGCCAACCGGAAAGGCATGCATCTCCTCGTGACACCCTTCGCACGTTGTGACGAGCGCGGTGTCCGGGTAGTCCCACGGGTCGGCGCCGCGTCGGTACCAGAGGTGATGGACGTTCAACGTGTTGCCGGCATCCCCGCATAAGCGGCACTTGAAATCGTCCCTGCCCATGATCTCGAGACGCTTCCGTTGCCATCTCGGATCGCGGAGCAGTTGTCCGTAGCTGAGCTTGCTCACCCTCGCACCCTCCGGTACTCGCGCCGCATGCCCTTCGTCCACCGCACAGATCGTTCCTCGGCGATGCCTGCGGCGACCAACTCCCGCATGCGCGCGTAGACGAACGCCGGCGACACGAATGCGTGATCTGCCCACTCCTGCACCGACAGCCAGTCGTCGCCGAGCGAGGAGATCAGGCGGTCGAACCGCGAGACCTTTCGCCTTGGTGTTTTTTTCGGACCGGTCTTGGATTCGAGCGTCATTGGAGCCGCACTCGCCGGAATGCGCGCGGCGCCGGTGAGCTGATCGACGATGGTTGTGATGCCGGTCATGCCGCCACCTTCCCGCCGAGCAGATCCATGCGGATGTGCGCGATCATCTGGTTCGGCACCTTGATGAGCCGCAGAACCCGCGCGCGCTCACACTGGTACGACAGCCCAGGCTCGGTGCAATCCGGGTCAGGTTCGAGTGCGCCGATGGGCTCGCACTCGTAGATGACGCCCTTGGGCCAGCCGGCGGCATACAGCGCGGCCGCCTCGATGCTCGTGGTCATGTACACGCGATCGCGGCGGTGCACGCCGGCCGCGCCGTATTCGGACAGCGACGGCGCACGCGTGATCGACGGCGGCAGGAGGTAGGCGCCGCGCGCTCTACCGGGGCGGCCACCGTGGTAGTAGATGATGCCGGTCACGCCGCCACCTTCCCGGCGTCGATGTCCCTCACCCGCACCCACGGCTGCGACGGATGGCGCTCGATGAGCCCGCACAGGTCGAGGTAGCGCAGCGCCGTGGCGACGGTCTCGTGGTCCTCTTCGTCGAGCGGCTTACGCGCCTTCGGCTTCTCGTCGTGGGCGTACCAGCGGTCGCGCCATTTGCCGACCCGCTTGCACAGGCACTCGATGTCGCTCCTCGCGGCGCTGTAGGCGAGCGCGCGCTGAAGGCGATCGATTTCGTCGAGGGTTGGCGTCCGCGTCAGCACGTCGACGCCTCCGCCTGCATCGGCGCAGCCATCGTCACCGCCAGTGAGAACGGCAGCACTCGCATGCCGAGCGCGTGCGCGATGTGCACCTCGAGCGACGCGCCGCGCGACTCCTGCCACCCGGGCAACGTGATGACGCCGCCGCAGTCCATCAGCGCGCGGATGTCTTTGCGCAGGTACTCCGACCACGGCAGGCCCGGCGCCTCGTCGAACTCGATGGGATTGCAGACGTCGTAGCCGCGCTCGCGCAGCAGGCGCGCGCAAATCTCGAACTGCGGGACGTTGTTCTGCGGATAGCCGCTGACCGGGCCGGATAGGTACCAGCGCGTCACCGCCCCACCCCCCTGATCCAGCACGCCACCAGGTGCGGCAGCTGCCACGCGGGGGCGACGTGCATGCGGTGCTCGATGGCGCGCAGGCGGCGGGCGCGCACGACAGCGCGGTGGCTGGGCTGGATCACGCTGCGCTCCTGAGCATGCCGGCGCGCTCCATTCGATTCGCGAGCCGCTGCATCCACTTCTGCGCCTCGACGAACTCACGCTGCAGCTTCGCCCGCTCGTCTTCTGGCTCAAGCGGCTGCGGGTCGGTGTAGCCGGTGCCGCGAGCGACGAACAGCATCAGCGAATGGCAGCCGACCTCGCGACCGCGACGCATGATGTAGAGCAGGTCGACCGGGTCGAACTTCTCCGCGCGCTCCGGGTTGAGACAGGCGTCGAAGCGGTTGTGGGCGTCGCGCACCGGTCGGCTCGGCCACATCTCGGAGGCGAACTGCTTGCGCCCGCCGCAGACCTTGGCCACCTCGTCAATGGCGTCCTCGATCGACTCGCAGAACAGCGAATGGGTCGTGTCCATGAGCGTCCGAAAATTAGGTACGCGTAGGTACGGCCAGCGCCCGAACAATGGCGCCATGCACACGACCACGACCGATAGGCGGCCGCCCCACCCCCATGGGAAGATCCCTGCTTCCACACACGAACCCATCACGGGAGGGGGCGACCATGAGCAGCACATCGAATGCGCGCAACTGCTTCGCCGAGAACACGCGCCTCATTTCGAGCACGTCCGATCCGGTTCAATGGAACCTGAACAACGGACTTCTGAACCTGGCAGACGCGATAGCCACAATTCAGAGCGAAGTGCGGCAACTGCAGCACCTCGTAGCCGATCTGCAGCGTTCGATGCCTCGGTAGAAGTCTTCGGATCGAGCAGGTCGAGCAGCATCGGGACGACGTATCGGTCGATCACCCGCAGCTGCTCGCCGCTGATGCCGTACGCCTGCTCGGTGGCGGTCTGCTGCATCTCAGGCGACCTTCTCGGCTGCGGACTGCGCCTCTTGCAGCCATCGCGCCAGCGCCTGAATCGTGCTCATACGCGGATCGTTCTTCGCGTAGACAACGTTGTAGATGGCGCGATGCGCCACTCCGGATTCCTGTGCGATCCGTCGCCATTGGCCCTTTCGGGTCAAGAGCTGTTGCCGCACGCGCTCGATCTCGCTCATGGCGACGTTTTAGCACGATTGTGCTTAGTGCGGCAAGCACCACTGTGCTAATGACCGTCGGTACTGTCCGGCGATGAAGGTCACAGACATCTTCCTCGCGAACGTCAGACGGCTGATGGGCGGCATGAATCCGAATCAAGCCGCGGGCAAATGGAAGTTCCCACAGAGGACGCTTGCGTCGTACGTGGGAGGTGAAGCACCCGAACGGGCGAAGATCCAGATCTCGTCGCTCGAGAAGTTGGCGGAAGGCGCCGACTTGGAGCCGTGGCAGCTACTCGTGCCGAATATGGATCCCGAGAAGTTGCCCGTCTTGTTGCCCAGCGAAGGGGATGAGGCAGAGCTTCTGCGGTTGTTTTCTGAGATGGACGAGGACAGTAGGCCGGCGCTCCTGGCGCGTGCCAAGAGTCTGTGCAAGATCGATAAGGAAGAAGCTAGGACGCGAGACCGCAACGCTCACGGCAAAGCGGATGCGGCGTGACGCGGCCCCCGTTCGAGCTTTGCATCTTCCCGCGCATGAGTCGAGTGACGAAGTGCCATCTCAGGCTCTTGGGGTGGTGATGAAATCGACAGAGGCCACCGATCGGGCCTGCGGTACTCGACGATCGGAAACGCTCGAAAAGGAAACGAGCCATGAGACGAGTTGCATCACTTGTGCTGGCCGCGGCGCTCGGACTGACCGCAATCACCGTATACGCGCATTCCGGCGGGACAGACCGCAACGGCTGCCATCGCGATAGCCGAACCGGGCTCATCCACTGCCATTGAGCGAGCCAGTGGCGGCAAGGCTCTCGGGTTGGCGGCGGCTCTCGATCATGCTCACCGTGATCTGGCTGCTGCTCTCCGGCGTTTTCAGCGATCAGGCACGGCAGTTCGTCTTTGGTGGCGTTGTTCCTGTCACCTTCCTCTGGGGCGTCTGGTGGGTGTGGCACGGTTTCAATCGCGACAGGAGCGGTGCGAAGTGAGCGAGCCTTCGGTGGAAGAGATCGTCCGCTTCTTTCAAGCGAAAGGGGTTTCCGGCCTCTGCCCGGCATGCCGGCACGATCGCTGGATAAGGCTCGACAACCCCGAGAACTTCGTTTGGGTGCTGTCGGCGCGTGGGGCGAACGGCGATCACGTCATTCCGGCGCCGGCCATCCCAGTGATCGCGCTGACCTGCGAGAACTGTTCGTTCATCAGGTTGCACGCCGCGATTCCGGTCAAGAACTGGCTTGCCGAGAATCCCCCTCCAAATGAATCGCCGGAACCGTGAGCATGCCAGCTCGAATCGAAAGCTCTAACGTACATACTTTGCCGGCTCGTGGCCGGTCAGTTGACGGCGGCGGCGGATCGGGCAACGATGGTGATATGGAAGCCAGATTGTCCGCCCTTGAGAAGTCAGTGGTCCGTATCGAGACGCGGATGGAGTCGCTGGCGAGCAAGTCCGACGTCTCGGAGGCGAAATTCCAGATCATCATCTGGGTCGTCAGCGCGATCATCCTCGCGCAAGTGTTGCCGTCTCTGCTGAGGTTCTTCGGCACCGGCTGACTCCCTGGCCCGGCGCCCCAGTACCTTGAACCCGCTTCGGCGGGTTTTTTGTTGGCCATTGGCCGCGCCAGTTGGTCAGCGGAGCGGTTGACTAGCACATCTGTGCTTGACAAGAGTTAGCACTTCTGTGCTTAATGCCTCCATCAACCGGAGGCAGCCATGACCCCCATCGACGTCACGATCACCGCCCTCGGCCAGACGATGCGCGTCGTCGGCGCCTTCGAGCCGGGCCGCCCGGCGATCACCAGCGGCCCGCCCGACAACTGGGAGCCGGCAGACCCCGCCGAGTGGGACGAGTACGAGATCACGCTGGACGGCGGATCTGACGACCTCGCCGAGCTGCTCGAACGCCTGAGCGTTCCTGGGCAGATCGGATCGGCGCTCGATCACGTCCTCGAGCTCGCCGAGCTGCAGTGGCTGCGGGACCGCGATGCCGACAGGTGGGCGGCGTGATGCGCGTCACCGACCTCGCCCGCCTCGATTGGGAGATCCGCCACTGCGGCATCCGCCCGATCGACATCCTCGCCGCCGCGCTCGGCTACGGCGTGCTGCTCGCGGTCTTCGTCGGCGGCGTGACGGCGCTCGTGGATGCGCTGCAGGGCAATCCGCAGACGGTGCTTCCGCAGCTGCAGGCGCTGCTCGCGTGGATCGACGGAGCGCAGCCATGAGCCGCATCCGCGCCAACGAAATCGAGTCTCTGCGCCGCGCCTCGGAGCAGTACCGCGACCTGGCGCAGCTGGTGGCGCAGATCTGCCGCCAAAACCCGCAGGGGCTGCAGATCCGGCCGCTGTTCGGGCAACGGCCGCGGGCGGCGCGGCGACTGAAGAGGGCCGCGTGATGGCTGCCGTACTCGAACAACCGACCGCGAGCCGCGACGAGTGGCTCGAGCATCGCAAGACCGGCATCGGCGGCAGTGACGTCGCCGCGATCCTCGGGCTGTCGAAGTGGCGTACTCCTCTTCAAGTATTTCGGGAGAAGCGCGGCGAGTCGCCCTCGCAGCCCGACAACAACGCGATGCGCTGGGGCCGCTACCTCGAGCCTGTCGTGCGCCAGGCCTACGCCGACGAGACCGGACGCGAAGTGCGCGTACCGACCGGCATGCTGCGCCACCCCGAGCACGGGTTCATGGTCGCCAACATCGACGGCGTCGCCGGCGGCGAGGTCGAGCCGCTGCGCCTGTTCGAAGCGAAGACGGCGCGCTCCGCCGATGGATGGGGCGAGCCTGGCAGCGACGAGGTTCCGCAGGTGTACCTCCTGCAGGTGCAGCACTACCTGGCCGTGTCCGGCATCGCGATCGCCGATGTCGCCGTGCTAATCGGCGGATCCGACTTCCGGCTGTACGAGGTGCCCGCCGATCGCGAGCTGCAGGAGATGCTCATCGAGGCCGAGGCCGACTTCTGGTCGCGCGTGCAGCGCGGAGTGCCGCCAGAGCCCGTCAGCTATGCCGACATGCAGGCGCGCTACGGGAGCGCAAGCCGCGCCGCGAGCGTCGTCGCATCGGTCGACGTCGAGCGCGCGATCGCCCGGCTGCGCACGATCAAGGTCGAGCGCGAGGCGCTGGATGTCGCCGAGGAAGATGCGCGCGCGATCGTGATGGCCGCCCTCGGCGAGCACGACACGCTCGTCGATCCGGCCGGCAAGACGCTGTGCACCTGGCGGGCTGCGGCGCCATCGAAGCGGCTCGACACGACCGCGCTCAAGGCCGCGATGCCGGACATCTACGAACGCTTCGCCAAGAGTGGTGAGGCGAGCCGCCGCTTCCTGCTGAAAGCCGCATGAACACCCACACGGAGGATCGCAACACCATGAACGACGTCGCAACCCGCCCCGTCAACCCGTTCGGCGACGCGCCGATCGCTGCCCGCCCGGGCGGCGGCGCGCTCGCGCAGTCCGACCAGCAGCGCGCGATCGCCGAAGTGCAGGCCGCGATGGTGATCGCCCGCATGAACCCGCGCGACCCGATCGCCGCGATGGATCGGATCCTGAACGCCTGCACGCGCCCGACGCTGGCCGACAGCGCGATCTACCAGTACAGCCGCGGCGGCTCGGACGTCTCGGGCCCGTCGATCCGGCTGGCCGAGGCAATGGCGCAGCAGTGGGGCAACTTCCAATTCGGCATCCGCGAACTGGAGCAGAGCAACGGCGGCAGCACCGTGCAGGCGTTCGCGTGGGACGTCGAGACGAATACGCGTCGCGAGGTGACCTTCCACGTTCCGCACGTGCGGCACACCAGGAAGGGCCAGACGCGTCTCGAGGATCCGCGCGACATCTACGAGATGGTCGCCAACCAGGGCTCGCGCCGCCTGCGCGCCTGCATCCTCGCGGTGATCCCCGGCGACGTCACCGAGGCCGCGGTGAAGCAGTGCGAGACGACGATGAAGGCGAAGGCCGACACGTCGCCCGAGGCGATGAAGAAGATGCTCGAGGCATTCGAGGCGTACGGCGTCACGCGCGAGCAGATCGAGGCGCGCATTCAGCGTCGGCTCGACGCAATCCAGCCCGCGCAGGTCGTCGCCCTGAAGAAGATCTACGCGAGCCTGCGCGACGGCATGAGCACGCCGGCCGAGTGGTTCGAACCGGTCGACGGTGACGAGCCGCCGCCGGCTGGCAAGACCGCAGCCGACAAGGCGAAGGACGCCATCCGCGCGCGCACGTCGCCGAAGCGAGAGACGCCGCCCGCTGACGTCGACGCCGAGCAGGCCGCGGGGCTCGAGCAGGCGACGCAGGGCGAGGCGCCGCGCATCACCTTCGCGCAGATCGCCGAGCGCCTGAAGGCTGCGAAGTCGACGGACGAGCTCGACGAGGCCGCGAGCCTCATCGAATCGTTGCCGGCGCTGGATCAGAAGAAAGAGCTGACCGCCCTTTTCCGCGAGCTGCGCGCGAAGCTCGCCGGCGAATGACCACCGCCCGGAACGCCGCGGGCTCCTCCTCCGAATCGAGGCGCAGGCGCGCCGGCCGCCAGGTGCGCCCGATCGTCGTCCAGTCCGTCGGAAAACCGGAAGCGGTATCCTCGCTGGCCCGGCTGCTCCTCGCCCGCAGGCAGCGGCCGACCGTCGAGCTGGTGACCGATGAGCAACCGAGCAGCCGTCTACCTGCGATCGAGCAAGGACCGCAGTGATGTGTCGATCGACGCGCAGCGCCGCGCGCTGCACGAGCTCGCATCGACCCGCAATCTCGTCATCGTCGCCGAGTATGCCGACGCCGTAGAGTCCGGCAAGGACGACGATCGCCCCGCCTTCCAGCGCCTGCTGCGCGATCTGAAAGCGCCGGGCCGCCCGTGGGAGCACATGCTCGCGCTCGACACGGCACGAATCGCGCGACGCCAAATGCTCGCGTTGATCTTCGAGCAGGAGTGCGAGCGCGCCGGCGTGAAGCTCACGTTCCGCGCGGTGCCCGACGCCGACCCGATCACGATGACACTGCTCAAGTCCATCCTTCGCGCGATGGACGAATGGCACTCGCTCACGAGCCGCCAGAAGGGGCTCGCCGGCATGGCCGAGAACGT
>JACDJA010002165.1_pt1 | contig 14620 bp, 6 predicted proteins | sample 7449241 | NCBI WGS metagenome assembly JACDJA01 (sample SAMN14253289, study PRJNA609438) | sludge metagenome | isolation source: initial anaerobic sludge | collected 2018-12-20 | reverse complement strand
ATAGGTCGGTAGGTTGATAGGTTGGTAGGTTGATAGGTTGATAGGTCAAGAGGTCATTAGGTTAACGGGTCAGTAGGTCTGTAGATTTAAAGAAGCCAGAACTTAGTTTATTGAATCAATTAAAAATCAGAATAGAAAGGAATTTTCAAGTAAAAATATACTAAAAAGAAACAGGAACCGGTGGGGGCCGGCTCCTGCGAGTGTTTAATAAACGCTCCGGATTTAAAGGCCGGGGCCATTTACTAACTTTCAAAACAGTACAAATTTATGAAAAAATTTGAACAATGCGTCATGGGTAACTCTGCCCATCGGCGAAAAAAACTCCTGTTGGCTATGAAATTAACCAGCTTGTTTCTCTTTCTGGGGTTATTTGCAGCTACTGCAACCAACTCCTTTGCCCAGGTGGGTACGGTAACTATTCACATGGAAAAAGTCACCCTCTCGCAAGTCTTCGACGAGATTGAAGCGCAAACCAGCTATTCCCTTTTCTATAAAAAGGATGTGCTGGACGACCAGCGCCAGGTAACCATCTCGGTAACCAACGAGGAGGTGGCCAATGTGCTGAAAGCCTTATTGGCCAACGACAAGGTCTCCTATAAAGTGGTGGACAATAGCATCGTAATCGTGCCGGACTATCTTACCGCCAATTCCATTGTGGTGCAGCAAGGGAAGACGGTTACCGGAAAAGTGACGGATCAAAACGGTGAACCTATTCCCGGGGCTTCCATCGTGGTGAAAGGTACCACTACCGGTACCATTTCGGACATGGATGGGAATTTTACATTGTCTGGTGTGCCTGAGGATGCAATCTTGGCATTTTCGTTTGTGGGGATGAGGACACAGGAGATCCCAGTGGGTGATCGGACAAGGTTTGATGTGGTGATGGAAGAAGAAACCATTGGTCTCGACGAGGTGGTTGCCATTGGTTATGGCACTGTAAAAAAGAGTGATTTAACCGGCTCGGTTACCCAGGTAAGCAGTGAAAAATTATTATCCCGGCCTTCCTTTAATGCTTCTGATGCATTACAAGGCAGGGTTGCGGGGGTTAAAATCATCCAACGTTCAGGAGCTCCCGGAGGAGCACCAATGATCAGGATTCGCGGAACAAACTCCATCAGCACCAACAATGAACCACTTTACGTTGTGGATGGTATTGTAGGGGTTGAGAATGCCATGTTTACCTTAAATCCCAACGAAATTGAAACGGTTGATGTATTGAAAGATGCATCTGCAACGGCCATATACGGTGCCAGAGGAGCTAACGGTGTGATCATCATTACCACGAAGCGCGGAATTGAAGGAGAAATGACCGTAGAATACAATGGATACGTGTCGGTTGGAAAAGCCCAAAAATTGCTTAAAATATTGGACGCTGACGAATTCATGTATGTTTACGAGCAAGCCTGGAACAATGTTGAAAAATATGCAACAAGTCCTAACTGGGACAAAGATTTTAGGGGCCCGACTGCCGCAGGTCTTAGTTATTCTGAAATGCCCCACCTGTTCGAACAAGTTAGCCAGGGAGGTTATTTCCTAGACTTGGTTGGTAAAGATGGGAATTATTATAAGCCCCGATTTAATACCGATTGGCAGGACGAAATGCTTAGGACCTCTCTGTCCCACAATCACCAGTTGAATTTAAGAGGGGGGAGTCAAAAAGCTCAATATGGAGCATTTTTTGGATTTTCTGATAACCAGGGTATTATGCTGGACTCATACTTTAAGAGATATACCGGTAGATTTACCCTTGATATGAAAATGAATGAATGGTTATCTGCGAACGGTCAATTATCCTATAATCGATCCCAGGAAAGTACCAGTGATGAGCCTGCAGGTATAAACACTCCCCGGTCAGCTGTGGAATCATGGCCGATTTTACCCGTGAAGTATCCTGATGATCCCGAAATTTATGGAAGCTATGCAGGACAATGGGGAAAAAATCCCGACTTCCCTACCGGGGAAGATATTAGTTCACCTATACAGGCTATAAAAGAGAAAGAACGATTTGAGAATCGTGATAAAGTGTTGGGAGATATTACCTTTGATATTAAATTCTCTCCCAGCTTGAGTTTTAAATCTAATTTTTCGGTAGATGCTAATTTCCGTAAATTTAATTATTATGGAGGACGCGACGTGCTTGGACATACCGCAAGTGCAGGAGGACATGCAGAAATTAATGTATCAAACACCTTTTATTGGCAAAATGAAAATTATTTTAATTTTAATAAAAGTTTTGATAATGGGCATGATTTATCTGCCATATTAGGGTTTTCATGGTCCGAATATACATGGGAGAATGTGAATGTTTTTAACCAACGTTTTTTTGACGACTTTTACGGATGGCATAATATTGGTGTTGGAACACATCCTCGCCCAGGACCTGGTTCAAGTGACGGCCGAAATGCTTTAAATTCGTATTTCGGTAGAGCAAACTATAATATTAGCAATAAGTATCTTTTTACCGCGACCGCAAGGCTTGATGGTTCATCTAAATTTGGAACTAATTCTAAATATGGGTTTTTCCCTTCAGGAGCCTTTGCCTGGCGAATTTCTGAAGAAAACTTCATGAAAGACAACTCTTTGATTTCAAATTTAAAGCTAAGGCTTAGTGTGGGTGAAACCGGAAATCAGGAAATCGGTTCTTATGTGACGCAGCAATTTTTGGGAACAACAAGTGTGGTACTGGGTGATGCCAGTAATATTGGTTTATACCCTGCTTCTTTCGGAAACCCTGATTTAAAATGGGAGACCACCATTCAATATGACCTTGGAGTAGATATCGGAATATTAAATAATCGGTTTGATCTATCGGTGGATTACTATCATAAAACCACCGAGGATATGTTGTTAAATGTTCCTTTGCCTAATTCAACCACCACCGGTTCTCTTACAGAAAACTACGGTTCAGTTCAGAATGCCGGCATTGAGGCAGCGCTCAACGCTTATATTGTCCGGGCAAGAGATTTTACCTGGTTCGCCAATGTTAACTGGTCAATGAATCGCAATAAAATCATTAAGCTGGGACCAACCGGTGCTGACATAAAAAGAAACTGGTTTTTGGGTCAAACTAATATATTGCGTGAAGGAGAAGCTATTGGATCATTTTGGGGACCGAATCGTTTAGGCACCTGGGGAACCGATGAGGCCGTTGAAGCTGCACGCTATGGACGCGTTCCCGGTGATTTGAAGTATGAAGATAAAAACAACGATGGTGTCCTGGACATGGACGGTGCAGATGCCGGCATCATTGGTAATGCATTTCCCAAAGGTGAAGTGGGTTTTACAACTGATTTTACCTATAAAAACTGGGACCTCTCGATACAGTTACGTGCCGCCTATGGGGTGAAGAAGATGGATGCTACCAATCACTCTGCTGAAGACAGGCAGCTAATTGCAGGTGGTTACAATAGTATATTAGATGCCTGGCGTCCCGATCATCAGAACTCCGATATCGCTCAAATCAGACCTGGTTTTGGAGGTGCTTATTATCTCACATTTTCCGATTCACACTGGATACAGGATGCTTCCTTTCTTAGAGGCGAAGGGATTACTTTGGGTTATACCCTTCCTACGAATATTTTGCAGCGTTCAGGAATTAGAAAAGTTCGTTTGTACGCGAGTGGGAGAAATTTCTTTGTAATTACACCCTACAAAGGGTACGACCCCGAAGGAAACTCTAGTGACCGTATGGACAGCCTTATGCCCAACATGGACTTTTATATGTATCCCAAACCCACCTCCTATTCGTTTGGTGTAAATCTTATTTTTTAAACATTGAAAAAACAGCATTATGAAAAAAATAATTTTAATAATCGCAAGTGCAGTAATGTTTTTTTCTTGCGATGAATTTCTGGAAGAAACACCAACTGGTACCCTGACCACCGAATCGAATGTGAGTAGTTACGACGCCGGGGTAGCCTTTGCAAACGCCTGCTACCGCCAAACAACTGGATTGCTTGAAGGATCAGGTGGAGAATGGGGTTCCAATCTTCCTTCAAGTTTTGAATTTGCTACCGGTAAAGCTTATTCTACCTATCAGGGACCTAAATTATGGCAATACGAAGCCGATGAGGTATCCGGTAATATGGCTTATTTCAATCCGGTATGGGACCAAAATTACTGGGGAATCAGGGCCTGTAATTTGGCTATCGACAGAATCCCAACAGTAGATGGATTAACTGCTGAAGACAAAAGTCGCCTTTTGGGGGAGGTTAGAACCTTGCGAGCCTGGTATTATTTTTGGCTGGTTCGTTATTTTGGGGATGTTCCTATGAATGTTGCTCTCGTTACGGAATTAGCAAATGTGGAATTGCCAAGAACTTCGTTAAAAACCATCTACGACGAAGTTATAATACCTGATTTGGAATTCGCTGTAAATGAAAGCGCTTTACAAGATGTGCGCAGCGGTGATGGACGAATCACAAAACATGTGGCCAGGACTATTCTTGCTGATGTTTATTTAACCTGTGCGGGCTATCCCTATCAGGAAGTGGCCACTGCACCAGAGAAAAATTGGTGTTCCGACGGACTATGGAGCATGAGTGGTTATCCTGTTGACAATGCGAGTGCCAGGGAATTTCTGAATAAATCGAAGAGTCAATTGGATGCTATTATTAACAGTGGTGCATATTCTTTATTTCCCACTTACGACGACCTGCATGATCCCGACAAAAATAACCAGGGGGAGTTTATATTTCAGGCGCAATTCAACAAAGGAATCCGAAGCAATGGCTGGATTTATTTTGCGCTTCCCATGGGGAGTCGTACTTCAGTGCATCACGATGAATTTGGAACATTTATACCCAGTAAAAGTTATTCCGATTCGTACGATCCGGCCGATTTGAGAATTCAAGAGCGTCAAATGTTTTATAACTATGACACTAAGGCTGCAAAACACGATCCTAACGAGCCGCCAGTACCTAAATTTACTCTTCCTCATTTGTTTAAATATTACGATAAGCGGGCAATCAAAGTCGAAGATAACTCAAGCTTGAATTTTACCTATTACCGATATGCTGATATTTTGTTGATGCATACAGAAGTAACATGGGCTTTGGGTAATGCAGATTTAACCGGCATCAATGCAGTAAGAGAACGGGCCTTGTTGCCTCCATTGGAAAGAGTCGATGAATTGTCATTATTTAGCGAAAGAGCGTGGGAATTGGTATTTGAAGTAAAAATGTTATTTGATCAAAGACGTTCCAGGTTGGCTCTAATTGACGGTACAGGCAGTTTTAGTGGTATTGAAAATCTGGTGGGACATCAACCGGTAAATTTTAACCACACATTAGGTCCTAAACATCTACTTTCACCTATTGGGAACGGGGAAATGGATAAAAACTCATTGATGATCCAAAACTTTGGTTACGAGCCTAAATAATTCATCTGATTAAACTTAAAAAAAGAAGTCATTATGAAAAACATATTTTTATTTATTTTAGCATGTATGTTGGTTTTTCTTTTTTCTTGTGAAGAAGAAAGATATCCTATTCCGGATGGACCATTAACAGGTGTCTCACATGCTACAACCCCCGGAATTACGAATCTGGATGGAACTTTCACAGTAACTGCTAACTTTGCTGTGGCAGAGCCTGGTGAGTCCATGATTGTAACAGTTCTTGACAACGAACAGTCACCTGTTGCAGGTAGTGAACAAACCGCTACTGTTGAAGCAGGAGGTACTATATCCCTCGATTTTAACCGGAATGACCTTCCTTTACTGAAGAGTGGGGATCGGGTTACAGTAATTTTTTCCGGAAAAACCGATTATGCAGCCGTTGTTGTTAAAATGGAAAATGCCACAACAATAATTGGACCTGCGGTTTATGATGGGGAAAAACCAGCGGAGTTGGTGAGATCCGATGAAGTTGCTTACCTTTTTGTTGATGTAGATCCTGTTTCAGGGCCTATTGACGGTACGGTTGAAGTATCGGCAAAGAATAGCCAGTCAGAGCCTTACTCGATAATTGGTCAATTTGCATCAAAGGACATGGTTCCGATTTCAGGTTCCGATTTTGCTCAAGGTCAGGACACCATGTGGGTGCAATTTAAATCGGTAAAAGGCAGTTACACTGATATTGTTGAAAAGCAGTACATTGTGAGAGAACCTTATTTTTTCTATAAAAGAGCTGGGGAATTATCCATTACTGATGCAACCAAAACAGGTTACAATTTATTAACCAACTCTCACGTTGCTGATTCGGAAGAGGGAATAATTACACTTACTGTTGTTTCTGACGAATTGAGAATACGGGGCGGTGCTGATTATGTTGCTGCGGGGAAATCCATAGAATTTGTAAAATCGACTTTTGAGCTTTATGATTTTAATAACTCGAATGATGCAAAGGATGCGTATAATAGTGGAACACCGGTTGCTTTAATCAATCCACTTGAAGGTGAAGGAGTCTTTGTATTTAAAATTACAGATGGGCCACAGGAAAGTGATGTTTATTATGGTATGATAGATATTTCCTTAGTGAAACCAGGTGATTCTGTAGAGTTCGAATATCGAATTGGAGACTCTTATTATCACGACTTATAGAGTTTTAATATAAAAGGATGTGTTCATTGGTTTGAGCACATCCTTTTGATTATTTGCTGGGACTATCTCAAAAGATAGAAGCCCGGTTTAATACCTTAAAGGATGATTTCCTGATCATTCTGAAATAGATGTGTGATATATTGCTCACGTAATTAATCGCTATCCTCCTACTGATCTACCTGCTTTCTGTCTGATAATTTAAATATACTACCGTGATAAAAAAAAAACATTGGATAATCCCGTTTGCCCTATTGACTTACTTTACAGGGTTAATTCATTCAAGTGCTCAAAATGAATCTCCGACAAAAGTGGACTTTCAAAATGCACCCGTGCTTTTTGAAGAAAACGGAAAGCAATACCAACAGATTGTTGCAAGCTATCAGGCGAAAAATCCGGGACAAATCAGCTTTTTGAATAATCATAAAAGACTATTAACAGACAGCTTGAAAAAAGGGGATAACAAATTCCTGCTTACTGTCCCGGCTGTTAGCAATCCTGAAAAAATTTCGATTACTGCAAAAATTGACAATCATCTTGCAGAAACATTTACTGTTACGCTTACCCCTCCTAAAAAATGGGAGATTTTTATCGTTCAGCACTCACATACCGACATCGGTTATACCCGGCCCCAATCTGAAATATTGGCCGAACACATGCGTTTTATCGATTACGCTTTAGATTATTGTGACCAAACCGATGCACTACCCGATGCTGCAAAATTCAGGTGGACATGCGAATCGGCATGGGTAACACAGGAATACCTAAAAACCCGTCCGGTCTCCCAAATCGAACGTTTAATGAAGCGAATTGAAGAAGGCCGGATAGAAGTAACTGCCATGCTTTTTAACATGGCTGAAATTGCCGATGAAAACATCATGGTCGATTTTCTAACCCCATTGAAACTTTTCCGTGAATATAATATTCCAGCATACACAGCTATGCAAAACGACGTGAACGGTATCGCCTGGTGTATGCCAGATTTTTTTAAAGCTACCGGCGTTAAATACCTTAACATGGGCATTAACGAAACCCGTTCCATTCGACCTTTCGATAAACCTACCTGTTTCTGGTGGGAATCGCCGGCAGGAGAAAGGTTGCTGGCTTATCGTAGCGACCACTATATGACTGGTAATTCTTGGGGGTTACCTTCAGAAGAAAACTTCGATCAAATCAAGCTCTTCAGTTACCTGAATGAAATGGAAGAGAAGAACTACCCGTTTGATAAAATTCAGGTACAGTTTTCGGGCTATCATACCGACAACGCGCCCCCTTCGACCGGTGCCAGTGAAATCATAAAAGCCTGGAACGAAAAATATGAGTCTCCAAAATTAAAATTGGCTCTGACTAAAGATTTTTTTGAATACGTTGAAAATAATCATGCAGATGAATTGCCGGTTTACCGGAATGCCTGGCTCGACTGGTGGTCTGACGGATTTGGTTCCTCAGCTCGTGAAACAGCCGAAGTAAGAAAAACTCAGAATTTGAAACAGGTGGATGAAGGCATGTTTGCCATGGTGCAAATGCTGGGCGGTGAGCTGAGTGAAGACCTTCATCAAAAAATTTGGCACATTAGTGAGAATGCGTTATTTTACAATGAACACACATACGGCGCAGCTGAAAGTATTTCCCAGCCTTTCTCCATCAATTCCATGCGCCAATGGCTTCAAAAAGGTGCCTACGCATGGGAAGCCATGAAACAAGTAACCCTTTTGCACGAGGATGCGCTGGGCAGGCTTCAGCAATTTTTTAAAAAAGCAAATTTCCCGCTTATTTATGTTGTCAATTCTTTGGGCTGGGACCGGTCGGCAACAGTTCAACTTTTTATCGATTATGAAATCCTTCCTTCAGACAAGGCGTTTTCCATTATCGATCTGGAAAGCAAAAAAAATGTTCCGGTGCAATTTTCACATGGAAGACGCGAAGGCGCATACTGGAACCTGGAAGTCAGCAATGTTCCGGCACTGGGGTTCAAAGCCCTGAAAATCGCAATAACAGATGAAAATAAAGCGGTAACAGAAATCCAAAAAAATAAAAAGACAGAGGTTCTTGAGAACGAATACTTCCGAATTTCAATTGACAAAAATAGCGGTGGAATAAAAGAGTTTTTCGACAAAGAACTTCAGGAAAACCTGTACGATGCAGAAAATCCATACCTGATTGGACAGCCGGTAAGAGAAACGCTTCCCGATCGTAATAAATATGAACCGGCCCATTCAACTGTTTTTAACGTAAATGTTGAACCGGGCGAAAAAGGCAGCATTTGGAACAGCCTTAAAGTTTCAGCCGATTTAGAAGGTTTTACCAAGGGAAAAGAAGGAGAACCCAAAGGGATACAATGGGAAATACGCCTGTTTAACAATTCTAAGAAAGTTGAGTTTACCTATAAGGCCAGCAAAGAAATCATTACCGATCCGGAAGGGTTGTATGTGGCTTTTCCATTCCGTTTGCCTGATTCGCGAATAACTTTCGAAACTATTGGCGGCAGTCTGACTCAGGGGGACCAACTTTCTGGTTCGTCTTCCGACTGGAACGTAGCCCAGAATTTCGTCTCGGTTAAAGGTCCGAAAGGGCAGATTATAATTGTAAGCGACGAGGTTCCCCTCTGGCATTTCAGCGATTTCAACATGGGTAAATTTGAACGCTATCCCAAACCCGGGAAACCCTGGCTCTATTCGTGGGTGATGAACAACTACTGGTTTACCAACTTCCGAGCTTTTCAGGAAGGAACAGTAAATTGGACCTATACCATTTCGGCCACCACTGATACAACAGTAACAGCCGCAACTAAATTTGCATGGGGTGTCCGTAATCCGCTTCCCACGCGCACTTTTCCTGCCGGTAAAAATGAATTAACCCAACCTCTGTTTAAAACTATGAATATTGCAGGGGATGAAAATGTAATGCTCATCAACAGCCGACCTTCCTTTAACGGAAACGGAAGCGTTATGCTGCATTTCAGGGAAATTGACGGCAAACCGGCAAAAATCGGACTTTCCTCGCAAATTACAACTCGTCCGGTTAAAACCATAAAGCAGGTGAATGTTATGGGAGAGTTAATTGAAGACTTGGATATAAATAATATTTCTTTTAATCCCAATGAAGTCAAGTTTATCGAAGTAGAACTATAGTTTATGCGCACTGGCATTCTTATTTATATTATCCTTTTTCTTTCAGGATGCGTTTCTGATTTATCTGAAAATAAAACAAAATCAGATTTCACAAGCCTGGTAAATCCTTTGATTGATACCCATAAGTCGAGGTTCGACTATTTTGCTTCAGCAACCTTGCCTTACGGCATGGTTGCTTTGTCGCCCGACACCAGGCACGGTGATCTCTGGAATTCGGGCTACCTGTATGATGATGAGTACATCCTGAATTTTTCCCATATCCACAATGCTCAAACTGCCGGCATTCCTGTAATGCCGGTTACCGGACCTTGTAAAGGAAATCTTGGAATCGAAGCCAGCAAATCACCATTTTCACACGAAAAGGAAATCGTAAAACCCGGTTACCACAAAGTTGTTTTGGAAGCTTATAAAATAACTGCAGAGCTTACCGCGACCTGCAGGGTTGGAATGCATCGGTATGTGTTTCCTGCTTCTGAAGAGGCTCATGTTTTATTCGACATCGGGGCGCCTGTCGGGCCTACCAAAATGCTTTATGCCTGGGCCAGAAAATCAGATAATAATGAAATAGAAGGCTATTCGGTGATGGCTCCTACCTTCAGGCGCAAAAAGCCTTTTATGGTGTATTTTGTTGCCCGGTTCAGTAAACCATTCAACGATTTTGCTGGATGGCAGAAATCCGAGAAAGGCGACACTACCCTTTTTGTCAAACCGGATGAGAATATTGTCTGCGGAGAAGGAAGTGGAGTTTTTGTTACCTACAACAATTTGCATGAAGGAGAAGAAATACTCCTTAAAGTGGGGGTTTCATATGTGAGCATACCAAATGCCCATTTGAACATGGAAACCGAATTGCCTCAGTGGGATTTTGACCGGGTAGCTGAAGAGGCTGACATAAAGTGGAATGAATACCTGGGAAGAATCGAAGTGGAGGGGGGTACGCACGAACAGCAGATGAAGTTATACACCGACTTGTTCCACACCGCGTCAAAAAGAGTTTCAAACGATGTTGACGGCTCCTACGCCGACTGGACCGGCCCGCAACCTGTTATACGTCAGTTGCCTCTGCATGAAAATGGAAAACCAGCAAGACAGTTTTTAGACGGCGACGGGTTGTGGGGCTCCCAGTGGAACCTGAACATTTTGTGGTCGCTCGTTTACCCGGAATATGGAAACTGGATGGCGGAAACATTCCTTGATTATTACAGGAATGCTGGAATGATGTCAAGGTGCTCATGGGGCGGAAATTACTCATTTGTAATGGTTGGAGACCATGCGACTCCCCTGCTTGCAGCCTTGATGTCAACCGGCCGCGCCACATTCGATCCACAGATGGCATACACTGCATCCAGAAAAAACGCCTTCCCCGGCGGGATACGCGACCGTGCGGGCTACGAGGCAGGGAAAAATCCTGCCGGCGGTGGAATCGACTGGTTTGTTGACCTGGGATACATTCCGGTAGAAATTGCAAATCGGGGTGCCGGTTATCATCGGGGGGGAACTGCTATGACCCTTGAATATGCCTACCAGGACTGGTGCATTGCAGTCATGGCAAAATTATTGAAAAAAAATGAAGATGCTGAATTGTTCATGAAACGTTCCGAAAGTTGGCGGAATGTGTTTGATTCTGAAATTGGCTGGGCTCGTCCGCGTCATGAATCTGGCAAATGGATGGACGGGTTTTCGCCGATTTCGCTAAACGGAAAGTTCAACGCTCCGGGATTTATCGAAGGAAATTCTGCTACCTACTCATTTTATGTTCCGCAAAACATCGGAGGGCTCATTGAAGAGATGGGCGGAAGCGAAAAATTCGCACAAAAACTCGAGTCAAATTTTATCAAAGCACGCCCATATCGGTTTGTTACACCGCATGGCGAACACGGAACCGGTTGGGTGGATTATGAGAATCAACCTTCATGTTCTATGGCTCATCTGTTCAGCTATGCAGCCGCTCCCTGGAAAACGCAATACTGGGTGAATCAGGTAAAGGAAATTACTTATGGAGGCACTGACCCATATACAGGCTATAATGGGGATGAAGACCAGGGACAATTAGGTGCACTTGGAGTATTAATGGCAATCGGTCTGTTCGATGTGCAGGGGTGTGTGGGTGAATCTCCTAAAATCGATATAACAACACCACTGTTTGATAAAACTATATTAAAATTCCCCTCTCTGGTAAATGCAAATGAAACTGTAACTTTTGAAATAAATGCAACGAGGTCAAATTCGGATGATATTTATATTCAAAATGCCTGGCTAAATGGAAAAGAATGGAAAAATTTTCAGTTTCCGGCTTCTGATTTTTTGAAGGGTGGAACACTTGAACTTGAATTGGGACCGGAGCCCAATAAACTGTGGGGATTAGATGAATGAATTGAAGGTTTGATTTTCTCCCCTTTTTTGTGGACGACTGGAGGTGGAAACCTTCAGAAGCTTGCATCCGCTGGGTCTGATTTTAGATACTGGAAATGGGGGACGGGCCAACAATAAATGGGGAACGGAAACCGGCTGGTATCGGGAAAAATTACTCAAGATGAGTCAGTAACTAAAGGAAACATAATTCAGATTACAAATTTAATCTTAAAAATGAAACAACTATTTTTTATAATTATTCTGATTATACTAACCGGAATTAATGGTATTTCTCAGAAAAAACAACCTGTTGATTACGCCGACCCGTTGATGGGAACTTCCGAATCGCGGTGGATGCTTACACCCGGACCTACGCTGCCTTTTGGAATGGTGCAGCTAAGTCCCGATAACCAGGCACAAAACTGGAAGGCAGGTTATGAATATACCATAGGAAGTGTTTTCGGGTTTAGCCACATCCATGCCTGGACTATGGCCGGTCTATCTGTAATGCCAACTGAGGGGATACTGAACCCTTATATTTATCCTCATGCAGATGCACCCATCAGCACGGGAAGGAAGACATCGGGCCATCGTTCCAGGATTGACAAAACCACCGAAGTGGCAAGTCCCGGATTCTATTCGGTTGATTTGGTCGATTTCAATATTAAAACGGAACTTACCAGTACCACCCGGTGTGGTTTTTTTAAGTTCACTTTCCCCGAAACCACAGAAGGGCATGTACTCTTTAATTTACTTTTCCCCCAGGAATACAAAACCATATTGCTGGATGCGAAAATTACAAAGGTAAGCGATACTGAAATTGAAGGCTACTCGCAACAAAACAGTGCCGGGTTCAACGATTATATTGTTCATTTTGTAGCCCGGTTTAACAAACCTTTTAAAGCCTTTGGTGGATGGGTAGGTGAAGATATTGTGAACAACGTTACCGAAATTACCGGTGAGGGGGATGTAGGAGCTTATGTGGATTTTGAAACCGGGCAGGATGAACAAGTTTTAATGCAAACAGCCATTTCTCTGGTAAGCATTGAGCAGGCAAAATTAAATCTTCAAAAGGAATTAGTTGAGCCTTTTGGTTGGGATTTTGACGCGGTAAAAGACAATGCCAGAGCAGTCTGGAATAATTTGTTAGGAAAGGTAGAGGTGGAGGGAGGAACCGAGGTGGATAAGAAAAAGTTCTATACCAACCTCTATCGCTCTTACGTGGCGCGCACAATCTGGAGCGATGTAAACGGGAAGTACCGTGACCCCTGTGAAGAGATAAGACAACTCGACGACCCGGATTCACCCATGTATGGATGTGATGCTTTTTGGAACACCTTCTGGAACCTGAATCAGTTGTGGACCCTCGTGAACCCTGATATCGCTTCAAAATGGGTGAAATCACTTTTGCAGATGTATCGCGACGGCCGATGGCTACCCAAAGGACCAGCCGGCCTTGAATATTCCAGCATCATGGTGGCATCACACTCCATCCCTTTAATTGTGAGTGCTTACCAGAAAGGTATCCGGGATTTTGACATAGAAACAACCTGGGAAGCAATCCTTCATCAGCAAACTGTGCCCGGACAAAAATATGAATGTGGCGGTGCAGTTGGAAATATGCAACTGGAGTCGTACATGACGTTAGGATATGTGCCCACCGAGGAAATCTATGTCTCCAATACCCTGGAATATGCTTACGATGACTGGTGTGTATCGCAACTGGCCAAAGCCTTGAATAAAAAGGGTGAATACAAAGCATTTTTGAAACGTGCCGGTAATTACCGGAACATGTTTGATCCCGAAACAAAATTTATGCGTCCCAGACATGCCGATGGCCGATGGCGGGAAGAATTTAATCCATTGAGCTCACCGAGAAATGAATTCGTGGAAGGAAATTCATGGCAATACACCTTTTTTGTGCCGCACGATGTGAATGGCCTCATAAAGCTCATGGGCAAAGATGAGTTTAACCGTCGGCTCAATGAGGGATTTGAAAATTCGGTGAAAGCCAATTTCAATGCCACCGGCGACCGGTTCGGCTCCCATTATATCAATCACGGCAACCAGCCCAACATGCAGGCTGCCTGGCTTTTCAATTTTTCCGGCAAACCCTGGTTGACTCAGAAATGGGTCAGGGAGATTATGGATAGATACTATGGCTCCACACCGCTTCATGGCTGGCTGGGCGACGAGGATGAAGGACAAATGGGCGCCTGGTTTGTAATGAGCGCTATGGGCCTGTTTCAAACCAATGGCGGGGCGTCGGTTGAGCCGTTTTATGAAATTGGCAGCCCGCTGTTTGAAAAAATTACCATTCATCTGAATCCGGACTACTATCCGGGGAAAAAATTTGTAATAGAAGCCAAAAATGTTTCCCATACCAATAAATACATACAGTCTGCTACGCTTAACGGGAAAGATTTGTCGAAACCCTGGTTTTTTCACCGTGACCTGGTTGAAGGAGGAAATTTGATTTTAATTATGGGAGATACACCAAATAAAAGCTGGGGAAGTCATCCCAAAGATGCTCCCATGTCTATGACTTATTTCAGGAACTCCAATTAAAAAACATACAAATGAAACCAATATGTATATT
>JACDJA010002164.1_pt1 | contig 14625 bp, 10 predicted proteins | sample 7449241 | NCBI WGS metagenome assembly JACDJA01 (sample SAMN14253289, study PRJNA609438) | sludge metagenome | isolation source: initial anaerobic sludge | collected 2018-12-20 | reverse complement strand
GAGACCCGGGCCGCGAAGGGTTACGCCGCCACGCTGCTCGGTTCCGAGCTGAAGGCGCAACTCCTCGCTAGCGGCGAGCCCGCCCCACCGATACCTTCGAACGCCACGCTGGTAACTGCGCTCCTCCCAGGAGCGCTCGACGACCTCATCGCGAAGAACGTCCCTCAGGCGCGCTCGTTCGAGCTCGACGGTCGCACCTGGTACTTGTGGCCAGGCGACGTCAAGACGGTAATGCCCGCCGGCCCGGACACGGCGCAACTGCGGCTCTGGAAGAACGCCGGCTTCGACATCGCGTACCGCCCGCGCAACGCGCCATACTCACTGGTCGGCCCTGGCAGCGACTTCCCGGACGAGGCGACTTACCTCGTTCACGCAGGCACCCAGGTCGCTGGCTGGCCGTTCGGGTTGGATGACGTCGAAGAAGCGTCGGCTGGCTACTACACGGCCGTCATCGAAGGCACGCCGCAGAACGGCATGGCCGACTTGTCAGGCAAGGTGCCGACCGTCAGGCTCCTCAGTTTCAACCAGGATTACGTCGACAGGCGCCTACGCCCCGCCGACCTCATCGACAAGTACCTGCTGGCGGTGGAGGAGCGCAACGTGCGCCTGCTCTACCTGCGGCCGTACACGACGGTCGAGTTGGGCGACCCCATCGAGAACACGGAGAAGCTCGTCGCTGGCTTGACCCGTTCATTGGCGGCGCAAGGCTACGTCGTCGGGCCGCTCTCGGAGCTCGGCACCAGCTACGTCACGCAGGCGTGGTTACGCGCCCTGGCTGCACTCGGCGTGGCAGCGGGCGTGCTCCTCCTCGCCAGGCGCTTCCCAGCGCCGTGGGGGGCCGCTGCGCTCGCGCTCGTCGTGTTGGCGGCGCTCTTCTTCGCGGGACCGTCGTGGGACGCGGTGGCTCTGCTCGCCGCCCTCGTCTTCCCCACCCTCGGGTACCTGACCTTCAAGGAACGCCTGCCCGCCATCCTTGGCGCGACGGCCGTCAGCCTCGCCGGGGCGCTGCTACTCGCCGCGGTTGGCAGTGAGCGCGAGACGCTGCTCGCCATCAGGCCGTTCTCGGGCGTCGGCCTGACGTTGGTCGTGCCTCCCGCCCTCTTCCTCGCCGCCTACCTCCTGCGCCAGCATCGACCGGCCGTGTGGGTCAAGCGCATGTTGGGCACCCGCATAACGTTCGGGCATGTTGCCCTTGGGCTGCTAGCGCTTGCGGCGGTAGCAGTCGTCGTGCTGCGGCGCGGCAACGACCCGGTGATCGGCGTCAGCCAGTTCGAGCTCACGTTGCGCTCCCTACTCGGGGAGTTCGTGGCTCGGCCGCGCTTCAAGGAGCTGCTCGGCCACCCCCTCGCGTTGATCGCCTTGGCAGTGCCCGGCTGGCCAGCGTGGCTGCGTGGGCTGCTTCACACTGGTGGCGTGGTGGCGCAAGCGAGCATCCTCAACTCGTTCAGCCACTACCACACGCCCCTGCTCATCTCGCTAGAACGCACCGGGGTCGCCCTCCTCGTCGGGCTCGTGATCGGCGCCGTCGTCGCCCCACTGGCCGCCCTGGCGACGAGGGTATTGGGGCGCTGGCTCGCTGAGGCAACGGACGAGCCGACAGAGGCGCCAGGAACCTAACCATGAAGGTGCTCATCAGCGGCTATTACGGGGCAGGCAACGTCGGTGACGAGGCCCTACTCTCCGGCTTGATAACTGGCCTGCGAACGCGCGGCTTCACCCCGGTGGTACTTTCCGCCGACCCGCCCGCCACGCGTGCGCTACACGACGTGACGGCGTTCGACCGCGTCACGGGACTCATCCCCGCACTGCTGGGCACGCGGGCGCTGATCTCCGGCGGTGGCGGGCTGTTACAGGACGTGACGAGCGCGAGGAGCCTCGCCTACTACCTTACGACCATGCAACTGGCTTTGCGCATGGGTAAGCGGGTGGTCGTTTACGGCCAGTCGCTCGGCCCACTGAGCAGCGCAGGCAAGGAGCGCGTGGCGCGGACATTGAAAGACGTGCCTCTGGCCGTGCGCGACGCCGAGTCGGTAACCATCGCCAACGAGCTCGGACTGAGTTGCGTGATGGTCGCAGACCCGGCCCTGCTACTCCCCACGCCAACCGACCTCCCACCCGCCGATCCAGCTGGTCCCGTCGTACTGGTGCCGCGCGGCGACCAGGACGTTCTCAACTCCGCCCTCGAGGCCTTGGCCGTGCGTTTGGCAGAGGAGGACGTGCCGTTGGCGGCGGCAGCGTTTCACCCCGTGCAGGACGCGGGCGCCGTCGAGCGCCTCGCCCGCCTCGCGCCCGGCCTCGAGGTCCGCGACGCTAGCACCCCAGCCGCCGCCCTGCGCGCGCTCGCTGGGGCCCGGTACGTCGTCTCCGTGCGGCTGCACGGCTGCATCTTGGCGGCGCGCCTCGAGATCGGCTTCGCAGGCCTGTCTTACGACCCGAAAGTGCGCGGCTTCCTCGCCCAGGCGGCAGCGCCATCGTTCCAGCGTCCGGTTGACGAGCGCGCCCTGCTGAACCTCGTGCGCGCCGCCCCACCCGTCGCCGGGCACGCTGTCGCGCACCTCGCCCGTTTGGCGGATGAGGGCATCGATTGGCTAGCAGGCAACCTTCGTGAAGCTCGGCCGCGGCGTCCGCGGCACGGATGAGTTCTCACCAAGGCATGAGTTACCCTGACGCCGTGCGCCAGACGGACAAAGTGATCGCACCCCGCCGCTCGCCGCGCGGGAGCCGGTTGAGGCGTGCGCTTGCTCGCGCCGCGCTTGCCGGGCTGCTGCTTGGCGTGCCGCTGGCGGCTGCGCAGGCGACCGAGTTCGCGCAGATGCAGGCCCTCCTCGATCAGGGTTATTACAACTCCGCCGCGCGCCTCAACGGGCCCGACCTGGTGGCGCGTTACCCGGAGAGCGGCAGGGCACATTTCCTGTATGCCCGCGCCCTCTACCTGACGGGCGACCTGGCTGGCGCAGCCTCCGAGCTCGACAAGGTCATAGCCATCGACGGCGATTCCGATCCGGGCGTCGTCAACCTGCAGGGCCTGTTGCGGGCCGCCAACGGCGACCCCGTCGGGGCGCTCAGGGCCCTACAGAATGCCTTCTTGCGCGGCCGCGACTACGAGTTCGCCATGGATTGGGGCCGCGTCGCGTGGCAGGCTGGCCGTTACCCTGAGGCCATCAGTGCCTTCGAGGCGGCGGCCACCACGGAACGCGGTCGCAAAGAGTTGTGGCCCTTCGTCGACAAGGGACGCCTACTGGTGTTCACCGGCAAGTTGCCGGAGGCGATCGCCGCGTTCAACGCCGCCATCGACGTGTTCGAGGCGACGGACCCTGGCGAGGCACGGCCAGGGAGTCCTGCGTACGTCGAGGCGTACTACCGGTTAGGTGAGGCTTACGAGCAGCTGGGGGAAGTTGATCGCGCCGAAGTCAACTACCGCGCTGCCCGCACGGCCGACCCGAACTACGGGCCGGCCATTCAGGCTCTCGATAGGTTGTCGCGGTCGTTCGAATAGCGGTTCGCGCTGTTCGCGCTTCCTCGCCTACTCCTCCGCGGCTATCGCGTACGTGACCGACACGCTTACCTGCACCGCCAACTGACCACCAGACACCGGGCTCGAGTTGTCTGCGGCCATGCTGAAACGCACGTCGTACTGCGGAGCTTGCCCCCCACTGCTCGCTTCCACGATCGAGGTTGGCGCCGTGAGCTTCACGCCGGCTAAGCCGGCGAGTTGTTCCGCACGCGCCATGGCGTCGTGCATCGCCGCTGCGCGCGCGGTCGCCATCAGCTCGTCTGGGTTGGCGATGGTGTAGGTTATGCCGCCAACGCTGTTCGCCCCTGCTTCGACGGAGGCCGCCAGGAGTTCGCCTACGCTCGCCACGTTGCGCACCACGACCTCGAACTGGTGTTCTACGTGGTAGCGCTCGCCTTGGGGGTTGCCCTTGTCGTCATAGATGTCCTGGCGCCACACGTTGAAGCTGGCCGTGCGGATATCTAGCTCGGCAACGCCGCCTGCCACAAGTGCCGCACGCACTGCGCTCATGCGTGCGTCTGCGTCTCCTAGCGCGGTTCTGACAGCCTCGTTTGGTACGGACACCCCCACGGTGAGTACGGCCTGGTCGGGCTCGCCGTACGCCACGCCCGTTCCGCTCACTGTTATGCCGCCCGCGGCGACATCGCCTGCGTTTTGGGCCACCGCGCTTCCGATCGTCATGGCTGCTGCGACTCCGACGACTACTAGTAGTGAACGCAGGCCGCCTGCCGCGGCCCGCCAGGCGTTCCGCTCGCTGCTCGTTGTGCGCTGCATGTTTAGCCTCCCTGTTGGTCAGTGGTTGACCGCCGCTCATGGCGGACTAGTTCCAGTAGGCCACGCACGCGCCTGAGTTGCGTTTGGCGCGCTTCATGACTGGTTAATCGCGCGGGCAGGTCAGTTGACGAGCTTGGTGCGCTTCGATTGGTAGTCGAGGAGCACGTACCGCCCTATGGTGTGCGGGGTCGTGAAGTACGCCTTCCCTTGCGTCATCGCGCTTACGCGTTGCACGAAGGCCACGAGTTCCGGATCGCGGGCAAGCATGAAGGTGTTCACTTGAATCCCGTGGCGCCTGCAGGCGTTGACCTCGCGCAACGTGGCGCCAAGCACCAGCGGGTCGAGGCCGTATGCGTTGCGGTACAGGCGCCCGTCCGGCAGCGTGATGGCAGACGGCTTACCGTCCGTGATCATCACGATCTGCTTCATCTCCTTGTTCTGCTGCATCAGCAGCCGTTGCGCTAGACGCAGGCCCTGCGCCGTGTTCGTGTGGTACGGACCGACTTGTGCCCGAGCTAGCCGTTCGAGCGGGATCTCTTCAGCGCCGTTATGGAAGAGGACGAACTTGACGGTGTCTCCCTTGTACTGCGTGCGGATGAGGTGAGCGAGCGCGAGCGCCACCTGCTTGGCTGGCGTGAAGCGGTCCTCGCCGTACAGGATCATGGAGTGACTGCAGTCGAGCATGACGACGGTGGCGGCGGATGAGTGGTACTCGGACTCCTGAACCATGAGGTCGCCCTCGCGCAGGTCGAGGTGGCCGCTCACTTGGGCGCGGGCCGCGGCATGCGTGAGGGTGGCAGGGACGTCGAGCGTGAGGGTGTCGCCGAACTCGTACTCCTTGCTTGCACCTACCGTCTCGATGCCCGTCGTCGAGAAGCGCGTGTCGTGGGCGCCAACGCTCGACCTGCCCGCGCCGCCAAGCACGTACCTAAGAGTGCGGTAACCGAGGAAGTCGATGGCCTTGTCAGTCAACTCGAAGGTCGCGCGACCCGGGTCGCTGTCGGGCGCTGCGCCGCCGCCGTGGCCGACGCCGAACACTTGCTCTTGGTCGCCCGGTTGCGTTGCGCGCAGGTAGCCTTCTTGTTCGAGGCGGCGCGCTAGCTCCTTGGCTGCCTCGCCGAGTTCGCTCTTCATCCAGTCGCCAGCCTCTAACGCCGCCTTGATGACTTCCTCGCTAACTAGGTCGTTGTCTATCAGCGCTTGCGCGATGGCGTCGTAAAGGTCCTGAAGGCTCTGCTGGTGGTCAGGGTCAGGGTCGTACGGGTTGCGTTCGAACCCCGATTGCAGGAGGCTGTCTTGCAACATGCGCATGAGATCAGCCATGTCTAGGTCGTCTAGGCCGCCTTCGTACTTGGAGTAACGGATCACTGCCATGTTTCACCCCTGCCGTACATGCGGCGCGTTGACGCAACGGAGCTTGCTTCGGACATGCGCCTGCCGGGCGCCGTGCGCCGCGCGTTGCGCGTCAGTTCCACTTGACCCTGTGGTTGGACTCTCCGCCTTCTGAGGCGGAGTACCCGAGTTCCTCGCTGCGGCCGATGAGCTTGCGGGCGTGGAGGCCCTCGAGCACGAACTCAGCGGCGACAAGCTCGAGTTCCCGGCTCGCGTCGTCTGCACCGGCGCCCGCTGCCTGCGGCTCACCTGCAGTCACCTCGCGTGCTAGCTCGAGCAGGCCGGGAACGGAAGCTAGCTGTGGTTGCCAAGCGCCGCTTGCGAGGTGCCCTGGCAGGCGCAGGTTGTTGCCTTCCTCGAAGTGTTCGACCACGGTGGCTGGGTCGAGGCCGCCTGAGCGCCGGGCGTATACCTGCCCGATGGCGCGCCTAACGATCTCGCGCGCGACGGCCTCCGAGCCCTTCAGTTCGCCTTCGTACTCGAGTTCGATCTTCCCCGTGACGGCGGGCAGCGCGCCGTAGAGGTCGGAGATGCGCGCCATGCCTGGCCCGCCGACTGTCAGGGAGCGTTGCTCGGCTGAGCTGACGACGTTCTCGAGGAGGCTGATCGGCAGGCGTTGCGACACCCCAGAGTGCTTGTCAACGCGCGGGTCTATGCGAGCCTGGAACGCCACTTCCTCGACGGCCTCCGCGACGAAGCTCGGCACGACCACGCCTTCCTCGCGGTCGGTCCACGCTTCTTGACTGGTGATGGCCATGCCGTCCTCGACCGTTGCGGGGTAGTGGGTGCGTACTTCACTGCCGATGCGGTCCTTGAGTGGCGTGATGATCTTGCCGCGCGCCGTGTAGTCCTCCGGGTTGGCGCTGAACACGAGGAGCACGTCGAGCGGGAGGCGCATTGGGTAGCCCTTGATCTGCACGTCACCTTCTTGCATGACGTTGAAGAGCGCGACTTGCACTTTGCCTGCGAGGTCAGGGAGTTCGTTTATAGCGAAGACGCCGCGGTTGGCGCGCGGGAGCAGCCCGAAGTGGACGGCACGCTCGTCACCCAGCCGCGTGCCTAGCCTAGCTGCCTTGATCGGGTCGATGTCACCCACGATATCGGCCACGGTGGTGTCTGGCGTCGCCAGCTTCTCGACGTAACGGTGATCACGGCTGAGCCACGCGATGGGCGTGTCGTCTCCATGCTGGGCTAGGAGTTCCTTGCCCTCTAACGAGAGTGGGGCGAACGGGTCGTCACGCAGTTCCGTGCCTGCGATGTACGGCACGGCGGGGTCCAGCAGCGTTACCAGTTGGCGCAAGATGCGCGTTTTCGCTTGGCCACGGAGGCCGAGCAGGATGAAGTTGTGGCGACTGAGTAACGCGTTGACGACTGCCGGCACGACGGTGTCTCGGTAACCGAGGACGCCCTCGAAGAGGGGGTCGTGGCGCTGCAGCGCGGTCACGAGGTTGGCGCGTAGTTCGTCTCGCACGCTGCGCCCCGCCAGGCGCTCCCAACGCGTGCCGCGCAGCCCAGCCAAGGTAGTGGGCAGTTCTTCTGAAAGACGGTCGTTTACCGTCCTGGACGATGTTGCGGTGGTTCTGGGCGTTGACATGCTGCATGCTAGCACCGAGAAATGAGCCGCTCCCTGCAGGCTTGGCGTGGGGCCTAGTGCCTGTAGGCACCAGTCCAAGGCCAAGGTACATGAGACGTCCGCACGTGCAAGCATCGCCCGGAGCGCCCGCAAAAGAATCTGACCCTGCGTGGGGGATCGCAGGGTCAAAGAGAGGAGATGGTGGAGGGCCTGAGCCCTCACCTTGGTTCCTAGGGGGAGGAACCACGTTCAGGTTACTACAAGCGTGAGTAACTGTCACCAAGCGGCCCCTGCGAAGCGCGATGGTAAGTTCCGTCATGCCCGCTATCCGCAACGCCGAGATCATCACCGTTGGCACCGAGCTCCTCCTAGGAGAGATCGTCGACACGAACAGCGCCCGCATAGCAGCGGACCTGGCCGCCGTCGGGGTCGACGTCTACTGGTCATCACGGGTCGGCGACAACAAGGCGCGCATAACGCACGCGCTGCGTGCAGCTCTGCAACGGAGCGACCTCATCGTACTAACGGGCGGATTAGGCCCGACGGATGACGACCTCACGCGCGACGCCGTTGCCGAAGTCCTTGGCGAGGAGCAGCGCGTCGACCCTGAGCTCGAGGACTGGCTCCGCACACGCTTCGCTAACAATGGCCGAACCATGCCAGAGTCGAACTTGCGCCAGGCGAACGTCATCCCGTCGTCCGAGGTGCTACCCAACCCGGTCGGTACGGCGCCTGGGTGGCTGGTGCGCCTGAGTATGGATGGGGTGGAGCGCTTCATCGTCACCCTGCCTGGGCCGCCGCGGGAACTCGATCGCATGTGGCAGAACGAGGCTCTCCCCCGCCTGCCGTTACCGACGAGCAAGCTGTTCGTCCACACGTTCAAGACGATCGGGGTTGGAGAGTCAAGCGTGGCAGAGACGCTAGGGGCGCTCACCGACCAGGGCAACCCGAGCGTCGCGACTTACGCCAAGGTCGACGGCGTGCACGTACGCGTCGCCGCCAAAGCCAGCGACGCCGAGCAGGCGGCGGCGCTGGCCAAGCCGACCGTCGCGCAGGTGGCGGCCCTCCTGGGCGACGCCGTGTGGGGCAACAACGGCGACGACCTCCCCAGCCTCGTGCTCGCAGGCTTGCGCTCACGCGGCAAGCGGCTCGCCGTGTTCGAGGGCAGCACCGGCGGCGTGCTCACGGGTTACCTCGTCGGAGCTGACGACGGTGTCGATCAACTAGCGAGGCCCAAGTCGCTCCTCGGCAGCACCAAACCGCCAAGACGACCGTCCGGAGCGGTAAGCGGTAGCGTGATAGCATGCGACGTGGAAACCATGAGAGCGCTTGGGGTTGACATGCGACTTCTGCAGAAACTGCCTTCCGGGGCAGTCGAAGTAGTAGTGGCATTGGCGGCCGCGATCCGGGCGTTCTTCAAGGCGGACCTTGGCATCGCCAACTTTGGGCCATGCACCCCAGCGTTGGTCGCCTCGCAATACTTGAATTTTGACGAACGAAGCGCCAAGGAAGACGGCGGAGCTGCAGTGAGCCTGCCTCCCCAAGGGGGGCACGGCTCGGCTGCGCCCACCGCCGTCGGCGCCAAACCGGTTGAGGAAGAGCGCCTGCGAACACAGGTATTCATCGCTATAGCTAGTGAGTCTGGTACCTCAGTGAGAACCCTCGACCTGCCGCCACTCGGCGGGCCGTGGCAACGCGAGAGAACCGCGTTCACCAGTCTGCACCTCCTCCGGTCGGCGTTGCGCTAAGCAGTGCTCGCGGCGCGGCAGCGATGCCGGGCATGCCGCTCGCAGCACGGCGACCACCGGGGTAGACCTGTCACAGGTCGTCCCCTATTCGGATGGAGGATGGCGGAATCATGGAAGACCAGCGCAAGAAGGCCTTGGATGCGGCTTTGTCGCAGATTGAGCGGCAGTTTGGTCGTGGGGCGATCATGCGGTTGGGGGCTGAGCCGGTTGGGGTGTTGGGGTCTGGGGTTATTTCTACTGGTTCTTTGAGTGTTGATGTGGCGTTGGGGGTTGGTGGGTTGCCGCGGGGGCGGGTTGTTGAGGTGTATGGGCCTGAGTCTGGGGGTAAGACGACTTTGGCTTTGCATGTGGTGGCTGAGGCGCAGGCTGCTGGTGGGGTGGCGGCGTTCGTTGATGCTGAGCATGCTTTGGATCCGGGGTATGCGGCGGCTTTGGGGGTGGATGTTGGTGAGTTGTTGGTGTCGCAGCCGGATACGGGTGAGCAGGCGTTGGAGATCGTTGAGTTGTTGGTGCGGTCGGGGGCGGTTGATGTGGTGGTGGTGGATAGTGTTGCTGCGTTGACGCCGCGGGCTGAGATCGAGGGTGAGATGGGGGATGCGCATGTTGGGTTGCAGGCGCGGTTGATGTCTCAGGCGTTGCGTAAGTTGACTGGGGCTTTGTCTAAGTCGCGTACGACGGCGATCTTCATTAATCAGATTCGGGAGAAGATCGGGGTGATGTATGGGAATCCGGAGACGACGCCTGGGGGTAGGGCGCTTAAGTTTTATGCGAGTGTGCGGTTGGAGGTTAGGCGTAAGGGTGATGTGAAGGTTGGGGCTGAGCGGGTTGGTAATCGGGTGCGGGTGAAGGTGACGAAGAATAAGGTGGCGCCGCCTTTTCGTGAGGCGGAGGTGGATATCGTGTTCGGTCGGGGGATCGATAAGTTGGGTGATTTGGTTGGGGTGGCGAGTGATCTTGGGGTGGTGGTTAAGTCTGGTTCGTGGTTCTCGTATGGGGATCAGCGTTTGGGGCAGGGTAAGGAGCGGGCGGTTGAGTTCATCGCGGCTAAGCCGGAGTTGATCTCTGAGATCCGCGGGAAGGTGATGGACGCCCTCAGCCTCGGCGCCAAGACCAAGAACTTGAACGATGCGACCGAAATAGACAACGGTGACGCCGAAGTCATGGAAGCCTGAGAACCGCGAAAGCGGCTCCCACTCTCGCAGGCGGCGGCCAACTAACCTTATAGGCCGGGCCAGGGTCCTCCCGAAGGCGCTAACGTACACGTTTCGCTATCGGGGCAGACCCTACGCCCGGCCGACGGCGTTACGATGGCTCAACCGTCGGCGTGACGAGCGTCACAACCCGACCAAGTGGGGTACCGGGCGACCGCCCACTCAAGCGCAAAGCCGCGGACGCGGGCGCCAGAGTGACGCGCGAAGCACAGCCACCGGACCTCCAGGAGGTGCGGTTCTACAATGGAAGCCACCCAACTGGGCAGCAGTCCCACCGAGCAGCGCGGCACGGATGCAAGAGTCAACGACTTCTCCCTCGTTGTGGCCACGGCAAACGGCACTGGCAGCCAAACGGCCAACCTCACGCTGCTGCGCTCGTTCTTCAAGATGGGCATACCAGTCCACGGAAAGAACATCTTCCCGTCCAACATCCAAGGCTTACCAACCTGGTATCACATCCGCGTAAGCAAAGACGGCTACGTTGCGCGGCACCCATCCGAGTTGCTAGTGGCGTTCAATCCAGCCACGCTGCACGATGACGTTGCCAACCTGCCAGCTGGTGGGGTGGTCATCCACAACGCCGACCTGCGCCTGCGACCAGACCGCAGCGATCTGACCTACTACCCAGTGCCCGTCAAGGAACTCTTGGCGGGCGTCGAAGTGAAAGGGAAGATCAAGGAGTACATCGCCAACATGACGTACGTCGGGGTCGTCGCCCACCTCCTCGGCGTGCCCCTCGAAGTACTGGAAGAAGCGCTAGGGCACCACTTCGGCAAGCGCCAGAAGCTCATCGACAGCAACCTGGAAGTCGTACGCATCGCGTACGAGTGGGCCGTCCTGAACCTGCCAAAGACCGACCGCTTCCGCGTAGCCCCCATGAACGCGACGACCGGCCTGATCATGATGACAGGCAACGAGGCGGGCGCCCTTGGCAGCGTCTACGGTGGCGTGAGCGTGTCAGGCTGGTACCCGATCACCCCATCGACCAGCTTCATCGACTCGCTGCGCGAGTACCTCGCCAAGCTCCGCGTCGGCCCAGACGGCAAAGCCACCTTCAGCGTCATCCAGGCGGAAGACGAACTCGCCGCCATCGGCATGGTCGTAGGGGCGGGCTGGGCCGGCGCGCGCGCCGTAACCGCAACGAGCGGGCCAGGCATCTCCCTCATGGCCGAGTTCCTCGGCCTCGCCTACTACGCGGAAGTGCCGGCGGTAGTGTGGGACATCCAACGCGTGGGTCCAAGCACGGGACTGCCAACGCGCACCAGCCAAGGCGACGTGGCGTTCGCGTACAACCTGGGCCACGGCGACACCAAGCAGGTGCTGCTGTTCCCCTCATCCATCGAGGAGTGCTTCGAGTTCGGTTACAAGGCGCACGACCTGGCCGACAAGCTCCAGACACCCGTTCTCGTGCTCTCCGACCTCGACCTCGGCATGAACAACTGGATGGGCAAGCCGTTCGAGTACCCGGCCACGCCACTGGACCGCGGCAAGGTGCTCAACGCTGAAGAAGTAGCGGCCCTGCCGGAGTTCGGGCGCTACAAGGACGTAGACGGCGACGGCGTGCCGTACCGCACCCTGCCTGGCAACGAGAACCCCCGCGCGGCCTGGTTCGGGCGCGGCACCGGTCACGACGAGCAAGCCAGGTACTCCGAACGCGCAGAGGACTGGGTCAAGAACATGGACCGACTGGCCCGCAAGTTCGATACCGCCCGCGCACTAGTGCCCGCCGCCGTGGTAGATGAGCAGCCGGGAGCCAAGCTCGGCATCATCGCGTACGGCACGACGCGCTACGCCATCGAGGAAGCGCGTGACCTGCTCGCCGCACGTGGCGTTGCAACGGACTTCATGCGCATTCGCGCCTTGCCCATAGGCCCGGAAGTCGAGGAGTTCGTGGCGGCCCATGAGCGCCTGGTCGTCATCGAGATGAACCGCGACGGTCAGCTCACCGCCATCTTGCGCGACGAGCTGCCAGTGCACGCCGCCAAACTCAAGCCCATCGCCTACCTAGACGGCATGCCACTCACCGCCGACTGGGTAGTGGGGCGCCTCAACGCCCACTTAGGGGAGTGACGAGTATGGACAGACCAGCACCAGCCGCCAAGCTCAACCGCGCCGGCCTAAGCAAAATCGACTACGTCGGCAGCCCGTCCACGCTCTGCAAGGGCTGCGGCCACAACTCGGTCGCCAGTCAACTCATCCAGATCGCGTACGAACTCGATCTGCGGCCGCACGAGATCATCAAACTCTCCGGGATCGGCTGCTCGAGCAAGTCGCCCGCCTACTTCCTCGGTCAATCGCACGGCTTCAACTCACTGCACGGCCGCATGCCCGCCCTAGGAACTGGCGCGCTGCAGGCGAACCACACCGTGCGCGCCATAGGCATCAGCGGCGACGGCGACACCGGCTCCATCGGCCTCGGCCAGTTCAAGCACATGCTCAGGCGCAACGTACGCATGGCATATCTAGTTGAGAACAACGGCGTTTACGGCCTCACGAAGGGTCAGTTCTCTGCCACGTCAGAAGAAGGTCACAAGCTCAAGTACGCTGGCGTCAACCAGTTCCCGGCGCTAGACCTCTGCCTCGAGGCGCTCGCGGCGGGAGCCGGTTTCGTTGCGCGCACCTTCGCTGGCGACGCCAAGCAAGTGCGCGAGGTCATCAAGGCCGGCCTGTCGTTCCGCGGAACCGCCGTCATCGACATCATCAGCCCGTGCGTGGCGTTCAACGACGAGGCGGACTCGCGCCACAGCTACGCGTACGGTCGCGAGCACGAGCGCGCCCTGCAGGACGTAGGGTTCATCCCGGCGCAAGAAGAGATCATCATCGATGACTACGAGCCAGGCACGACGCAGATCGTCGAACTGCACGACGGCTCGCGCATGACCCTGCGCAAACTAGAGGCCGACTACGACGCCTCGAACCGCGTCCAGGCCATGGCGCGCCTGCAGCAGGCGGACGCCCAGGGTGAACTGCTGACTGGCATCGTCTACTACGACGACTCGCGCCCATCCCTCGCGGAAGTCAGCGGCATGACCGACACGCCGCTCTCCATGCTGCCCGATGAGCAGTTGCGCCCATCCGCCGCCGCGCTGCACGATCTCATGGCTGGTTACGCCTGAGCCATACGGAAGGGAGCAGCACGGCGGCAGGTGCTGCTCCACTGCGCATCGCGTGGATAAGCGAGACGTTCCTACCGAAGGTAGACGGCGTCGTCACGCGCCTCACGGCCACCCTCACGGCGCTCGAGCGGCAAGGGCACGAGGTGCTCGTGCTCGCGCCGCCGGGCGCACCCGAGCGATACGGGCGGCACCGCGTGCTCTCAGCAGGCGGGGTGGCCTTCCCGTGGTACCCGGAGCACCAGGCGGCACTGCCTTCCGGTCGCCTCGCTAGGGCCGTAACCGACTTCGCGCCTGACGTCGTGCACGTGATCAACCCCGTCCTGTTCGGGACGTGGGGAGCGATCATCGCTCGGCGCGCCCGCCTTCCGTTGGTGGCGAGCTTCCACACCGACCCGAAAGTCGTGCACGATCTGAAGCTCGGTTGGGTGAGGCGCCCACTCGAGGTTCTCGACCGTGAAGTCCACAACCTCGCCCACCTGAACCTCGCGACGAGCCCGCAGATGATCGAACTCGCACGCGAGCTCGGCATCAGGCGCGTGCGCTTGTGGCAGAAGGCGGTCGATACCGAGCGCTTCAACCCCCGCTACCGCAGCGCCAGCATGCGCGCGCGGTTGACGGGCGGGGAGCCAAGCGCGGGGCTCGTGGTGTACGCAGGGCGCGTGTCACACGAGAAGCGCATGGACGTACTGGCCGACGCGGCCGTCGCTCTAGCGGGAGAAGGAGTGCGCTTCGCCGTCGTCGGAGACGGACCAGCGCTACCCGAACTGAAGGCGCGCCTGGCGGGCAGCGGCACCGTCTTCACCGGCTTCTTGCACGGTGAGGCGTTGTCAGAGGCGTACGCCAGCGGGGACGTCTTCGCGTTCCCTTCGACGTCGGAGACGCTCGGTTTCGCCGCCCTCGAGGCCATGGCGGCCGGAGTGCCGGTAGTTGCCGCCGCAGCAGGCGGATTACCTCACGTCGTGAGGGACGGCGACAACGGCGTGCTGGTGACGCCAGGTGACGCCGGAGCCCTCGCGGCCGCCATCAGGCGCCTCTTAGCCGACCGCACGGAGCTCGCGCGCCTGGCCGCAGCCGGGCGCGCGGATGCCGAGCGCTGGACGTGGGACGCGGCGACGACCGACCTCGTGGCGCGCTACCGGCAGGCACGGCTAGTCGCGCGGCGCGGGTAGCAGCAGTGCGAATGACCCCTTCACTCCCTCGCTGAACAGGTCAGCCACTGCGCGGCGGTGATAGCATCCTCAACACCCGATGCTCCTGGCTATCTACCTCCCTGCAGTCCTACTAGCCATCTGCGACG
>JACDJA010002161.1_pt1 | contig 14639 bp, 12 predicted proteins | sample 7449241 | NCBI WGS metagenome assembly JACDJA01 (sample SAMN14253289, study PRJNA609438) | sludge metagenome | isolation source: initial anaerobic sludge | collected 2018-12-20 | reverse complement strand
GAGAGGATATACGAAAGAGTGGTTCTTAGATAGGTGTGAGCGTATCCGCGCACTAGCGCCAAATACTACCATATCAACCGATATCATCGTCGGCTTTCCGGGTGAGAGTGAAGAAGATTTTGAACATACTATGGATGTGCTAGAGAAAGTACGATTTGATCAACTCTTCTCTTTTATCTACTCTCCAAGACCGCACACACTAGCGGCAAACTTTGACAATCAGATCGAGAGCGCAACCTCTTCACGAAGATTGACACGCCTCCAATCAAGACACACAGAGATACTTGATAACATCATGGAGGCGCAACTTAATACAATCCATGAGGTCTATTTTGACGAGCTCAAACCAAATGGAAAGATAGCCGGAAGATCAGATGATGGGAAGCTTATATTTGTTGATGGCGGTGAAGCGCTTTTGGGCGAGATAAAAGATGTTATAATCACAAAAATATCAAGAAGTCTACTTCATGGTAAGGTGATTGATGAAAGTTAGCTTTTCTAAAAAACTTACTCTCTTGGTTGCGCCTACGATAATCTATATGCTGATGCGTCTTTTATGGCTTACAACAAGAAAGCATTTTAACTTTGCTGAAGTTATAGAGAAAGAAAAGCAATATCTTTGTACATGTTGGCATGGCGAGCTTCTCTTTAGCCCGCAGGCCTATAGAAAGCTTCATCCGGACAACATTTCTAATGCGATGATTTCGCAACATTTTGATGGAGAGATTATCGCAAAAACGCTCTCATTTTTAGATATTAATGCGATTCGTGGTTCAAGTTCGAAAGGAGGCTCTAGAGTATTTTTAGAGGCCTTTAAAAGACTAAAGAGAGGCGAAGAGGTACTCATCACCCCTGATGGACCTAGGGGCCCAAGACACACTCTAGGGGATGGCATCATCTCTTTGGCACAAAAACTTAATCTGCCGATTTTTATCATGAGTTATCAAGCAAGCAGTTATTGGCAACTTAAAAGCTGGGATAAGTTTATCATCCCGAAACCATTTAGTAAAGTGGAGTTTTTTGCGCAGAGCATAGATATAAGTGGCAAGAGCGAAGAAGAAGCAAAAAAGATCCTCAAAGATGCTATGATGAGGTACACAATAGCATAAGAAGCAAGCGATGAAAGAGAAATTTTTAAAACTAAGTGAAGAGTTTTTGGAGTACCTTTGGGATATCAGAGGCTATAGCGAAACATCTATCACTACTTACGAGATAGCACTCAAGCAAATGTTTGAATATGTTGCCTTCGAAAAAGATGAGGGTGTCACTACACTCAATATCACTCCATTTAGACACAATATACTCAAAAATAGTAAAAAGACAATCGCAAAAAAACTCAGCGCCATACGCTCTTTTGTCAAATTTTTAAATGAGCAGAAAAATATGCATGTTATCATCTATCCGAGCGAGTCAATAAAGGTACCAAAAACGCTTCCAAAACCGATAGAGCAAAATTATATCCAAGAGGTACTCCAAAGTGCCGATTTGGAACAAAAGGCTATCATATATATGCTCTATGGTTTGGGGTTGAGGATTAGTGAACTCTCAAGCTTAAAGATTGAAGATATCAAAGATCACTGGGCACAAGTACACGGCAAAGGCAATAAAACAAGGGAGCTTCCTCTCGTTGCCGAAGTACAATCAGTGATAGACACCTACATCGACACCTATAAACCGAAAAGATATCTTTTTGAGAAAAATAACGCTCCTCTTAATAGTGCACAGCTTCGATACAAGATTACCAATCTGTTTAAAGCACACGGCATCAAAACAACACCACATCAGCTCAGACACTCTTTTGCAACGCATCTTCTCAATAGCGGTGCAAGAATAGCTGATGTGAGTGAACTCTTAGGACATGCAACAATGGCAACGACGCAGATATATACGAAACTAGCCGATAGTAAAAAACTCGAGGAGTACCTCAAGGCGCATCCACTGACTAAAAAGAGCTGAGTATCTCTGCTATTTCGATATCTTGCTTGAAACAGTAAGGTCGAACTTTGGGTGGAATTTTAGCACCCCTACAAAGCTCTTTGAACTCTTTTGGAAGCGTAACATCAAGATAAGGGGCTATAAATACCTTCTCATCAAAGGTCTCGATAGCCCAACTGCCACCAATAACAAGTGAGTCATTATTTTCGATGTCATCTCTTTGTGCTTTACTGAGCAAATAGCCAAGCTTTTTAAGCGTTTTATCTACTGCACTTACCTTGACCCTCATATCATCGATTTTGAGTACTCTGAGCTCTTTATCGGCATATAAAAGCTTATAGCCGCTTTGTAGTTTGCGACAATCATCTTCTATATAACTCAAACTTCTTCTAATCCCCTCTTTAAACTCTGCAAGTAAGGCATCGCTATAGTGCTTTCTAAAAAAGTTTCTCTCATAAGCTTCATCGCTATTGGTCGCATCGATAAAATATCTATGAGCATTTGTTTCTAAATATTCCAAAAGCTCACCTTTTGTATGCTCTAAAAGCGGACGCGATAAGATGTAACCATTTTTTTCTACCCATGTCTCTAAGCCTACAAGTTCACATACTCCTGAACCTTTTGCTAGCCGCATCAAAAACCACTCAAACTTATCATTAAGCTGATGTGCAGTGAGTAAAACATCATATCCATGCTCAACTATGAGTTTCTCAAAAAAGGCATAACGAAATGCTCTAGCATTTGCCTCAAAGTTATTTGTAAACTTCGGTGCTTTGATCTCAAAACATTTGAGGTTATACCTCTTTGCTAACTCTCGGGCGTAAGCTACCTCTTGGACACTCTGCTCCCTAATACCATAATCAACAATAGCGATGTCAAAATTGACACCCGCATCGACAAGCAGAAAGAAAAGTGCGCTTGAGTCTATACCGCCCGAAAATGCCAAGAGCGAACGCTTCTGCTTTACAAGCTTTGTAAACTCTGATGACAACTTCATACGCTACTTCTCTTTACAGTTGCTAAGAGTATCTCATCGCCCACAAGCTCACTGATATAGATGCGGTATCTTTTGCCAAAATCGATGGATATATCTGAGCTGTCATTGACAAGTATCTCGCCGTCAATCTCTCGCTCCCAATTTAGTGGTTTTGCGCTGAGGAGATACTCATGTTCACTACTCTCTTTTTCAATCACCGCTTCTATCTCTGTGCCGACTAGTTTTTCCAAAGATGCTCTCACACTCTTTTTTGCGATTGCTCCTAATCTTTTGGCTCTTTTGGCTATGATTTTTGGCTCGATCTGCTCCATGCTAAAAGCAGCGGTGTCCTCTTCATTGGAGTATTCAAATACATTGAATCGATCAAATCCAAAATCCTCTGCATACTCGCACAATCTCTCAAATGCCTCATCACTTTCGCTAGGATGCCCTACGATAAAAGTGCTTCTTATGAAAGCATTTGGTTTTGAACGCATATACTCCAAAAGTTCTTTTGTTTTTGACTCTCCAAAACCTCGTTTCATAGTTTTGAGCATCGCATCATCACTATGTTGAATGGGTATATCATAGTATGTTTGAAAAAGAAGCGAATCAGCGATCGCGTCGATAAGCGTATATGTTGTCGTGCTCGGGTAGAGATAGAGTATCTTTGCGCTTTGAACTCCCACTATCTTCTCTACTGCTTTGATAAGTTCTACGAGCCCCTCTTTTAGCCCCAAATCTCTACCGTAACTTGAGCTATCTTGTGAGATAAAACTAAAATCCCAATAACCCCTTGCGACTAAAGATTTAACCTCTTTGATAATCGAGTCAATCTCTCTTGAATGGAGCTTGCCTTTGAAATTTGGAATGGCACAAAATGAACATGATTGGTTGCACCCTTCTGCAATCTTGATATAAGCATGATAGCTTGAGCCTGTGATGACTCTTGGCACATCCTCATTTGCTAAAAAAACACTGTGGGAGTAGCTACTCTTTTTTTGATCTATCAATCTGTCTATATTGTCATAATCGCCAACGCCTGTAAATATGTCAACTTCACTCAGCTCTTCTTGAAGCTCCTCTTTATAACGCTCACTCAAACAGCCGCTCATTACGAGCAGAGAGTCTTTTTTGCGCAGAGCATGAAGCTCCATAATTGTCTCCAACGACTCCGTTTTCGCTGCCTCTATAAAACCGCAGGTATTGACAATAATGACATCGGCATTGTTGGGATCGTCAACTACTTTGTAGTGACTCAACTTACCGAGCATCACTTCACTATCGACTAAATTTTTTGTACATCCCAAACTCACTAGATGGAGTGTTTTTTGTCCCATTACCGCTCTTTTTTTGAATGAATTATAGCATAAGATATTTATTATGTTATCATTACGCTTATGTATAATCATCCAAAACAATTCGCAATCATAGGGCCAACTGCCAGCGGTAAAAGTGCACTTGCAATCAAGATAGCACAAGAGCTTGATGCCGATATCCTCTCGCTTGATTCACTCGCTATCTATAAAGAAATTGATATCGCCTCAGCTAAACCGACTAAAGAGGAGATGGATGGTATCACACATTATGGTATCGATATCATCTCACCAAATGAGCCTTTTGATGTGACGATATATGTACAACTTTATAGAGAAGTTTACGAGAAAGCTAGAGAGAAAAATAGGACACTTATTATCGTTGGTGGTACAAGCTTTTATCTTCAAACGCTCCTCAAAGGCATCAGCAACACACCAAAGCTTAACGAAGAAGAGCAAGCGTATGTTGCAGATTTGCTTCAAGATAAGCAAAAAGCCTATGAGTTGCTTTTGAAAATCGATCCGCAATATATCTCTAAAATTGCGAGTAATGACAGCTATAGGATAGAAAAGGCGCTTACTATCTATGTCGCTTCCAAGATGGCTCCAAGTCTCTACTTTGAGCAAAATCCACCTCAACCTATCATAGAGGATGCACTCCCTATCTATGAGATTAGTGTAGAAAAAGAGCACCTTTTAAAACGCATAGAAAAAAGAACTGAGATGATGATAGAAGGAGGGCTTGTAGAGGAAGTGAGTTACCTCAAAGAGAAGTATGGGATCACACCTCATTGCATGAAAGCTATAGGGATCAAGGAGACACTTGATTTTATCGAAAACAAGATAGATCAAAAAGAGCTTGCCCGGCTCATCTCCATTCACACAAGACAACTTGCTAAAAGGCAAAATACCTTCAACAGAACACAATTTAAAGAGAAGATACGCGGTGAGTGCGAAAGTATCTACGAGGAGATCATAAGATAACCCTGAGCGCACGCGAGTGCGATCGGAAGTTATCAGAGAACTGAGTAGTCTATCATATAGGTGATATATGAAAGAAGTTGTTGAAAGAAAAACACTGAAGTCACAGTGACAATTACTGCTATCCCTATGATGACCATGAGTGGTTTTGAGATGTTATAATAGACCGTATTCATATCTCTATTTGGCTCTTTGAGGAACATATAGACAATCAACTTGAGATAGTAATATGCTGCGATTGCACTATTGAGCCCCATAATGACAGCAAGCCAAATATAACCTTTATCAACAGCAGCACTCATAACATAGAGTTTTCCCCAAAATACAGAAAACGGCGGAACGCCTGCAAGTGAGAGCATAAAGAGCGCCATAACAACGGCGCCCATAGGCATCACCTTGATAAGACCTGCAAATTTTTCATACGGATGATCGAATCTCAAACTATAGCGTCTCTTTTTATGTCTTGATATCCAAAGCATTGTAAATGCTCCGAGGTTTGTAAACATGAAGAGCGTATAGTAAACAAATATACTCACATCTCCTTTTGTTGTACCAAGCGCAAGCGCCGACATAACAAATCCTGCATGTGCGATAGATGAGTAAGCAAGCATCCTTTTGACATCTTCTTGCACAAGCGCCATGATATTTGCAAGTGTCATCGTAAGCACGGCAAGTACCAAGATGATAACCCTGATTGGCTCAATACCAAGATCGATATAGGTTCCAAATATACGAAGTGCAACAACAAATGTCGCGATCTTCGGCACTATCGACATATAACCGGCAAGTGGTGCAGGTGCACCTTCATACACATCAGGTACCCAAGTATGGAAAGGGAAAAGCGATATCTTAAACGCAAAAGAGACGAGAAGCAAGACACCGCCGGCTATGATAACGGCTGATAATCCCGGTTCATTTAAACGATCTCCGATAACATCTTTGATAGCATAAAGCTCTATACTCCCCGTTGTCGCATAGATGAGTGCCGAACCCATCGCAAAGAATCCTGCTGCGACTGCTCCCATAGTAAAGTACTTCACGGCAGCCTCATAAGAGTTGCTTCTATTGTGCATAGCTATGAGCGTATAGAGTGAGAGAGAAGCTGTCTCAAGCCCCACAAAAATAAGTATGAGATTGTCACTCGTTACCATAAATTGGAAACCTGCAATCATAAACAAAAAGAGTGCAAAGAACTCAGGATATGAGAACTCATGAAATCTTTTTGAAGTGAGTGCGAGCGGGATGAAAAGCATAGAAGTAACAAGGATAAGAAGCTGCGTTACTATGGCGATACCATCGACTAAAATAAGATCAAAGAAACCTCTATCATTGACAACTAAACTGAGTACAGAACCGAAATCTACGAAAAGGATTAATATCATCATCATAACATAGAACGATTTGTGAAGATCATTTTTGATAAGATCGATGATAAGTATAAGTAACCCGCCACAAACTGCTATCAGCATCGGTATCAGAGTTGGAAGATTAAGCTCTTGCATTGTAATGGAAATTTGACCCAACATTAGTTCTCCTCCTTATCTTCTGATCGCATGGAAGAGATAAGCTCTTTTGTTTTTGGTTTCTCGGCTTTTGCTTCCATAAGCTCCAACATACTAGAGACTGAAACATCTATAGGTTTGAGTATAGGTGTTGGATACACTCCCAACCAAACTACGATAAGCACAAGTGGGACGAGCGAAAATGTCTCTCTTGCATCAAGATCAAGAAGTTTTTTATTCTCCTCGTTTGTCACCTCTCCAAAAAATGTCTTCTTAAAGAGTGCAAGCATATAAACAGCCCCCACGATGATCGAAGTCCCTGCTAAGATCGTAAGTATAGGAGAGACTTTATAGAAACCGAGAAGCACTAAGAACTCACCTACAAAGCCCATAGTCAACGGCAATCCCACTGATCCCATAAGCATAATACCAAATATCATCGCATAGCGTGGCATCACAAGTGCAAGACCGCCAAATTCACTCATAAGTTTCGTATGCCTTCTATCATATATCATCCCAACAAGCATAAACATCGCACCCGAGACGATACCGTGTGCTAACATCTGAAATATCGAACCGCTAATCCCTTGCGTATTCATAGCAAATGCACCAAGCATGATAATCCCCATATGTGAAACGGATGAGTAGGCGATTACTTGCTTGACATCCTCTTGCGCATAAGCAACCATGGCTGTATAGATGATCATAATGATAGCAATAACAGCGATAGGAACAATCATCATAACAGAAGCATCAGGAAAGAGCGGGAGAGAAAATCGCACAAATCCATATGTCCCCATCTTAAGGAGCACAGCTGCAAGTATCACTGAACCGATAGTCGGTGCTTGACCATGGGCATAAGGCAACCATGTATGGAAAGGGAACATCGGCACTTTGATAGCAAACCCGATAAAAAATGCTGCAAAAAGCCATAATTGCAGATTAACACCTAATTTTACCTGATACCAATCGGTCAAAGCAAAGCTCCAAACACCTACGATATCATAATATGTAAATGCCAAAAAGAGGATACCTACGAGCATAATGAGTGAACCCGTAAAGGTATATAAAAAGAACTTGATAGCCGCATAGACTCTCAGTGGTCCACCCCATGCGCCGATGATATAGAGCATAGGCACCAAAGAGAGCTCCCAGAAGAGATAGAAGACAATAACATCTAAAGAGACAAATACACCCACCATCGTCATCTCCAAAAAGAGAAGCGTGATGACCATATTTTTAATCTCATTTTTAATGCTCATACTTATAACTCCGATGAGTGTCATAAGTGTTGCCATGATGACTAAGAAGAGGCTAATCCCATCAACCGCGACATAATAGCTTATCCCAAAATCAGGCACGATAGGAATCAGCTCAACAAACTGCATCGCTGCACTTGTTCCATCAAAAATTGCCCACAAAAACAACGAGAGCGCAAACTCTACAGCAGCCACGCTGATACCGTACGCCCTTATACTGTTTTTATCGATCACAAATCCAAGCAATCCCGCAATCGCCGGAAAAAATATCAATACACTTAAAATATTATCCATTCCCTCTCCCTTACCCTAAAACCGATGAGATCAAAGCAGCAATAAGCAATGCTACTGCGCCAAAAACCATCCAAGCTAAATAGTTTGATAGATTACCACTTTGCATCTTTCTCGATCCATCACCACTTTTATAGACCACATTGGCTATCGCATCGACAGTCGAATCTACGATTTTCATATCGATACTTTTCCAAAATATACTAGAAAGTTCTGCATATGGTTTTGATATCATCTCTGCATACAGTTGTGGTATATAGTATTGATTTGCTAAAAGTCTATAGATGAAACTATTCTCGGTTTTTTCACTTCTTTTGAGCCCTCTTATATATTTAAATGCCGCTAGAAATATCCCGCCGACAGCAAATGCCAACACTATAGCTCCAAGTATGCTCGCTAGATGGTGCGTATGTTCACTCATCTCATACTTTGGTAGTAGATTTGTAATAAAGCCCTCAAACCAATCTTTTCCAAACCCTGCTACGGCAGCTAAAATTGCAAGTGGACTTAGTCCGATGAGGACATATGTATACATCTCATGCGGATGGATACCAAACTCCTTATAGCGCTCATCACCATGGAAAGTTAAGAAGACCTGTCTAAAGCTGTAAAACGCGGTCATACCCGCAGTGATTACAAGCATCGCCCAAAGAATCAAACTTCCTTCATTGAATGCGCTCTCTATGATTGCATCTTTTGAGAAAAACCCTGCAAGAGGTGGAATGCCCGCAAGAGCCAAAGAAGCAAGCCCCATATAGATCCATGTCCATCGCATCTTTTTACGCAATCCACCCATCTTAAAGATATCAAGCTCATCATGCATAGCATGCATCACATTTCCGGCACCCAAGAAGAGAAGCGCTTTGAAAAATGCGTGTGCCGCGAGATGAAAAAGCGCTATCCAATACGCACCAAGTCCGGCTGCAGCAAACATATATCCAAGTTGAGAGAGGGTTGAAAATGCGATGATTCTTTTCAAATCCCTATTGACAAGTGCCATAGACGCTGCAAAAAATGCAACGAATGTTCCAAGTGAAGCGATGAAATAACTTACCCCGGCAACCTCTTCCATCCCAAAAAGTGGATTGGCACGAATGACCAAAAAGACTCCGGCAGTAACCATGGTCGCCGCATGGATAAGAGCAGAGACAGGAGTCGGTCCCTCCATCGCATCGGTCAACCAAGTATGGAGAGGAAATTGTGCCGATTTACCCATAGCACCGATAAAAAGTGCAATTGCTGCGGTGATCAATACTACAGGTGAGAGTTCGGCGAGTTTTGGGAACACTTCATCGTACTGAAGAGAACCTGTATTCCAAAATATGATAAAGATACCTACAAGCATACCAAGGTCAGCGATACGATTCATAATAAATGCTTCATTTGCTGCCCAAGAAGGGGAGATAGACGGGTTGATATCTCTTGTAACATCTTTTTTGTGATACCAAAAACCTATAAGCAACCATGAGCAGACACCAACACCTTCCCATCCGATGAAAAGACCCGCAAAGTTATCACTCATAACAAGTACCATCATCGAGAAAACAAACGCGGAAAGATAGGAGAAGAATCTATTGAAACTTCTGTCATGATCCATATAACCGATAGAGTAGATGTGCACAACTGTAGAAACCAAAGAGACGACAACCATCATCGTTACACTCACATGATCTGCTACAAAACCAAAGGGGATGGAAAGATCGCCGACAACAATCCAATCCATCATAGTCACATGGATTACCTCATTGGTCGTTGCGATATGGTATGCCAATGTCGCTGATGCCAAAAATGATATAAACAGAAGCAACGATGCCACGATACCCACAAATGTCTGCTTTGGCACCATGACAAACATTAATGCAAAAAGAGAACTGACAAATGGAGCGAAGAGCGCGATATATACTAAATTTTCCATCCCTACCCCTTCATCGTTGCAAGATCATCAAGATCAAGCGTACCATTCTTTTTATAGATGAGAATCAATAGCCCTAACCCAACAGCAACCTCACTCGCAGCTATAGCAATCACGAAAAATGCAAACATTTGACCTGAGAGATCATTGTAAAAATGGCCCGCAGCCGCTAAAGCGATATTGGCGGCATTGAGCATGATCTCCGTTGAGAAAAAGAGCATCAATAGATTCTTTCTTCTTACAACACCCATCAAACCTATCGCAAAAAGCAAACCGGATATTATCAAGTAGTGGTTTAGTCCTATCATTATTTTTCCCCATCCTTTTCATCTAAGATCATCTCTTCTTCTTCTGATATAGCTATATCCTCTTCGATATCCGTCAAAGATATATCCATCTTTTTACCTGCTAGTATAATCCCTGCTATCATCGCAACAAGCAACATAAGTGCCGCCACCTCGAAAGGGATGAGATACTTTGTAAAAAGTATCAACCCGACTGACTCAGGATTTGGTGCGCCCTCAAGTGGTGGATAGGAAGCTTCTATATTGCCTCCCAAAATAGGGGCTATAAATATCAAAGTTAAGAGGAGCGCCACGGATCCACCAAGTAAAACTACCAAAGTGGTGGATGCATTTTTCTCTTTGACATCTTTGGTTGCATCAAAGAACATCATCCCAAATGCATAGAGTGCCATTACGGCACCAACATACACGACTAACTGAACCGCACCCAAGAAATCTGCGCCCAGCAGAAAGAAAAAGCCCGATATCATAACCATCCCTGCTGCGAGTGCGCTCATCGCATAGAGCACATTTTTGCTAAATGCCGTAATGAGGAATAAAACAATCGTTGTCACAGAGAAAAAATAAAATGCAATTTGTTCAAACATATCAGCTCCTCCTATTAATACGCTAAAGGCGTTTTTTTGATATTTTTATCCGCCCATGGTGTTGGAGCGCCGTAACCTGCGAACTCCTCTTGCTCTTTGAGCCTGTCTATCGGTGTCAACATATCCTCAAAGAGTGAAAAGCTTGCTCTTTGCTCACTTGCAGTCTCATATCTAGCGCCGTGAACGATAGCAAGCTCAGGACAAACCTCAGCACAATATCCGCAAAAGATGCATCGACCAAAATTGATAGTATATTCACTCACCTCTTTTCTTTGGTTCTCATCGTATCGAGTCTCCATAGCAATGCAGTTAGAGATACATATCTTCTCGCAGAGACCGCAACCGATACATCTATAATGCCCGCTCTCAAGCAATCGCAACATATCGTGTATAGCTCGGTATCTAGGTGGAATCGGCATCTTTTCAAAAGGGTATTTTGTCGTATGACTTTTGCCCATAAAAAGAGTTTTGAACATCTCTCTAATGGTTACCCAAAGACCGATAAAGAGCTCTATCCTAAAAGTTCTTTTGACTACTCTTTTAAATCTACACCAAGGCGTCAAAGGAGTGCCCCCAAGGTCTAACATTATATATTTTTGTTTTTCATTCATCTTTACAACTCCCCTTTATATCATGACTACAATACCTGTAATCACAACATTGATTACAGCTATAGGCATTAACACTTTCCAACAAAACCACATCAACTGATCAGGTCTTACATGTGGCCAAGAGGCTCGCACCCACAGCATCAAAAAGAAAAAGAATGATACCTTCAATATGATTGCAATCCATCCCGGGATAAACCCTAGAGGCGCATACCCACCGACAAATATCAATGAAGCCATGATAGAGATAGTAATCATATTTGCATATTCACCGATAAAGAACATCCCCCATCGCATACCGCTATACTCTGTGGCATACCCTGAGACGATCTCGGCTTCATGCTCTAAAAGGTCAAACGGTGTTCTATTGGTCTCTGCAAAACCGGCTATCAAAAAAAGTACAAACGCAACCGGTTGTTGCCAAAGAATCCATGATCCGACACCCCCTGTTTGTGCATTGTTAAAATCCAAAAGCGAAAGGGAGCCGACAAGCATGATAGGTGCAAGCAAAGAGAGTCCCGTGATGACCTCATAACTCAAAAATTGCACCGCAGTTCTTGCTGAACCTAAGATCCCCCACTTATTTGCTTGTGCCATACCGGCTAGTAGTGGGCCATAGAGCCCGGAGCCCATTACGCCAAGCATAAAGAGTATCCCGATATTGATATCCGCAATAACCGAAGGAACAGTTGCTGAGATTCCATTGATTAGAGGAAACCAATCAGGAACCGTAAAGGAAAATGTCGGAAAGAGCGGTACAGCCGAGAGTGCAACAAACGCTGTAGCTGCTGTCACGGCAGGAGCTATCATAAATATGATTCTATTTGCATTTTGAGGAATGATATCCTCTTTTGTCAAGAGCTTGATCCCGTCAGCAACGATCTGAAGTAACCCTAAAGGTCCGACATGTGCAGGCCCTATACGGCGCTGCATATATGCCAATACTTTTCGCTCCAAATATGTACCAAATCCCGCCAATGCTGAAACGATTGCAAGAACCAAAACTATCTTTATAACTGTCCCTAAAATCAATGGATCCATCTCACACCTCACTTATCTTTACTTGTTTAAATCTGCCCGCATTGAAGAGTGGATAGATCTCTTTTGAACTTAAAAAGTCAGGAACTTTTACCACATCACCACTCATTTTAGCATCAATCTCGACAGGAAGCTCAAGAGATATATCACCTATCTCCACCTTTACTCTTTTACCTAAAGATTGCGCTTTAACCTCACTCACATACAGAGCAAACGGCTCAAAGATTTGATGTGCTTTGTTTGTAAAGTCATTAAACTGTCTTTGCGGATTGCATCTATAAGCAATCTCGCCTTCTAGCTTGCAACTCTCATCAGGTTTTTCAACCTCAAACTCTTTTGCTTTTGTTGATTTTTGTTTGAGCACATAGCCTCTGAGCTCTTCGCCTGCATTCGTAAAGCCATTTGGCAATGCATCAAAAGAGAGTGACTCAAAACCTTTTTTTGTTGGCAATTTACTTGTCCAATCAATACTCAATCGCTCTCCGAGTCCTAGAGCATTCATGATATCATTGAGTTCATAACCGTTGTATGAAAGTGCCGCATTTGTAGGGACGACTCTTTTGTGCATATTGGTAAATGTTCCCTCTTGTTGGTTGAGTGCAGGCATATCAAAATCGCCATCTCCTAGCGCACTCAATCTAAAGTCACCCACTTCATTGTAACCTATCGTGTATCCATCTGCCTTTTCATCAAGATCACAAATAAGTGCAACACCCAAAGAGTTTGTTTTCGGTGGGATGAGCGCTATCTTGATAGCTGTATACTGCTCAATAAGTGCCAAAAGTTTTGCAAGATTTTCCGCTCTTGGATGCGCATAGAAATCTTCGCCGACAACCATAGAGAAGTTATCTGCTTTTGCTACCATCTTCTCGAAGATATCACCAAACCCTTCAGGAGCATTCAAGAGTGATGCTAGCTCATTTGCAACATACTCTACCTCTTTTTCAACTACTTTTGGTTTCTTCTTTGTAACCTCTTTACTCTCACCTGTCTCTTCATCGACAACGGTTTCTGTCACATCTTCCATAATCGTCTCTTGGACTATTTTTGTGCCTTTTCTATGGAAGCTCTCAAGATAGTTTTTAGTCTCTTTTGGAAGCTCATCTTTTGATGCAAAAAGATCAAGCACAAGATAGAGCGCATACTCTTCCAAGCCCGGCGCATGATAGATAGGCGTAACATTTTTACCGAGTGATTCTATGAGGGTATCGCCTACCGGGTGGAAATAGAGTCCTGCTCCTTTGTTGAGTTTTTGGATGTTATTAAAGAGATATCTTACATTTGGGTTATCGTGTCTGAGCGCACTGCCTACACTGATGATGAAATTACTCTCACTCATCATCTCCTTATAGTTGCCTCTATACAAGCTCTCACCTCTGTAGTTCTCAAAATCTTTTAAGAAGCTTTGAAAGGCTTTGGCTTCAGGGTTGATAAGTTTCACTCCAAGCTCTTTTTTGAGAGTTTGCAACATTGCCGCTTCTTCATTTGTGATAGTCGAGTTAAAACGGATTGCTTTTACCTCTTTGAATGCTTTGATCGCTTTTGCAAACTGTTTTTCATCTTTTGTTGCACCACTATTTTCAAAATCATATCCAAATCGCCCCGCACCACAAAGCGATACATAGTTCCACTCATTGGTTACCCTATATATCTTCTCGCTTCTGTCACTAATTGAGGTTGGTTTTGTCTCATAAAATATCTGACATCCACTACTACAATGGGAACAAGTCGCAGGAATGCGTTTGAGCTCCCATGCATTTGAGCTGTAGACAAAATCCCTACTTACGAGTGCACCGACAGGACACACTGAGAGGCACTCACCACAATCACTACAGTTTGTTTGTCCGCTCTCATTGCTTGGGACGATAAGCGATTTTTGCAATTTATTCCACATAGCATATGCATCTTTTGGCATACTCTCTTCGAGCT
>JACDJA010002158.1_pt1 | contig 14642 bp, 10 predicted proteins | sample 7449241 | NCBI WGS metagenome assembly JACDJA01 (sample SAMN14253289, study PRJNA609438) | sludge metagenome | isolation source: initial anaerobic sludge | collected 2018-12-20 | reverse complement strand
TGGGTGGCCAGATCGTCTCCACTCTTGGCGATGGCGTGCACCGTGTGGCGTTGTTGTGGTGGGCTCGGCTGGCCACTGGTTCGAACCTGATCGTGGTCGTGGTGGCGTTGGCGAGTGTGCTGCCGACGCTGGCGGCGGCGCCGTTGGCGGGCTGGATGGTGGATCGGTTCCCTCGGCACCGGCTGATGCTCGTTGCCGACGGGGTGCGCGTCGTGACCAGTGGGACCGTGGCCATCGCGCTGTGGGCGGGGTGGATGAGCACGCCTCTGGTTGTGGTGGTTGCCGCCGTTGCCGCGGTGGCGGGTGCGGTGTTCGACCCTGCGCTGATGGCGTCGATCAGCGTGCTGGTGCCAGCCGAGCGACGGCTGCAGGCGAACTCGATGCTCGGGGTCGGCGGTGCGCTTTCCGGGATCGCCGGGCCGGCGCTGGGCGGTCTGTTGATCGGGTTCTCCGGCTTGTCGCTGGCGTTCTGGTTCGACGCCGCGAGCTTCCTGGTGTCGTTCCTGATGGTTGCGGCGAGCAGCATCCCGATGCCCGAGCGCGCGAGCGCGAGCGACGATGACGGCTCGTTCGCAGCAGGCTGGCGGGTGGTGCGCACGAACCGACGCGTGCGCGACCTGGTCGTGGTCGCCGCTGGCCTCAACTTGTGCGTGGCACCGCTGACGGTCCTGATCGTCGGGCTCGCTGTCGACCAACTGGACCTCGGTGGTCAGGGGTTCGGTCTGCTGGAGGCGGCGATTCCAGCCGGGATCGTGGCCGGCTTCCTGATGGCGCCCAAGGTGGCGCGTCGCCCGCGCGCCGCGCTGGTTGCGCTGCTCGGCGTGGGCGCTGCGGTCGGAGCCGCCGGCGCCGTGCCGTGGGCGTGGTGGGCAGGTGCGGCGTTCGTGCTGGCCGGAATGGGAGTCGGGGTGGCCAACACGATCCTGCCGACCCGCTTCCAAGACATCGTCGAGCCATCGATGCAGGGTCGAGTCTTCTCGGTCGTTGGGGCGCTCGGGATGGCAGGTAGGCCGATCGGTCTGCTGATGGCGGCGCCGCTGCTCGCGATCGCTGGTGTGCGGTGGGGTCTGCTGGTGGTGGGGGTGGCGCTCATCGCAGTGGCGATCGCCGGGCGGCAGGGGCTGGACGGTCGCGGCGCCGCCGGGAGCGAACCGGTCGTCGGCGAGCGAGTGGCCGCGTGATCGCGGTCGCCCAATTCGGAGGTGCCGCCGCAGAATCCGCCGATACACTCAGCCGCCTACTTCTTTCGGAGAATGCCATGAAGACCGAGATCCACCCCAAGTACACCGATGTCACCGTTCGCTGCTCCTGCGGCAACACGTTCACCACGCGCTCCACGCGCGGTACCGACCTGACACTCGAGCTCTGCAACGAATGCCACCCGTTCTTCACCGGCAAGCAGAAGCTGGTCGACACCGGTGGCCGCGTCGAGCGCTTCAACAAGCGCTACGGCGAGCGCAAGGGCAAGTGACCCCCGGCGCTCCGGCGCCTGCAACCCACCGATTTCAACAACCACCCGGCCCGATGTGGCCGGGTGGTGGTCGTTTTGACCACTCAATGCCGCTTCCTGCCGAAAACGAGACGAAGTGTGCGGTGGGTGAAGCTTCAGTCGCCTCACCATGCGGGCGATAACAACCTGATGAACCGAACGGCTGCCGTTCGAACACTGTGAGGAGTCGTCCACGTGGATTCGGTGCAACTCGCCCACCTGCTCCGTCGTACGGAGTACGTGGCTCGGCCCGCTCGGATGAATGCGTTGTCGGGTGGGTCTGTCACCCGCGAGATGGCAGTGAACGACGTGCTCAACGTCACCACTCCGGTGGCCATTCCCGCCTACATCGAGCACGACATCGACGGTGAGGGCTACAACCAGTGGGTCTTCGCCGTGCAGTGGTGGCTCGATCGCATGGTCGACTCGCCCAAGCCGATGCAGGAGCGGATGGCGTTCTTCTGGCACGGCCACTTCTGCAGCAGCTGGGAGAAGGTGAACAGCGCGGAGGCGATGATGGCGCAGAACCGGCTGTTCCGCGACTCGGCGTTCGGCAACTTCCGCGAGATGACGCAAGCCATGTCGATCCAGCCGGCGATGCTCTTCTACCTCGACAACCTCGACAACGTGAAGTCGTCGCCCAACCAGAACTTCGCCCGCGAGCTGTTGGAGCTGTTCACGCTGGGCGTGGTCGATCAGAACGGGGTGCCCAACTACACCGAGGACGACGTCACTGCCGCCGCCCGTGCGTGGACAGGGCACAGCATCGACTGGAAGACCTACCAGTACAAGTTCTACGCGGGCGAGCACGACGCCGAGGCCAAGTCGTTCATGGGCCAGAGCCGCAACTGGGACGGCCCCGACATCGTCAACTACGTGCTGCAGGAGAACACCGCCAAGAAGCTGGTGGCCTGCAAGTTCCTCTCCAAGAAGCTGTGGGAGCACTTCGCGTACCAGAACCCGTCGAAGGCGTTGGTCGACGAGCTGGCCCAGGTGCTGTACAACAACGACTTCGCGATCAAGCCGTGGGTGAAGGCCATGCTGATGCGCGACGAGTTCTACAGCACCACCGCGATGCAGGGCTTGGTGCGCAGCCCGGTGGAGTACATCGTCAACCTGTTCCACTTCACCGGCTACCGCGCGGCCACCCTCAACCCGCAGTGGTACGTGGAGGGCATGGGGCAGGTGCCGTTCGCACCTCCCGACGTGTCGGGCTGGAAGACCAACGGGTACTGGGTGAACACCAGTGTGTTCGGCTCGCGAGCGGAGTTCGCGAGCGACGTCGCCTCGCGAATGCGCCAGGACGACGGCAACGCGGTGGGCAAAGGTCGCACGCCGGAGCAGGCCGTCGACTTCGTCGCCGCCATGTTCGGCGTCTCGCTCAGCACGGCCAGTCGCAACGCGCTCCTCGGCTTCGTCAACGTGCAACGCCAGGAGGAGTCGTACGTCGGTTGGTGGGAGAGCACCAACCTGCTCACGATGATGATGATGACCCCCGAATTCCACGTGGCCTGAAGGACGACGAGCGATGATCGACCCCGATATCTCCACCGCCGATGCCCTGCGGCTGCTGACCGCGCGCGACAACATCGACGCTGCCGGCATGGATCGGCGACGGTTCCTGCAGATGATGGGCTGGGGCGTGGGCGCCGGCGCACTGTTCGGTGGCCTCGGCGAAGTGCTGGCGGCCGACCTGTTGCCGGGACGTTTGCGCGAGGCGTGGGCCACCACCCCTGTAGGCCCCAACGAAGGCATCCTGGTGCTCATCGGCCAGTTCGGTGGCAGCGACGGCCTCAACGTGGTGGTACCCCACTCGAACAGCCTGTACTACGAGCAGCACGGCGATGTTGCCATTCCGGCTGCGCAGGTGTTACCGATCAACGGCCAGGTGGGCTTGCACCCGAACCTGCCGTACTTGAAGTCGCTCTACGACGCCGGCCAGGTGGCCATCGTGCAGGGTGTCGGCTACGCGAACCCCGACCTCAGCCACTTCAGCTCGATGGCGTTGTGGATGCATGGCAAGGTCGGCGGCGGCCTCAACAACGGCTGGGTGGGTCGTTGGCTCGACGGCCTCGGCGGCGACGACCCGTTCCGGGCAGCCACCGTCGGCCAGGGCCTGCCGCTGCACCTCATCGGCGACAACAAGCGGGGCATCGCCATTCCACAGTGGGGCGTCGGGTTCGGTGGCAGCACCAACGAGCATCAGCTGTGGATGTACGACGCGATGCGTTCCCTGGCCGGCACCCCGGCCGGGCGCGGTGCGTGGCACGACACGATCGCCAAGACGGTGAAGGGTGTCATCGACGTGGGCCAGCAGGTGGCCCCCGTGTTCGAGCAGTCGCTGCCGAACGGCCGGCTGGAGAAGAAGCTCACCGTGATCGCCAGGTTGATCAACGCGAACCTGGGCATGCGCGTGCTCGACACCGGTTACGACGGGTTCGACAACCACTCGAGCGAGCCCCAGGAGCTGCCCGGTCTGCTCACCGACTTCGATCGCGCGCTGCAGTCGTTCTTCGCCACCCTCGACCCCAGCTTCCGCTCGCGCGTCACCATCATGACCTACAGCGAGTTCGGTCGCACCAGCTGGGCCAACGACTCCAGCGGAACCGACCACGGCACCACCAACAACCACTTCATCATCGGCCCGTCGGTGAAGGGTGGGCTCTTCGGCGAGCAGCCCACCCTGCAGGGGTTGGGTCGATGGGACCGGATGGACTTCAGCGTCGACTTCCGTTCGCTGTACGCGACGGTGCTCGACCGTTGGCTGGGCGGTGGCGCGAGCACCGTGCTGGGTGGCGAGTACGAGCAGTTCGACGTGTTCAACGGTGGCCCCGCGGGCGACGCCCCCACCTTCCCGCCGCCGGGGGCACCCACCGGGTTCGTGCCGATGAGCCCCGTGCGCATCCTCGATACGCGCGGCACCACGGGTGGGCACAAGGGTGCGTTGGGCGCGGGGGAGACCTGGAGCCTGCCGGTGCGCGGCACCGCCGGCGTGCCCGCCGACGCCGCGGCCGTGGTCGTCAACCTGACTGGTGCGGGTGCCACGGCCGACACGTTCATCACCGCGTGGCGATCGGGCGAGCGCATGCCGGCCACGTCGAACGTGAACGTGGTGGCGCAAGCAGCGGTGCCCAACCTGGCCGTCATCGGCGTCGGCACCAACGGCGCGATCAGCCTGTTCAACAGTGCGGGCGCGACACATGCGGTCGCCGACCTCGTGGGCTACTTCCGCGAGGCCACCACCGACACCACGGCGCTCACCTCGCTGGTGCCCAGCCGCCTGCTCGACACACGCACCGGCACCGGCGGCCGAACCGGTGCCTTCGGGCCCGGCACCGAGTTCGACCTGCAGATCACCGGTCGTGGTGGTGTTCCTGCCGGGTGTGCAGCGGCGGTGCTCAACGTGACCGCCGTGGGTGCCAGCAGCAACACCTATCTCACGGTGTGGCCCAACGGCGAAGGCCAGCCGTACACGTCGTCGGTCAACGTGGGCTCGGGCCAGACGGCTGCCAACCTGGTCATCGCCAAGTTGGGCGCCGATGGCAAGTTGCGCATACGCAACGATGCCGGCAACGCGCACGTGCTGGTCGACGTCGCCGGTTACTTCACGGCCGGCGACGGCGGTCGCTACCTGCCGGTGTCGCCGCGCCGCATCGTCGACACCCGTACCGGCGTCGGTGCCGCAAGAGCTCGGGTGGGTGCTGCGCCGCTGGCGGTGGTGATTGCAGGTGCCAACGGTTTGCCGGCCACCGGCATCGCCGCGGTGCAGATCAACCTCACGGCAGTGGCACCCTCACAGGACACCTACCTCACCGTCTACCCCAGCGGAACTGCGATGCCGAATGCGTCGAACCTCAACCTGGCCGGTGGCGCGGTGCGAGCCAACAGCGTGATCGCACGAGTCGGTGCCGACGGCAAGATCATGGTGGCCTGCGGGCAGGGCAACACCGACGTCTTGGTGGATGTGGTCGGCTTCTTCACGGCCTGATCCGTCGTCGTCCGCCCGAAGCGCTGGTCCGCCGGGGCCGTATCGTGGCGGCGATGAACGAGCAGTCACGCCGCCCGCAACTCAATGCGCTCAAGTTGCGCGCGCTGGTTCGCGACCACTTGGGTGCGCCCGCCGACGTCGCTGCCGAGCAGGCCGGCGAGTTCGGCGCCGGCGCGGCGTTGCTCCTGGATGGCGCGGCGTGGGTGCTGCTCGACGAACAACCCGAGCGCGGCCTGGGCGCTGCGTTGGGCTGGGCCGTGCGACGCAATGCCGTCGAACTGCACGTGCTGGCCGAACACGGCACCGGGCTGCTGGCGCGGCGCGCCGCCGCGTTCACCTTCCCTGTCGCCGTCTGGCACATCGAGGGGCGCACGCTGCTGCCGGCGCTGCCAGAGCCGTTACCGGTGGCACCTGCGCTGCCGGCCGAGCACCAGGCGTTCGCACCCACGGTCTCCGCAGGCGGGGCGCTGCCCGTGGTGGAGCACGGCGTGCTGGTGGGCGAAGTCGACGGGCTCGAGGTCTGCCGTGTGGTCACCGACCCCCACACCGATGAGGTGCGCCTGGAGGTTGGCGTCGGTGCGCACGACCGTGAAGCGTTCCTGATGCTGCACGGCAACCGGCCCACCGCCGAGGCGTTGGCCGACGTGGTGCGCTCCGTCGGCGCACACCGTCGTCCTGGCGCGCCGCGGCATCCGCTCAACATGTTGGCGCAGGAGCGATCGCTGCGTGCTCGCCTGGTCGCGCAACCACACCTGATCGCCGCCTCGTCGGTGGCCGAAGCCGCCCCTCCCGTGCCGCGGGCCAACGTGAAGGACGCAGTGCCGTGCGTGGCGACTGCCACGATCGACGGTCGGGTCGTGGCCGTCGTGTGCAGCAGTGGCGTCGACATCGACGTGGTGCCGTTCGCAGTCGATGCTCGTGCCGCGCTGGGCACGAACGAGTGCCTGGTGGTGCTGCCCGCTCGCGATGCGCTCGACATCCAGCACCGTCTCGCCGGGCTGGTATCCCCTCCGATCACCGTCGTCGCGGTGGGCTGAGGCCGTAGCCTCGTACACCGGTGTTCGATCGATTGCAGTCCGTGGAAGACGAGTTCGTCTCGCTGGAGGCGAGCTTGTCCGACCCCGACATCGTCAACGACCAGTCGCGCATGCGCGACGTCACGCGGCGCTACAAGGACCTGACGCCGGTGGTCGATTGCGTACGCCGGTATCACGCCCGAACGGCCGACGCCGAGGCAGCGCGCGAGCTGCTCACCATGGCCACCGACGACGAACGCGAATCGTTGAAGGACGAGCTCGCGACCACGGAGGCTGAGCTCGCCGATCTCGAGGAGGAGCTGCGGCTGCTGATGCTGCCCAAGGACCCCAACGACGGGCGGGCGGTCATCATGGAGATCCGCGGCGCGGAAGGCGGCGAGGAAGCGAACCTCTTCGCTCGCGACCTGTACGACATGTATCGAGCGTTCGCCGCCGCCAAGGGCTGGTCGGTGGAGGTGCTCAACCACGACGACAGCGACCTGGGTGGCGTCAATCAGGTCACGATGCTCATCAACGGTGATACGGCGTGGAGCCGGCTGAAGTTCGAAGGTGGCACGCATCGTGTGCAGCGGGTGCCGATCACCGAGAGCCAGGGCCGCATCCACACGTCGTCCGCGACGGTGCTCGTGCTGCCCGAAGCCGAGGAGGTGGAGGTGCAGATCGACGAGAAAGATCTCGAGGTCGATGTCTACCGCAGCAGCGGGGCCGGCGGGCAGAGCGTCAACACCACCGACTCGGCCGTGCGCATCACGCACAAACCCACGGGGGTGGTGGTCACGATGCAGGACGAGCGCAGCCAGATCCAGAACCGGGCCCGCGCGATGGTGGTGCTGCGTGCGCGGCTGCTGAAGCTGGCCGAGGAGGAGCACAACGCGGCGGCCTCCGCCGAACGCAGGTCGCAAGTGGGTGGTGGCGGGCGCGGCGAGAAGATCCGCACCTACAACTTCAAGGAGAACCGCCTCACCGACCATCGCATCGGGTTCACCATCTATCGCCTGCAGGATGTATTGGCCGGCGACCTCGACGAGACCGTCGACGCCCTCACGGCCGAGGAACGGGCACGTCAACTGGCCGGGCAAGCCTGAGCCGATGACCACCGACCCCGCGCCTGCAACTGGCACGCTGACCTGGCGCACGCTGTGGGACGAGACGTCGTTGGTCACCGGCAGACCGCAGGCTCGCTGGTTGTGCGAGGAGGCCAGTGGTGCCTTCGGCCCCGAGTTCCTGGAGGTGGTGGCGCAGCCCGCTACCGAGCGTTGCGTCGCTCATCTCGACAGCATGCTCGCCCGTGTGCGCCAGGGCGAGCCACTGCAGTACGTGCTGGGCCACTGGTCGTTCCGACGACTCGATCTGTTGGTGGATCAGCGAGTCCTGATCCCGCGCCCCGAGACCGAACTGGTGGTGGAAGTGGCGCTCGGTTGCGCCCGGCAGGCAGCGCTGGAGCATGCCGACCGGCCGCTGCAATTGGCCGATCTCGGCACCGGCAGCGGGGCGATCGGCCTGTCACTGGCGACCGAGCTGCCGCGGGGGCTCGCGGAGGTGTGGCTCACCGATGTGTCCGCCGATGCGCTCGACGTTGCCCGTGCCAACACCGCCGGGCTGGGCATGGCCGGTACCGCAGTGCGATTCGGGCATGGTTCGTGGTTCGTGGCGCTGCCGCCCACGTTGCGTGGCCAGTTGGCGGTCGTGGTCTCGAACCCTCCCTACATCGCTCACGACGACGAGCGAGTGCAGGAGGCCGTTCGTGCCTGGGAGCCCGCCATTGCGCTGTTCGCCGACGACAACGGGCTGGCCCACGTGAGCGCCCTCGCGGCCGGTTCCGCCGAATGGTTGCGACCGAGTGGGTGGTTGGTCGTGGAGATCGGCAGCGGCCAGGCCGCTGCGGTCGTCGACGTGCTGCAGGCCGCCGGCCTCGCCGACGTGGAAGTGAGGCCCGATCTCGCCGGGCACGACAGAATCGCGATTGCTCGCAAAAGGTGACAGACGCGGGGCTGTCGCTGCTCTTCAGGGGCAAGTACGGTCCCACCACAAGGAGCACGTCATGTCGCATCGCACCCGCCCCGTCCGCTCATCGACCGGCCGCGCCGCTGTCGCAGTCGCATCGTTCGCAGCCTTCGGCCTGCTCGCCACAGCGTGCAGCGACTCGAAGTCGATCTCCGGAACCGACGTGACACAGTCGTCGGCATCGTCGAACGCCAGCACCACCAGCATCGGCGGCGACTCCACGAGCACCACCGTGCCCACCTCATCAACCGCCGTCGCGACCAGCGTCGTCGAGACCACCATCGTCGAGACCACCGCCCCGCCCGCCACCACCGTCGCGCCGATCACCGTCGCACCGACGGTGGCGCCACCGCCCGCAGCGTGTGCCGGCACCAGCAGCCCCAGCGGCGGCGCCGTGCAGGTCACGCCCGTCGTCGGCGACTGGAACGGAGATGGCGTCGATGATGCCGGCGTGTCGTGGGGCGAGCCCAACGGCAGCGGCGCCGACTGGTTCGTGCGTACCGAGGTCACCGGCGGCGAATCGTCCACCTGGGCGTTGGGCGACTTGGGTGTGGGATTTGCGGCACTGCTCGACAGCGTCGACGTCGACTTCTCGCTGGGTGCGCCCGAGGGCACCAACCGCGACGAGTTGCTCGCCATCGTCGGCAGCAACGCTTCCGGGTACAACCTCGGCGTGTTCGGCGTCGGCGCCGACGGTTGCATCTTCCGATTCGACAACGGAGCCGGCGTCGCGTTCGTCGTCCCGGTTGCCGGCTCCGTCAGTCAGGTCTCCGGCGTGCGGTGCGACGGTGGTGCCGGGTCGCAGTTCCTGGTCGCGCTGCATGCATCGACGTCCGATGGCATCAGCTGGGACACCGAGGATGCCCGCATCGATCGCATCGGCGGTCACTCGCTGGCTCTCGGCATGGTGATCGCGGGCTCGCTGCCTGCAGCCAGCCCGCTGCTCGACGAGTACGGCGAGGCCACGTGTGGCGGTCACGTGTACATCGGCATCGGTGGCGACTACTGAGCGCCAGCCACGGCGAGCGCCGGTTCAGTCGAAGCGGGCGGCGATCTGACCCAGCAGGCTCTCCTCGTCGGCGTCGAGCTCGTGGTCGGCGCCGGCCACCTCGCGCGCAGCGCTGAACAGAGCCGAGCGCAGCACCGTGCTGGCGACGCGAGCGTCGATGTCGTCGAGCAGCGCATCGACGGCGTGCTCGGCGAGCGCAGCACGAACCTTGGCCGATGCGGGTCCGATGTACTGATCGAAGGAGAACGTGTCGGTTTCCCAACCGGAGTCGTCGCTGATGCTGCGGATGGTCTCCACCTCATCGGTGGAGATGTGACGGTCGGCCATCATCACCAGCAACAGCAGCTCCACAGCCGCCTCGTGCTCGCGGTTGGCGGTCGCGTGCACCGAGACGTGGCTGTACAGATCTTTCAGACGCTGATTCATCACTGCCGAACCTAGTGGGCGTCGCGCAGGCCCAACGACCGTTGGAGGAAGTCGAGCTGATGCAGCAGCAGGTTCTCCGCGACCACCTCCTGAGGGGTCATGTGCGTGACCCCCACGAGCGGCAGCACCTCGTGTGGCTTGCCGGCGGAGAGCAGTGCACTCGACAGTTGCAGCGTATGAGCCGCCACCACGTTGTCATCGGCGAGACCGTGCACCAGCAGCAACGGGCGGGAGAGCTCGCCGGCGAGCGGCAGCAGCGAGTTGGCGGCGTACGCGGTCGCATCGCTGCTGGGATCACCCAAGTAGCGCTCGGTGTAGTGCGTGTCGTACAGCCGCCACTCGGTGACCGGCGCACCGGCGATGGCCGCATGGAACACATCGGGCCGGCGCAGAACGGCAAGCGCCGCGAGGTAACCGCCGAAGCTCCACCCGCGGATGGCCACTCGTGTGAGATCGAGCGGATGTTCCTGCGCCGCGGCTGCGAGCGCTGCCACTTGATCGTCGAGTGGGCCTGTGGCCAGATCCCGCTGCACCGACCGTTCCCACTCGCTCCCACGGCCCGGCGTACCTCGCCCGTCGATGACGACGACCGCGAACCCTTGGTCGGCGAACCACTGCGAGGTGAGGTACGCGTTGTGCGAGCGCAGCACGCGCTGCGCGTGCGGCCCGCCGTAGGGGTCGAGCAGCACGGGCAGCAGAGGGCCGTCGTCGCCGGCGGTGCGGTGTGAAGGCAGCAGCACTGCCGTCGCCAGCGCCCTGTCGCCGTAGCGGTGCAACGACAGGTTGGGGGTGACCAGCGGCTGCTGCGCGAAGGTGCTGATGGTGGGCCCGTCCACCACCTGCGTGGTTGCGCCCGGCTCGTCGAGCACCGCTGTGCGCAACACGACGGTGCTGCCTCCGATGGCGGCGGTGTGCACGCCGGGCTCGTCGGTGAGCGCAGCGAGCGTGCCGTCGGTGCGCCACCGCCAGACATGTTGCACGGTGGCGTCGGCGATGGGGTTGGCGAGGAAGTAGACCTCGTCGTCCTGGGCGGTGACGACGGCGCGCACCTGCAGGTCGATGGGTGTCACTGCGTTGCCGTCGACCATCAGCCGGCGGGCACCGTCGCGATCGGCAGTCATCACCAGTTGGCCGTCGTCGAGCACTTCCGGCGTGCCTGGCACGAGCTCCACCCAGGCGGTGTCGCCGTCGGCGAAGATCGGTTCCGTGCCACCGTGACGGGGGTCGGCTGCGAGCACCATCAGCGAGCGCTGATCGCGCGACTGAACTGTCAGCAGCAGCCGCTGGGAATCTGCCCACTGCACGTCGGCGAGGTACGGGTAGGTGTCGCGATCCCAGACCACTTCGGTACTGCCGCCATCGAGCGCCAGCACGTGCAGCGTGACGTCGGCGTTGGGGGTGCCGGCGGCAGGATACGCCACCTTGTTCGCCTGCTGGTCGGGGTTTGCCGGGTCGCTGATGTACCAACGCTGCACCGGGCCGATGTCGGCACGGGTTGCTGCGATTGCGGCGCCGTCGGGGCTCCACCAGTAACCGCGGTAGCGGCCCATCTCTTCGGCGGCGATGAAGTCGGCGCTTCCCCAGCTGATGTCGGGGTGCTCGTCGCCGGCCAGCTCCCAGCTGCTGCCATCGAGCTCGGCGATGCGCAGCGTGCGTCCGCAGACGTAGGCGACGCAAGTGGCCACCGGGTCGGGGCGGGGGTCGAAGACGGGGCCGTCGACGACCAACTCGCGCGCTTGGCCCGACAACAACCCGGCCACGTACAGGTGCCCGCCGAGCGCGAACGCAGCGACCGTGCTGGCGGCATCGGTGGCGTAGGAGGTGATGCCGCCGGCGCCTTCTCGCATTCGTTCGCGTCGCAGCCGCTCCTCGATCGGAAGGTGCTCGTCGTCGGCAGCATCCAGCAGGTGCAGGGGGTCGGCGACCAGCCGCTCCTCGCCCGTGGCGATGTCGAGCACCCACAAGCAGTTCACCGGGTCGTCGCCGGCGCGGCTGCGGGCGAAGAGCACCCGTTGCCCGTCGGCCGCCACGGTGATGGTGCGCGGATCACCGAGTGTGAGTCGTTGCGTTCGTGCGTACTGCCGTGGAAACGTGTCGCTCATCGGTGCTGCTCCGCTTTGTGTCAAGACCCGGTGTTCACAGCACCAGGTCAGCGCTCGACAGACTTTACGTAAAGGTGGGGACGACGAGGATCTTGGCGTGGTGCTCGGGGTCGGCGAGGTCGGCGAAGGCCTGCGGCACGCCCTCCACGCCGACGGTGCCGGTGAGCCACGGCGACAGGTCGATCTTGCCGTCGGCGATGGCCTGCAACGCGGCGGCGAACTCCATCGGGTCGTACGCCAGCGCGAACTGGATGCTCAGTTCGCGGCCGATGCCCAGCATCGGGTGGATGCGATCCTCCTGCATGCACGCGCCCACCACCAGGATGCGAGCGTCCTTGGGCGCCATGCGCATCGCCTGTTCGATCATGCCGGGCACACCCACTGCCTCGAAGATGACCAGCGGGCGCACGCCGTCGATCTTGCGCCACGCCTCGATGGCCGGTGTGTCGCGCGGGTCGACCACCACGTCGGCACCGAGCTGCGCCGCCAGATCGCGTCGCTTGGCCGAGAAGTCGGCCACCACGATGGGGCCGATGCCGCGCATGCGCAGCTCGGCCACGCAGGCCAGGCCCACCGGGCCGGCGCCCAGCACGATGGCGCTGTCGCCGCCGGCGATGCGGCTCTTGGCCACTGCGTGCACGCCGACCGCCAGCGGCTCGGTGAGCGCAGCCATCTCTGCCGGGAGGCCTGCCGGCACCTTGATGCCGGTGAGCTCGTTGAGCACCATCAGTTCGGCGTAGCCACCGTTGTAGCGGTTGGAGTAGCCCACGGCGTGCAGGCCTTCGGTGTCGAAGGCCACGGGCAGGCTGACGATCACGTCGCCCACCTGCAGGTTGCTGCAGCCCGGGCCCAGCTCGACCACTTCGCAGCAGAACTCGTGCCCCATCACCGTGTCGGCCTGGGGCTCGAACATCTTCACGCCCATCGGGTCGGGCGCGGCGTCGGCCATCAGCTCGTCGGTGAGTCGGCGCGACTCTTCGCCATGGCGCAGCATGTGCAGGTCGCTGCCGCAGATGCCGCACGCGAGCACCTTGGTGAGCACTTGGCCCGGGCCAGGTGTGGGGTCGGGGAGGTCGTCGACTCGCAGTTGCCAGTCACGCATCACGGCTGCACGCATGTGCCGCAGCGTACGTGCGTGCGTTGTGCGGGCCGCTAGTTGGAGCGTGGTCGATGCGGTGTCGAAGCGGCTCCTCAGGGCAGCGCCGAGGGCGCACCACCGCTCGCGATTGCGGCGACGACCACGTCCCACGCGGCGTCCGCGTCGATGCCGGTGAGCACGTCGCAGTTGGCGTCGGGCACCTCCTTCAAGTCGCGTTGGTCGATGACGGTCATGCCGGCGGTGAGCCGTCCACGCGTCTCGATCTCCACGTGCGCAAGCCGGCGGGTGAAGAGGTGCGGGTGAGTGAGGGCCATCACCGCGCAGGGGTCGTGCACGGGCGCACCGGCGATGTGGTGGTGGCGCGCGCGGTAGGTGCCGCTGAAGAAGTCGAACAGGTCGGCGAAAACGGCCGCCAGGTGGCCGGGCAGCGCGCGCACCGCCTCGATGCGTTGCGGCAGCGCTTGGAACTGGTGGGTCAGATCGAGGCCCGACATGATCAACGGCCCGCCGTAGGTGAAGACCATGTCGGCAGCTTCCGGGTCGCACCACAGGTTGAACTCGGCGGCGGCGGTGCGGTTGCCGAACGTGCCGCCACCCATCAACGAGATGCCGCCGAGACGGCTCGCCAGGTCGGGTGCAGCGCGCAGCGCGAGCGCGATGTTGGTGAGCGGGCCGGTGGGCACCAGCCACACACCCTCGTGTGCGCGGCACGTGTCGATGATGTAGCCGACGGCGTCGTGGCTGGCGGGTGGGCCGCTGGGTGGCGGCAGATCGGCGCCATCCATGCCGCTCTCGCCGTGCACGTAGCCGGCATGCCGCGCGGGTCGGGTGAGCGGTCGGTTCGCTCCCGAGTGCACCGGGCACTCCAGCCCCAGCAGGTCGCGCACGATGATGGCGTTGCGCGTGGTGGCATCGAGTGGGGCGTTGCCGGCCACGGTGGTGATGCCCAGCAGGTTCGTGTGGTGGGCGGCGACGACGATCGCGATGGCGTCGTCGTGGCCGGGGTCGCAATCGAGGATGATCGGCAGCGGGGTGGGCGACATATGCGCAGAGCTTGCCACCGTTACGCTCGCCGGCGTGTTGTGCGCTGCGCTGTCGAGGAGGATCGCAGGCCGGCGACGGTCGCCGGCCCGCAGGCTGCTGGCCGTTCCGTGGTGCGCGTTGCTGCTCGTGGCGTGCAGCGACGGCAGTGGCAGCAGTGAGGTCGCCAGCAGTGGGGTGGGCAGCCCTGGGGTCGGCAGCGACGATGCAGTCTCGTCGTCGATGACGTCCACGACACACGCGACCTCCTCGGTTGCTGCGACGCCGTCGGCAGTGACGGAGCCCAGCACTCCGCTGCCGGCGCCCACGCTTGCTCCCGAGCCCACGGGCGTGCCGGGCCTCGACGCCGACGACCCATGGTGCTCCTCGTGGGCGGTGTACAGCGGCACGGTGCAGGCCATCGGCATCGCCGGCGCGTTCGGTGAACTGCGCAGTGTCGACATCGCC
>JACDJA010002156.1_pt1 | contig 14648 bp, 13 predicted proteins | sample 7449241 | NCBI WGS metagenome assembly JACDJA01 (sample SAMN14253289, study PRJNA609438) | sludge metagenome | isolation source: initial anaerobic sludge | collected 2018-12-20 | reverse complement strand
GCCGGCTGGCCGCCACCGCCGTTGCCACGAAAATCGGTGACGTACCAGCCCGAGCCCTTGAGCTGGAAGCCAGCCGCGGTCACTTGCTTGGAAAACGTGTTCTGGCCGCATTCGGGGCAAACCGAAAGCGGCGCGTCGGAAATCTTCTGCAGGACGTCTTTGGCATGGCCGCAGGCGCTGCACTTGTATGCGTAGATGGGCATCGAGGGCTCCCAGGCGCGGGCCCGAGGTATCAATGACCGTCGGCCGGACGTAGCGCAAAGCCAGGGGCGCGAGGGACCCTCCAAGGGAAGGTCCCGGGGCCGGGACTGGCTCCGGTCCGGATGACGGGCGGGCAGGGCCGGAAAAATACGGGAAAGTCTTGAATTTTAGCGGTTTTTCGTGAAGAGCCGGCGACACCCCCAAGGCGGGCAGCCCAAGCGGCCCGCCGGGCGCATGCGCCCCCCTCCCGTCAGAGGGGTAGCAGGAACATCAGGGCGGCAACCAAGGTCGGTGCCAGAGCGGACAAAAACAGCCGTCCGGACGAAATGCTGCCGTCCGGAAAGTGGTTTTTCAGGATGGCGAAGCCCGCCGGATTGGGCGCGTTGGCGATCACCGTCAAGCCGCCCCCCGTTACCGCGCCGGCCACCAGCATGTAGCGCCAGGCCTCGCTGGTCCCCTCCACCAGCGAACCGAGGTAGGTCAGCGCGGCGTTGTCGGTAATCGCAGTCAGGGCGGTCGCGCCCCAGAACAGCACGAACGGCTCGAGCCCGCCCAACAGGTCCTGCAGCCACCATTTCTGCAGGCCGCCCAGCACCACCAGGCCCGCCAGGAAGAACCCGACCATCAGCCCCTCTTTGATCAGCAGGCGGTTCTGATGGCGCTTGTAGGCCTCGGCGAAGCCGATGAACATCATCAGCAGGCCCAGGAAGATCGCCGGATGATGCGCGGTCAGCACCACCGCCACCAGAAACACCAAGTGGACCAGCATCACCCATGCGGGCACCGGCGGGCGCTTGTCCTTGCCCTCGGGCGCGTCCACGCCGCCGCCGGTGCCGACGGAACGCTCCAGCAGCGCCTTGCGGCACACGAAGGTCAGCAGGGCCGCGTTCAGGCATACCGCGATCGCGGCGCGCCAACCGAAATGCTGCACCATGAAGGTCGAATCCCAGCCGAAGGTGGAGGCCACCATCAACACCGGCGGCGCGGCGTACGAGCTCAGCACGCCGCCAATCGAGACGTTGACGAACAGCACGCCGAGGGTCAGGTACTTGAAGCCGGCGCGGCCGCTGCTGCGGAAATAGGCATCGCGCAGCAGGATCGCCGCCAGTGTCATGGCCGCCGGCTCGGTGATGAACGAGCCGCCCAGCGGCACCAGCGACATCACCACGAAGAATGTCGCCAATTCGCGCGGCAGGGGCAAGGCGCGCGCCGTCGCGCGCACCAGCAACCCAACCAGTTCCAGGACCGGCCGGCTGGCCGCCACCACCATGATGGTGAACACGAACAGCGGCTCGGTGAAGTTGCGCGTGTCCATGTAGCCAATGGCCGAAGCAGGCCCGGACAACGCCGCCATCGCCACGATCAGGGCGAACGCCCACACGCCGAACACCGCCTCGACCTCGGCGAGCAGGTGCCAGAAGCCGGCATGGGGCCCGCCACGATGAGCCAGGCGGGCGAAGGCGGGAACGGAAAAGGTATGCAGCACCGCCACGCCGAACAGGACGGTGGCGATGATTTCTATGGGCTGGGGCATCGAAAGCGCTTCCGGAATGAGGATCCGGGCCGCGCGCGCGGCCCGGAATCGTCGGACAAGGGTCGCACTATAGCGTAGCGGGCCTGGCCCGCCCTACAGGGACAACACCAGGATCGGCCCGTTTTTCAGGCGATCGGCGCGGGCGGCTCGGCCCCTTCCTGCGCGGCCCGCATCTCCATCAGCAGGCTGTGCAGCATCTCGGTCGACAGGCCATGCAGCACCAGCCGGTAGCCGGCGCGCAACGTCGACATCGGCACCAGCGGATGGCTGTTGTTCACCAGGATCAGATGCTGCGGCGCGCCCAGCAGCTTGGCCGCGTAGATGCCGATGGTCTCGTCCAGCTGCAGCGAATTGGCCGCGCGCCAGAAGTCGTTATCGGTCAGCATCAGCTGGTAGAGCGGCGTGAACAGTTCGATGGCGCTTTGCAGGTCGAGGAAATTCAGCTTGCCCTGCGGCATGTCCTCGAGTTTGAGATCCGGGTCGCGGATCATCGAGAAATCGACACGCTCGGGCGCGTGCATCTCCACGCCCGCATCGCGCAGCGCCTGGTTCAGGCGGATGACGAAGTTGAACAGGTTCAGGTCGTGCTTGACGAACAGCTCGTCCTTGAGGTCGTCGATCTCCATCGGTTCGAGCGGCGTGGTGCTGATGCGCACCGGCGAATTGGCCGCGATGAACGCCAGGATCTGCGCGCCCAGGTGGAAATGCCGCAGGATCAGCCAGTTGGCCTCGGGCGAAACGAAGCGCTTCAAGCCCCATGCCAGGATGCGGTGCAGCAGCCGCGAATGCGACCAGCGCCGCGGCAGGAAGGTCTTGATGATCTGGATCAGGATGATGCAGGCGCGCGCCAGCGGCCGCAGGAACGGCAGCAGGTACTGGCGCGAGCCGCAGCTCGAATCGGTCAGCCAGGCCTTCTTGACCTTGTCAGGCAGCGGAGTGCTGCGGTCCAGGTATAACGCCAGCCAGGGGCTGGGGTCGGCGGGATCATGCCCCTGGGCAAGGAATTCCGGTTCCTTGTTCATGCGGCGTCGTCCTCCATCACATGATGAAACTGCATCAGGTACAGCGCGGCCGTGCGGCGCGCCGTGTCGACAATGCGCTGCTCGGCGCGGCCGTCCTCGTCACAGTCCAGCGCCAGCTCCACCGCGCTGAGCCAGCGCGCCAAGTGGTTCTCGTCGTTGTGGCCATGGTATTCCAGGAAGCGGAACGCATCCGGCGGCAGTTTCAGGCTGGCCTTGAGCAGCGGCAACAAGGCCGGCACGATGCGCTGGCCGGTGCCCTCGATGATGTAGATGGCGCCCAAGAGACCGATCGGGTCGCGCGTGGCGGCCAGGCTGTGCAGATACGCGTTGAGCGCCTCGCCGCCCGGATTGCGGCGCAACGCGTCGATGTCGTCGATGGCGCCGCCGGCAGTGCGATAGTCCTGGAACAGGATCTGGAAGTCGTTCTGTTCCTCGCCCGCGTGCAGGTCGATCAGCGCGGCCAGCGGCTGGTATTGCTCGGTCAGCGAGGCCGCGCCTTCGCGCATCCACTTGCTGCCCTCGCGCACCTGCGGAATCCAGTTCTCCATCCAGTTCAGGTAGTCGGCGGTCTCGAAGCGGCGATTGCGCAGGCGCCGCACTACCGGCGTGCGCCAGACGCGCGAGCGGTAGTCGTGCCAGATCGCCGCCAGTTCGGTCAGCAGTTGGCCCAGGCCCTGCGGCGCCATATCCGGATCGTGCGGCGGCGCGATGGCGTCGGCATCGGCGCTGTGGGCATCCCCGCGTCCGGCCGCGGCCGGCGTGGCGCCGACGGCCACCGACGGCGCGGCGTCATGCGCGGCCTCGGCCTCCAGCAGCATATAGGCCGCCATGAACCGGCCCGACTCGGGGATGTAGCAGAAGATCTGTTCGCCCGGCTTGATCTCGCGCGTTTCCAGGAACTCGGCCAGCATGATCAGGATCGACGCCGCGCCGGTGTTGCCGCGCCAGGCCAGGTTGCTGAACCAGCGCTCGCGCGGGATCACCAGGCCCGCCTTGTCCATCAGATCCTCGACCACCGGAATGAATTTCTCGGACGAGTAATGGCACAGGAAATGGTCCACCTGATCGGGATCGAGCCAGCCATCGCGCACCAGCTTGGCATACTCGTGGATGCCAATGTCGAACAAGTGCGGCAGCAGGCGGATGTCCTGGCGCAGCGACAGCGCGCCGTCGGCCTCGGCCTCGTTCCACGACGGATAGTCCAGGTGCCCCTGCTGGCGGTCGGCCGACAGGCCCAGCTGCATGCAGACCGGGTAGTCACCCGAAAACGAACGCTGATGCACCCACTTCAACCGCAACCGCACGCCCTGTGATGCGCCCGGCAGCGGCCGGCCGCTGCGCCCCAGCAGCAGTGCGCCGGCGCCGTCCGACAGCATCCAGCGCAGGAAATGCGCGTCGAAGTCGGCGTCGTAGCCGCGCGCGGCAAAGCGCGAGCGCTTGAACAGGCGTGAAGGCAGCTCGGCCGCCACCGCCAGCGCGCTGGCATGGCCGCCCATCTCGACGCCCTGCGCCGCCACCTGGATGGCCGACACGCCCGCCGCGCAGATGCCATGCACCGACAGCGTCTCCATCGGATGCGCGGCCAGTTCGCCCTGGATCATGTTGGCGAAACCCGGCATCAGCGCATCGCCGCCGGACGAGCCGCTGGTCAGCAGCGACACGTCCGCCAGGTCGCCGTCATTGCGCCGCAGGCAGTCGCGGATGGCGTTGGCGGCCAACTGCGCATTGGTGAAAACGGTGCTGCCCTCGGCGTCGATCGCGTAGTAGCGCTGCTTGATGCCGTTCTCGGCCAGGATGCGGCTCTTGATGCGGCTGGACATGCGGTTCAGCGGCGCGATGTAGCTGTCCATGGCCTCGTTGGACACGGGTTCGCCCGGCATGAAGTAGCCGGCGCTTTCCAGATAGACTCGATTGAACGCGATAGGCATAGCGGGTCTCTAGTGGCGAAAGGGTGGGCGGCGCTAGCGCACGTGCTCGGGCGCCATGCACGAGCGGCTGCGAAAGCGCGGCAGGAATATGCCCAGCACGAACACGCGGAACATGTACGGCGTCAGGCCGCCCTCGTTCAGCGCGGGCATCACGCGGGCCCGGTAGTGGTCGCGGTGCAACCGCGTCAGTTCGGACCAGTGCGCGCGCGGATGCTCGTGGTGCGCGGTATGCAGACCGATATTGAACAGCAACGGGTTGACCAGCCCCTCGAAATTGCGGGCGTAGTTCAGGCCCGCCACGGTGCGCGGCCCGCCATCGGCGTGCGCGTGCTGCAGGTAATTGGTGGCCAGCAGCCAGTGCAGGCCATGCAGTTGCGGAATGATGACGAACACCAGCGCCTTGACCGGATTGACCGCCAGCAGGCCGCCCCACAGCCCCAGCCAGGCGCCGTACTGGCACAGGCAATAGCGCCACGCGCCCGGCCAGTGCCGGCGCAATCGTCCGAGCCAGGCGTAGAACAGCGGGTACAGCACCCACACGGCTTGTGCCGGATGAATCAGGTAGCCCCACAGGTGGTTGGTATCGCCCCCGAACCGGTAGGTGCGCGCCACGTCGCGCGCGCCGTGCTTGAAGCGGTGATGGTTGGCCACATGCGCCGGATAGAACACAAAGGTGGGATGCCCCTGCAGCAACGTGATCCAGAAATCGGTGGCGCGATTGCTCCAGCGGCCGTGCCACATGCGGATGTGCGTGTGGTTGTGGTGGATCACGCCGATGCCCAGCGTCAGAAACAGCATCAACGCGTACAGCGGCCACCAGAAGCCATGCCGCCACTGCCATGCCGCCAGCGCGGGCAAGGCGACCAGGTAGGCCAGGCTCTGCCAATCGCGCCGGTTGCGCAGCACGGGCAGCCGGCGCGTCCTGCTAAGCCCGTCCGCCAAGCGATTCTCGCTGCCGGAATGCCTCCAGCTGGGGCGTGGCCGCCTCGGCCTGCAAGCGCGTGCGGAACAGGCGGTCCATGAAGGTGAACTGGAAGCCGAAATTACCGTGGTAACAGGCATGGTGCAGGTGATGCCGGCGGCTGGCGGCGAACCAGTGCGAATAGGACACGTTGGGAAAGAAGTCGTAATTGGCGTGGCCGATGCAGTTGAAGAACAGGCTGAACAGCGGCACCGACGCCAGCGACCAGAAGCTGAAATCATGCAGCACCATCGGCAGCATGATCACGTTGCCCAGCATCAGCGCCTCGATCGGATGGAAGCTATAGGTCGAGAAAGGCGTGGTCACCACCGAGCGGTGGTGCGGCAGGTGGAAGCGGCGCAGCAGCTTGGTGTGCAGCAGCCGGTGGTTGATCCAGAAATGCACGTCGTTCCAGGCCACCAGCGCCAGGATTTCGAGCGTGATCTGCTGCCAGCCGGCGTCCGGGTCCAGATGCGCCCAGCCCAGTTGCAGCAGGCCCCAGGGAAAGATCATGCCGGTGCCGAACAACAGGATCGACAGCCCCGACTGCATGAACTCGCGCCGCAACTGGCCCGGCGCCAGCGGCCGCGGGTCGAGCGGCCGGCCGATGCCCAGCGCCGGCAGGATGCGCTGGGTCAGCAGCCAGGTGGCCGCGCCGAAGAGCAGGTAGATACCGCCGAAGAACAGCAGGCCCGCCAGCATGACCTGCCAGGCGGACAATGCGACAAAAGCTTGGGCCATGAACGTTTTGTTTCACCCCGGAGAATGGCCGCATCATAAGCAATCCGTCAGCTTAGCGGGGAGACATTTATTACCAAATGAATCCGACCGCCACAAAGCGGCGGGCCCCGCGCGCAACTTCCCGCTATTGGCAGGGAAACTGCCGGTTCAGCCCTGCTACCGCCGCATCCATGCGCCGCGCCAGGGCGGCGCTGGCCGCCGGCATGGGCTCGCGCAGCTCATCGCTGAGCAGCCCCTGGCGCCCCAGCTGCGCCTTGACCGGCCCCGGATTGGGTTCGGCAAAGGCCAGTTGAATCACCGGCGCCAGCGCCTGGAACAGCTTGCGCGCCAGATCCAATTGCTGCGCCCGCACCGCCTGGTACATGGCCACGAACAGATCGGGCCGGATGTGCGCGGCCGCCGCGATCAGGCCGCTGCCGCCCAGGCACAGCAGCGACAGCGATTGCAGGTCCTCGCCCGCCAGCACGTCCATGTTGCCGTCGGCGATCAGCGCCAGGGTCTTTTCGAGCGAGCCGCCGCAATCCTTGATGGCCGCGATGTTGGGATGCGCGGCCAGCGATAACAGGGTCGCGGTTTCCAATGTCGTCCCTGTGCGGTACGGAATGTCATACAGCACCAGGGGAAAGCGCGAGGCATCGGCCAGGCTGCGGAAATAGGCGGCGGCGCCGTCCTGGCCGGGGCGCACATAGTACGGCGCGGGCGCCAGAATACCCGCCAGAGGCCGGGTGCCGAACGCGGCCAGGCGCTGCAGCACGTGGCCCTGGTGATTGCCCGCCAGGCCCATCACCACCGGCATCGCGCCGGCCTCGTTCAGCACGGCATCCAGCACCGCCAGTTGCTCGGCGTCATCGAGCGCCGCGGCTTCGCCGGTACTGCCGCAGACGATCAGCCCGTTGACGCCCGCCGCCGCGAAATGGCGCACCAGGCGGCGCAGGGCCCCGCCATCGACGGCGCCGCCAGAAAACGGCGTCACCAGGGGAATCCAGACGCCTTGGAACAGGGATTGTCGAGTTTGCATGAACACTCCTTCGGTGTAAGCGGACCGTGGTTGGACCGTACAGAAGTGCTCGGGATATCAGGGGGTGCGCGCGAGGGCGCCATGGCGCCGCCGTGAGGCCGCTGTTCCGTCGCCCATCTGACGGAACAGCATGCTCCGGTCAGATGAGCGGCTGTTTTTTGGATTTCAGGCCGGCGCGAACCGTCGCCGCGCCGAGGGCGCGGAACAGGAAAGCGGATTGGATGGCCTGGGAAATCATGAATGGAATAAAGGGTTGAAACCGGCCGCGGACGACCGATGCGCAAATCTACCGGGCCGCCGCCACGCTGTCAACGCAGGCTCGCCAGGAAGACCGCGCACAGCGCTTCCATGCCCTGGCGATCGTCTTCGTCGAACCGGTCCGGCACGGGACTGTCCACGTCCCACACGCCGATCAGCTCGCCCTGGTGCACCAGGGGCACCACGATCTCGGAACGCGAGGCCGCATCGCAGGCGATGTGGCCGGGAAACGCATGCACATCGGGCACCAACTGCGTCTGGCGCTGGCGGGCGGCCGCGCCGCACACGCCGCGATCGAGCGGAATGCGCACGCAGGCCGGCTTGCCCTGGAACGGCCCCAGCACCAGTTCCGTGCCGTCGAACAGGTAGAAACCGACCCAGTTCAGATCGGGCAGCGCCTGGTAGGCCAGCGCGCTCAGGTTGGCGGCATTGGCGATGCGGTCATGTTCGCCGTCGAGCAGAGCACGGGCCTGCTTGGCCAGTTCGGCATACAGCGCTGCCTTGGAATGGGCGGCAATCGGGGCGGCTTCAAACATATATCTAAATGTAACTGTACAGGCGATTATCGGCGCAAGTGATTTTAGGGGCAGCCCGCGATAAAGGGGCCGCCTTGCTACGCTGTGGGACAATAGTTTACGCAGTAATGTCTTTACCGCCCCGTTGTCATCCCCCCGTCACCCCTCTTCTTGATTAAGAAGCAAGCCATGGACAAGCCTCTCGAACCGACGTTCGCCTTTTCCGAACGCGCCCAGCAACTCACCAGCTCCGCCATCCGCGAGATCCTCAAGGTCACCGAACGGCCCGAGGTCATTTCGTTCGCAGGCGGCCTGCCGGCGCCCGGTGGCTTTCCGGTGGAAGTGGTTCGTGCGGCATTCGACAAGGTACTGTCCACCAATGGCCGAGCGGCCCTGCAGTACGGCCCCACCGAAGGTTACGCGCCGCTGCGCCAGTGGGTCGCCGACGACCTGAACCGCGCCGGCGCCAACATCACCGCCGACCAGACCCTGATCGTGTCGGGCTCGCAGCAGGCCCTGGACCTGCTGGGCAAGGTGCTGATCGACAAGGACAGCAAGGTGCTGGTCGAAGACCCCAGCTACCTCGGCGCGCTGCAATCGTTCAGCCTGTACCAGCCCAAGTTCGTGCCGGTGCCCACCGACGACGGTGGCCTCATCCCCGAAGCCATCACCCCGGAACTGGCCGCCGGCGCCCGCTTCCTGTACGCGCTGCCCAACTTCCAGAACCCCACTGGCCGCACCCTCAGCCTGGAACGCCGCATCGCGCTGGTCAAACGCGCCGCCGAGCTGGGCCTGACCATCATCGAGGACGATCCCTACGGTGAACTGCGCTACGCTGGCGAGCCGCAACCGGGCCTGATCGCACTGGCTGCTGAATACGGCGCCAACGTGGTGCGCCTGGGCACGTTCTCCAAGGTGCTGGCCCCCGGCCTGCGCCTGGGCTACATCGCCGCCGCGCGTCCGCTGATCGACAAGCTGGTACAGGCCAAGCAGGCCACCGACCTGCATACGCCCACGCTGACCCAGATGGCCGTGTACGAAATCGTCAAGGACGGCTTCCTTGAACAACACCTGCCCAACGTGCGCGAGATCTACCGCGCCCAGGGCAGTTGCATGCTGGAAGCCATCGCGCGCGAATTCCCGGCCACCGTCAGCTGGACCAAGCCCGAAGGCGGCATGTTCATCTGGTTGACGCTGCCCGAGCACATCGACAGCACCAAGCTGCTGGAAAAGGCCATCGCCCAGAACGTCGCCTTCGTGCCCGGCGCCCCCTTCTACTGCGGCGCCGGCCGCGCCAACACGCTGCGCCTGAGCTTTGCCACCGTGCCGGAAGACAAGATCCGCACCGGCATCGCCATCCTGGGCAAGCTGCTCAAGGAATACACGGCCTGAAAACCGGGTCCTGACCACCCTTGACGGTTCCACGGCCGGGCGCAGTGCCCGGCCGTTGTTTTATGCTGTCACCTTTCCTTCCATTTCTTTCGCCGTGACAGTGAGCGCTCCGCAATCCTCTCCCGTCGACCTCAGCGACATCGTTTTCACCGATTGGGTCGAACGTTGGCTGCCCAAATCCTGGCGGCCCTATGCCCGGCTGTGCCGGCTCGACCGCCCCATCGGCACATGGCTGACGCTGCTGCCCTGTATCGCCGCGCTGGTCCAGGCCGCCGGCGGCCTGCCCGACCTGCAACGCCTGGTGGTGTTCTCGCTGGGCGCGCTGCTGATGCGCGGCATCGGCTGTACCGTCAACGACATGTGCGATCGCGACTTCGACAAGCATGTCGAACGCACCCGCTTCCGTCCGCTGACCAGCGGCCAGCTCAGCATGCGTAATGCGGTCTGGTTTTTGATCGGCCAATTATTGGTCTGCGGCTCGCTTTTGTTCTTCCTGAATGGCATGAGCCGCTGGCTCGCCGTGGCGGTTCTGCCATTCGTTTTCATCTATCCGCTGTGCAAGCGTGTCACCTACTGGCCGCAGGTCGTGCTGGGCATCTGCTTCAACTGGGGCATGCTGATGGCGTGGTCGGATACGCAGAATCATGTGCCCCTTGCCGCCATCGCGATGTGGTTCGGCGCGGTGCTCTGGCAGGTGGGTTACGACAGCATCTATGCCTACGTCGATGTGCGCGATGACCGCAGTCTGGGCCTGCATTCCACGGCTATGCGCTTCGGCGACCAGGGCAAGCTGTGGATCGGCGGCTTCTATCTGGCCACGGTGATCCTGTGGTCCTGGGGCGGCCATGCGATCGGCCTGTCGTGGGCTTATCAGGTCGGCATGGCGGCGGTCGCGGTACACCTGGCTTGGCAATTGAAAGTCTTCGACATTCAGCGTCCGGACCGCAACTTCATGCTGTTCCGCGCCAACCTATGGCTGGGCGCAATCCTGGTCGCGGCGGCGCTTGCGGGCACGCTGATCGGCTGATCCGGTGCATTGCGGGCATCTCACGCTTGGGAGATGATGGCCGCTCCGAGACGTGTTTTACGGAGACCCGCATGTCCGCTTTGACCAAAACCCTGCTGGCCGCCACCGTGGCCAGCGCACTGTCCGGCATCCTGCCGGCTCACGCCCAGACTGCCGCCGACTGCTCCGCGCAACGTGGTTGCGCCGCAAAGATCTGCCACCTCGAACGCGAGCTCACCTACGCTCGCGCCCACGGCAACTCGCATCGCGTGGCGGGTCTGCAAAGAGCGCTGGCCGAGACCCGGGCCCATTGCACCGACGGCCGCCTGGAAGCCGAACGCGAGGCCCGTGTGCGCGACAAGCAGAACAAAGTGGCCGAACGCGAAGATGAACTCAAGGCCGCTCGGGCCAAGGGCAGGCAGGACAAGATCGACAAGGCCCGGCGCAAGCTGGACGAAGCCCGCGCCGAATACGACGCCGCACTGGCCGACCTGAATCGCTGACCTTCCCGCCGTTCCCGCTCCAGGCCCGGACCTGGGGCGGCGCTTCCCGCCTGGCCCCTTCTTGCGGGCGCCTCCGCCCATTGCCCCCTTGCTGCACCGCCGCTCCCTGATCATCGGGCGGGCCGCGCTGCGCCCGCCGACCCCCAGCTATTGCGTCATCAAATGGAAATATCGCCATCTATGGTGCCATTTGGTAAATATTTAGGTGATTAGTGGTTATTTTGGAAAGATGTTTTCAGGGAATAAGGGTTTATCCCAGGGTAATTTGCGCCCAGAATGCAACGCATCGGGACACAGCAAGCGACCCCCCGGCAATCAGGCCAGAGGTTCGGATCCCAAGCTCAAGACAAATGGAGGTCTGCTATGAAAACCCTTGCTACCGCTTTGATGCTGTCCATGTCCGTTTTCGCCGCCGCCGGCGCCCAAGCCGCTGAAGCCAACCAAGGCCCCACGCGTGCCCAGGTCCAGGCCGAACTGCAACAAGCCAAGATTTCCGGCCAATACACCTTCGGCGAAGAAGGCTACCCCGCGGCGATCGCCTCGAAGTCGAGCCTGACTTCGCAACAAGTGCAGGAACAACTGGCCCAAGCCAAGAACGCCGGCGAAGTCACCTTCGGCAACCTGGACTACCCGCCCGTTGCCCGCGCCGCCGACGCCACGTCGCTGAGCCGCAGCGAGGTCAAGGCCGAACTGGCCCAGGCCAAGGCGGATGGCCTGGTCACCTTCGGCAACATGGACTACCCCCCCATGGGCAGCTGATTGCCTGGCCTGGCAGCAGGCCCTGGCATTCGCCCCGCAAAGCCCTCCGGTTCATCCGGAGGGCTTTTGTTTTGACGTTTCGACACTCAATTAAGTCATATCGACGTTAGATATAACCGTTACGACGGTTTGCTATCTACAAATCGACAGCGCTCACGCATAGGATGAGGCCAACCCATCCCCCTCTATGCAGGAGCCGCAACATGTCCACCTCCACCAAGCCCGTCCTTCTCCTGGGTGCCGGAAAAATCGGTTTCGCCATCGCCCTGATGCTGGAACGCAGTGGCGACTATTCGGTCCTGGTTGCCGACCAGGATGCCGAGCGGCTGCGCGCCGTCGCCGAATTGGGTTGCGACACCCGTCAGGTCGCCGATGACGCGGCGTTGACGCGCTGCATCGAGGGCCGCTATGCGGTCGTCAACGCCCTGCCGTTCCATCGCGCCATCGCGGTCGCACAAGCGTGCGCCCGCGCCGGAGTGCACTATTTCGACCTGACCGAAGACGTCGCCAGCACGCATGCGATCCAGGCGCTGGCCGACGATGCGCGCACCGTGCTGATGCCGCAATGCGGCCTGGCGCCGGGCTTCATCGGCATCGTCGGCAATGCGCTGGCGCGGCGTTTCGATACGCTGCTGGACCTGCGCATGCGCGTGGGCGCGCTGCCGCGCTATCCGTCCAACAGCCTGCGCTACAACCTGACCTGGAGCACGGAGGGGTTGATCAACGAATACTGCAACCCGTGCGAGGCGATCGTCGACGGACAACTGACCAGCGTGCCCGCGCTCGAGGGCTACGAGACCTTCACGCTGGACGGCGTCGAGTACGAAGCCTTCAACACCTCGGGCGGCCTGGGTACGTTGCCCGCCACGCTGCTGGGCCGCGCGCGCAACGTCGACTACAAGTCGGTGCGCTATCCTGGCCACTGCAACCTGATGAAGCTGCTGCTCAACGATCTGCGCCTGCGCGATCGCCGCGACCTGCTCAAGGACATTTTCGAGACCGCCATCCCCACTACCGAACAGGACGTGATCGTCATCCAGGCGCAGGCCTCGGGCCACCGCCATGGCCGCCTGGAAGAAGAGTCATATCCTGTCCGCGTGTTCGGCGCGGATGTCGACGGCCACCGGCTCAGCGCCATCCAGCTGTCGACCGCCGCCGGCATCTGCGCGGCGCTGGATCTGGTCGCGCAAGGAGTGCTGCCGCAACGGGGTTTCCTCGGCCAGGAACAAATCACGCTGGAGGCCCTGCTGAGCAACCGCTACGGGCGGGTCTATGCGGGCAAGCCGCTGGCCCTGGCCGGCGCGGTGACGGCGGATCGCTGAACCCCGCGAGCGCGTGACGCGTTAGGTCCAGCCCTCCAGCCGCAATGTCGCCCGCACCAGGCGCTGCTCTTCCTGCTCGATTTCGGCCAGGTTCTGCCGCACGCTGTCGACATGGTCGGCCGCCGCGCGGCGCGCCTGCTCCGGCTGGCGGCCGATCACGGCATTGAACAGCCGCGCGTGCTGCTTGTCGATCTGGCGCTTCTCGGGCGCGCGGTGGTACAGGTTGTTGACACAGGCGAACACCGACCCGAGCATCAGGTCGTTGAGCGACTGCAATGTGTGCACCAACACCGGGTTGTGCGAGGCCTCGCAGATGGCCAGGTGGAAGGCATGGTCCAGGTGCGCGTGCGTGGCGGTGTCGGCGACCTGCGCGTTCACCATGTCGTCGTAGCGGCGGCGGATCATGATGAAATCGGCCTCGGTGCCGCGCAGGGCCGCCAGCCGCGCCGAGTCCGCTTCCAGCAGCGACCGCACTTCCAGCAGGTCATACAGCGTGCGTGGCTGCGAATTGAACAGGTGCATCAGCGGCCCGGCGTCCACCTGCGAGATGCGCGCCACGAACGAGCCCTTGCCCTGCGCGGTGTGGATGATTTCGCGCGCCCGCAGCAGTTTCAGGCCCTCGCGCAGCGCGGTGCGCGACACACCCAGCTTCTCGGTCAAGCGCCGTTCGGATGGCAACGCCTGACCGGCCTTCAGGACGCCGTCCAGGATCAGGCGCTCGATACGCTCTGCCACCTCGTCCGCCACCTGGCGGGGTTTCGCTTCAGTTTCCGCGTGCATGCATTCTCCGGACCAGTGGTATGACCAAGCGTGCGCCATATGCCCACCGCCGCGGACCACTCTCTTAAGTTGCTGATATAAAACCATAAAAAAGCCTCTCCTGCTGGCCCAGGCGCAAACAAACTGGTATGACCAGCAAGTTTTGATATGGACTTTGCGGCATACGCGAACGATGATGTGGGCATCGCTTCGACCGGCGTACGTGCCGCCCAGATCTACTACCGTCAGAGACCCGCATGACTCAACGCATCCAGCACCACGGCCTGCAAGTGGCGGCCAATCTCAGCCAGTTCATCGAACAAGAGGCGCTGCCCGGCTCCGGGCTGGCCGCCGACGCGTTCTGGAAAGGGTTCGCGGCCCTGGTACATGACCTGGCGCCCAAGAACCGTGCGCTGCTCGCCGAGCGCGATCGCCTGCAGGCTGAACTCGACGCCTGGCACCGCGCCCATCCCGGCCCCATCGCCGATCCCGCCGCCTACCGCCAGTTCCTGGAAGGCATCGGCTACCTGCTGCCCCAGCCGGCCAGCGTGCGCGCCACCACCGACAACGTCGACACCGAAATTTCGCAACAGGCCGGCCCGCAGTTGGTGGTGCCGGTGTCGAACTCCCGCTATGCCCTGAACGCCGCCAACGCGCGTTGGGGCAGCCTGTACGACGCGCTCTATGGCACCGACGCGATTCCCGCCACGCCTGGCGACAGCGGCAGCG
>JACDJA010002154.1_pt1 | contig 14653 bp, 12 predicted proteins | sample 7449241 | NCBI WGS metagenome assembly JACDJA01 (sample SAMN14253289, study PRJNA609438) | sludge metagenome | isolation source: initial anaerobic sludge | collected 2018-12-20 | reverse complement strand
CAGCGCGACGTTGAGAAGGCCAAGGCCCTCCTCACCGAGGCAGGTTACTCAGGCGCCGTGCCTGTCGAGCTGATGGTGTCGAACAGCCCAGACAGCATTCGCGTTGGTGAGGTCATCCAAGCCATGGCCGCCGAGGCGGGCTTCAACGTCACGGTGCGCGCCACCGAGTTCGCTACCGCCCTCGACTTGCAGGATGCCGGCCAGTACGACGCGTTCCAAGTCGGTTGGTCAGGCCGCCTCGACCCGGACGGCAACATCCACTCCTTCGAGACCTGCACCGGCGCCCTCAACCAGTCCGGTTACTGCGATCCAGAAGTCGATAAGCTCCTCAACGACGCGCGCGCAGCGAGCTCCACCGCCGAGCGCAAGGCCCTCTACGACGAGGCCGCCCTGCGTTACCTGCCGAACCGCAACATCATCTACCTCTATCACACCCAGCTGTTCTTCCCGCACACCACGGCCCTCAAGGGCTTCGTGGCGTTCCCGGACGGCATGATCCGCCTGCAAGGCGTTTCGTTCTGAACGCAAGGGGCTAGGGGAGCCATCGGGTGCTGAACTACATCCTCCGGCGCGTGATGACCGCCATCCCCACGCTCCTCATCGTCACCGTGATGGTGTTCGCCGTGCAGCGAATGCTGCCCGGCGACCCAGCACTGGTGCTAGCCGGTGAGGAGCGCGACCCTCAGGTCATCGAGTTCATCCGCGACCGCTACCGCCTCACCGACCCCGTGCCTGTGCAGTACGTAGCCTGGCTCGGGCAAGTCGTACAGGGCAACCTAGGGCAGTCGTTCCGCACCCGACAACCCGTAACGCAATTGATCCTCCAGAAGCTCCCCGTCACGGTGGAGCTCTCGCTCCTGGCCATGCTGTTCGCGTTGGCCATCGCCATACCAACGGGCGTCATCGCGGCGGTGCGCAAAGGCACCGCCGCCGATTACGTCAGCACCGTCGCCGCGCTTTCTGGCCTGTCGCTGCCGAACTTCTGGATGGGCATCATGCTCATCTTAGTCGTGTCCGTGCAGTGGAAACTGCTGCCAGCTTCAGGCTTCGTGCCGCTCAACGAGGGGGTTTGGCCCAACCTGCAACGCATGATCATGCCCGCCTTCGTGCTCGGTACCGGCCTAGCCGCGGTGCTCATGCGGCAGATGCGCTCGTCCATGCTCGAGGTGTTGAAGCAGGACTACGTGCGCACGGCCCAAGCCAAGGGCCTCGCGCGCTTCCTGGTGGTTACGAGGCATGCGTTGCGCAACGCCCTCATCCCCGTGATCACCATCCTCGGCCTGCAGTTGGGCGGCCTGCTCTCCGGCGCCGTCCTCACCGAGCAGGTGTTCACCATCCCCGGCTTCGGGAAGCTGGTGATCGACGCCGTGTTCAACCGCGATTACGCCGTCGTGCAGGGCATCGTGCTCTTCACAGCCACCGCCTACATCGTCATCAACCTCCTCGTCGACGTGGCTTACGCCCTCGCTAACCCCAAGATCCAGATGCGCTGATGGCCACATTAACTACTGCCTCCACGTCCGCACCCGCGCGCACCACCTCGCTGTGGCTCCGCTCGCTAACGAGCCTGAGCCGCAAGCCCCTGGCCATGGCCAGCCTCCTCATCATCGTGTTGTTCATCTTGGTGGCGGTATTCGCGCCGCAACTGGCGCCTTACGGGCCCGCGCAAGCCGACTTCCTGCAGGTAAGGAAGGCTCCAAGCGCCGCGCACCTACTCGGCACGGACGACGTTGGCCGCGACGTCCTCTCGCGCCTCATCTTCGGCGCGCGCGCCTCGCTGACGGCCGGGGCCATCTCGGTGATCATCGCCATGATCCTCGGTGTCCCCCTAGGGCTCATCGCTGGCTTCTATCACGGCTTCGTATCTGAACTCATCATGCGTTTCACGGACGCGTTGCTCTCTTTCCCGTTCCTTATCCTCGCCGTGGCGCTCGCCGCCGCCTTCGGCCCAAGCCTCACCAACGCCATGGTTGCCATCGGCATAGCTAGCGCGCCAACCTTCGTGCGCCTCACGCGCGGACAAGTGTTGGCCGTACGCAGCGAGGATTACGTGCAGGCGGCCACTGCCAGCGGCGCGCGCGACTTCGGCATCCTCACGAGGCACGTGCTGCCAAACAGCCTCGCGCCCCTGATCGTGCAGGGCACCCTCACGATCGCCAGCGCCATCATCGCCGAGTCGTCCCTCTCGTTCTTGGGCCTAGGCGTGCAGCCGCCAACGCCCAGTTGGGGTGGCATGCTCAACGTGGCCAAGAACTTCATGAACCAAGCGCCGTGGATGGCAATCTGGCCGGGCCTCGCCATCTTCATCACGGTGCTGGCCTTCAACCTGTTCGGTGACGGCGTGCGAGACGCCCTCGACCCGCGCGACTGATCACCACCGGAGGTAACGAGTCCCAATGAAGCTCGACTATGCTCTTCCCTACCCGTCACAACGCCCCGTCGTCATCGCGCGCAACGTCGTGGCGACGTCGCAGCCGCTGGCCGCTCAAGCTGGCCTGCGCATGCTGCAGCTCGGCGGCAACGCAGTTGACGCCGCCATAGCCACCGCCATCACCATGACGGTCGTCGAGCCAACCGGCAACGGTATCGGCTCTGACGCGTTCTGCATCCTGTGGGACGGCCGCCGACTTCACGGCCTCAACGCGTCCGGCCGCGCGCCCAAGGCTCTCAGGCCCGAGCACGTTGCCGGCACAGAAGCGAAGCCCGCCCGCGGCTGGGGCTCGGTGACGGTCCCTGGCGCCGTGTCTGCTTGGGTCGAGCTCTCGGCGAAGTTCGGGAAACTGCCCTTCGAGACGCTGTTCGAACCCGCCATCCGCTACGCACGAGGCGGCTATCACGTGACGCCGTTAACGGCGCGCGGTTGGTCTTACGCCGAGAAGGCCTTCGCTGGCAGCGAGTTCGCCGAGTTCCGGCGCGGCTTCCTGCCTGGCGGCCGCGCACCGGCCCCGGGCGAACTGTTCAAGTTCCCAGACCAGGCGCAGACGCTCGAGTTGATCGCCGCAAGCAAGGGTGAGGCCTTCTACCGCGGCGCCCTGGCCGAGGCGATGGTCGCCGACGCCAAGCGCAACGGCGCGCCTCTCGCCCTGGACGACCTGGCGGACCACCGGGCCGACTGGGTAGGCACCGTCAATCAGGCGTACGGCGAGTACGAGCTGCACGAGATCCCGCCGAACGGGCAAGGCATAGCCGCACTGCAGATGCTTGGCATACTAGAGCAAGTTGGGCACGGCCAGTACCCCGTAGACAGCGCCGAGAGCCTGCACCTGCAGATCGAGGCGATGAAGCTAGCGTTCGCCGACGCCTACGCACACGTGGCCGACCGCGAGCATATGAAGGTGCGGCCAGAACAGCTCCTCGACCCCGCATACTTGGCCGCACGCGCCAAGCTCATCGACCCGCAGCGGGCGCAAGTGCCCGTGTACGGCACCCCGCCGGCCGGCGGCACCATCTACCTGACGGCGGCGGACGAGAGCGGCATGATGGTGTCGTTCATACAGTCGAACTACTACGGCTTCGGTTCCGGCGTGGTGGTGCCGGGCACCGGCATCTCGCTGCAGAACCGCGGGGCGGGCTTCGTGAACCAGCCCGGCCACCCCAACCACGCCGAGGGCGGCAAACGGCCGTTCCACACCATCATCCCGGCTTTCCTCACGCGTGGCGGCGCGCCAGTGATGAGCTTCGGCGTCATGGGCGGTCCGATGCAGCCGCAAGGGCACGCGCAGATGGTCCTGCGCCTAGCCGACTACGGCCAGAACCCGCAGGCCGCCGCCGACGCGCCGCGCTGGCGCGTGATGGGCGGGTTGGAGGTGGCGCTCGAGGACGGGTACTCACCCGAGACCATCGCGGGGCTGGAGGCGCGCGGACATGTGCTGCACCGTTCGAAGGTAGGCACCGACTTCGGTTTCGGCGGTGCTCAGTTGGCGCTGCGCTTAGAGGACGGCGCCTACGCGACCGGCAGCGATCCGCGCAAGGACGGGCAGGCGGTTGGATACTAGACGAGAGCCCCTTTGCTTCCTCACGCAGCTAATATGACTATCTCACGCTCAAGTCGTATACTGCATTGCGGTAGAACGGTGGCCGCCGCCACGGCCTTGACCGCCGCTTCCGCGAGGAGGGCATTATGGCAACGAAGTTCACGCAACTCACCCCATACAGCCGTTACAGCTCCCGTCCAGCGACGCTCGGCAACATCTTCCAAGAACTCGAACAGATGCTGCAACCCTTGGGCGCGGCTGGCGTGAACGCTGGCGGCGTCGGCACTTACCATCCGATCGATCTCTACGAGACGGACGACGCCGTAGTGCTGGAAATGGCGGTGCCTGGCATCAAGGAAGAGAACCTCGAGATCAGCATCGAGGGCCGCCAACTCACCATCCGCGGCAGTAGCGAAGACGAAGTAGAGAAGAGCGACCGGCGCTACTGGCTGAAGGGCATCTCGTTCGGTGAGTTCAGCCGCACCGTGACGGTGCCGAGCGGCATCGACGCGAACACGATCAACGCGACCATCGAAGAAGGGGTACTCACGGTGACGATGCACAAGGCGCCGGAAGCGCTCGCCCGCAAGATCACGGTGAATGGATCGAGGGCAGAGGCGAAGCAGATCCCTACCAAGAAAGAGGCGGTGGGTGTCTAGACCGTTCCGCGTACCGTCGTGGTCGAGGGGTTGAGGGCGCTGCTTCGCGCCCTCAACCTTTGCGCGTGAAGCCGTGGCGTCTTCGGACTACCGCAGGGCCTAGGGATGCGGACCCCCGCCCTCCGGCAACTCCACGCTCCGGTCGGTGAGTTGCAACGCAGCCCCCGCGAAAGTGGATGGAACATGGCTCTCTCTGCAACCTCATTCCTGATGTTTCAAGGCAAGGCCGCCGAGGCGCTGCGTCTCTACACCGAGACCTTCACGAACGCCAGCGTTGAGCGGCTTGAGCTGCGCGGTGAAGGCGATGCGGGCGCGCCGGGCACCGTCCAGCAAGCGTGGCTGCGCATAGCCGATCAGAAGTTCCGCGTGTTCGACTCGCCAACGCCGCACGCATTCGCCTTCACGCCTTCGTTCTCCATCTTCGTCGAGTGCGAGGACGAGGCGGAGCTCGAGCGCGTAACGGCTCAACTGTCAGACGGCGGCGCAGTGCTCATGCCGCTCGACGACTACGGCTTCAGCAGGCGCTTCGCGTGGATCAACGACCGCTACGGCGTCTCTTGGCAGCTGAACCTCACCTGAGCGGCCCGAGCAGCGGTTGCGCTAGCGGCACGCCCGCTGGCGGCGGGTAGAAGGCGAGCAACCCCATGTTCACGCCTTCGAAGCCGCTCACGACCACGCTCGGGGTGGGGCTGCCTGACACGGCCAGCTCGGCGGGTGCGAACGCCAGCAAGCGACTGTTTGGGTCTGTAACCCAGAGGTTACCGGCGGCATCGAAGGCCATTCCGCTCGGCCCGCCGAGGCCCGCGAGGATCACCGTTGGCGTGACGGTGCCGCTAACCTCAAGCTGGTCGGGCGCTAGCTTGACTATCGTCGTGTCATCACTCACCCACAGGTCTCCGCTCTCACTGAACGCCAAGCCGACAGGCGCGGTGAAGCCGAATGTGTCGATGACCGCGTCTGGCGCTGCGGTCGTGCCGCCAACGAGAGCGCCAGGGTCGTCATAGCGGAAGAGCTTCCGGCTGAAGGTATTAGCGAACCACAGCCGACCATTCGCATCGAAAGCTATGCCAGACGGGCCGCTGAGTTGGTTGCTGCCGTCGTCGCTCAGGACAGCGGCCGCCAGCGGTGAGCCATTAGCAATCAACTGCGCCGCGTCGAAGCGCGTGACGGTGGCATTGCCGCGGTTAGTTACCCAGAGGTTGCCGCTAGCATCGAACGCCAGTGCCGTTGGGTTGTTCAGGCCGCCGACGGTGAGGGTCACGAGCGGCGTTGGGCTGCCGGAGGCGCCAAGGTCAGACGCGGCGTACTCGCGAACCGTGTAGTTGTCCCAATCGCTGACCCACAAGTTCCCACGGGCGTCGAACGCCACCCCTTGGGCCGACGGGGTTCCGCCAAGTAGGAAGGCGGGCGGTTCGCTGTTGCTGGTCGTGAGCTGGCTCGCCCCATACCCGCCCACCGAACCTGGGGCGTAGCTCGGCAAGTAGACGCGTCCGCTCGCCGGGTCCAGGTGGTAGACGGCGTGCACGCGGGCCGTCTGGGCGGCGGTGACCGTCACGCTGCACGTGACTCCTCCCGGCATGCTGGGTGGAGGACACGCGAGTTCCGGCCGCCTGATGGCGTCAAGCGAGCCCTGGCGCACGCGCACGGAGCTAGCGCTGATCGTGTAGTCACCGGGGGCCAGGTCGAGCAGCGTACGAGACGCGGTCAGCGTTGCGCTGAAACCGCCCGGTCCGGTGACCTCGACGGCGCCCCTCGAGCCCGCTTCTACCAGCTGATCTAGGTAGATGCTGAGGTTCCCCGCCGTGGCGGACACCGGCTCGACGGTGATGGTGGCGTCGGCGCTTACCCCGGACGAGGTTGCCGTGAGGGTGGCAACCTGGGCGCTCACTACGCTGACAGGTGGGGTGTACAAGACACTCGGCCCGGCGCTAGCCGACAGGCTGCCGACTCCGGCGAGCGTCCAGCTGACCGCACCCCCGCCCGTGACCGTGGCGTTGACCTCCTGTTCGACGGCGCCAGCGGCGATGGTCACGGTGGCTGGCTCGATCCTCACGGTCGCCTTGGGCGCCCCGCCCGGAGAGCAGGCCGCGAGCGCCGAAAACACCAGCGCGAGAAGCGGCGACCAGCGGCGCGAGATCCACGCGCTTCGCCGCGGGGCGCCGACTCGACGATTCAGCATGGCGGCCCGAAGATCTGGATGGTGACGGACTTGGTCCCGATGGGGCTGCCGTCTGCGGTCCGCGCGGTGAGACCGAAGCTGTAACTGTGGGTCGAGCAGAAACCGGGAACGGTCGTCGCGGTGCCGGAACCCGTGCCCAGGTCGGTGCCGCCTGGACCCGACCAGTAGAGCCGGTCGCTCGGCACCGGGGTGCCGTCGGTGTAGGTAGCGTGGCCGACCAGGTTGACGGTCACCGGACCGAACGTCGATATCGCTATGCCGGTGCCATTAGTCGGGTAGTCGATGACGACTTCGCCGTTGACGCGCACCGGGTCGATGACCTTGATCGTTGCGCTGGCGCTGGCCGTAGCGCCGTACTCGCCCGTTCCGGTGAGGGTGACAGTGTGGTTGCCGGTGGTGCCGAACGCCCGCATCAAGGACCTGCCGGTGCCAAGCGCGGCGCCACTCTCCGTCCAACTCAGCCGCCCAGCAGGCACCACGCCGTCGGGTTGGGCGTAGACGTCATAACTGCTGCTCTGCAAGGTGATGGGCACGTCCCTGAGGGTCACGAAGCCCACTCGCTCGCCGTCGACCAGAATCGAAGGCTGCGGGACTTCGACCGTTATCCCACCAACTGGGTTGGGCCCAAGCCGGAACGACACGTGCTTCACGTCCTGGACGACGCCGCCCTGACTCAAGTTGATCTCGAGGCGCCCGGTCGTCGGGGCGGTGATTGCGCCAACCGCCGTAGCCAAGTTGCCGAAGTCGAGGTCGACCTCCGCCCTGGAGTATGGCGTCATGGTCACGGTATCCGTGCGCTCGAGCTTGAAAGTATCGTTCAGGTAGAACCGCGCCACGACGTCGTAAACGTAGAGGTTCTCCGTGATGTTGACGACGTTGAAGCGCGCCTGCAACTGACTCGAGCGCGGCAGTACCCGCCCGAACTCGTTGTCAAGCGGCCACGTCGTCGGGTTGGTCTGGTCGACGAAGTAGTAACCGCTACGGTACGGGTTGCCGTCCCAGGCCCAGTCGGCGATGAGGGAGCCGCTCGGGTTCGTGAAGCGGACGGTGCGGAAGGTGTCCTCGGCCGTGCGCGGCCCCAACTCCAATGACCCGCGCCGCGCGTTCTCCGGCCGGGGATCGGCCAGCACCAGCATCGTGCCTAGCTCTGTGGCCGTCGTATCAAGTTCGTTCTGGGTCTTGAACTGGTCCCAAGTCATGGCTGGGTGCGTGCCGTTCCAGCGCGCGTTGCTGTCGTTGATGAAGACGCCATCTGCGCTCAGGCCCGTGATGACGAACGCGTGGGCGATCTTGTCCGAGGTCGTGAGCACCGGGCGCATGGGGCCAAGCCCGAAGACGCCGGTGGTCGCGAGCACGATGTAGCTGGTGAAGGGGGCGCTCGGGATGAGGTCGGCGTCCCACACTAGCCAACTGTAGAGTTCAGTTGGCACGTTGACGGCCTGCAGGAAAGACACCGGCCACGAACCGCTGCTGGAGTCCTGGCCGAGCAACCCTGCCAGCCCGTAGTTGCTGACCAACCCGCCCGGTGCTACCGGCGTACCGGCGAAGCCAGGTAGCGGCTGGAAGTAGTTGAGGTACATGGAGGTGGAGGTAGGGCTGCACCACGGCAGGCCCGCCTGCCAGTAGAAAGGCACCTGTAAGGAGACGTTGCCTCTACCTTCGGCCGCTGGCGCGAGCGCCAGCGGAGCCGGGGCGTTGGCTATGGCCTGCACCGCTTAGGTGGCGGCGCGCGTCATGTCCACGGCGGCGCTACCGCCCGCCACGGCCGCGGAGTGGACCCTCACCCCTGGCATCTCGTCACCGGTCGTCGTTGCTCCGCTTTCGGTCACCACGTACAGCTGGTCAGCGCCTTCGGTGAACGGCAGGGTGAGGCTCGCCGGGGCGCCGAGCAGGGCTCCACCGAGGTCGACGCCGACCCGTGGGCCGGCGGGCTTCAAGGGGTTCTCGTCCTGTGCGGTTGGTGCGTCGCTCACGACCAGCGTTACCAAGGTGTCTTGGTTCAACGCGCCTGCGGGGATGTCGAGAGTGGCGCCAGCCAGTGCGAGGGTGCCGCCCTGCGCTGCCCGGATGGTCCCCGAGGTGGTCGTCCCGGTCATGTCCACCGTTACGGTGGTGGTCGCCTTGCTGCTGCCCGAGCTGCCGGTGGCCGTCAGGGTGTAACTAGTCGTCACTATCGGCGCAACTAGCTGGCTCGTCTTGCCGCTAACGTCGATGCCGCCGGGATCGAGCTTAAGGCTGCTAGCACCAGTGACAGACCAGGACAAGGTGCTCTCGGAGCCGCTAGCTATGGTCGCTGGGTTGGCGGCAAAAGCGCTGATGACCGGGCCGGAGCCGCTTGGGGGGCCACCACACGCCGCCACCAAGACCACCACGAGCCCAGCCACGAGCGCGAACAACCACCGGTGCTTCATGATCTTCCCCTAACATCGGCGCTTCAGAGGTAGGCGCCGCGCCGCTGGAGGAGGTGCAGGGAGTCGGGAACCCAACCATGAACCCCTGTTGCCACCATGAACGTGACCTAGGTCAGCCGTTGGGCAGGGAGCCGGGGACGAGTACTGTCGGGAAGTGGCAGGAGAGTGGGCCGAGCAAGGAGTGCGGCGTGCAAGGCGGCGACTCCATCCGGTCGCTTGGCGGCATGGTAGCCGGGGCGTCGTCTGGTGTCGGTGATGGGCGCGGCCCAACTACTCGTCGAGCGGCAAGAACGCCACGCTCAACCTGAAGCGCTGCCTGTCGACTGGCACTGCGCTGCCGTGCGGGATCGAGGCGCTGTCAGGCCGGTGGCGCTGCAGCAACTCGTAGAGCGCCAACTGCACTTCCCGGCTCTCGGCGTCTGTCAGGAGCAGGTCCGTGCGGTAGTCGATGCTGGCAGTGCGCTGCGGGTCGAGCCAGGCGAGTTCCTCGCCCCCGCTCACCCCGCTCTGCACCCAGGTCTCGCCGAGCTCGTTACGAAAGAGGTTCTGGCCGTAGAAGCCACCCGCCCGCAACCGGCGCGCCTGGACGCGCGTCCGCTCGCGCAGCTCGGGGAGCTGCTGCTGCCACACGCGCTCCTCCAGGTCGGCGAACGGCGTGGCCTCGTAAGGCACGAAGTAGGCGTCGTGCACGGAGCGGTAGATCTTGATGGGCCGTCCCTTGCGCTCCTCGCGGCGCACCACCTGCAGCAGGCCGGCCTTGCTCAGCACGCGGATGCGGTAGAGCATGGCGTTCAGGTCGACGCCGAGTTCGGCGGCGGCGGCGCTGGCGCTGAGTTCGCGAGCGAGGAACGGGCGGAACGCCTCCTGGAAGCGCGGTTCGCTTAGCAGCCGCGCCTGCTCCGGGTCGCTGACGGTGAAAGCCTCTCTCGGTCTACCTGAATCCGGGCCTATCATTCACAGTAGGCTAACACCCACCATGCGCGCATGGGATTACGCCCAACCTACTACCTCGTAAGTTCACTGAACTGGTTCGCCAACGTCGTGCCCATGGCCGTCATGGTGCTGCTAGCACAGTCGCGCGGCCTCAGCCTCGCGCAGGTCGGCTACTTCATCGGCATCTACTCGCTGACGGTGGTGGTGCTCGAGCTGCCGTCCGGGGCCATGGCGGACGCCCTCGGGCGCAAACGCATCTACCTGCTGGCCGGCGCGATAGGGATCGTCGCCAAGGCCGTGTTCCTGTTCGCCTTCGGCCTGCCCATGTTCCTCGCATACGGCGTGCTGTTCGGGGTGTCGCGCGCCTTCGCCTCCGGCGCCCTCGAGGCCTGGTTCATAGACGCCCTCCAGGCCGAGAACCCTCACGTCGACCTGCAACCGCCGTTGGCTGCTGCCAACGCCTGGAACCTCGCCGCGTTGGCGGTCGGCACCCTGGCCGGCAGCGCACTGCCAACGCTGTTCGGCTATCTGCCGCAGAACGAGTTGGCGGTGTTCACGCCGCTCTCGATGACCCTGGTGGCGTCGCTCGCGGCTAGCTGCGTAGTGCTGGCGCTCACCGCCGTGGTCGTGAAGGAGGCGCCTAGAGCCCTCGCGCCGGAGCGCGCGCGTGACGGCGGCCCGCTCGCCAGCTTCGGCCGCGGCTTCCGGTCACTCGGCACCATCGTGGTTGGCGCCGCCAGGCTGACCAGCGCCAACCGCACCCTGCTCCTGCTGCTTGGCGTCGATCTGATCGCTGGCATCGCGCTGATAGCGTCCGAGAACCTGTGGCAGCCGTTCTTCGCCCAGCGCCTGGGTGGCGCCACGCCCGACAACACCATCGTGTTCGGCGTCGTCCTCGCGGGCAGCTTCGCGATGGGCATGCTCGGCAACCTTGTCGCCACCCCACTCTCCCGGTTGCTCAAGAAGCGCTACGCGTTGGTGGCTGGGCTGTTTCAGCTCCTGCAGGGCGGCGCCTTCCTCCTCCTCGCAGCGCAAGGCGGAGTAACGGCGGCAACGGGGCTGTTCTGGCTGACGTACGTCACGCGCTCGGCCGGGTCGTCGCCGCACGCCACCCTCTTCAACGAGCAGGTGCCAGGTTCGCACCGCTCCGTCATGCTCTCGGTGCAGTCGCTCGTCGGCTTTCTGGGCGCATTCGTCGGCAGCGTCGCGCTTGGGGCGCTCGCGGGCGCCACGTCGATCGCTCTGGCTTGGACGGTAAGTGGTGGGCTGCTAGCGCTGGGGGCGCTGCTCTACTTGCCTCTCACGCGCGCTGCTGGGCGGCCCGCGGCCGCGCTGGCAGGCCACGAACCGGGCTAGACGCTTTCTGCGACCACCTCGTTCATGACGTCGAGCGCCAGGTTCGAGTGAGCGTAAGAGCCGCCCGCGCGCATCTCGGCGGCAACCCAGATAGCTTCCATGATCTCTTGTTGCGAGGCGCCGGCCTTCAACGCCGCCCGCGTGTGACCGCGGATGCAGTACGGGCACTGCGTCACGTGCGCGACGGCAACGGCGAGCAGTTGCTTGGTCTTGACGTCGAGCGCACCCGCCTTGAACACGGCCTTGCTGAACGCCGAGAAGGCGTCACCGATCTCGGGGGCTAGGTCGTGCCGCTGATGGCGTAACTCGCGGGTCGCGGCTGGGTACAACGGTTCGTCTGGCATGGTCCTCACCACTCCTTGCAACGCATGTGGATCGCGGCCAGCTCAGCGTCCGGCCGCGTCTCCTCATGCTAGTGCGGACGTCAGCCAGCTCCAGCCCACACATGTACCAACGGCTGCCGCCGTCTTACTCAGCCGCTTTGAGGCGCTCGTCGGCCATGATCTCGGCCGCGGCGGCACTCGAGATGCCGCGCTCGTCCGCCAGCTTCAGCGCGCGAGCGACCTTGGCGCCGATCTGCGCCACTTGCGCGTACGCGCGGTCGTGATCGTAGCCGCCCGGCTTCAACTCGTCCGCCACGTTGATGACGCCGCCGCCGTTGATGATGAAGTCGGGCGCGTAAACGATGCCCCGCGCCTGCAGCGCCTCACCGTGACGCGCCTCCGCCAGCTGGTTGTTAGCGGAGCCGGCGATGACGCGCACCTTCAGGCGCGGCAAAGTGTCGTCGTTGACGACGGCTCCGAGGGCGCAGGGGGCGAAAACGTCGCAGTCGACGTCGTAGATGTCGCTGGCCGCGACCGCCGTTGCCCCGAACGCACTGACGGCGTGGTCGATGCGCGCCTGAGAGATGTCGGTGACTACGAGTTGGGCGCCGCCCTCGTGCAGGAACTCGCAGAGGTGCGTGCCTACGGCACCCAAGCCCTGCACGGCAACGCGCCGACCACGCACGTCGCCACTACCGAAAGCGTGCTCGAGCGCCGCTTTCATGCCGCTGAAGACGCCGAAAGCCGTCGCGGGCGAGGGATCACCGCTAGTCGATGGCAACCCGACCACGTGCTTGGTCTGGCTATTGACCGCGACCATGTCTGCAGGCTCGGTGCCGACGTCCTCGGCGGTGATGTAGCGCCCGCCAAGGCGCTCGACGGCGCGCCCGAACGCCTCGAAAAGCGCTGGCGTCTTCTCAGTGAAGGGGTCTGAGATGATCACCGCCTTGCCACCACCGAGTGGTAGGCCCATGGCAGCGTTCTTGTACGTCATGCCACGGCTTAGGCGCAGGACGTCGTTGAGGGCAGCGGCCTCGCTCTCGTATGGCCACACGCGGCAGCCGCCAAGCGCCGGCCCAAGGCGCGTGCTGTGGATGGCCACGATCGCCCGCAAGCCTGAAGCCTCGTCGTAGAAGTAAGTGACCTGCTCGTGACCTGCCGCTTGCATTTCTTGCAACGTATCGATTGTGCCCGCCTCCTCAGCGCGGCCACCCAAGCGGCGGCCGTCACCTCCACTCTAGGCCAAGGGCACCGAACTCGGCCCTGGTTTCGGCGAACGTTTTATGCACTACTCCGTTAAGCCCAAGGCCGCGCGCCACGTCGACGAACATCGAGCGGTCATCGAGGTACAACACGTCGCCGGCGGCCACTTGAGTCATGTCGAGCGCCATGTTGAAGATATCCGCGTCAGGTTTGCGGACGTGCACGAAGCAGGAAGACACGAACGTGTCGATCACGTCCCCGAGGCGGAAGACCTGCACGCGGTGCTGCGTCAGTTCACGCCCCTCGTTGCTAACAGCCACGACCTTGAGCTGGTACTTGGCCTTTATGGCGGCCAGAAACTCGAGCATGTCCGGCAGCGCGCGTGACTGCGCGAACATGAACGCACGGAAGTCGTCAACCGAGAAACTTCGTGGCTCGAAGAACACGGTCCGCTCGAGGTAATCGTTGAGGGAGAGCTTGCCCTCCTCGTAGGTGTCGAACGTCAAGTGGTGGCGCTCGTGTAGCTCCCCAGCGTCGAGACCGAACCTCTGACACGCGCGGTCACGAGCAGCCTGATCCCAGCCGTTCGTCAGCAGCACGCCGCCGATGTCCGTGAATATGGCCTTAATGGTAGGCGTCACGCTTCAAGTGTAGTCGGGCGCTGCCTGGCTCGCGCCTTAACTAACGAGCGCCTTGGCTGTGGCGAAACCTAGCCCACCCATGGCCGCGCTAACTAGGGCGAGCTTGTCCTCCAACCCTAGGTTCACGCGTGCTCCCCGGCTTTGAGGCCAGAGTGCTCGAGCGCGCTGGCGAGTTCAGCCTTCAGCTGCGCGTCGATCTGTGCGCCAGGGTGGCGCACGAACGCGCTCTTGATGGCCCCGCGTTGCCTGTAGACCTCTTTGCGCAGGGCAAGGCCGATGCTCGGCTGGAACTCGTAACGGAGTATGGGGCAGGCGCCGTAGAAGATGTCGCGCGCCTTGGCCTTGTCTCCAGCCATGTATGCGCGGTAGATGCCGACGAGCACCTCGGGGTACGAGAAGCCTGTCATCATGCCGTTGCTGCCGCGCTCGAGTTCCTCGTAGAAGAACATCCCGCCGAGGCCCCCGACGATGCTGATGTCGGACCCGAGCTTGCGCAGCGCCGTTACCTTGGCGACGCTCGGCGTCTCCTCCAGCTTGATTACTTGCACGTTCTTGAGTTCGGCGTGGAGCTTGACGACCAGCTGCGGGCTCAAGCTGATGCCCGTGGCGGCCGGGTAGTCGTGCAGGATGATGACCTTGTCCACGGCCGCGTCTATGCGGCGGTAGTACTCGTAGATCACGGCGTCGTTCTGCACGGGTGGTGGCGCGACGAGCAAGCCTGACGCTCCAAGCGCGAGGGCGCTCAGGCTCTTCTCCACCGCTAGGTCGGTGCCGCCCGCGCCTCTGCCTGCGAAGACGGGCACGCGCCCCGCGGCCGCCTTGACGGTCACGCGGATGACCTCGTCCTGCTCGGCCTGCGAGAGTTTCGGCGCCTCACCGAGCACGCCGAGCACGACTAGCCCGTCGACCCCGAGCCCGATCAGGAACTCCGTGAGGGTCGCCAGGCTGGCCAGGTCGACGGCGCCGTCGTCCGT
>JACDJA010002151.1_pt1 | contig 14660 bp, 16 predicted proteins | sample 7449241 | NCBI WGS metagenome assembly JACDJA01 (sample SAMN14253289, study PRJNA609438) | sludge metagenome | isolation source: initial anaerobic sludge | collected 2018-12-20 | reverse complement strand
CGACACCGTAGCGATTTTCTTTTAAGGGGATGAAATCGATCAGGTCGCCGCCCACTTCATTCGCCGGCCGGGAGAACAGATACAGTTCCCACCCGGGAATGCTAATCGAACGGTCAGGCATCAGCGCGTACTGAACGGATCTTCCGGTCTCAAGTTCATCCTTAGCCAGCAGTTTGTCTTTGAGCTCCAGCATAAGGATAAACATAAATATCAGTCCGGATAGGTACAGACCATTAAAGCTGGTTTGCGAATTCCCGGTGTTGAAGCTGAATAAAAATATAAACGCGATGATAAATAAAAATCGCCTGGCGGGAGTGAGTTTAAAAAAAAGACTTTTGAACAGCCAGACGGTTATAAAAAACCAGCGTTTGATTCTGCCCATTTTCTCCAGCCGCTTTTTTCGCTCATCATTAATATAGAATGCTTTTAAATCTTTAAAATCGCGCCGCACGGTACGCCGTAAATCGCCTTTTCGCACGTCGTTAAATATTGTATCAAAAATTTTTGGTTCACTGCTGCCATCGGATTTTTGAGCAGACATTTCTTCTCCATAAGTTTATGACCGGTTATAGATACGTAAAGAATACGATTTGGTTTTTGAAAATGAAATATATTTTTTGGGACAAACGTTGATAAAAAGATTGCAATGATTTTACCAATAAGGTTATGTTTACATCGGGGAGAGTATGTCAGGTTTCTTTTGGATTTAAATTCTATGAATTGTATTTTCTCTTTACACAAGTTTAATAGGGCGGGGATGAGGGATGAATAAAAAAAATGTAGGTATCAGCGGAATATTGATTCTGCTGACGATAATTATTTTGGGTTGTCAGAAAGAAAGCAAAGGGTATTTACTCGGAGAATGGTCCGGGGTGGATAAGGCGGGGATGAAACAGACCTTCATCTTTAAGGAAGATAACCGGGCGGAATGGATTTTAAAATCGGCGAATATGACACAATCGTTTGATATAGAATATAAAATCAATTACGCCTCATGTCCCATCACAATTGATATTACCGGATTCAAAGAAGGCCCATTCGCGGGAAGCGCTCTTTACGGCATCATTGAATTTAAAAACAATGCCTTCTTCCGGCTCGATTTGGAACCCGGAGGGATTCATAAGGATCAGCCAATTCACAGGCCGGCATTCTTTGGGGAAGAAACGGTGACTTACTACAGGGTGAAACATTAACTTTTCAAAATAATAGAAGAATCACTTCGTTTTTAGCTTGCAGATCAGGTGTTCTTTTTTTTCGGCGTGAATGATAAAGTACCCCGCGTCCGTAATCTTTTTCTTTGTTCTCTTCCTTGGTTGATGACCGTCTTCCAGGATAAGTTGTCCGTCAGGTATTAATAACCGGCGCCATTCCCTTTGAAGCCGGTCCGGTTGGCTGATTCCGTGAAACATGTCCAGCGCATAGATGATATGGGCGGTGTTATCCGGCAATGGTGTCCGGTAATCCGATATCTGAATGGTCTCCACATTTTGCAGATTTCTTTTTTTGATTACATCGCGGACGGATTTTATGGCCAGTTCGTGGATATCGACCGCGTAAACTTTTCCGGAAGTTCCGGCCAGTTTTGATGCTTCGGGTATGTATCTTCCCGGTCCGCAGCCGTAATCAATGACGGTGAAGCCTTCTTTAATGCCGAAATCATCCAGTTTGCCCGTCCGCGGTGAAAAGAAATCAGCAATTTTAAAAGCCAGAGCCATCATTTTGAAGGCCGTATCGGACATGCGGTCTTTGGCAGCAGTCAATTCTGTCATCATCACCTCTGTTGATATTGGAACAGATCACCGTAAACTTTAAAGGATCCCGCTTTTGTAGTTCTTTTCTCCCGCGGTAACTTTGACGGGGAGCCGGTTCTGAAAGGGCGGCAGGGGACATGTCGCGAATTCGGTGAAGGCGCAGGGGGGATTGTAGGATTTATTAAAGTCGATATAAGTGATTCCGTCCGCGCCCGGCCGGTCCACATACAGGAAGCGTCCGGCGCCGTATGTTTCATCCCCATTGGTGTCATCCGCGAAAATCAGAAAATATTTTTCAGCGCCCGGATCGGCAATCGGATCCAGTCTGAATGTTTCTCCGTCAATTTCAAAAACCAGCGCGCCGGGAGAAAATGAACTGTCCACCGTTCCTAAAACGGTGGGAACAGCGATTGTTTTTGGCGGATTATAAGGTTCTAATTTGGCCGGAACACGCCAGGATTCTTTTACGGTATATCTGTTAATTCCTTTAAAGTGTTTTAAATTGGGATGTTCCCTGTCGCGAAGACGAACACCGTACTTGTCACCGCGCTTGATGATATACCAACTTAGCGGCCCGGAGGTCAGTATGGTGGGATCGCCGTCCGCGTCACTTCTCAGGATCATGGATGTCACCGGATTTTCACCGGCTGTTACCGATACATCCTGATTAATCTTTGCCAATACATGATTGTCTTCCAGAATAAGCGAACCGATAAATCCCGGCGCTTTTCCCGGAAAAACCATATCGTTGGATGAATCACTTCCAAACCGATTTTGTCCCTCATTGAGCCAGAACAGCCCCGCCAGGCTTAGCCAGTTGTCTTCACGCGTTAAAGAGGCAACCCGTTTTTTATGCCAGTTGTCGATTTCGGTGGTGTAGGCGCTCTTTCCCGAAGATCCGCATCCTGCCAGACTAATCAAAATCGCAACACTCAGATATACCACAAAATATTTAAATAACATGCCTTCTCCCTGATCATCCGCCCGTTGAGCGCAATTTCTCATGACCACTTTTTGGGTTCTAATATAAATGTTTAAAATAATCACTGATGATAGATATAATGTAATGATTTCTGCTTATAAATAATACCCGGTGCTACTTTAATATTACTTTGGCGTCAGGGTCCTCTACATAAAATATTTCATGGCCTTCCACCCATTTGCCGTTTTGAAGGTACTTCGATTTGCTGAGATACCGGCCGTCGGGAAGCATTTTCCCTGTTCCAATAACCTCCGTAATTCCGCTTTTCTCACCGGTTACATATTCATGACTGATAAATTGTCCGTCTTCAAACTTGATGGTGCCGTTAGTGAAGAAACCGGCGGTGGTGAAATAAAAGAACACAAGGCTTTCTTTAACCGGGTCCCACATTACAATCGATTCGCCGCCGTACACACCGTCATCAACTGAATGCATAATACGGATGGCCTGACCGTTCAGGGCTCTCTCCCAGCGGGAGACATCCCGGGTCATTTTGTCATTATCCTTGCCGGAGAATATTCCCTTCCAGGTTTTTCCCGTAAAAGGCTTCAGCGGCGCGAGATGCTCTGAGAGCTCCTCCTGGGCCTGTATGCTGATAGGGAAAATAAATAGGATTACTACTATAAAAGTGATCAATCTTTTCATAATATATCTCCAAAAGATGAACATGATTTTTTAATATCAACGGATATTTGACGGATATAATTCAGCTAAATCTTCCCGGCGACGCTTTCTGCCAATTTCTTAAAACGATTCATGTCATCATTAACGCGTTTGCTGATCATCCCCTTCATCAATGGAGACAATAATTTCGAAACTGGATTTTTAAATGTAAATTCCGTTTCCACATTCCATTTTGTTGTTTTGTCATCGATGGCGGTAAACGTATTTTTCATGGTGGTTCGCGCCGTGGGGTTTTCATAGACGCCTGAAAATTCTTCCGGTTCATTTCTGGATGTGATGGTTTCGAGCATGATAAATTCTTCTTTTTCTTTATAAGTCAGCATGGAGACCGCGCCGGGCATGCCGGGTTCACCACTCTGATGCTCAAGTTTTGTTAAGGAAGGCTGCCACTTTGGCAAGTTCTCCGGATTATCAAAAATCTTCCAGACTTCATCACGGCTTTTATTGATGGTGATAAAAAAATTAAATTTCATAGGATCCCCCCCATATTAATCATTCCCTTGAAATTTTCGTTAATTCCATTTGAATTGTCAAGATTAAAAAGAATATTAAATATTAATAAACCTGATTCACGCGGCTTAATATCTAAACATTCTGATGTGCAACTTTTTCATCTTCTGAACGTTCACTTCAATTAAAATTGTATTTTCGAAAAATTTTCGGATATTAGAACCTTGTCTGAAATTTACTTTTTCATAAATCGGAAAGGATTAGGATGATGAAGATGTTCACATTGGCATTTATTGCCATTGGACTAATGCTTTGGTCATGTGCTAAAGAGGAGTCCAACCCGTTTTTCAGCGAATATGATACGCCCTTTGGCGTTCCGCCCTTTAGTAAAATAAAGGAAGAACATTTTATGCCGGCTTTTAAAGAAGGCATGAAGCAGCAGAAACGAGAGATAGAAGCGATTATCAACAATCCGGAGACTCCCACCTTCGAAAATACGATCGAAGCCATGGAGCGGAGCGGCGCGTTACTAACAAAAGTAAGCGATGTATTTGATAATTTAACATCGGCAAACACCAATGACAATTTGCAGGAAATCGCTAAAGAAGTCACGCCGTTATTGTCGGGTCACAATGATGATATAAATCTGAATCCCAACCTGTTTGAGAGGGTAAAGCAGGTTTATGATAAAAAAGATGAAATCGCGTTGTCGGGCGAACAATCCGCGCTGCTCGAGAAATATTATAAAAACTTTGTGCGCGGCGGGGCAAATCTTGATCCTGAGAAACAGAAGCGTTTCCGGGAAATAAACGAACAATTATCTCTCTTTTCACTGCAGTTCGGCGAGAATATATTAAAAGAAGATAACGCGTTTGAACTGGTGATCGACAATGAAGAAGATCTTGCCGGGCTTCCGCAGTCGGCTGTCAAAGGCGCGGCCGAAACGGCTTCGGAGCGAGGATACGAAGGGAAATGGGTTTTCACGCTTCATAAACCCAGTTTAATCCCGTTTTTGCAGTATTCTGAAAAACGCGGTTTACGGGAAAAAATGTTTAAAGGATATATCAACCGCGGTGATAACGGAAATGAGCTGGATAACAAAGAAATCCTTTCTAAAATGGCGGCATTGAGGGTTGAAAGAGCAAATCTCCTTGGATATAAAACACATGCCGATTTTATTCTGGATGAAAATATGGCAAAGACTCCCGATCGGGTCTATAAGTTACTGGATCAGCTTTGGGTCGCGGCGCTTCCTATCGCGAAAAAAGAAGCAAAAGATATGCAGGAAATGATTAAATCTGAAGGTAATGACTTCAAGCTGGAAGCATGGGACTGGTGGTATTATTCAGAAAAAGTGAAAAAGGCCAGATATGATCTGGATGACGCCGCTCTCAGGCCGTATTTCAAACTCGAAAACGTAAGGGACGGGGCATTCGCGGTTGCCACAAATCTTTATGGAATCACCTTTGAAGAACGCCCGGATCTTCCCGTATATCACCCGGATGTCAAGGCGTTTGAAGTAAAAGAAGCGGACGGCAAGCACATTGGTATCTTATATACAGACTATTTCCCAAGAGCCAGCAAACGCGGCGGCGCCTGGATGAACGCGTACCGCAAGCAGTTCCGTCAGGATGGCAAAAATATCACACCGGTCATTGCCAACGTCTGTAATTTTTCCAAACCAACAGGGGATAAGCCCGCTCTGCTGAGTTTCGATGAAGTGGAAACGCTGTTCCATGAATTTGGTCATGCTCTGCACGGTCTGCTGTCCAACAGTACTTATCATACGATCTCCGGCACTTCCGTTCCGAGGGATTTTGTAGAGCTTCCTTCACAGATTATGGAAAACTGGGCATCGGAACCGGAAGTATTGAAATCCTACGCGCGTCATTATGAAACCAATGAACCGATTCCTGATGAACTGATTGAAAAGCTGGAAAATTCAGGTCATTTCAACCAGGGATTCGCCACGGTCGAATATCTTGCCGCTTCCTTCCTGGACATGGACTGGCATACTCTGACCGAGGTGAAAGAGCTTGACCCGGTGGAATTTGAAAACAATTCATTGAACAAAATCGGACTGATTCCTGAAATTGTTTCAAGATACAGAAGCCCATATTTCCGCCATATTTTTTCCGGCGGCTACTCCTCCGGTTATTACAGTTATATCTGGGCGGCCGTATTGGACGCGGACGCGTTCGAAGCATTTAAGGAGAACGGACTGTTTGATAAGAAAACAGCATTGGCCTTCAGAGAAAATGTACTTTCCAAAGGCGGGTCGGATGATCCGATGACGCTTTATGTTAAATTCAGAGGCGCCGAACCAAAAATTGAACCTTTGTTAAAAAGACGCGGATTAAATTAGTAATTATAATATTTAAAGAGCCTCCCGGGTTGATCATTCCGGGAGGTTTTTTATTTACTTCAGTTATGATTAAATCCGACCACCGTTATCCCGCGGTGGCACTCTCACTTACAAAATCTTGACAATCCTGCCATTTCATTAAATTTCTTTCAATGCTGTGAATTGTTTAATATATTAATTACATCTTTTCATCGGCGCGCGGTTTTTAAAACAGAAGTGGAAGAATAAAATCCCTGTTGAAAGCGTTCAGGGGAAAGCATGATGAATTTAAGGGGGATACTCACATCAACGGTATATTATTCTCAAGCATTGAAAACGATTCAATCGGTTCACCGAATTCTATCTAAGTATCTCAGCAGACAATTATTAAGTTTAATCGCGCAAAATGTTTAAATAATCAATATAGATTACGGCAGACCCAAAATCTCTTAATCATCCTTCAGGGGGGTAATGTATGAGCGGGGATCAAAAAAAGGTTTCCAGCGATATTGAACAGGTGCGTCATCTTATCTTTGGCGAACAGCTCAGGGAATTTCATGAAGAATTTGCAAAGCTGGAGAATAAACTAAACGAGCTGAAAACAAATTTTACTGAAATGACCGCTTCCATAAATGAAATGATCCAAAAGGTCGAAAACAAAAACAGCGAAAATTTCAGTCAGTTAAAGGAAACCATCCATAAATCGGGATTGGATTTGCTCGGGACCGTTGATGATAAGTTATCAATAATCGAAGAAAAAATCGAACACCTGAGACGTGAAAAGACAGACAGGGAGGAAGTCAGTTCTTATTTAGCGGATGTCGCGCGCAAGCTAAAAGGCAATAAGCATGATGTCACTAAAGAAGAAACGGTAGAAAATGGCTGAGCTGAAAAAGCATACTTCGTCAGAAGATCCCGTTGATCAGCTCAGAAGAATTCTGCTGGCGGATAATCTGAGAAGCGTGGCCGACCTTGAATCCCGTATTGATTCGTTTCAGGTTCAATGGCGCGATAAAAACTGGCTGATCAAAACACTTGATCCCGTTATCGCCGGACTCCTGACGCAAAAAATAAGCGAATCAAAAGATGAGATCGCTGAAGCGCTGGCTCCCGTGATGGGCACAGCCATTAAGAAGCAGATAGAAGTCGCGCGGGAAGATATTGTTGACGCTCTATATCCCGTGATTGGTCAGAGCATCCGGAAGTCCATAGCAGAAGCCATGAAGAATCTGGCCAAAACGGTAAACGAGCGCATTGACCGGGCTCTTAGTTTTGAAATGATGTTTAAAAAACTAAAAGCGCGCATTACCGGAGTCGAAAGCGCCGCGTTGGTTCTGGCCGATTCACTTCCATTTATCATTCACGAAATATTTTATATCCACAAAGAATCAGGCCTTCTCCTTACCCATGTCCATGACCGGTCAACATCCGCTTCCGGCGATGAGGATATGATCAGCGGTATGCTGACAGCAATCCGTGAATTCGCGAAAACGGCCTTTAGTGAAAACAGCGACAGGGATCTGAGTGAAATCCAGTATGATGATTTGCAGATTTTGCTGGAAAACGGACGAAATGCCTATCTGGCGGTTGTCATATCCGGTGTTCCGCCAAGAGAGTTGAAGGATCAGCTCCGTCAGCTTGAGCAGAAATTCCACAAACAATATTTCAAAACCCTGCGTGAATTTAAGGGGGATACAAAACCGTTTAATCACGTCAGATCAGATCTGGAAGAGTTTCTCGGTCATTACAACCGGGAACAAGATAGTATCAGGACTGAAAAAGATTTGAAGCGGCGTCCGAGAGGACTGATGTATCTTTTGATAATTCTGCTGCTCGCGCTGATTGTTTACGCGGGGATCTTCTTTATTCCGCAAAAACTCCGGGAGAGAGAATTAAAAGCCGGAATGAACGAACTTCGCCAAAATAATCCGGAGCTTCTGAGCAATGTACAATATGAAATCAGTGACCGGAATGTCGCGCTGACCGGAGAAGCGGAAAACTGGAGTGATCGTGAAAAAATTGAAGCCATCGTCAAAAATAAGACCGGTGACGGCGATGTTTCCAATCACATCATTGTCCGTTATGGCGATATTGAGCCGGGTAAAATATGGACTGAGATGAAGGCGCTTTATCCCGGTCAGCTGGAAGAAGACATGGGTGATATTCGGTTTATCGTGGACGGCAGCCGGCTGTTTTTAGAAGGCGAGACATCCACCGAAAACAAAAAATTACTGATCGCTTCCGCGGCTGCTCAAATAACCCGATTTCCGGTGGTCATAAACAACCTGGATGTAGGGAACCGGGAAGATATGTCCGGGGAATTCATTCAATCGGTTAGAATCCTTTTTGATTCAGGTTCAACGACTATTTCGAATGGGAGTATCGATTTGCTTGACAAAATTTCAGGCAAACTGAAAACCGCGAATTTTACAAAGCTTATCATCATCGGTCACGCGGATGCATCCGGATCCGATAAAATAAATTACGATCTGTCAAGGAAGCGGGCGGAGAGCGTCAGGCAATATCTGGTTGATCATGGTTTTCCGGAAACAAAGATCGCTGTAATCGCGAAAGGGGCGGAAGAGCCGGTTTTATCTGATACGGGCGCGGAAATGCATGAATTGAACAGAAGAGTCACATTCACAATTGAATAACGGATCTAAAGGTTAAATCTCAACAATGGACGAAGCGGTAATTCTAAAAAAGAAAATTTGTCTTCTCGGTATGTTTGGAGTCGGTAAAACCAGTCTGGTTCGGCGTTTTGTCGATAATATCTTTGACGACAGCTATCTCTCAACGATCGGGGTCAGGGTATCTCAAAAAATCATGCCCGCGGAAAGCGCGTCAGACGGAAGAATCATACAATTTCATCTCCTGATCTGGGATATTGAAGGTTTCGGGAAGGCCGGCGCCCCGCTGAAAAATTATTATACGGGCGCGTCCGGGGCATTGGTGGTGAGCGATTTGACAAGGCCTGAAACGATTGAAAAAATACCCGAAATAACAGGTTTTTTTCAGGAAATTAACCCGCGGGCGCGCATCCTGCTGGCGGGAAATAAGAATGATCTGACCGGAGAGAAATCAAAATCAGCAGAACTTTTAAATTCAATCGCCGTTTCGGGAAAACACAAATTTTATCTCACAAGCGCCAAAACCGGAGAAAATGTGGAAAAAGTATTCCGGCAATTCCGGGATTTATTGGTAATAGAATAGCATGAATAAATCATTCTTTGAAAATATCCTCGAACACAAAAACTTCAGTTTTGCCTGGCTTTCAGAACAGCTAATTGTCGTTTCATCGGGCAGGAAATTTTTGGATTATTGTACGGGAAACCAAAAACCGGGGCAAAAGGGGATTACAGATCTTTTACCGGAGACGGTTGGTCTTGAAAACACGCTGCGGGAAGTTCTGGCGGGGAAGAGAGGAAATTTCACTCTCGAATATATCAACCGCTTATTGGAAAATGGGGAAGAGCGGTATTTTAATTTGTCTTTTTTTAAGACGGGTGACTCAGAAGTCCCTCTGTTCTGTTTGGTGGAAGATACCACCGATGCGGCGTTTCAGAAACAACAAATCGCCCAGCAAAAAAATGAAATCTTATTATTGGAAAGTTATCTTTCGGCAAAAGGGGATTTTCTTTCGGCGAGTATTTTGGGTGAGTCTGAACCGATTGAAAAAATCAGGCAAATGATCGAAAAAATTTCCAGAATACCGGCGGCCACGGTTCTGCTTCTCGGGGAGAGCGGCACAGGAAAAAGCCTTGTGGCCAAGGTGATACATTATTCATCCCGGGAATCCAAAACGCCTTTTGTTGAAATAAATTGCGCGGCCATCCCTGAGACATTGCTGGAGTCTGAACTGTTCGGATATGAGAAGGGGGCATTCACGGGGGCGGTCGGGAGTCGTAAAGGATTGCTTGAAGAAGCGGACGACGGGACTCTGTTTCTTGATGAAATCGGTGAATTACCTCTGAAGTTACAGGCAAAGCTGCTCTCATTTCTTGAAACACGCAAATTCCGCCGGCTTGGGAGTAATACCGAAATAAATGTGAAAGTCCGTCTGATCGCGGCGACAAACAGAAACCTTGATGAAATGATCAGCAAGGGTGAGTTCAGGGAAGATTTGCTCTACCGCTTGAAAGTAGTTACGATAAATCTGCCCGGTTTGAGAGAGCTGGACCGGGATGTTATTTTGATAGCTAATCATTTTTTACAGATTTTTAATATTGAGTTCAAAAAACATGTATCAGGATTCAGCAAAGAAGCGGAACAGAAATTGTTGAATTACCAATGGCCGGGTAATGTGCGTGAATTGAGTAATGTGATCGAAAGAGCGATGATATTTATTGAAACAGATAAAATTGAGGCCTCTGATATTGCACTGCATCACAAAGAGGATGATAACGGAGATGGAAGATGGACGGTTCCCGTTGACGGGATTTCTTTGGAAAATGTGGAAAAGCAGCTCATTTTGTCAGCTCTGGAAAGAGCGGGGGGAAATAAAAGTCAGGCTGCCAGATTATTAGGGTTATCACGCGATACCTTTCGTTACCGGCTTGAAAAATTTAATCTGGATTAAAATTTGCCGAGCCAAAAGACCCTCAACATGGAAATATCCCCCGGTATCTTTAAGAAAACTCAATTTTAGTTTTGAATTATATATCCTTCCAAGTAGTTGATATTTTTAAACTTGCGATAAAACTCAGGGATGAACAAAAAAAGTGGCAGATAATTTGATACTTCCGGTGTATGGTGAAGTTATGAAAATTATCTGTCCAAAATGTTCGGGGAAATTAACGATAAGTCCGGATACGCTGATCGGTCTGTTTGTCGTTTGCGAAAATTGCGGTCATCTGTTCAAATGGCAATCCAATTTACAGTCTGATTCCGTAAAAGAAAAAGACACGCCCAAAAAGGACGGCGAAAAACTTTTGTCCCCTCAAAGAAAGAAGAAAAAAAGAAAACCTTGATAAAATGCAGGGGGATATGACAATGATGGCGGGTGAATTGCCACGGTTTTTATGAACATCTTATTGACGACTGATCATTATTGATTTGTCATAAAGTGTTTATAAACAGCAGTTCACGTAAAATTAAAAGTTGTGGAATAATGGCTGGCATACCATTTGAAAATACATGCCGGTTAATCAGAAACAAAGTTAGATAAACGCGTCATTAAAAGGAGAAATCTATGTTTAAAGAATTCAAAGAATTTGCCATGCGCGGAAATGTAATGGACATGGCAATCGGTATCATTATTGGTGGAGCCTTTGGAAAAATCGTCAGTTCACTCGTTAAAGATGTCATCATGCCGCCGATAGGTATGCTGATGGGGAATGTTGATTTCACAAATTTATTTTATGATTTATCAGGCAAGGGATATGAAACTCTTGCCGCGGCGCAGGAAGCGGGAGCGGCGACCATTAACTATGGGATCTTTGTCAATACCATTCTGGATTTTCTTATCATCGCCTTTGCCATATTTATGGTAGTGAAACAGATGAATAGCATGAAGAAAAAAGAAGAGGAGAAGCCGGCGCCGGCTCCGACGACCAAAGAGTGCCCTCACTGTTTTACGCAGATTTCAATCAAAGCAACCCGCTGTCCCAATTGTACTACTGAATTAAAGCAATAACTCATTCTCTTGTTACCCTGCCCCGGGTAATGAAAAAGCGGTACTGTTTTTCTGCAGCGCCGCTTTTTTTTATTTTTATGGTGCTTTTACTCATAATATCTATATATTATTACCAGTTCATTCAGTCGGGGGAGACTGGTGCTACATGGGTTATTTTCCACAACACGATTTAATTTTCAGGTGATTTCACCCACTTCTTCTCACACGAATACAACTCCATTACCCGGGGCCATGGTTCATTTTAAAGTATTTATTTATTAATAACGCGTTAAAAATCAATGCCTTATGGCTTAATTAGCCATCATATCTCCCTCCAATAAAATCTTATTTATAAAAACTGGCACCGCGTTTGATCTATATAACGCAACAAACAAATAATCCAAATCATTAACAAAAAAGAAGGAGATTGAATCATGGCAAGTTACAAAATCAGTGAAGTTGAAGGTATCGGCCCCAGTTTTGCAAAAAAACTGCAGGGCGCCAATGTACGCAGCGTAAACGCGCTTCTCAAAAAAGGATGCACAAAACCGGGAAGAAAAGCGATTGCGGACAAAACAGGGATCGATGAAGCGACGGTACTTAAATGGGTCAACATGGCTGACCTGTTCCGTGTAAAGGGTGTAGGAAGCGAATATGCCGAATTACTCGAAAAAGCAGGTGTTGACACAGTGAAAGAACTTCGAAACCGGAATGCCGCGAATCTGCTCAGCAAGATGAAGGAAGTAAATTCTTCGGGACGTGGTTTGGTACGTCAGCTTCCCGGCATGGCCAATGTTGAAGCCTGGATTGAGCATGCAAAAAAGCTGGATCCGATGGTAACCTACTAATTGCCGCTAGTTTCTAATGGGCCTTGCCGGTTATTGACAAGGCCTTTCTTTTCAAAACACAATATTTAAGGAGAATAAGATGGGATTTATTGATTTTTTAAAAGATACCGGTGCCAGTATTTTTAGCGGAGGCGATGAGGCTGAAGATATTAAAAAACTTGTTGAAAAAGAACTTAAGGGCGGCATTTCTCAGCTCGATGTTAAATTTGATGACGGAGTTGTAACGCTCGCCGGAACATGCGATTCTCAGGCTACAAAAGAAAAAGCGCTTTTGATCGCCGGGAATGTTAAGGGTGTGGAAAAGGTTAATGCTGATAATTTGCAGGCGCCTCCGGCCAGGGAAGAAACAGAATATTATACCATAGTCAAAGGGGATTCGCTCTCAAAGATCGCCAAACGCTATTACAGTGATGCCATGAAATACCCGGTAATATTTGAAGCAAACCGGGAAGTCATTAAAGACCCGAATCTGATTTATCCGGGCCAGCGTATCCGAATTCCAAAACGTAAGTAGTTTTGGATATTTCGGTTTAATTATTTTACCTTTTTAAGGAGTTATAATGACAGAATTATTGACCAGCCTTGTTTCCGAACTCGGCATTGACAAAAGCAAAGCTGAAAGTGGTCTTGGAGCGCTGCTGAATACCGTAAAACAAAACGCTCCCTCTGATGCTTTCAGCAGTATCTCTTCGGCAATTCCGGGAGCCGGCGATCTCTTGTCCGGATTTTTAAATACACAGGGAAAATCATCCGGAGGCCTGTTCGGCGGATTATCAAAGATGGCCGGCGGTCTGCTTGGCGGACAATCCGCTCAGTTTTCATCGATGATCGATAATTTTTCAAAAGCCGGTTTTTCCATGAGTATGGTAAAAAAGTTTTTACCGGTTGTTTTTACGTACCTGCAAAAAAATGTATCCGCGGAGACACTTGAAAAAGTAGCGGGAGCGATTCCCGGGCTGGATAGTTTGCTGGGCGGATCAAAATCAGGCGGCTTACTCGGTAAGCTTACGAAATTTATATAAATGAAAATTATATTACTGTCTGGGAAGAAGGATACTATCCGGACAGTAATAATCTAAGTGGGAAGGAAAGTAGATGAAATTGTTAAATTACATTCTAATGTCTTTGTTTTTAATATTCTCTGTGGCAATGGCGCAGGATAAAGAGAAAAAGGAACCTGTTTACGGGTGGCAGAAATCAGTTGTCGGCAATCTGAATTTTACCCAGAATAATTTTGATAACTGGGCTCAGGGCGGCGAAGATTCCTGGTCATGGCAGATTGATATCAATGGAAAATACATCAATGATCAGCCAAAATACAATTGGGCTAACTCCGGTAAAATATCATTCGGGCAAGCCAAGGTCGGGGATATCGAATCACGGAAAGCGGCTGATGAAATAAAACTGGAAAGTGTTTATACCTATAAGTTGGGAGTTTATGTAAATCCGTATGTCGCGGTTACGGGACAGACCCAGTTTGTCAAAGGATATATCTATACGGATGATGCCAAAGCCGAAATATCAAATTTTCTTGATCCGGGTTATTTTACTCAGAGCGCGGGTTTGGGATATGAGCCAAACAAAAATGTCAAAACAAGGCTTGGCGCGGCATTAAAAGAAACCATTACTGATAAATACGCGGATATTTACGGAGATGGAGAAAAAAGCCGGGTTGAGTTTGGCGCAGAATCGGTAACGGATTTTAACCTAGAACTCAGTGAAACCATTCTTTATACATCCAAACTGGAGTTGTTTTCTTCACTAAAAGCGATTAATGAAGTGGATGTCAGCTGGGACAATCTCTTTTCCGCGAAGGTATCAAAATATATCGGTGTGAGCTTTAATGTAAAACTGTTTTATGACAGAGATATAACATCTAAAAGGCAGCTTAAGCAGACACTTGCAGCGGGACTTTCTTATACATTCCTGTAAAAATTTTTCATACTTGCATTAATCCTAAAAAATGCGTTGATTTCTGTGTGGGAAT
>JACDJA010002149.1_pt1 | contig 14669 bp, 14 predicted proteins | sample 7449241 | NCBI WGS metagenome assembly JACDJA01 (sample SAMN14253289, study PRJNA609438) | sludge metagenome | isolation source: initial anaerobic sludge | collected 2018-12-20 | reverse complement strand
GGAGGGCGTGCAAGTGACGCCCATGCGTCCCGACGGCGCGGGCGCGTTTCCCGTCGCGGTCGAGACCGCCCAGCGCCAGATACCGGACCCTTCCACGCTGTATGCAGCGCTGGACCTGGGTACCAACTCTTGTCGCATGCTGATCGCGCAGCCGCGCGGCAGTGTGTTTCATGTCATCGATTCGTTTTCGAAATCGGTGCAACTGGGGCAGGGGCTGGAAAGCTCGGGCCGTCTTTCGCGTGCCTCGATGTATCGCACGCTCGCCGCGCTGCGCATCTGCCGAAAGAAGCTGAACCGGCACGGCGTCACACGCATGCGGCTGGTCGCGACCGAAGCCTGTCGCCGCGCGCGCAACGGCGCGGCATTTCTGCGCCAGATATCGCGCGAGACCGGGCTCGACCTGCAGGTGATCGGTCCCGAGGAGGAAGCGCGGCTTGCCGTGGTCTCCTGCGCACCGCTGGTCTCGACCCGCACCGAACAGCTGCTGGTGGTGGATATCGGCGGCGGCTCGACCGAGCTGGTCTGGATCGATCTGACGCGGGTGCCGCGCCATGAGCGGCCGCGCGCAATCATGCGGCTGCATTCGGGTTTTCGCCAGGAGGCGGGGCCGTTTCCGCGTGCGCAGGTCACGGACTGGATATCGGTGCCGCTGGGGGTGGCGACGCTGCGCGACCAGTTCCACGACGTCGAGGATGACGCGGCGCGTTTCGCGCTCATGTCCTGGTATTTCGAGGAGCGGCTGCAGAGTTTCGCGCCTGCCGCCCTCATCCAGCAGCGTGAGGGCTTTCAGATCATCGGCACGTCGGGGACCGTGACGACGGTTGCGGCCAGCCATCTTGGCCTGCGCCGCTATGACCGGGCGCGGGTGGACGGGCTGACCATGACCAGCGACCAGATCGACCGGGTCATCCGCAACTATCTTGTCCTTGGCCCGGAGGGGCGGCGCCTCGACCCGCGTATCGGCAAGGACCGTCATGTGCTCATCATGCCTGGCGCTGCGATCCTTCAGGCGCTCATGCGCCTGTGGCCGACCGACCGGCTGTCGGTTGCTGATCGGGGCCTGCGCGAGGGAATGCTGTATGCGCAGATGACTGCGGACGGCGTGCTCGAGGAGCCGTCATTCTGAGTCCCGCTTGTCGGGGCGCGGCGCAACCTCTATCCGGGACGGCATGATCCGGGGAATTCCATGACTGACGACAGCGCGCCCTTGATCATCGTGGCCGATATCGGCGGGACCAATACGCGGGTGGCGCTGGCGCGCGGGGCCGGGCTGATCGCGGACAGCCTGCGCCATTTTCGCAATGCGGGACAGCCGGGGCTGGAGTCCATGCTGGCCGAATATCTGGCGACCGAGGGCGCGCGCCCCGATCTGTGCTGCGTCGCCGTTGCGGGCCCGGTGCAGGGCGGGCGTGCGGTGATGACGAATCGTGACTGGCGGATGAGCGAGGACAGCATTGCACGGGCCACCGGCGCAGGGCGCGCGATCCTGCTCAATGACCTGCAGGCGCAAGGCCATGCTCTGGGGTCGGTCCCGCCCGGACGCATCCGAACCTTGGTCGAGGGGCCGGTCGAGGACGGTGGACCGATGCTGGTCGTGGGCCTTGGAACCGGGGTGAATGCGGCGCCGGTCCATGGGAACGGGCCCGGGCGGGTGGTGCTGCCCTCGGAATGCGGACATGTCACGCTGCCGGTGACCAGCGAGGAGGATTTCGACCTTGGTCGTTTCATCGAAGCCCTCGCCCCCGAGCCTGGCCGCACGCGCCGCGCGAGCGTGGAAGAGGCGCTTTCGGGCCGGGGCCTTGCGAATATCCACAACTTTCTTTGCGCGCGCGCCGGTGTGCCGGGACGGGACGATTCGCATGCCATCATCCATGCGCTGGCCATGGGCGACCCATTCGCCCGAGCAGCGGTGAAGATGCAGACAAGGCTTCTGGGGCAGGTGCTGGGTGATCTCGCGCTCATTCACATGCCGATCGGCGGCATCTTCCTGATCGGCGGGATGGCGCGGGCGCTGGCCCCTTTTGCCGAGGCGTTCGGCCTTGCCGAAACCTTCCGCGCGCCGCGCTGGATCGACCTGCTCGAACATGCGTTTCGCGTCAGCGTGATCGAGGACGACAATGCCGCGCTTCTGGGCTGTGCGGTCCATGCGGCGCTTGGCGGATGGCGGAAGTGACATCGCCTCACATTGACCCTTGCCGGAGCGGTCGATAAACGAGGCAGGCGCCTTCCGGAGCAGACATGAACCTTTTTTCCGATATCCGCGGGCTGGTTGTCGCCAGTATCCAGTCGCTTGTGGCCAAGGGCGCGCTGCCCGAAGGGTTGCCCCTCGACGCCGTGGTGGTCGAGCCGCCACGCGATCCGGCGCATGGCGACATGGCGACCAATGCCGCGATGGTGCTGTCGCGCCCCGCAGGCCGCCCCCCACGAGAGATCGCGCCGCAACTGGCCGAGGCGCTGGCCGCCGATCCCCGCATCGCGTCGGCCGAGGTCGCGGGGCCGGGGTTCATCAACCTGCGCCTTGCCAGCGAGGTCTGCCAGGAGATCGTGCGCAGCGTCCTGACCGACCCGGATTACGGGCGCTCGGACATCGGCGCCGGACTGAAGGTGAATGTCGAATTCGTATCGGCCAATCCCACCGGGCCGATGCATGTGGGTCATGCGCGTGGCGCTGTTTTCGGCGATGCGCTGGCCCGCCTGCTGACCTATGCAGGCTATCAGGTCACCCGCGAATATTACATCAACGACGGCGGCGCACAGGTAGATGTGCTCGCGCGTTCGGCCTATGAGCGCTACCGCGAGGCCTGTGGCGAGACCCCGCAGATCGCCGAGGGGCTCTATCCCGGAGACTACCTCATCGAGGTGGGCGAGGCGCTGAAGGCGCAATACGGGTCCGATCTTCTGGACCGGCCCGAGGACGAATGGCTTGCGCCGATCCGCGACTTTGCCACCGAACGCATGATGGAAATGATCCGCAGCGATCTGGCCGTCCTGGGCGTGACGATGGACGTCTATTCCTCGGAAAAGGCGCTCTACGGGTCGGGCAAGATCGAGGCCGCGCTTGAACGGCTGCGCGCGCTTGGCCTGATCTATGAAGGCGTGCTCGAGCCGCCGCGTGGCAAGGCCCCCGAGGACTGGGAGCCGCGCGAGCAGACCCTGTTCCGCTCGACCGTGCACGGCGATGATGTGGACCGCCCGGTGAAGAAGTCGGACGGCAGCTGGACCTACTTCGCCCCCGATATCGCCTATCACTGGGACAAGGTCGAACGTGGCTTTGATCAGTTGATCGACGTGTTCGGCGCGGATCACGGCGGCTATGTCAAGCGGATGAAGGCCGCCGTCGCCGCGCTGTCCGAAGGTCGGGTGCCGCTGGACATCAAGCTGATCCAGCTGGTGAAGCTGATGAAGGACGGCCAGCCATTCAAGATGTCGAAACGCGCGGGCAATTTCGTCACCCTGCGCGACGTGGTCGAGCAGGCCGGCGCGGATGTGACGCGCTTCGTCATGCTCACGAGGCGCAACGATATGGCGCTCGAATTCGACTTCGACCGGGTGCTGGAGCAAACTCGCGACAATCCGGTGTTCTATGTGCAATACGCCCATGCCCGCGTCATGTCGGTGTTGCGTCGCGCGGCCGAGGCCGGGATCGCTGCGGATGACGCCACGCTTGCCGGTGCCGACCTGAGCCGGCTGTCGCATGAGGCCGAACTGGCGCTGGCCCGCCGCCTGGCCGCCTGGCCGCGCGAGGTCGAGATTGCCGCAAGGGGCAATGAGCCCCATCGCGTGGCGTTCTACCTCAACGATCTGGCGGGCGAATTCCATTCGCTCTGGAATCGGGGTCATGAAGAGCCCGGCCTGCGTTTCGTGCAGGAGGGCGATTTGGCCACGTCGCAGGCGAAAATCGCCCTGGCCCGTGCCACGGGCGTTGTCATTTCGTCCGCTCTTGGTATTCTTGGGGTGACTCCGGCGAACGAGATGCGGTGAACCGCACCCTCCCGGCAGTCGCGTGAGGCGAGAGCAGGCCGCCGGTCCGGTCACGGATTCCGGCGGGTGAGAGGCAGGATGGCAGTTCTGAGTAACGGACCGGAGCGGGACTCCGGATGGGCCGGAGCGGGTGGGCGCAGCCGCGCCAGCGGGCATGGCTGGCGAATGCCGCCACCGTTGAATGCGCAGCCGCCGCCACCGGTGCGGCGGCAGGAGCCGCCGCTGACCACGCGCGCACCAGTTGCCCGCCAGGCCCCGCACGAGCGCCAGGCGGAACCGGGCGGCCCGGGGTTTGCCACGCTTGCACGTATGGCGGGGGCGACGGCGTCGCTCGCGCTCATGATCGGGGTGGGAGTCTGGGGATATCGGCTCATGGTGCGGGATGTGACCGGTGTCCCCGTCGTGCGCGCCATGGACGGGCCCCTGCGCATCGCGCCCGAGGAACCCGGCGGCCAGGTGGCTGCCTATACCGGCCTTGCGGTCAATGCCATCGCCGCCGCCGGCAGCGCCGCGCCGCCCGAGGACGTTCTGACCCTTGCTCCGGCAGCCGAACGGCTGGCGCCCGAGGACCTGGACCCCGGCAAGGCCGAGCCTGATGTGAGGGCGCCGCTCTCGGCCGAGGAAGTGCTCGCCTTCGCCGATGCTGTGGCGGCGGGAACCGAGCCGCTTGCGCCTGTGGTCGGAGCCGCGCCCGCGCCCGCGCCCGAGTTTCTGTCATCCGACACCCCGGGGGTCGCGGTGTCGCTGCGCCCGCTGGGGCGGCCTGCGACTCTGTCCGTACCGGAGGGAGTGACCGAACTTGCTGCCGCGCCCGCAGCTGAAGTGCTGGCGGGCGTCCTGCCCCCGGGAACGACGCTGGTTCAGTTCGGGGCCTATGACAGTGCCGAGCTTGCCGCCACGGAATGGGACCGTCTTTCGGCGCGGTTTGGCAGCTTTCTGGGCCAGCACGAGCGGGTGATCCAGGAGGCGTCGTCGGGCGGTCGCACGTTCTACCGGCTGCGGGCCACCGGATTTGGCGACATGGGCGAGGCGCGGCGTCTTTGCACCGCGCTTATCGCCGAAGGGGCCGATTGCGTGCCGACAGTCGAGGGATGAGCGCGCCGCGCGCCGTCATCTTCGGGGTTGCGGGAACGCAGCTCGCGGCGGACGAGCGCGCCTTTCTGCGCGAGGCGGACCCCTGGGGGTTCATCTTGTTTTCGCGAAACGTGAAGGATGCCGCGCAACTGACTGCGCTGACGTCCGAATTGCGCGCTGTCCTGGGGCGCGAGGCGCCGATCCTGATCGATCAGGAGGGTGGCCGGGTCCAGCGGCTGCGCGGCCCCATCTGGCGCGAATACCTGCCCGCGCTGGACCAGATGGCCCGAGCGCGTGATCCGGTTCGCGCGCAATGGCTGCGTAACCGTTTGATCGCGGCCGAACTGCATGATGTCGGAATCGATGTGAACTGCGCGCCACTCGCCGATCTGATCGAGAAAGACACCCATCCGGTTCTGTTGAACCGGCTGTATGGGACGGAGGTCGAGACCGTGGTCGCCGCCGCCCGGGCCTGTGCCGAGGGGTTGCTGGCAGGCGGGGTGCTGCCGGTTCTCAAACATGTCCCTGGCTATGGCCGTGCCTGGGTGGACAGCCATCTTGCGCTGCCTCGTGCGGATGCGCCGATCGAGGAACTGCGCGCGCGCGACTTTGCGCCGTTTCGGGCGCTGGCCGATCTGCCCATGGCGATGACCGCGCATATCGTGCTCGCTGCGCTTGATCCTGACCGTCCGGCAACCGTCTCGCCCGTCGTGATGGATGCGGTGCGCCACGACATCGGCTATGATGGTCTGGTGATGAGCGACGATCTGTCGATGGAAGCCCTGTCGGGGACACCCGCCCAACGCGCCGGTGCGGCGCTGGCGGCGGGTTGTGATGTGGCGCTGCACTGCAACGGCCGCTTGCCCGAGATGCAATCAATCGCCGAGATCACCCCTGTGCTGCACGGCGTATCGCTTGCGCGCGCGGAGCGGGCACTGGACTGGCGGCGCGCGCCGGATGATTTGAATATCAAGGCGCTAGAGTCAGAACTTGAGGCTTTGGTTCAAGATGATTCTGCATGAGTGAGGCTGAAATCATCCCCATCACGGCCCCGCCCTCGGGCGAGGCGGCGCTGATCGTTGACGTCGATGGCTTCGAGGGCCCGCTCGATCTGCTGCTCACGCTTGCCCGGACGCAGAAGGTAGACCTGCGTCAGATTTCCATTCTGGCGCTGGCCGAGCAATATCTGGTCTTCGTTGAGGAAGCGCGCGAGTTGCGCATTGAGCTGGCGGCCGATTACCTGGTGATGGCGGCCTGGCTGGCCTGGCTGAAATCGCGCCTGCTGCTGCCGCCTGATCCGACCGAGGAAGGTCCCTCGGCCGAGGATATGGCCGCGCATCTGGCCTGGCAGCTCGAGCGGCTCGAGGCGATGCGCGATGCGGGGGCGCGGTTGATGGCGCGGGCGCGGATGGGTCAGGATCATTTCCCGCGCGGACTTCCGCAAGAGGCGGACACCCGCCGCATCACACGGCATGAGGCCACGCTTCTGGATCTCATGCGGGCCTATTCGCGTCTGCGCACACGTGACGAATTTCGCCCGCTCGTCCTTGACCGTTCCGATGTGATGACACTGGAACAGGCACTCGATCATCTGCGCGGACTCCTGCCGGGCACGCCCTATTGGGCCGACCTGGCGCTTTGGCTACCCGAAGGCTGGCGCACGAGCCCCGCACGGCGACGGTCGGGCACGGCGGCGACGCTGGCGGCCTCGCTGCAACTGGTCAAGGAAGGCCGTGCCGAACTGCATCAGGATTCGGCCTTCGGTCCGCTCTCGATCCGTCCGCGTGCACCCTCGCCATGACCGATTCGCCGCCACTTTTCACCCCGCCGCCGGAAGAGGATCAGGAGCGCATGGTCGAGGCGGTACTCTTCGCCTCGGCGGTGCCCGTGACTTTGGCCGAACTTGCCGGTCGCCTGCCACATGGGGCTGACCCCGCCGCCGCCCTGGCCCGGCTGCGCGAACGCTATCGGGGCAGGGGTGTCGAGCTGGTGCGCAGGGGCGAGGCCTGGGCGTTTCGCACCGCACCAGACCTGGGATTCCTCATGCGCCGCGAGATCGTGGAGACGCGGCGATTGTCGCGCGCCGCGCTCGAAACTCTTGCCATCATCGCCTATCATGAGCCGGTGACACGGGCCGAGATCGAGGAAATCCGCGGCGTCGCCGTCTCGCGCGGGACGCTGGATACGCTGATCGAGATGGGCTGGGTGCGCTTTGGACGGCGTCGGCAAACGCCGGGTCGCCCGGTGACATTCTCGGTCACGCAGGGCTTTCTTGACCATTTCGGACTCGAGAATACGCGCGATCTGCCGGGGCTGAAGGAATTGCGCGCTGCGGGGTTGCTCGACAATCGCCCGCCGCCCGGGACCGAAGACGAGGGCCAGCCCTCGCTGTTTCCCGACAAGGACGAGGAAGCGGGCGCGCGCGGGACGGAGGAGCCGGGCTGATGCATCGTTATCTCATGTGGAGTCTGCGGCGCATCCTGTGGCGCATGACCCCGCCCGAGGCCAAGCGGCAAATGCGCGGCGCCGGCTGGAAGATGCAACTTTTGCGCTTGGTGTCGCGCATGGGACGGCGCTGATCAGGCGCGAAACTGCTTGGCCAGCTTCAGGCCCTGACCCTGATAATTTGACGCGATACCCGCGCCATACAGGCGGTCGGGAATGGCGGCCATCCGTTCATAGACCAACCGCCCCACCACCTGACCGTGCTCGAGCGCGAAGGGTGATTCGTGCGCCCGCACCTCGAGCACCCCGCGCGAACCCGCGCCTCCGGCCGCCGCATGGCCAAATCCCGGATCAAAGAACCCGGCGTAATGGACGCGAAACTCACCCGCCATCGCCAGGTAGGGTGCCATCTCGGCCGCGTGGTCGGGCGGGATCGTCACCGATTCGCGGCTGACCAGAATATAGAACGCGCCGGGATCGAGGATGATGCGGCCAGACTCGGGAAGGACCTCCTCCCAGAAATCACGCGCGAGGTAATGGCCAATCCGATCAAGGTCGATGACGCCCGAATGGGGTTTGGCCCGCCAGCCTGCCAATGTGCCTTCGCGGGGCGCGAGATCGACCGAAAAGCCGAGGCCATCAGAAATGAGCGGTGCTACATCCACGAGCGGCGCGCGCGCATGGAGCGCGGTCAGTTCGGCATCGTCGAGCACCGCCTGTCCGCGCCGAAAGCGGATCTGGTTGAGTCTTTGCCCGGCGCGGACCAGCACCGAGAATGAGCGCGGACAGATTTCCGCCCAGAGGGGGCCTTCGTAACCCGGCGCGATGCGGTCGAATTCGGTGCCGCCGTCGGTGATGGTGCGGGTAAGCAGGTCAAGGCGGCCGGTCGAGCTCTTGGCATTGGCCACGGCAGAAATGTCGACAGGCAGGGCCAGGCTCTCCAGGAGCGGGACGAGATAGACGCAGCCCCTTTCAAGCACGGCGCCTTCGGACAGGTCCATGCGGTGCATCTCGAATTCAGGGATGCGCTCGGCGACGCGGCGCTCGGCACCGGCCAGGAATGATGCCCGCACCCGATAGGCGACAGGTCCAAGGCGAAGGTCCAGGCTCGCCGGCTGCACCTGTTCTGCCGCCACCGGCTGCGCGCCCGTGATGGCGCCTGAGGCGATCAGCGCCTCGATCTGCTGACAGGGAAGAACGCCGGTTGCCATATGCCCCGATATAGAAACGCCCGCCGAGGGCGGGCGGTGTGATGGTCGGGCTAGCAGGACTTGAACCTGCGACCTTCTGTCCCCCAGACAGACGCGCTACCAGGCTGCGCTATAGCCCGACTGAACCGCCTTCTAGCGTATGGGTCGCCAAGGGCAAGGCGAAAGTCGGACCTGTCAGGGCGCCATCCGTGCCCGCAGCGCCTGCAGGCGGGCGACCAGCGGTGCGACCCTGGCCCGGCGGCGGGCGACGAGCGCGGGATCGGCACGCATGATCCGTGCGAACAGGCCCGGCCCGCGAATCCCGGGCGGGGCAGGGCGGGGCGCTTCGGGCGGAGGTTCGCCCCCGGCGGACGGTGCAGGCGCGCCGATGGCACCCTGCGGCGACAGGGCCGATACATGGGACACGCCCTGCTCGCGCAAGAGCTTTTGCACACCCTTGATCGTCATGCCCTCTTCATGGAGCAGGAACTTGATGCCGCCCAGCAGCTGGGTGTCCTCGGGCCGGTAATAGCGCCGTCCGCCAGCCCGCTTCACCGGCTTGATCTGCGTGAATTTCGATTCCCAGAATCGCAGTACATGGGCTGGGGTCTCGAGCCAGTCGGACACCTCGCCAATGGTGCGAAAGGCGTCTTCGGATTTTCCCACGGCCAATCAGCCCTGGCCGCCGGCCACGCGCGCCTTGAGAAGATGCGAGGCCCGGAACGACAGCACCCGGCGCGGGTGGATAGGTACCTCCTGGCCGGTCTTGGGGTTGCGGCCTACTCGGGCCGCCTTGTCGCGCACCGAAAAGGTCCCGAAAGAGGAGATTTTCACCGACTCGCCGCGCACCAGCACATCCGAGACATGTTGCAGAACCGATTCGACCAGCGCCGCACTGTCATTGCGCGACAGGCCAAGCTCTGCATGGACAGCCTCGGCCAGGTCCATGCGGGTCAGCGTCTTGTTCGACATGTCAGCCTACCCCCCGTTTTGCAGAAAACCTAGTCGGCTGCGGGGTGCCCGTCAATATCAAGGGCTTGGAGCAACCCGTAGGGCGCCTTCGACCGGCCATTCGAAACGCCCACCAGCCACGCGCTCGTGAGGGTCATACCCTTGCCAAGCCGCATCGGCCCGGCGCAGGAAGGCGCAAACGGAGTGACCGGATGGATCGCAGGACGCTAACGCTTGTCGCCACTTTCGGTTCGGCGGCGCTTCTGGGCGGCGCCTATGTCTTCCAGTGGCTCGGCTATGAGCCCTGCAAGATGTGCTACTGGCAGCGCTGGCCGCATATGGTGGCCATCGTGATCGGTATTGTGGCGCTCATCCGGCCGCTATCGGTGCTTGCTTGGCTGGGCGCGGCGGCAGTGGCGGTGACCGGCGGTGTCGGCGTCTATCATGCGGGTGTCGAGCAGGGCTGGTGGCCCGGGCCTGAATCCTGCACAAGGGCTGGCGGCGGGCTATCGGGGCTTTCGGGAGGCGATCTGCTGGCGGTCGATGGGCCGCGGCTGATTCTCTGCGACCAGATCAGCTGGAGCTTCATGGGCCTGTCGATGGCCGCATGGAATGCGGTCCTCTCGATCATCCTTGTCCTCATCTGGCTGCGCGCCGAGCGCACTGCGGTTTGAGGAGCGTCCTACTCCGCCATCCTGCGCAGCCGCGCGACAAGGGCCGACGTATCCCAGCGCCCGCCGCCCATCTGCTGGACGTCCTTGTAGAACTGATCGACGAGCGCGGTCACTGGCAGGGAGGCGCCGATCTCGTCGCCTGCGGCAAGGCAGATACCCAGGTCCTTGCGCATCCAGTCCACGGCGAATCCGTGGTTGAATTCGCCGTCGAGCATGGTCTCGTAACGGTTCGCCATCTGCCACGATCCTGCAGCGCCCTGGCTGATGACCTCGACCACCGCGCGCCCGTCAAGGCCCGCCTTCTCGGCGAAGTGCAGCGCCTCGGACAGGCCCTGCACCAGCCCGGCAATGGCGATCTGGTTCACCATCTTGGTAAGTTGCCCCGCGCCCACCGGCCCGAGACGGCGGCAGATGCGGGCATAGGGGGCCATCACGGGTTCGGCACGGGTGAAATCGGCCTCGGACCCGCCACACATGACCGAAAGCGCGCCCTTCTCGGCCCCCGCCTGTCCGCCGGACACGGGTGCATCGACATAGCCCAGGCCGTTCGATGCGGCCTCGGTGGCAAGTTCCCGTGTCACGGCCGCCGAAACCGTGGTGTGATCGACAAAGACCGCGCCGCGCTCCATGCCCGCAAAGGCGCCGTCGGAACCAAGGGTTACCTCGCGCAGATCGTCGTCGTTGCCTACGCAGGCCAGGACAAATTCGGCTCCATCGGCGGCGGCACGAGGGGTGGGGGCGCTGCGACCCTTGTGCCGCGCAGTCCAGTCGGCCGCCTTTGCGGCGGTGCGGTTGAAGACCGTCACTTCATGACCGGCGGCCGCAAGATGTCCGGCCATGGGAAAGCCCATCACCCCCAGCCCGAGGAATGCCACCCGCGCCATGCCCTTGCCCCCCTGCCACGACTCTGGAATACGTTCGGGCCAGCCTAGCCGGGCACAACCGACCGTCAAGCCGCCCCGGCGCGCTCCCTGGTGATGTGAGCCCATGTTCCCTGTCTTCCGCTGGCTTCTGCGCATCGCCACCGGGCTGATCGTGATGATCGCCGGGGCGCTCCTGCTCGTGTGGTATTTCGCCTCACGCTCGTTGCCCGATTACGACATGACCGCCGAGGTCGCGGGCATCGGCGCCCCGCTCGAGATCGTGCGCGACATGAGCAACGTGCCGCATGTCTTCGGGGCAAGCGACGCCGATGTGTTCTTCGGCCTTGGCTGGGCGCATGCGCAGGACCGGCTCTGGCAGATGATCCTGCTCCGGCGCACTGCGCAGGGGCGGCTGGCGGAACTTTTTGGCGAGCGGGCGCTGGCATCCGACATGCTGCTTCGCAGGCTGGATCTCAACGGGCTCGCGCGCACATCCGTTGCGGCACAGGATGCGCAGACGCTGACCGCGCTGGAATCCTATGCCGCCGGGGTAAACGCCTGGCTGGAAGAGGTGAACAAGGGCGCGCTGGGGCGCGGGGCGCCCGAGATGTGGCTCTTCAATCACGCGGTGGCGCCATGGCAGCCATCCGACTCCATTGCCATCCTCAAGCTCATCGCGCTGCGCTCGACCACGCAGATCCAGGCAGAGGTGCTGCGCGCGCGTACCTCGCTGTTGATCCCGCCAGAGCGGCTCGCCGATATCCTGCCAGACGATCCCCTCGCGCCTGCATTGTCGCTGCCGCCCTATTCGGCACTGATACCAGGCGTGCCGGCCTATGCGCAGGACACGACCGCGCCCGATCCGTTTTCGCCCGTGTCCCCGAGCGTCGATCTTGCCGCCGCCTCGAACGCCTGGGCGGCCGGGGTGGAGCGGTCTGCCGCAGGCGCGACGCTGCTGGCCTCCGATCCGCATGTCACGCTGACGGCGCCCGCGCTCTTCTATCTGGCGCGGCTGGAGCTTGGCTCCGGCGGGGTGATTGGCGCGACCATTCCCGGAGTGCCGGTGGTGATCTCGGGGCGCAGTGCCGATCTGGGCTGGGGGGTCACATCCGCATGGGCCGACGATCAGGATGTGTTTGTCGAGGAAGTGAACCCCGCCAATGCCGGCCAGTATCGCGGCACCGACGGCTGGGTGGATTTCGAGCATCGCAATTCGATCATCGAGGTGAAGGGATCCGCCCCCGTCACCATCACCCTGCAATGGACGGAAAACGGCCCCGTGATTCCGCCCGATCAGTACAACCTTGGCACCATCCGCCCGCCCGGGCATGTGACCTCGATTGCCTGGACCGCGCTCGACCCGGCGGATACCACCATGACCGCCTCGATGCGCATCATGCGCGCCGCCAATATCGAAGAGGCACTGACTGCGGGTGCGCTGTTTGTTGCGCCGGCCGAGATGCTGACGCTGGCCGATCGCAACCATATCGCCATCAAGCTGATCGGTCGGCTGCCGATCCGGTCACCCGACAGCCTGACGCAGGGGCGGATGCCCGGCTTCGGCTATCTGCCGCAAAACCGCTGGCAAGGCTTTTATCCCTATACGGAAAATCCCGGCGTCACCGATCCGCCCGGCGGTATCGTCGGCCACACCAACAACCGCATCACCGACGAACCTTTTCCGCGCCATGTGAGCTTTACCTGGGGCGATAGCACCCGCATTGCCCGCTGGAGCTTTCTCATGCAGCAACGTGCGGTGCATTCGCGCGACAGCTTCATCGAGGCCCAGCTCGATACGGTCAGCCAGGCTGCGCGCGACCTGTTGCCGCTAGTGGGCGCCGATCTGTGGTTTACCGGTGAGTCCGCGCCCGAGGGCACGCTGGACTCACGTCGGCAGAAGGCGCTGGCGCTTCTGGCCGAATGGAATGGCGAGATGAACGAGCACATGCCCGAGCCGCTCGTCTATGCAGCCTGGATGCGGGCGCTGCAGGAGCGGCTGATCCGCGACGAACTCGGGCCGCTCGCCGATGCCTGGACCCATGTCGATCCGCGTTTCATTGAACGGGTGTATCGCAATACCGATGGCGCCGGCATCTGGTGCGACGTGCTGCAATCGGCGCCGGTCGAGACCTGCGCCGATATCGCGCGCATGGCGCTGGACGATGCACTGATATGGCTGGGCGACCACTATGGCAGCACGCTCGAATCCCTGCGCTGGGGTGATGCGCATGTGGCGACGCATGACCATGCCACGCTTGGCTCGACGCCGATCCTGAGCTGGATCGTGAACATCCGTCAGCCGACCAGCGGCGGCGACGACACGCTGAACCGCGGGCTGACGCGCGGGCAGGGGGTGCATCCCTTCGCGGACGTCGAGGGCGCAGCCTATCGCGGGGTCTATGATTTCGCCGACCCCGATTCCTCGGTCTTCGTGATTTCGACCGGCCAGTCCGGCCATCCCCTGTCACGCTATTACGACGACCTCGGTGCGCGCTGGCGGCGGGGCGAATATGTGCCGATGTCGCTTGATCCGCAGCTTGCACGCGCGGGCGCGGCCGGGGTAACGAACCTCGTCCCCGCCGCGCCGCCATAGGCGGTCAGGGAATGATGCGCGTGTATTTCGTCCCCTCGATGGTCGCGCCCACGCGCAGCCCGCTTTGCCCGAAAATGACCGCGATCACCCGCGACATCGAGGTGGTGGTATCGGCAAGAAGCGTCTCGCCTTCGCCCGCGATGGCATAATCGACTCCGGCCCCGGCGACCCAGCCCGGAGATGCGCGGAAATCGGCGAGCGCATCGGGCGTCATGAAGAACAGCACATGGCTGTATTGCTGCGCGCCGATCTGGATGCCCGCGCTGGCACTTGCAGCGGAATAATAGTCCACCGTGGTATTGCCCACGCGCAGGACACCGCGCCCATAGGTGCCGCCCAGGCCCAGGCCGATCTTCGTCATCAGCGGCATGACAAGGATGCCCGATGCACGCTGCGCCAGCCCCTGGGTGTCTGGATAGGTGCGATACAGGTAATCGAGCGCGGCCGTCGCCCGCGCGTCGATCTCGGCTGCGCCTTGCGAGCCGATGCCATTGCTGCACGCGGCCAGCGCCAAGGGCGCAAGCGCGCCGGCCACGAAAAGTCGTCTGGAAATCCGGGACATTGTCTGCTTCCTCGCCTCGGGTTGTGTTGCTGCGACCCGTTGACCGATCGCTTGGCGCGATGATAGCGCGCATCGGTCGCCCCTGTCACGCAGAAGGGGCAAATCATGGTGAAATCGGCAGAAAACCGGCTCATCCCGCCAGAATCCGCGCGGCTTCCGGCGCGAAATAGGTGAGGATCCCGTCGCAGCCCGCGCGTTTGAACGCCAGGAGGCTCTCCATCATCACCTTCTCGCCATCAAGCCAGCCGTTGGCAGCTGCCGCCTTCAGCATCGCGTATTCACCCGAAACCTGATAGGCAAAGGTGGGCACTCCGAAGGCGTCCTTCACCCGACGGC
>JACDJA010002147.1_pt1 | contig 14679 bp, 13 predicted proteins | sample 7449241 | NCBI WGS metagenome assembly JACDJA01 (sample SAMN14253289, study PRJNA609438) | sludge metagenome | isolation source: initial anaerobic sludge | collected 2018-12-20 | reverse complement strand
GTGCTGACCCCGGAAAACATGGCACGCGCCCGCCGCTTTCCCGCCGCCTGGGACGAATCCGCACCCTGGTGCGCGCCCGAACTGCGCGGCCCGGCCAATCCGGCGGTTGTCGTTCCCCTGCCCGCCTCGTCATCCGGCCGGGGCGCGGCCTGATGCAGGCGACATTCGATTTTCTCATCGGCCCCTTTGCCGAATTCGCCTTCATGCGCAACGCATTGTTCGGCACGCTCATGCTCTCGCTCTCGGCCTGTCCGGTGGGTGTGTTCCTCATGCTGCGCCGGATGAGCCTGACCGGCGACGCCATGTCGCATGCCATCCTGCCCGGAGTCGCGGCGGGGTTCCTGCTTTTCGGGCTGGAACTCGTGCCGATGACGCTGGGCGGGCTCGTCGCGGGGGCGCTGGTCGCGCTGGGCGCGGGGGCCGTGGCGCGGCTGACCGTGCAGAAGGAGGACGCGGCCCTCGCGGCCTTCTACCTCATCTCTCTGGCGGCGGGTGTGGTGATGATCAGCCTGCGCGGCTCAAGCATCGATCTCATGCAGGTGCTGTTCGGCTCGGTGCTGGCACTCGGACCGGACACGCTGGTGATGATCGGGCTGGTGCTTGCGCTCACGTTGGCGACGCTCGCATTCTTCTGGCGGGCGCTGGTGGCGGAATGTGTCGATCCGGTCTTCCTGCGCGCGGTCTCGGGGCTGGGGCCGGTGGTACATTTCATCTTTCTCGGCCTCGTGGTTGCCAATCTCGTCGCGGGCTTCCAGGCGCTGGGCACGCTGCTGTCGGTCGGGCTGATGATCCTGCCCGCCGCTGCCGCACGGTTCTGGGCCCGCGGCGTTGGCGCCATGGTGGCGGTGGCGGTGCTGATCGGTGCCGTCTCGTCCGTGGGCGGGCTGCTTCTGTCCTATCATGCGGGGCTGCCGTCCGGACCGGCGATCATCCTTGTCGCCGGTGCCATTTATGCGCTGTCGGTCATCCTGGCGCCGCGCGGCCTGCTGGCCACCCGCCTGCCCCGCCACACCCACAGGACGGCCTGATGATGCGCGCAATCCTGTTTCTCATGTCGCTGGCATTTGCCGGTGGCGCATGGGCCGATGGCCCCCGCCTGCATGTGGTGGCGAGTTTCTCGATCATCGCCGATCTTGCGCAGCAGGTGGGCGGCGACCGCATCGCGCTGGGCACGCTGGTCGGCCCCGAGGCCGATACCCATGATTACGAGCCCCGCCCCGCCGATGCGCTGGGGCTGGCACAGGCGGATGTGGTGTTGGTGAACGGCCTTGGCCTCGAGGGGTTCCTCGACCGCCTGATCGCAGCCAGCGGCATCACCGCCCCGGTTGTCACGCTCAGTGACGGGGTCACCCCCCTGCCCGGCCCGCACGGCGACACCACCGATCCCCATGCCTGGCAGGCACCGCAAAATGTCCGGACATATGTCACGAACATAGCCGCCGCCTTCTGCACCGCTGACCCCGAGGGCTGCCCGTTCTATCAGGAAAACGCCCGGAGCTATGGGGCGGCGCTCGATACGCTCGATGCCGACATCCGCGCCCGCCTCGCCCCCGTTCCCGAGGCGCGCCGGATCGTCGTCACGCCGCATGATGCCTTTGGCTATTTCGGCATGGCCTACGGGGTGCGCTTCCTGTCGCCCCAAGGCACCGCGCCCGAGGCCGAGGCCTCGGCTGCCGATCTTGCGGCGCTCATCCGCGAGATGCGCCTGTATCAGGTGCAGGCGGTGCTGGGCGAGATCGGCACGAATCCGGCGCTGATCACACAGATTGCGCACGAGACCGGGCTGCCAGTCGCGGGCATGCTGTTCTCGGACGCCTTGTCATGGCCGGACGGCCCCGCGCCAACCTATCTCGACATGATGCGCCACAACGCGGAGGTGATCGCGGTGGCGCTTGGCGGCAGCGATTCCGGCGGCGCAGATTCCGCGATTGACTAACCCGAGCGATTTTGTCAGGTTCTTGATGTCGAGCAATCGCCCGACGGACTGAAACCCGGCTATCCGCCGCCTGACGAGCATGAGCGATGAGCGATCTCTCTCCGATGAACCTCGATGCGACGGTGCGTGTCATCCCGGCCCGCCCTCGGAACAATCCCCAATCTGCCCAGATGCCCGAACACGATGCCCGCCGCCTTACCGGCCCGGCCGGCCTCGCCCATATCCGGCTGGGTGATGCGCTTTATACCCTGCGCATCACACGTCAGGGCAAGCTGATCCTGACGAAATAGGCTGCGCGACAGTCCGCGCGCCGCAGGCCCCAAGAACGCCTCCTCTTGCCGCGCCGTCTGCGCCGCGCGACAAATGCGACAGAGTCGTTGATCTGTCGGGGGTGAGATGGTGCAATCGCAGGCCGAATGGTGGCACAGCGGGGTGATCTACCAGATCTATCCGCGTTCCTTCCAGGACACGAACGGCGACGGGGTGGGCGACCTGCCCGGCATCACCCGGCGGCTGGATCATGTGGCGGCCCTTGGCGTTGATGCCGTGTGGCTTTCGCCCTTCTTCACCTCGCCGCAGCGCGACATGGGCTATGATGTCTCCAACTACTGCGACGTCGATCCGTTGTTCGGCACGATGGCGGATTTCGACGCGCTCGTCGCCCGGGCACATGCGCAGAAGCTGAAGGTCGTCATCGACCTCGTGCTGTCGCATACTTCCGACCAGCACGAATGGTTCGGCGAAAGTCGCACCAGCCGCAGCAATGCGCGCGCCGACTGGTATGTCTGGGCCGACCCACGGCAGGATGGCAGCCCACCCAACAACTGGTCTTCGGTCTTCGGCGGCCCGGCATGGAGCTTTGATCCGCGCAGACGCCAGTATTACATGCACAATTTTCTGCCCGAGCAGCCAGACCTGAACTATCACAACCCAAAGGTCGTCGATGCGGCGCTCGATGTGATGCGCTTCTGGATCAAGCGCGGCGTGGACGGGTTCCGGCTCGACACGGTAAACTACTACACCCATGACGCACGGCTGCGCGACGATCCGGCGTCCGAATGGTCCGAGGGCCATTTTCCGGTGAATCCTTATGACGCCAAGCAGCACCTGTTCTCCAAGACCCGGCCTGAAAACCTGGCGGTGCTGGAGCGGATGCGCAAGCTCTGCGACAAGCACGGCGCCATGCTCATCGGCGAAGTGGGCGAGGACGGCCCGCGCCAGATTGCGGTGATGGGCGATTATACCAGCGGACACCGGCTGAACCTGGCCTATTCCTTTGCCATGCTCGGGCCGGAACACACTGCCGCGCATTTCCGTCGCGTGATCGAGGAATTCTACGCAGGCGCACCGCAGGGTCGGCCATCATGGGCGTTCTCGAACCATGACGTGCCGCGCCATGTCAGCCGGTGGACACCCGACGGTGGCGACAGTGACGCGGTGGCACGGCAGGCCATTGCGCTGCTGTGCTCGTTCCCCGGCGCCATCGGCATCTATCAGGGCGAGGAACTGGGCCAGACCGAGACCGACATCCTTTTCGAGGAACTCCGCGACACCGCCCGCATCGCCTTCTGGCCGGAAGAGAAGGGCCGCGACGGCTGCCGAACGCCGATGACATGGGAAGCGGATGCCCCCGAGGCGGGGTTTACCACCGGCACGCCCTGGCTGCCGGTCAAGCAGCCGCAAGCCGCCCATGCCGCCGACCTGCAGGAGGGGCGCGCGGACAGCGTGCTGTCGGTCTATCGCCTCGCGCTCGCCTTCCGGCGCGGTTCAGCGGCCCTGCGCAACGGAACAGCGCGGTTTCACGACCTGCCCGAGCCGCTGCTCGCGCTCGAACGCGCGACCGGAGCGGAGCACATCACCGCCGTCTTCAACCTTGCGCCCTCGCCCGCGCGCCTCCGGGTCGGCGGCAGCGCCCATGTGGCGGGGCCTGCGGCCGGAACGCTCACGGGGGTGACTCTTGTCCTGCCTGCCTGGGGTTTCGCCTATCTCGCCTCGGGCCATTCGCTGACGCTGAAGGTCGCGTAGGATTCAGTGCAGGCGCGGCGGGCGGTCAGGGTCGGTGCCCGGTGCGGATGGCGCCCTGCGCACGGGCTCGGGCAGGCGAATGTCAAAGGCACGCCCGACGCCCGATAGCGGCGCAACAATCGGATCGTCCGCCGCAAGGAAGGCGACATCGAGCCAACCCTCTTCGAGCCCCGAGAACACCAGCGCCTCGCGCACGCGGCCTGCAAGCATGGCCTCGGCCTCTGGCGCTGCCCCGACAAAGCCGATGAAATGGCCTGTGGCGCCGTCCTCATAGGTCACACCGGCCAGCCAGGCCCCATCCGCAAGCCCCGCGACCGACGCCATCGCCTGATCGAGCGCCCCCATCAGCGGCGCAGGCAGCTCAAGCGGCGCGTGAATGGACTGTGGCCGGGCCCGGATCATGCCGGGGTCCTCACCCAGGGTCTCGGCCAGCCAGTTCACCGCCTCCGGCGGCAGCAGCATGGCCGACGGCAGTTCCGCATTCAGCGCAATGCCGATCCCCTCGCCCGCGATCATTGCCACCAGCCCCCGCCCCGGCATGGCCGCATATGGCGTGATCTGGCCGGTAAAGCCGGTCAGCCGCTCCTCGCGGTCAAAGGCTACCAGATAGCGCGCGCCCTCCACCTCGAAGAGCGATGGCGTCAGCTCGTCATCCTCGGCCTCGCCCGCGAGCATGACGAACAGCTCGGCGTCGGCAAAGAGCCGGAAGAAGGCGAGGCGGCGCGCGTCATCGCCGGGCGCGGCCTCCATCGCCGCATGGGCGGAATCGAGCGGGGTCATGGTGCCTCCATCACACGGGCAACCTCGGCGCGCAGGGCGGGCAGCACCTCGGCCTCGAACCAGGGGTTGCGTTTCAGCCACGCGGTATTGCGCCACGACGGATGCGGCAAGGGGATGACACGCGGAAACCTCACGCGCCAGTCGCGCACCGCCTGCGTCACGTTCCTTGCCCCCAGGTGCCAGCGAATCGCCGCACCGCCAACCAGAACGGTGAGGCGGATATCGGGCAGCGCATCCATCACCCTTTGCCGCCAGGTCGTCCCACAGACCGGCGGCGGCGGCAGGTCCGCACCGCGTTCGTCATTGCCGGGAAAGCAGAAGGCCATCGGCACGATCGCCACGCGGCCGGCGTCATAGAATTCCGCGTCCGTCATCCCCAGCCAGTGGCGCAGCCGGACGCCCGAAGGATCGTCAAAGGGGATACCGGACCTGTAGACCCGCATCCCCGGCGCCTGCCCGGCGACCAGGATGCGCGAGGTGGCGGAAAACCACACAACCGGGCGCGGCGCGTGATGCGTGGGGGTCGCGGCGAATTGCGCGGCGCAAATGCGACAGGCCTCGATCTCGGACCGAAGGGCGGCGGTGGCATCCTCGGGAAGCCTTGCACGCGCGACCGTCACGCCCTAGCTCGTGAGGCGACCGGCAGGGCGCGACGGACCCCCGGCGGAAACCAGGGAGACGGGCGAAGGCCCGGGATCGGGATCGGAATGTATCGTCTGTGGAGTTTCATTACCACCTACTCGCTTCTGCTGCTGGGCGGGGCGGTGCTCGCGCTGGTCTGGGCGAATATCGCGCCGCAAAGCTATCACGACTTCATCCATTTCACCATCATCGAACGCGGCCCCATCGGCCTCCTGAACGATTATGGCAGTCGCACACTGACGCTGCATACGCTCGTGAATGACCTCCTCATGGCGTTCTTCTTCGCGATTGCCGCGAAAGAAGTCTGGGAGGCGGTGATCCTCAAGAACGGCCCGCTGCGCGGGCGCAAGGCGGCGACGCCGCTGATCGCCACGATCGGCGGCATGGCCGGGCCGGTACTGGTCTATCTGGGCCTGGCGGCGATGCTCGGCTCGCAGAGCTGGAACGCGCTGGCACATGGCTGGGCGATCCCGACCGCGACCGATATCGCGTTCTCCTACCTTGTGGGCGTGATCGTATTCGGCGCGGGTCATCCGGCGGTGCGGTTCCTGCTGCTTCTGGCCATAGCCGATGATGCGGGCGGGCTCATCATCCTCGCGATCTTCTACCCGACCGCGCCTCTGGTGCCGGTCTGGCTGCTCGTGTCGCTGGCCGCGACGCTTGGCGTCTTCGTGCTGGCCAACTGGCTGCCGCGACGGCTGGACCGTCACAACCAGCTGCGCCCGCATTCGACATGGATGCGCGAGAAAATGTCCTTCTGGCCCTATGTGCTGGCAGGGGCGGTGTCCTGGTATGCGTTCCAGGAATCGGGAATTCACCCCGCGCTTGGCCTTTTGCCCATTGTGCTGACGATCCCGCACGCCGACCGCGACTTCGGCATCTTCGCCCACCGCGAGGTCGGCCTGCCCGACCTTCTGAACCGGGCCGAGGACCTGCTGAAGACGCCGGTGCAGTTCATCCTGTTCATGTTCGGCCTCGCCAATGCGGGGGTCGAGTTCTCCTCCGTGGGCTCTCCCACCTGGCTGGTGCTGGCCGGGCTGATCATCGGCAAGCCGCTGGGGATCACCTTCATGGGCTGGCTGGCCGCCTATCCGATGCGTCTCGGCCTGCCCGAGGGAATGCGCACCGCCGATCTCACCGTGCTGGGCTTTGTCTCGGCCATCGGGTTCACCGTGGCGCTGTTCGTGGCCTCGGTCGCCTTCTCGCCCGACCTGATGCTGGGCACGATCCCGGTGCAGGAGGCGGCAAAGATGGGTGCGCTGATATCCTTTGGCGCGGCCCTGATCGCTATCGTCGCGGGCAAGCTGATGGGAGTCGTGAAGCGCCACGACACGACCTGAACCGCGCAGGGGCCAGGCAGGGGCGAGGCGGGGGGCGAGACTGCCCCCCGGCACCGCCCCGCCGGGCACCCCCGGCATCCCCCGACGCACCCCGGGCACCCCCGCCACCCCCCCGACGGACTGCACGGCCCCGCACCACAGCGGCGGCCGCGCGCGCAGGCAGGGCTTTTGAAACCTGTCGTCACCAAATATGATGCGCACAGGCCTCGTTTCGCCATAATCGCGCATCAGGATCGCGCGGGCCGGGGGCAGTGGGTGAACGGTTGTGTGACGGTGTGTGCCGGGCCGGGCGCCCGGAGGGGGACGGATGCTCGAATTCAGCAATGTGAGCAAATCATACTGGACCGGAACGCAGCGCAAGGTCATCCTTGAGCATGCCTCGTTCCGGGTCGATATCGGCCGCTCGCTCGGCATCCTCGCGCCGAACGGAACGGGCAAGACCACGGTCATCAACATGATGGCCGGGCTCGAGAAACCGGATGAGGGCAAGATCACCCGCACCAGCCGCATCTCGTTTCCGCTGGGCTTCATGGGGGGCGTGGTGCCGCGCCACTCCGGGCGCGAAAACAGCCGCTACATTGCCCGGCTCTATGGCCTGGACCCCGACTATGTCGAGGCCTATTGCCGCTGGATGGCGGGGATCAACGAATATTTCGACATGCCCATAGGCACTTACAGTCAGGGCATGCGCGCGCGGTTCAACTTCTCGCTCATGCTCGCGCTCGATTTCGACATCTATCTCATCGACGAGGGAATGCCGCATACGACCGATGCGGCCTTCAACCGCCGCGCGGGCCAGATCCTGCGCGAGCGGCTGCAGAACGCCACCGTGGTCATCGTCTCGCATCAGCCCGAGGTGCTCGAACGCTTTGCGGTCTCGGCGGCCGTGCTCAAGGCGGGGCGGCTGACCATGTTCGACACCCTCGACGAGGCCAGGGAACTCTATGACTACGAGGCCTAGGGCAGTGAAATTCCGCATTCGCCGCGCGGAACCCCTTGCCCCGGGGGCCGGGGCGAATGCGCCCGCGCCCGCGCCGGCCGATACCGCCGCCACGACCTCCGATCCGGCGCTGGATGCGATTCGCGCCGAAGGGCTGACCGGACGCCAGCTGCGCATGGCCCGGCGCGTGGCACAAAAGCACGGGCTGGAAGTCGAATCGGATCTCGACGCCGTCCGGCAACTGCGCGCGCGCGACATCGACCCGTTCCAGACCAGCCAGATACTCGAACTGGTGCGCCAGGAGCCGCAAGGCGCGGACAAGATCCGCCTGCCGCAGACCGTGGCCTCGCCGCGCGACAAGCTGCCATCGACCGCACGCGCGGCGCCCGACCCCGTTGCTGCCGGCAAGAGCCACGCCGAAGAGATCATGCGTATCCAGCGCGACATCGCGCGCAGGCGCCAGCGCAAGGTCGTGTCACTGTTCAGTCGCCTGTTCTTCCTCGTGCTGCTGCCGACCATTGTCGTGGGATGGTATTTCGCCGCCGTCGCGACGCCGATGTATGCGACGAATTCGGCTTTCGTCATCCAGCAGGCGCAGGCACAGGGTGCCCTGCCTGGCTTTGGCAGCCTGTTGCAGGGCACCGCCATGGCGACCCAGCAGGACAGCATGGCGGTGCAGGATTACCTGACATCACGCGAGGCGATGATGCGCCTCGATGCCGACCATGCCCTGCGCGAACATTTCAGCCAGGCCGCGATCGACCCGATACAGCGCCTCGCACCCGATTCGACGAACGAGGACCTGTACCGCATCTACCGCGACCATGTGCGCGTCTCGTATGACCCGACCGAGGGCATCATCCGAATGGAGGTGATCGCCGCCGATCCGCAGACCAGCCAGGCCTTTTCCGAGGAACTTATCCGCTATGCCGAGGACCAGGTCGACCAGATGTCCCTGCGCCTGCGCGAGACGCAGATGGAGGACGCGCGCGCCGCCTACCAGGCGGCCGAGGACCGCCGCACCCATGCCCTGCAGGAATGGCTGGTCGCGCAAGAGGACGCGCAGCAGATCGACCCGATTGGCGAGACGGCCGCACGAACCACCCAGATCTCGGCGCTCGAGACCGAGCGGCAGCAACTGCAACTCCAGCTCGAGCAGCGGCTTGCACTCACCCGGCCGAATCAGGCGCAGGTGGACAGCCTGCGCGCCCAGATCGCCAATATCGAGGGGCTGATCGCGAACCTGCGTACCGAGATGACCCGGGCAGGCAGCGACGGATCGTCGCTCGCCGCGCGCAACACTGAATTGCGCCTCGCAGAAGAGAACTATACATTCCAGACCCTTATGGTGCAGCAGGCGCTTGCCGCGATGGAAACCGCGCGGGTCGAGGCCAACCGCCAGGTGCGCTATCTGGCCACCGGGGTGCCGCCGATCGCACCTGATGTTGCAACCTACCCGCGCGTGTTCGAGAACACGCTTCTCGCATTTCTGGTCTTTGCCGGGATATATCTGATGCTCTCGCTCACCGCCTCGATCCTGCGCGAGCAGGTGACGAGCTGAGCACAATGCCCTGCGGAAAAGGGAACCCATGACCGAATTCAATATCGGCCCCGTCACGGTCGGCAATCACCTGCCGCTCACCATCATCGCCGGGCCGTGCCAGATCGAATCGCTCGACCATTCGCTGATGATCGCGCAGGAAATGGCGCGGATCTGCGCGGCCCATGGCGCGGGCTTCATCTTCAAGGCCAGCTTCGACAAGGCCAACCGTACCTCGCTTGGGGGACGGCGCGGCCCCGGAATGGCCGAAGGGCTGCGCATCCTGGGCGAGGTGCGCGAACAGGTCGGCTGCCCCGTGCTGACCGATGTCCACGAAGCGGCGCAATGTGCGGCCGTGGCCGAAGTGGCAGATGTGCTGCAAATCCCGGCCTTCCTGTGTCGGCAGACCGACCTGCTTCTGGCTGCAGGCGCGACCGGGGCGGCGATAAATGTGAAAAAGGGCCAGTTCCTTGCCCCCTGGGACATGGAGCATGTCGCGGCCAAGATCGCCTGGACCGGCAATTCGCGAATTCTCCTGACCGAGCGCGGGGTCTCCTTCGGCTACAACACTCTTGTCGCCGACATGCGCGCCCTGCCGATCATGAAACGCACCGGCTGGCCGGTGGTGATGGATGCGACTCATGCCGTGCAACAGCCCGGCGGCCAGGGCGGCGCGTCGGGCGGTCAGCGCGAATTCGCGCCGGTGCTGGCGCGTGCAGCAGTCAGCCTCGGGATTGCGGCGGTGTTCATCGAAACACATGAAGACCCCGACCGCGCTCCGTCCGATGGGCCGAACATGATCCCGCTTGCGCAGATGGAGCATCTCGTGGGCAGTCTCATGGCCTTTGACCGGCTGGCAATGGCCGATCCGATCGAGGCGTGACAGGCTGGTGGAAAAGCCGAGCGACGGGGCTTGAACCGCCCCCCTCTCCCGGCTATGCACCGCCGCACTGGTGGGGAGTGGCGCAACGGTAGCGCAACGGTTTTTGGTACCGCAGGTTGCAGGTTCGAATCCTGCCTCCCCAGCCAGTACTTACGCCGCATTACAGGACCGCCCGGTCAGGGTCCCGCCCTGTCCGTGACGGATTGCCCAACAGGAAATGCTGCTTTACATCTGCATCCCGGCCGGGACGCAGTATCGGTCGGAGGACACCCGACAGGGATGATGATGAGCGAAGGACGAAGTCACAGGATCGCGCGGGATGACCGGGCGATCACCGCTTCCAGACCGGCCCCAGCGGCAGCATGACGAGGTTCCCGGCGCTTCTCCGCTGACCCTCGCCGCCCGGGACCGATCAGGACGGGCGAGGCAGGACAGGCTGGACGGGGGCGCCGATGGAAACCAGGACCCGGGACATTCTCGACATCTTCCGCAACGGCAGCGCCAGCAGCGTCGCCGACGTCTTGGCCCGCGCGCACCCCGCCGACATTGCCGCCGCGCTGCAGGACATGGAGCCCGGCCCCGCCTGGGCCGTGCTGCGGCAGGCACCACGCGCCCGACAGGCCCGGGTGTTCGGTTATATCGACCACGAATTCCAGACGTTGCTGGCCACCATAACCTCGCGCATGGATCTGGCGGCAATCGTCATGGAGATGCATGCCGACGAACGCGCCGACCTCTACAAGGAGCTTTCCGAACGCCAGCGCGAGGCGCTGATGCCGGCACTCGCCCAGGCCGAGCGCGAGGATATCCGCCGCCTTGCCTCGTATGAGGAGGGCACTGCGGGGGCACTCATGACCTCGGACTATGCGGCGCTCTCGCCCGATCTCAGCGCCACCGAGGCCCTGACGGTTCTGCGCCGCGAGGCGCCGGACAAGGAGACGATCTACCGCACCTATGTCATCGACCCGGACCGCCGCCTGCGCGGTGCGGTGCGGCTGCAGGACCTCATCACCGCCCCGGCTCGGGCACGGGTCTCGGATATCATGGAGACCGAGACCCATGCGATCCGGGTCGATGACGATGTCGAGGACGCCGCGCGGCGGATCGCCCATTACGACATGCTCGCCTTGCCGGTCATCGACGCCGAGGGACGGCTGGTCGGGATCATCACCCATGACGACGCGCTCGATGTCATGGAGGCCGAGGCGACCGAAGACTTCCACCTTGTCGGTACCATTACCAACCTCGAGGCAAGCGTCGGCGCAGCCACCATCCCGATGCTCTACCGGGCGCGGATCGTCTGGCTCATGGTGCTGGTATTCGGCAATATCTTCTCGGGCGCAGGCATCGCCCATTTCGAGGACACGATCGCCGCCCATCTGGCGCTGATGTTCTTCCTGCCGATCCTGATCGCCTCGGGCGGCAACGCCGGATCGCAGTCGGCCACGCTGATGATCCGGGCACTGGCTACGGGCGAGATCAGGCTGTCGGACTGGGGCCGGGTGCTGGGGCGCGAACTGGTGGTCGCCATCCTTCTGGGCCTGAGCATGGCCGCCGCCATCGCCATTATCGGCGTCCTGCGCGGGGGGCCGGATATTGCGCTGGTGATTGCCCTGTCGATGATCCTGATCGTCATCGTCGGCAGCCTTATCGGCATGCTGCTGCCCTTCATCCTGAGCCGCTTCAACATGGACCCGGCAACCGCAAGCACACCGCTGGTCACATCCATCGCGGACGCCACCGGGGTGCTGATCTATTTCTCCATCGCCCGGGCGATTCTGACCCTTCCCTGACGGAGGCGCAAATGACCATCGCAACCATCGTCACCGCACTCGATCTGGCCCCGGGCAGCGAAAGGGTTGCCGCCCGCGCCCGGCAACTGGCCGCGCAGCATGGCGCGAAGCTGATCGCCGTTCACATCATCGAGGATTTCCCCGGGGGAACCCCCCTGCCCCAGGGACTGGACGCCGAGGCGCTTGTTTCGATCGCGGAAGATGATGCCCATGCGCGGCTACGCGGGATGCTCGGGCCGGAGGCCGAGATTCAGGTCGGGAGCGGGCGGCCACATGAGGCTATCCTGCAGGCGGCGCGGGATCGGGGGGCCGATCTGGTCATCATCGGTCCGGGCGTGCCCCGCGGGCTGCGCGAGCGGGTCTTTGGCTCGACCGCCGACCGGGTCAGCCGCTGCGCGCCCTGCCCCGTTCTGATCGTCCGGCAAGAAGCAGCCGGGCCCTACCGGCGGGTCATCACCGGTATGGATTTCTCGGCCCATGCCCAGGCCGCTGCCCGATGGGCGCTGCGGATTGCGCCCGAGGCCCGGCAGAGCATCGTCCATGGCGACGACATCCCGCTGGGGTTCGAGCAGTCGATGCTGAAGACCGGTACATCACAAGCGGAAATAACCCGTTACCGCAGCGCGCGCACCCGCATTGCAAGGCAGAAGCTGCGCGAGGGCCTGGCCGCATCCGGCCTGGATGCGCAGACCGACATCCGCATCCGCCAGGGCAACCCGGCGGCCGTGGTCCTGGCCTCCGCGCGGCGTGCCGATCTGGTCGTGATCGGCACCCAGGGCATGAATGCGGTAGCGCAGCGGATGCTTGGCAGCGTGGCACGCAAGGTGCTGATGCATGCCACCTGCGACACGCTGGCGGTGCCTGGGCCCTGAGACAGGGGGATGGGTAGCCGACCGGTCGACAAGGTTGCCTCGGCACTGGTCTCATTCGTGGGCGGAGGTGTCCAGCCTGCCAACCGGGGCAAGACCAGCATGTTCGGCGATACCGCTCCGATCTGGACATTTCTTTCCGATCTCGGCGCAACAGAGGACCCTGTCCTTGCCCGCGAGGCACTGTCAGGCCATTTCCTGATCGAGGTGTTCCCTGCGCTCGCTCTCCCTTCCCTGGAGGATGGTTTCGCCCGTCGCCTTGCTGGTCCAAGATACAACCCACAGAACCGGCGAAAATTTCGTCTCGACGATTGGCGTGCTGTTACTGAGGTCGTCCAGGACGCCGCCGCAGGGTATGGTGTGAGTGGCCTCGCAAGATGGGCCAATCAAATGCACCCGATTCCTCAACCCCGAAAAGCCGACCAGGACAGGCTGGACGCCGTCCTCTGCGCGGTGGTTGGACTGGCGTGGCGCGCCGGACCACCAACGGAAACAGCCATGCCGGGCGACCTGGCAACCGGCTACATGGTCACACCCGTTTCTGACGCCACGCGGCCGAGGCCGGAACTGGCGGCTGCCCGTCGTAACGTGCCGATCTTGTATTGGCTGGGTGCCCAACCTTGAACTCTCGGAAGGTTGCCTGCCCGTATCAAGAACCGGCACCAGACAGTCCGCCGCGTCGCCCCAAACCCAGGGCATGGCCGAACAGCCGGACGAAACCCTACACCTCCCGCCCCAGCGCCTTCCCGCCCGCAAAGCGAGGCGCGTCGGGTGCTTCGGCGATGCGCAGGCATTCGTTCCATTTTGCCATCCGCTCGGAGCGGGTGAATGAGCCGACCTTCAGCTGCCCCGCGCCAAGACCGGTGGCGATATGGCTGATGCTCACGTCCTCGCTCTCGCCCGAGCGGGCCGAGACCACGGCACCCCAACGCGCGCAGCGTGCCGCGGCGGCGGCGTCAAACGCCTCGCTCACCGTGCCGGCCTGGTTCACCTTGATGAGCACCGCGTTGCAGGCCCGGTCCCGCGCGGCGGCAGCCACCAGATTCGCATCGGTCACGAGGTAATCGTCACCGATGATCTGCACGCGGTCGCCGAAGCGGCGGGTGAATTCGATCATGCCGGCGCTGTCGTCCTCGGCCAGCGGGTCCTCGATTGCGGCGACATGGTAGTCATCAAGCCAACGCCCGAGCAGGTCGATGAATGCGCCGGTATCCATCTCGCGCTCCTCGAGCGCGAGGCGGTAGCGCCCTGCCCTGCCGAATTCCGATGCCGCGATATCGAGCGAGATCACCACTCGCTCGCCCGGCGCCTCACCGGCGAGGGTGATCGCCTCGATCAAGGTCTCGAGCGCCTCTTCGTTGCTGCGGAATTCCGGCCACCAGCCCCCTTCATCCGCAACGCCCGCCAGGCGGCCACGACGGGCCATGATATCGCCTGCGGCGAAATAGATGTCATGGGTGATCTCCATCACCTCGTCAAAGCTGGTCGCGCCCGGGACCATCACCATGAAATCCTGGATATCGACGCGACGCCCCGCATGAGCCCCGCCGCCGAAGATCTGGATTTCCGGCAAGGGCAAGAGAGGTTCGGTCCCGGCCAGATCGGCGACATGGCGCCAGAGCGGCTGCCCCTTGGCCGCCGCCCCCGCATGTAGCGCGGCCAGCGAAACGGCGGTCGTGGCATTGCCGCCGAGCCTCTCCTTCATCCGCGACGGATCAAGCACCCGGATCGCGGCATCCACGATTCGCTGGTCGCGCGGATCGAGCCCGATCAGCGCCGGGGCGATCACCTCGCGCAGCGACGCCAGCGCCCGGCCCACGTCGCGCCCGCCAAGATGCGGCCCGCCGTCGCGCAGGTCCACCGCCTCGCGCAGCCCGCGCGACGCACCGGCGGGGGCGATTGCCCGGCCCCGTGCGCCGGTGTCCAGCACC
>JACDJA010002141.1_pt1 | contig 14702 bp, 14 predicted proteins | sample 7449241 | NCBI WGS metagenome assembly JACDJA01 (sample SAMN14253289, study PRJNA609438) | sludge metagenome | isolation source: initial anaerobic sludge | collected 2018-12-20 | reverse complement strand
TGGCTGAAAGGCTTAATGGGAAGATACAAGAAATTAAGGTGTCTGGCAGAGGATACCGAAGATTCGAAAATTTTAGAAGCGCAATCCTGTTCTTTCATGGTGGTCTGGATCTTTATCCACGAAAATGGTAGTAGAACCAAAGATATTATACCTTTGCAAGTCAATTTGAGCGATGAGTAAATTAAAAGAGAAATCAGAGTTTAATATTGAAGCCGCCAAAGTACTTATTGACAAGAGTTTATATGCTCCAAGTGTTCATTGCTCTTATTATAGTTGCTTTCAGTTGATGAAGTTTACTATGAAGGATTTTTTCCACATGAGTTATGATGAACTAAATAACAACGTATCTGTTAATCCAAAAGGTGGGACACATTCCTACGTAACGCATTATTTTAATAATGCAGTAAAGAAAAAATATGGGTATTCTGATTACACTTATTTTAGCAGACAAATAAAAGATTTAAAGGAATTCAGAGAATCATCTGATTATGGTGACACTCAAATCACTATAGATGAAAGTTCAAAAGCATTACAATACGCCAAAGAAATAAGATACTTCATACAGAAAAAATTAAAAAAATGAACCCAAAGGATTTTATTAAAGCGAGATTGAACGAATTACGGAATTTTTTTCCTGAATTATCATTTAAATATAAATTCAATTCCAATACATCCACCCACATAGTTGATGTTAGACCACTGGATTGTTTTAAAGAGAACGCAGACTATATTAAATACGAAGCTGACTTTGGATTCGAGTTTGATAATATCTACTATCCTGAAACAATACTTTTCGTTTCAGAAGATTCTTTAACCAGAGTTGAAAATCCTGAGTTTGTTTTTAATGCGAATCAATTTAGTGAAGATTTACAGGCTTTACCATTACCTCTTGAGGTTAATGGTAAATGGGCGGAGACTCATTATAAATTTGAGGTAGAGTTTGCTTTGGCTGCATAATCATGGAAGAACAATCAAAAACGGCTAAGTTCCAATTCAAGAACTACAAGATAATAAAATCACATTTTGAATTAAAAGGTGATAAACCAGCAAATGCGATAAACCTAAAGTTTGAGCCGAAAGGAGTAATCAATAGGGAAAATTCTTGTTTTAAATTACAACTTGGAGTTTTTATTGAAGATGAAAATCATAGTTTCGTAATTGAAGTAATTATCGTTGCTGATTTTTATTTTGATACTGATATTCGCCCTGAGCATTTAAATCAATATTTTTACGTAAATGCTCCGGCTTTGCTATTCCCATACGTAAGGGCATATATATCTACTCTCACTACGCTTTCTGGAATAAATGCTATTCATTTGCCAACTTTAAATTTAACTGCATTGGGTGATGAATTAAAGAGAAATACAACCGAATCAGAAGATTGTGATACACTGCAACAATAATTATATCCGAATTAAATAGGGGCTGCTGAATAAATATTAAGATGCTAAAAATAAGGAAATTATAACAACTTATAATCAACCAGGTGCAAGGAAATATGGCAAAAATTCAAAAACACCTTGCAGCATTACGAATTGTTAATGTCTTAAAGTAACGGGTATCATTCTACTCTCTTTTAATCGATAATCACTCCGTCGCGCATGTGAATGGTACGGTCCGATCTGGAGGCTAAATGCTCGTCGTGTGTAACAATCACGAAGGTTTGATTAAAGCGTTGGCGAAGGGCCACAAACATCTCCATCAGTTCTTCCTGATTTTTAGAGTCGAGATTTCCCGATGGTTCATCGGCAAACACCACCTGAGGGTTGTTCACCAGCGCTCTGGCCACCGCAACACGTTGTTTTTCGCCACCGCTCAATTGGGCAGGTTTGTGCTCCAACCGGTGTGAAAGTCCCATAATCTCCAGCAATTCGCGTGCCTGTTGCCGGGCAGGTTTATCCCCTTTACCGGCGATAAGACCAGGCAACATGCAGTTTTCGATGGCAGTAAACTCCGGCAGCAGTTGATGAAACTGAAAAACGAAGCCAATCTGCCGGTTGCGGAACCGGGCCAGCTGATTGCCGGATAAACGATCGATTTTGGTGCCATTAATGGAGACCTCCCCACGGGTAGGCCGATCGAGTGAACCCAGAATTTGCAGCAGGGTAGTTTTCCCAGCCCCGCTGGCTCCCAGAATAGCTACAATTTCTCCCGCATTAATGGTGATATCAATCCCTTTAAGCACCTTTAAATCACCGTATTGTTTCTCTATGTTACGACCAATAACCATAATAATATATCATTAGTGAAACAACAACCACATATACAAGATATAAACAGCCAGCAAAACAGTCCCCTTCCATCTGCTCAGCATCCCTGTTTTAAGAGGAATTAACAACACTAACAACAAAACAGCCACCCCCGTCATCCACACCATATCGAAAGAGATAACCTGAGGAGCTCGCACCCGAAGGGGACGCAAAAAACTGGTTATCCCCAGGATAGAAAGCACATTAAATATGTTGGAGCCAATGATGTTTCCCACCGAAATATCGGTCTGCTTTTTAAAGGCAGCGATCAACGAAGTGGAGAGTTCGGGAATGCTGGTGCCCACTGCTACCACCGAGATGCCCACCACCCGTTCGCTCACGCCCCAGCCAATGGCCAGCTTGCTGGCTCCTTTTACAAGCCAGTCGGCCCCAAAATAGAGTCCTAAAATAGAAACCAGCACGTAGCTTATTGCAACTAAAACAGACGATTCGGGCGGAAGAGCTCCGGCCTCAGATTTGGACATCCTTTTTCGGGAGACAACTATTGTATAGGTTATATAAACCACCAGGGAGGTAAACAGCAAGACCCCTTCGAGTGTTCCCAAAATCCTGTCGGGGATTAGAAATAAAAACAATAGTGCATAAGCCGCCATCATCACGATCCAATCGAAGCGCATGGTGCTTTTAGCTACTTTCATGGGAAAAACAATGGCTACAGCACCTAAAATCAGAGCAATGTTGGCGATATTGGAACCCACCACGTTGCCAATGGAGATATCGGGCAAATCGGTAAATACAGCTTTTACGCTCACGAAAAGCTCGGGAGCTGAAGTACCCATGGCTACAATGGTGAGACCTGCCACCAAAGGGCTGATTTTTAAATGGCGTGACATCTGCACTCCTCCCTTCACCAGCCAGGTGCCGCTGATAAACAACAATACAAATCCGAGAAGAACTAAAAGATATGCGTTATCCATCATGCAGCTGGGTTAGGTGTTTATGCAAACAGGGCCGGGCAGATACAAGACATACCTTGTATCTAAGTTGTTGCAAAATAGAATTCTCTATTTTCCTATCGATTCATCATCCGGTTCCAATGGGTTTGAATCCCCCGGTGTTTTCATATCCTCCCCGTCGGGCTCAGCGTCCTTTTCGGCTTTAGAAACGTTATCTGGAATTTCAGTTGGGGTCTGCCCACCTGTCTCGGCAATGTTTTCTTTGGGAGTCCCATCGTCATTCAGATTGTAGATTTTTTGAGAGACCTCATCCACCGAATGGGAAAAGTCATTTTTGGCTCTTTTCAGGTCTTCCTTCATAAGATGTCCCTCTTCTACGAGAGATTTTCGGGCATCTTCGATATCTTCTTTTAAATCTTCGGTATTCTCCCTGAACTCCCTCTTAATATCCTCGGCTGCTTTGCGAAACTCGTTCATTCCCTTACCCAGAGTACGGGCAAAGTCGGGGATTTTATTAGCTCCAAACAGCAACAACACCACCAGAAAAACCAGCACTATTTCGCCCATCGAAACGCCAAAGAGAATTGTAATCATACCACTCAATTTGAAGCCAAATATATTAAAAATAATAACGATTTATGCGATAAGTGGAACAAAAAAGTCCCCGACTCTGCAGAAAACAGTGCCGGGGATTTAAAATAGCATATACAAATCGGTGCAATCAGCTTTTAAGTTTTTTCGCTTTCTTCTGCTTCTCAAGAAAATAGAGCGACACAGGCGAAGCAATAAATATAGAGGAATAGGTACCCACAACCACACCTATCACCAATGCAAAAACAAAGCCCTGAATCACTTCACTGCCAAAAAAGAAGATGACCAAAAGCACCACCAGAGTGGTCATCGAAGTGTTGAGGGTTCGGCTGATGGTAGAGTTTATGGACAAGTTGAAAACACTTTTTAAATCACGTTTGGGATAAAGCCCCCGGAATTCGCGAATACGGTCGAACACCACCACGGTATCGTTAATGGAATACCCTATCACAGTAAGGATGGCCGCTATAAAAGCCTGGTCTATCTCCATTGAGAACGGCATGATGGAATAAAGGAGCGAAAACAGTCCCAGCACTATGAGCACGTCGTGTACCAGGCTAATGAGAGCACCCAATCCAAACTCCCAATTGCGGAAACGAATAAGGATATAGAGAAATATTATCACCAGGGAGAAGAAGATGGCCCAACTGGCTTTATTGCGTATATCGCTGGCAATGGTTGGCCCTACCTTCTGAGAACTCATCCGGTGATTCTCCAGAAACTCATCCTTTGATAGATCTTTATCGAAGAAGGGCTTCAAGCCAATATAAAGTTGTTCTTCCACCTGGTTATCAGCATTCTCATCGTCGCTGTCCACCATATAGTTGGTGGTGATGCGTATCTGATTTTCTCCCCCAAAGGTTTTGACTTCGGTGTTGGCTTCATCAAACACATTGGAAAGGGATCCCTGTATATCGCTGGCCGACACTGCTTTATCGAAGCGTACCACATACGACCGGCCGCCTGTAAAATCAATGCCCTGTTTTAATCCTCTTACGCCCAATGAGACGATTCCTAATAAGATGACCGAACCAGACAGAATTATAACCAACTTCCGCATTTCAATAAACTTTATATGGGTATTGGCCAAAAAGTTACGTGTCCATTTGGTAGAGAAAGTGATATCGATTTTCGACTTGAGCATCGACTCATAAATAAGCCGGCTAAGAAAAACTGCCGAGAAAAATGAGGTGGCAATACCAATCATCAGTGTTGTAGCAAAACCTTTGATAGGTCCGGTTCCGAAGACAAACAGCACCAGACCGGTGAGAAAGGTGGTAACGTTGGAGTCGATAATGGCTGAGAAGGCATTTTTGTAACCATCGGATACGGCCAGTCGCAAGCCCTTCCCGGCTCGAAGCTCCTCCCTTATCCGTTCATAGATAAGCACATTGGCATCCACCGACATCCCTATGGTAAGCACAATACCAGCAATACCGGGCAGGGTAAGCACCGCATTGAATGCGGCCAGCACACCCATAATAAAAAACATATTGGCTACAAGCGCCAGGTCGGCTACCAGCCCTGCTTTAAAACCGTAATAAAAAACCATGTAAAGCAGCACCGCCAGAAAAGCCCATATAAATGAGGTAAACCCTGCGTTCACAGCCTCTTTACCCAGTGAAGGACCCACCACGGTATCTTCCACAATGTTAGCCGGCGCCGGCAACTTACCTGATTTCAGCACATTGGCAAGGTCTTTGGCCTCTTCGGGGGTAAAATCACCGGTGATGGAACTTTGTCCGCCGGTGATCTCATTTTGTACCGTTGGGAATGAATAGACATAGTTGTCTAACACTATAGCTATGGATTTCTTGATGTTGGCTTTGGTTAAACGAGCCCAGGTTTTGGCCCCTTCGCTGTTCATCGACATGGAAATCTCATAATTACCTCTCTGGCTGGTTTCGGCACGGGCATTGGTTACCGCATCCCCTTCGAGGGGCGCTCTGCCGTCGTGGCTCGAAACGCGAATGGCCACCAGCTGAAACAGCTCTTCAGCAGGATTAACCGGCTGATTGGTCCAATATTGGGCATCGCTTCCGGGTATGGCTTTTACGGTCCACATAAAGGTAAGGTCGCGGGGCATCAGTGCCTTCACCTGTTGCATGCCCAGATAGTGGTTTACCTCAGCGGTGTCGCGTGCCAATGCCAGTCCCACCACAGGTCCATTAGGCCTTCCGCTGGGCATCAGGTAGGTGAAGAGCGACCGGGCACCCTTTTCCTGAGATTCGGTAGCCAATGAATCACTCTCAAGCTGTTCCAAAAGCGAAACGTCGGTTTGTGGCTTAGATTCATCGGCTTGTACTTCAGGCTCTGCTTGCAAAGGCTTTGCTTGCGAAGGCTTGGCCTGCGATTGCTTCATAGCCTCCAGCTGAGCCGTTAGGTTATTGGCCGCCTGCAAACTCTGAAATATATCTTCGTTGTTGTAGGTTTCCCAAAATTCCAGGTTAGCGGTTCCCTGAAGCAATTTCCGTACCCTTTCAGGTTCGGTAACACCAGGCAACTCAATTAAAATACGACCTGCTTTTTCGAGACGCTGAATGTTGGGTTGCGCCACCCCAAAACGGTCGATCCGTGTTCTTAAAATATTAAAAGCGTTGTCGATGGCGCCTTTAGATTGGTCTCTAAGAACTTTCAATACCTCTTGGTTGGTACTGTTGTAGTTGATCTTGTCCCTCAGATCCACAGTGTTGAAAATGGCAGCAAGCCTGCCTTCGGGTGCCACCTCGTCAAAGGCTTCACCAAAGAGAGTAATATAATCGCGCGTTGAATTTTTCTCACGCTGACTGGCCAGGCGAAGCGCTTCCAAAAACGATTCATCCTGGTTGTAGTTGGAGAGAGCCCGTAAAATATCGGCCACCTTAACCTCTAAAATAAGGTTCATCCCGCCTTTAAGGTCGAGGCCGAAATTAATTTCCCGCTCTTTGGTCTCCTTAAAGGTATATTTTCTAAGACCAAATAGAAAATTATAAACTACCTCATTGGACATGGAGTCCAGATAGGAAGATTTATAATCGTCCACCTTCTGGAGGTCGCCTTCAGCCCGCATTTGAGCATATTCATCGGCATCCTTTTCAACCTGGCGGGTCTTGAAGGTAAAAGTTAACTGATACAAACTCACCAATGCCAGGAGTATGGCAAATAGTCTGATCGCTCCTTTGTTTTGCATTTGTTTATATTTTTGTTTTCCGAATTATTGTCTAACCCCGTATGAATTATTCAGGTAAAATAAACGCGCAAATATATTAATTTTTTTTAGATATTAACCTTCAAAACCAAAGCTTATCAGGTAATCTCGCGAATATGCCTTAAAACATTTTGCAAAGCTGAGACACCCGTTATCAAAGCAATTAATAATGCAATGGCACTGACCAGAATAGGGGGAATGATAAAATAAAAGAGATTAAGCCCGAAATTAGAGGTGTAGGTTGCGAGCCACATTTTCAAAAACATATTTGACACAGGAAAGGCGAGTATAACGCCTAGAAGCACAAAAATGATATAGCCTCTGAAGATACGCCAGAGAATCGCCATGACCGGTGCACCCGATAATTTTCGAATGATCATTTCGTGTTGTCCGAATCCTAAAACAAAGGAACTCAGACCTATAAGTCCCAAGGCAGCAATAAAGAGAGCCAGCACGGCAAATGAGGCTGCCATATTGCTGTAACGTGTATCCTCATCGTAAAAAGAGGCGATTCTTGCGGAAAGGGGGGAGACCACGAATGGCGCATCTCCCGCATAGTGTCTCCAAATCGGCTCCATTTTAGCTTTTACCTCTGTTAAACCAGCTCCATTGAGCTTCACCAACAGGTTTTGTGTTTCCTCCTCCGAGGTGACCGGCACGTAAATGGTAGGTCGCAAGGGTTGTTTGAGACTCTGAAAATAAACATCGTCTACAACTCCGGCTATTTCGAGACGTTCGCTCTCTCCTGGCCGGGAAACGGTATTGATATATTCATCTGCCACCGAACCGATATTGAGCAGCTGCGCTCCGGTTTGATTGATCAGTACCCGGGTAGAATCGGCACAATCGTTATCTCCCGGCCACTCTCCGCGTATCACATCCACCCCGATTGCATTAAAAAAATGACAATCAATGTATTGAACGCCCAATAAAAACACTCTGGAAGTATCATCGGCATGATAAAAGGAGATTAAGGGAATATTTTCACCGGGTTTGCTGTAGAGTTTAACCATTTGTTCAACTCCGGACACCTTTTTTAAGGTGTCTATTAAGGAGTCTGTTTTTTCTGCCAGCACTCCGGTATGCTCTATTATATATAGATTTTCCTGATCAAATCCCAGGTCGGCGTGATGGATAAAGTTGAGCTGTCGCTGCATCCCCAGGGCAAAGGTGATAACCAATACGGCAACAAATACCTGAAGCATTACTAAAAATCCGCGTAATGAAATACCTTTCTTTTTAAGAACTGTGGCACCTCTGAAGATGGTTCGCGGATGAATGCCGGAGAAATAGAGAGCAGGGTAACTACCCGAAAGCAGGGCCACGAAAAAAATATTGGCCAATATCCAAAGAATACGCGACTGATCGCGGTAACCGGGCACATTTAACTGAATCTGAAACAAGCGGTTAAAGGAGGGCATGGAGAGTTCGACCAGCACCAGGCCCAGGAAAAGGGCCATAAAGCTAAAAAAGAATGCCTCAGTAAAAAACTGAAAAACAATATGTGTCCGTCGTGCACCAAATACTCTGCGTACCCCCACCTCTTTAAAACGGGTGGAAGCTCTGGCGATGGTAAGGTTTATAAAATTAACAGCAGTGATGCCCAAAATAAATAGGGCTACGGCTAAAAACAAAAACACATACACAGCATTGGTAGTTTCTCCAATTTCAAAATCCAAATCGGAAAGAAGATAGATGTGACGTAAGGGCTGAAACCGAAAATCCAGATTTGCCCGGGTCATGCTCCCAAAGGTTTCCATTATCTCGGGCTCCATCAGCAGGTCAACATCTTCATTAAACTGATGCCTCAGAGAATCCATATTTGCCCCGGGTGCTTTTCTGAAATAAGCATATGCAGACAAGCTGAACCAACTGTTGAGACTCTTTTCATAGTCGTCGCCATGCAGTGCTTTCATGCGGTCGAGCACAAAGCTGAAGGGCAACACAATGCTGTATTTAAAATGCGTATTGGGGGGAACATCTTCGAACACCGCCTTTACGGTAAAAGCGGTGCTGTCGTCTAACTGAATGGTATGGCCCACCGGATTGTTGTCTCCAAAAAACCTGGAAGCCACCGATGATGATATGATGGCACAGCCCGGGTCGGAATAACAAGCTGAAGAATCGCCTAATAAAAAAGGACGATCAAACACCTGAAAAAAATGGCGGTCGGCAAATACAACTCCTGTCTGCCTGGCTTCGTTAAAGGGGCTTTTTACCAACACCCCGGGCGCCGGCACTACCCTTGTAAGCACATCCACCTGGCTGTACTTCCCGAGGGTGGGTCCCAAAATCAGAGGTACAATAGCAGCACCCAACTCCTCGTTACTTAAATGACCGGTGGAGGTTACCCGGTAAATATCACCCGGATCTGAATACCAACTGTCGAATGAAAATTGATAAAAAACATATTGCAGTACCAGCAAACCCATAGCTATACCCACCGACATCCCAATGAGGGTGAGCAGCGAAAATCTGCGGTGCAAAATAAGAGTACGCAGGGCCACTTTTATGTAGTTGAGCCACTTCATAAAAGATTGTTTTCGGGAGTTGATACAACATGGCCGTCGTAAAGCTGAATCACCCGTTGAGCCAGGCGCGCCTGTGAAGCGGAGTGTGTAGCCATCACGATGGTCTGACCCTGCTCGTTCAGCATCGAAAACAGCTCCATAATCTCACTTCCTGCTGAAGCATTCAGATTACCGGTGGGCTCATCGGCAAAAATAATTGCGGGCTTAAAGACCGAAGCGCGTGCCAGGGCTGCCTTTTGCTGCAAAGCCGCGCCAATACCGGAGGGATAATGTTTTTTACGATGTGTCAACCTAAATCGTTCCAAAGCCGCATTCACCATCTCACGCCGCTCACGCCGGGAATAGGAAAGATAGAGTAAGGGGAGCTCTACATTCTCGAAGACGGTGAGCTCCTCTATGAGGTTGAAGTTCTCGAAAACAAACGACACCTCTCCCCGCCTCAGTCTTTCACGTGCCCGCTCAGTTAATGCGCCGGTCTCCTGCCCGTTGAAGAACAGCTCACCGCCAGTAGGCACATCAATCAATCCCATAATACTCAATAGGGTTGTTTTTCCGCTTCCCGATGGCCCCAAAAGAGCCACAAACTCACCCTTATCAACCGTTACGTTAACATTTTGAAGCACTATGGCCTCCTGATCGGAAATACGATACGATTTTATTAAATTACGTGCTTGAATCATCTTTGTTTCTGAATTGTTCACAAACGGACACACCTTGTACATTTCCGAACACCAAATTTAACTTTTCCGTGCGGTTTAAGCTCCTTTCCGGCAATGTTACACATCATTAAAATTTCGGTTTAATTACCTATTGCATATAACAATCACTTATGGCGCTGATCCGCCATAACCGGAAATATTGTATAGGCGAACCCTCACAGTTTATTATCACAAATCCGGCCAAAATACACAAACGGCTGATAGTCACCGATATAGCAATAGAACGAAAATCCGGCTTCACCTTTTACTACAAAAGAATGTTCGGTTTCGCACATTTATTTGCCAAAGATGGCTAAATTTTAATAAATTTGGAGGTAGAATTTAAAACCATTGTTCCATGCCAGTAAAAACGGGAAAAATATTAGCCGTTGATGACAATGCGGACATTCTGTTCGCATTGAAATTGTTGTTGCGTTCACATGTTGAACTGATTCAAACCGAAACCGAACCGGACAAGATTCCCGATCACATGGCCCGCGAAGAGTTTGATGTGATACTTCTGGACATGAACTTCACCAGCGATGCCATAAGCGGCCGGGAGGGATTTCAGTGGCTGGAAAACATCCTGAAAATTGACCCGCAGGCTGTTGTTTTATTTATCACCGCCTATGGCGATGTGCAAAAATCTGTACAGGCCATCAAGGCAGGGGCCACAGACTTTATTGTGAAGCCCTGGCAGAATGAAAAGCTTTTGGCCACCATCTCATCGGCTGTGAAGCTAAAGCGCTCACGCCGCGAAGTATCTTTCCTTAAAGAAAAACAGAAAGAGATAAATACAATCATAGACCAGCCATTTGCCGATTTTATTGGCAAATCGGAGGGCATGCAACAGGTATTTAGCGCCATTAGTAAAGTAGCCGCCACCGATGCCAACGTATTGATATTAGGCGAAAATGGTACTGGCAAAGAATTGGTTGCCAGAGCATTGCACCGCCATTCACTGCGTAGCAAGGAGGTTTTTATGAATGTGGACCTGGGCGCTTTGAGCGAGACCCTCTTTGAAAGTGAGCTCTTCGGACATGTAAAAGGCGCCTTTACCGATGCTAAAAACGATCGTCCCGGGCGCTTTGAGCTGGCCGCGGGAGGCACAATTTTTCTCGATGAGATTGGCAATCTGTCGCTCCCCATGCAGGCCAAACTACTCACCGTTCTCGAACGCCGTGAGGTGACACGGGTTGGCGCCAACAAGGCCAAACCCATCGATATAAGGCTTCTATGCGCCACCAATCTGCCACTGCGGCAGCAGGTTGCAGAGGGTCTGTTCAGGCAGGATCTTCTGTATCGCATCAATACAGTTGAGATTGGACTTCCCCCCTTGAGGGAGCGCCTGGTGGATATTCCCCTTTTGGCCAATTACTTTTTAGCCATCTTCTCTAAAAAATACAACAAAAAGGTCGCTCCTCTCAGCAATACCGTCATAAAAAAACTATCGGCCTACAAATGGCCCGGCAATGTACGCGAGCTTCAGCACCTGCTGGAGCGCGCTATAATTATGAGTGACTCGGGCAATCTCACCGAAAACGATTTTCATCTGGCCTCTCACAGTTCCGTTTCTGACGGATTGGAGCTGGAGAGCTACAATCTTGAAGAGATTGAACGTAATGTTATTGATAAAGTACTCAGGAACCACCAGGGCAATGTCTCCAAGGCCGCATCGGAACTAGGCCTTACGCGCACTTCTCTCTATCGAAGACTGGAAAAACATGGCTTATAATAGATTCAGAGTTAACTTTATATGGCGCACCCTGGTGCTGGCCGGTTCAATCTTCGGATTTTTTTACCTGTTGTACAACACCAACCTCACCATGACACTCATCCTGGCAGGGCTGTTGATTGCCTTTCAGGTAGCGGCACTGATTTTTTATGTGGACCGCACCAACCGTGTACTTAACAATTTCCTGGAGTCGATACGCTATTCCGATTTCACCCGCACCTTTCAGGTAGAAAGAGTCGATTCCTCCTTTGACAAACTCAAAAAATCGTTCAACGATGTAATTCAGGACTTTCAGGCGGTACGCGCTGAAAAAGAGGAGAGTTATTTTTATCTGCAAACGGTTATTCACCACATTGGAATTGCCCTGATAGCCTATCGTAAAGATGGCGAAGTAGAGCTCATCAACAATGCCACCAAAAAGCTGTTTCAGGTTCGAACCCTTAATAACATTCAGGCGCTCAGGACCTTCAATCCAGAGATAGTTCAAAAGCTGCTTACCATTAAGCATGGAGAAAGCGCTCTTTTAAGAGTGCGCGAAAAAGACGACTTTCTTCAACTGGCCATCTATGCCACCGAATTTAAAATTCACAACCGCAATATTATGCTGGTTTCGGTGAAAAACATACAGCAGGAGCTGGATGAAAAGGAGATGGAGTCGTGGCAACGGCTGATTCGCGTACTCACCCACGAAATTATGAACTCCATAACCCCCATATCGTCGTTGTCTTCAACGGTAAAAGAGCTGATGCGCGACACCGTTGAATCCATGGAAATCAGCAACCGCACGGCGGCGGAGACCGAATCTCTCAGGGAGATAGAACAGGCTTTAGACACCATTCACAAACGCACCAACGGATTGCTTCATTTTGTAAACACCTACCGTAACCTCACACGTATTCCCACCCCTAACTTCACCATTTTCCCGCTAACTCATCTTATCGACAACATTAAAGAACTTCATGGCCGGGAGATAGCAGACAACGGCATCCGCTGCAAAACTTCTGTAGAGCCCGCCTCGCTGGAGCTCACCGCCGACCAGCATCTTGTTGAGCAGGTGTTGATAAATTTGGTAAAAAATGCCATTCATGCGCTGGAGAACCAACCAGAGCCAACGTTGGAGATCAAAGGCTTTCTTAATAAAAGAGGGCGTATTACCCTGCAGGTTGTGGACAATGGAAAGGGAATTTTGCCCGACGTGCTGGATAAGATTTTTATTCCATTTTTCACCACCAAACCCCAGGGTTCAGGTATCGGGCTCAGCCTCTCAAAACAGATCATGCGGCTGCATGGAGGCAGCATAAATGCTTACTCGGAGCCGGGGAAGGAGACAAGGTTTACGCTAACGTTTTAGATAGGACTGTGTAGTCGGTTAAACATCACGGCCAAATGTGCATAAAGAGAAGTATTTTGCACCACAATATTTTCGGGCATCTTAATTCTAACTGGCGTGAAGTTCCAGATGGCTTTGATGCCGCCCTCAATCATCAGATTGGCAACCTGCTGGGCGCTCCGGACAGGAACAGTCAAGATGCCAATCTCTACCTTTTCTTCGCGCATCAGTTTAAAGTCGTCTATGTGATGAATAGAGACTGATTCTATTTCCCGTCCTACCACTGCGGGATCAATATCAAAAGCTTTTACAATGGTAAGACCGTATTGTCTGAGTCCATGATCATGCAGAAGTGCTTTCCCCAAACTGCCGGCACCAAATAAAAAGGCTTCATCCACTGTACGAAAACCCAGAAACTCCTCGAGGGCATCAATCAAGGGTTCCACTTCATAGCCCACCCGGGTTTTTCCGGTAATGCCGGTATATGACAAGTCCTTGGTAACCTGAGTAGCATCAACGCCCATATCACCGGCAATCTGGGTGGAGGAGATGTATTTATTACCACCATGTTCGGCGATTTTAAGATAGGCCAGATAACAGGGCATTCTCCTCAACGCAGGCTCGGGTACGACATAACTCCTTTTTTTACTTAATCCAGGCTCCATATAACGATTCTTGTTTCTTTTAAATCAATGCAAAGGTACACATCATTTTATTAAAGAAACAAATCTCTAATGGAATTGTCATCATAAACCCAACCGATGAAAAGAGATATTTGTAACACCTGCAAGCAAACGGGATGCTCCCTGCCTGCCCGGCAGGCAGGTGAACCAATCCCAAAAAAGGGGGATGCCTGCGCATTTATGGAAATCCCATTCTCTATGACAAAAGGAAAACCATTTTAAGTGACTTTTATCTGGAATTAAAGAATTAAAAAAAACCTATTTCGGTCCAGCAATCATCACATCTATCCATAATGATTTCATAGCTGTAAAAATAGATTATTCTTACACTTATGGATTATTTTTACTCAGTTTTATATTCAATTCTTATTGTCATAGCCATTTCTCTTTCTATTTGAGGGATTCGAACCCCCGACCCTCCCGATGATATCGGGATGCGATGAAACAGCTGAGCTAATCGCCAAAGGCATTTTCACGGTGGCCACCTTTAGCTATCAATTCCTCCAATGCGTTTCTGCTTTTCCAGTTTTTCACTTCTTTTGTGGGCGGTGAGGGATTCGAACCCCCGACCCTCCCGATGACATCGGGATGCGATGAAACAGCTGAGCTAATCGCCAAAGTCATTTCCAATGTCGCTACTTTTAGCTATCAATTCCTCCAAAGCGTTTCTGCTTTTCCAGTTTTTCAACTGCAATTCACGCTTCAAAGCTTCGTTTTTGGTTTCAAAGGGTTCGCAGTATTTTAACACCCAGGGTTTGCCAGTGGATGTGAACCCTTTTCC
>JACDJA010002140.1_pt1 | contig 14712 bp, 10 predicted proteins | sample 7449241 | NCBI WGS metagenome assembly JACDJA01 (sample SAMN14253289, study PRJNA609438) | sludge metagenome | isolation source: initial anaerobic sludge | collected 2018-12-20 | reverse complement strand
TTACGACCCATTCTTCTATGATCCTTGGTACGCCTGGGGTCCAAGTTGGGGTTGGGGCTGGGGAGGTTATTACGGTGGCGCCTACTGGAGTGGATATAACCACGGCTACTATAATGGCTACAACGACGGCTACTATAATGGTGGCTGGGGTTACCCAAGCGATGGAAGATCACAACGCTATTACGGACATAGAAGCAGCTTAGCCGGTGGAACGCCTAACAGAAGTGGCAGCGCAAGGGGTGTCCGCAATGACAACAATCAAAAACAGGATACTTATGTTAGCGGCAGAGGAACACGTCCGGGCAGCACCTCGGGTGGTAGCGCTACAACCGAAAGAGCAACTTCTGCCAGAGGCAGCAATATAAACAGCAGAGGTGATTCGCAGAAATCGCAGGCTTCAGAACGCACGACCAGACCTACACGCAACAACAGCGCACGCATCGAAAGGCCTGAATCGCACGAGCGTGGCACAACTACATCGAGTTCTACACGCCAAAGCAGACCTGATGCCGATCAGAAAATAAATGAATACCGCCAACGTTATGACAGGCCTGAAAGCGGTGCTGCAACAGCAAGAGAGCGCAACTCAAGCAGACCTAAGACCTATAGCACTCCCAGCAATCGTCAGCCACGCTCGAGCAGCGAATACGTTAGACCACAGCGCGAAACCGGCAGAACGTCAAGTCCGGCCAACTCAACCAGGTCTAATTATCAATCAAGACCTACAAACACGCGCTCAACACCGGCATACAACAGCCCGAGTAGAAGCAGCGGAAGTTCTTCATCAGGCAGCTACAGCACACCAAGCAGAAGCTCCTCTTCAGGCTCAAGCGTCAGCAGCCCAAGCCGATCAAGCAGCAGTGGAAGCAGCTCAGGAAGCAGTTCGGGAAGCAGAGGAAGCAGCTCTTCATCAGGTGGCTCACGCGGAGGTAGAAGATAAAAAAAGACGAAATTGTTTTTAACTCAGAAAAACCCACATCATTGAAAAGCTTCAGGCTATGTGGGTTTTTCGTTCAAAAGAGATAGTTATGAAAAAGATAATGATGGTTGGAATATTGTTAATAGGCAGCATATTAGTAAAAGCACAGAATGAAGTGGATGCGTTGATGTTTTCTAAAAGCCACTATCAGGGTACAGCCCGAAGCATGGCTATGGGCGGTGCTTTTGGAGCTTTAGGCGCTGACTTCTCTGCACTGAGCACAAACCCTGCCGGACTTGGATTATATAGAAGTTCAGAATTTACATTCACACCCGAAATCTCAACAGGGAAAACCGGATCAACATACAACGGGATGTTTGGCGAAGATTCACGCACTAACTTAGGCATCAGTAATCTGGGATTTGTTATTACCAATCCCGTGAAACCTGGAAGCACCAGTACACCCTGGAAATACTACCAGTTTGCCTTCGGGATGAACCGGAGCAACTCATTCAATAATCGCTCGTATATAAGAGGTGACAATCCCGACAACTCGCTCGTTGATGTTTACCTAGACGAAGTTTGGCCTTTTAATCCTGATCAAATTGAAGCTAATTTCCCATTTGATCTATATCCAGCCTGGTATGTATATGTAATCGACACTTTCAACGTAGGAGGTTTATGGGATTACACCAGTCCAGTTCCTCAGGGAGGCATTCGCCAACAACAATTACAAAAAAGCTGGGGTTCTAACAGCGAATGGCTGTTTTCGGGTGCTGCCAACCTGAACGACCGGGTGTTTTTCGGTGCTACTGTCGGCATGCCTTATGTGCGCTATTTTGAAGAAACCCGTTATACCGAATATGATGTGGCCGATACCATTCCGTATTTCGACAATTGGAATTACAACGAAACACGCGAAACACGCGGCTGGGGAATCAACCTTAAGTTAGGTGTAATAGCCTGGCCAATCGACTGGCTAAGAGTTGGTGCTGCATTTCACACTCCTACTTATTTTTATGGCCTGAAAGACGTTTGGTACACCAGCACCGATGCACAGCTAGGACCTGATTATAACCGAAAAGATTCACCTACAGGAGAATACGAATACGAACTCTCAACACCCTTGAAAGCCATCGGAAGCATTGCTTTTATTATCGGAAAATACGGCTCGGTGAGTGCAGACTACGAAATAGTTGACTATAGCAATATGAAACTGCGTGGAGACCGCGGTGCTTTTAATGACGCAAATGACGCCATCAAGGATATTTACGGCTCAACAGCAAATCTGAGGTTAGGTACGGAATGGCGCTACAGCAATTTCAATTTCCGAGGTGGCTATTCCATTTATGGCAGCCCTTATGCGCAAAAAAATGATGACGAGTACAAGTCATACTCACTTGGAATAGGCTATAGCGAACGTGATTTTAGCCTGGATTTCGCTTACGTGCATGGCGAACGCAGTAGGAATTATTACTTGTACAGTACGGAGAACTTCTCTACAACTCCTATCAATCAAACTTTTACAAATAATCAGTTTGCACTTACAGCACGGTTTAGGTTTTAAAAACTGAATTATTAAACATTTTTTGAAGGGACAATATGCAAATATTGTCTCTTTTTTTTGTTAGGGAAGGCGCAGCAAACCCGCCCGGGCTTTTTGATGGATGCTATTGCCGTAGCTTTCAGGATCAAGCTTTAAGCAGCGGTTGTAAAAATATTTAGCCTGTTTGAAATTTCCTTGCTGCTCGTAGAGCTCTCCACTTTTCAGGGCCGCATTGGCAGGGTAATAATACTTGCTTTCTGCACCTAAATCCAGCGTTTGTGCATAACAATCCAAAGCCTTCTGAGTATCGCCGCTTTCGTCCATAATGCGTCCAAGGCGATAATAATACTCCAGCTTATCGTGAAAATTCAATGTTTCAGCATCAAGTTGAGCCAAAATAATCGATGCCGTATCATAATATCCGCCATCAAAAAGTAGGCGGGATTTTAAAAGCAATGGATGATAAATCAATTCACTTTCTGCCTCGCGCAAAGCGTCTATATCGGCGCCTACATCACCCGACGTCTCATTAAAGACTAGTTTTATCTGTGCTTTATAGGCCATTGAATCACCGTTTATAAGTGAAATCCAAGCGATTTTTCGAATCGCATCAGCACGGTAATTTTTTCCTTTAAAATCATTCAAATAACTTTGGTAAAAAGCTTTTGCCTCTGGCATCAACTTCCTGAGAAGAGTCTCGGCTTGCAGATAGTCGAGATATTGAAACCTGTAAACGCTGCGATCTTGACTTCGGCTGGCCAACAGCTGTGCAGCCTGATCATTGCTCCCATTTTTCATTAAAATATTGACCTGTGCATAAACCATCAGGTTACTTTTGGAGTCGTTTTCGTCAAACTTTTCGAGTAAGGCAACAGCTGATTCAGGCGAGGCGGCCAGGTTTAGCTCAATAAAACTGAGGTAAAACAAGGCTTCTTCTTGCCAGATTTTTAGTTTGGGATTGCTTTGACTTGCGTGTAATAAATCATAAAGCTGTGCTCTGCCTTTTTCCACAGAACCCTGCATAGAAGCCAGTTGCAAAATCCAGTTATACTTGGGAGGCACTGCACCAATCAAGGCGTTCAGCACACCACTTCCCAATAAATCAGGTGCAAAGCCAGGGAAAAGCTGTCGATTTTCTTCCAGCAAAAGATAGGCCCGTCTGATTTCAAATGCCGCTTTAAAGTATTCTCCAAACTTTAAACGACTGAAGGCCCATTGCAAGTTGATGGCAGCAAGGCCAAAGTTTTTAAACGGTTCGTCAGCTATCAATTTTTCAAAACGTTCAAGCCGTTGCTTTTGCAGTGATTGTCTTTGTGCAAACAACTGCTTATTTTCACTGATGAAAATCTCCAGAAAATCGCGGTAGTTTTCAACAAAATCAATGCACACATTCGTCGGATTATTGACTCTCTCTATGAATAACAATGAATCAGCGGCATCAAATTTAAGTGATAAAGTGGCTGTGTATGCTTGCTGGCAGTTCTTATTAAAATCCCATTCAGTAGCAAAAGCGCTCTCAAAAAAAAGAATAAAATGGACAATGAAAAACAGTTTTTTCATGCTCTTGAATTTTTTCGTTGAGATGAAATTTGAAAATATTTCTCTTCCTTCATCGCGTCATCGCTTGTTACAAAAAGTTTTTAATCATTAACAACCGTATAATTTAACGAGAACTATCATTTTTTCTCCGCCAATCGGTCTCTGAGTTTTGGCACATCTTTTTTACAAACGTAAAAATACAGAAAAAGGGAACGAGCGTGCAGCCGTTCCCTTTATTTTCAGATTTTTATATATGAAGTTTAAGCCGAATATTGCTCAGCAATTTCATGGTCAACCAAAATACGCCCGCAATATTCGCATACGATAATCTTTTTGTGCATACGGATATCGAGCTGATGCTGTGGCGGGATTTTGTTGAAACAACCTCCGCAAGCGTCGCGCTCAATCTGCACCACAGCCAGGCCATTACGTGCGTTTTTACGGATGCGTTTGTAGGCCACCAAAAGCCTGTCTTCGATTAGTTTTTCGTTAGCTTTTGATTTTTCGGTCAAATTTACCTCATCCTTTTCGGTCTCGTCAATAATAGACTGTAGCTCAGATTTTTTAATATCTAAGTCAGCACTGCGCTCTTTCAGGCGTTCTTTCGCTATTTTAATTTGTCCGCCAAGCTCTTCAAGGCTTTCGGTAAACTCTCTGATGCGTTTTTCAGACAGCTGGATTTCGAGTGTTTGAAATTCAATTTCTTTGGATAATGAGTCGTACTCTCTGTTGTTACGCACGTTTTGCTGTTGCTCTTCGTAGCGTTTTATAAGCCCTTCACTATCTTTAATGGCTTGTTTTTTTCCAGCAATAGCATCATGAAGTTCTTTACCTTCTTTTTCTAGGTTGTCCACACGCGTTTCGAGGCCAACAATCTCATCCTCAAGGTCTTGCACCTCCAAAGGCAGTTCACCTCTGATTATTCTGATACGGTCGACCTGTGAATCAATTTGTTGCAAGGTATAAAGTGCTACCAGTTTTTGCTCAACACTTACCTCACTCAATTCTTCGTCTTGCTGCTGTTTTGCGGCTTTTTGCTTTTCAACTGCCATATTTAGTGGTATTTATTTATTTTGGAAATAGCTGACTGCATTGGTATTCACCTCCGAAATCAGCGCTGCAAATTTAGGAATTTTTTTCTGAATGATATCAGCCATCAATTCTTTAGTAAAATGTTCTGTTTCATAGTGTCCTGCATCCACCATCAAAAGCTGGCTATCTGCTTCAAAAAAATCATGATATTTAATATCTCCTGTCACAAAAGCCTGAGCACCAGCCGCTTTAGCATTTGGAAGCAAAAACACTCCAGAACCACCACAGAGCGCTACTTTATATATTTTCTTATGTGTGAAAGCCGTATGGCGCAAAGTCGGTGTTCCTAATTTTTCGGAAATCATGCTTAAAAATGCCTGTTCATCCATGGCTTGCCCGAGATCACCAATCATGCCGGCGCCGGCAGCAAAATTGCTGTTCTCCAGCGGAAAAATATCGTAGGCAACTTCTTCATAAGGATGTGTCGCAATCATCGCTTTTAGCACTTGTGACAATTTGTGGACTGGCACCACGGTTTCCACTTTCACCTCAGCTTCTTCATGCAATTTTCCCTGCTCGCCAACAAAAGGATTTGTGTGTTCGCCAGCTCTGAAAGTGCCTGTTCCAGCCGTGTTAAAACTACAGCTATCATAAGCACCGATAGCACCTGCACCAGCATCAAAGAGCGCTTTTCGCAGCGTTTCGGCATGCGCCAGCGGAACAAAAACAATGAGTTTGCGCAGACCGGATTTTATCGGACTTAAAATTTTAAGGTTTTTGAGGCCAAGCACCGCGGCCAACTTGGCATTAACGCCAAACTGATAGTTATCCAGGTTGGTATGCATAGCTGCGATGGCAATATTATGCTGAATGGCTTTGATAGCGATGCGCTCCACCGGATTTTTCGGATTGATTGTTTTCAAACCCTTAAATATCAGTGGGTGATGCGCGATAATTAAGTTGCATTTTTTGGTAATAGCCTCTGATACTACCTCTTCCGTAACATCAATTGCTAACAAAACGCACTCCACTTCAGCCGTTTCATCACCAATCAGTAATCCCGAATTGTCATAAGATTCTTGCAGCGATAGGGCGGCTTCATCTGTTATTAACTCTAGTATTTCTTTAATCCTCATAGCTTCAATTGTTTGATTTTATACGCTAAAAACTATCCAATCACTGAACATCAACTCATAAAACTCAACTAACCAGCAGTTGAATCTTGACAATTTTAGAGCAATAATGTAATATTTTGATATTTCGGTAAAATTATGTAATTTTGGTCAACTGTTTATAAGGCTAAAAAATTCGAAGATTTTTCTTTTTTTCTGATGTTATTAAAACGTTTTTTTATTCCGTATTACTCACAAAAGATTCAACCTGCCAAAACCTATGAGAATATTATTACTCCCACTTGCCTGGATTTATCAATTAATTTTATTGTTCCGGCATTTTCTTTTTGACAAGGGAATAATAAAATCTACTGCCTTTGCCACACCTGTTATTTGTATGGGCAATTTATCGTTTGGTGGCACCGGAAAGACGCCTCACATAGAATATCTGATACGTTTACTTTCAAAAGAATTTAAAACGGCCGTTTTGAGCCGTGGCTACGGGCGCTCGTCCAAGGGTTTTTTATTAGCCGAAAAAGGCATGACTTACCGCGAAATCGGCGATGAGCCTATGCAATATCTTTATAAATTCTCGAATATCACAGTAGCTGTTGACGAGAAAAGGGTTCGCGGAATTAAAAAACTTAAAACCTCACAAAACCCGCCGGAACTGATTTTATTAGACGATGCTTTTCAACACCGTCATTTAAAAGCGAGCCTAAATGTATTGCTTACGGATTTTCATAATATGTATCCTAACGACTATTTATTTCCGGTTGGCCATTTGCGTGATACCGTTTCAGCAGCCAAACGTGCGAATATAATTATTGTAACAAAAACGCCCTTGGTTTTATCTCCTTTTACGCGCCGCCGCATCGAGGAAATTATCAAACCTAAACCGTATCAAAGCCTTTATTATTCTTATATAAGCTACGGTAATCTAACTCCCTTAGGCGAACACAGTTCCATTCCAATACCGCGTAAAGTAAGTAATATCCTTCTTTTTTGCGGAATAGCAAATCCCTATCCTTTACAGGATTTTTTGAAAAGCCACTGTACTGACCTCATTACTATCGACTTTCCGGATCACCATGTTTTTTCAAAAAAAGACATGCAAGGTGTTGTAAATGAATACGAAAACATTTTGGGTAGAAATAAGATTATTGTCACGACAGAAAAAGATGCCATGCGTTTGGTCGATTCTCCGTACTTTCGCCTGTTCAAAAATATCCCACTGTTTTATGTTCCTATCGAAATTAAATTTCATGAAACAGCAGAACTTAACTATGACAAACAGGTTTTAGACTATGTTAGAAAAATTAGAAAAAACAGTTAGCTACATCAAGACGGTAGCGAATTTTGAACCAGAAATTGGTATAATATTGGGTACCGGACTGGGTGGATTGGTTGATGAAATGAAGATTACTGCGGCAATTCCTTACGCAGAAATCCCTAACTTCCCGGTCTCTACCGTTCAGGGCCATCAGGGTCGATTAATCTTTGGTGAATTAAGTGGCCGAAAACTTGTTGCCATGCAGGGTCGCTTTCATTATTATGAAGGCTATTCCTCCGAAGAAGTTACCTTTCCGGTACGCATAATGAAACTGCTTGGTGTAAAGCTACTTGTGGTTTCCAATGCCAGCGGTGGTCTCAATGCCGATTTTGCCATAGGCGATCTGATGTTGATAAACGACCACATCAACCTGATGCCCAACCCTTTGATTGGCAAAAATGACGAGCGATTAGGAACTCGTTTCCCAGACATGAGTGAGGCGTACGACAAAAAGATCTTGCAAAAAGCAGTAGAAGTAGCCAAAAAACTTGATATCAAGGTGCATCAGGGAGTTTACGCAGCAGTGACCGGACCTACTTTTGAAACACCAGCAGAATATTATTACATACATGTTATCGGTGCCGATGCTGTTGGCATGTCAACCGTGCCCGAAGTGATTGTTGCCCGCCACATGAAGCTACCGGTTTTTGCTGTTTCCGTAATCTCCGATCTGGGTGTAAAAGGTAAAATTCAGGAAATTTCGCACCAGGAAGTTGTTGACGCAGCAGCTACAGCACAACCACGTATGACCAAGATTATCAAAGCTTTGCTTGCTGAAGATATTTTACAATAAGATGTATCCAACGCACAACAAGCTATGACCCAAAGCGGTAAACACATCTATTTCCTGTCTGATTTTCACTTGGGCGTTCCCGATCATAAAAGTAGTTTGATGCGCGAACGTAAACTGGTGCATTGGTTAGATACCATAAAACATCAGGCCGCTGAAATTTTCCTGATGGGAGATGTGTTCGACTTTTGGTTTGAATACAAAACCGTTGTACCTAAAGGTTTTGTGAGGCTCCTGGGTAAGCTAGCCGAGATTTGCGATAGCGGAATCCCTGTCCATGTTTTCAAAGGAAACCACGACCTCTGGGCTTTTGATTACCTGGAAAAGGAAGTCGGCGTGCAGCTTTATCGCAAACCCGTTACCAGAACTTTCAACGGTAAAAAGTTTTACCTGGCTCATGGCGATGGCCTGGGACCTGGCGATACAGGCTATAAAATACTTAAAAAAGTGTTTGAAAACCGGTTTAACCAATGGCTTTTCAAATGGATTCATCCCGATATTGGCACACGTTTGGGGTTGTTTTTTTCGCACAAAAGCAGGATTGCCAATGTGGCCCGCGAGCAGAAAAACGATTTCAAAATAATCCCTGAAAAAGAAATGCTGTATCATTACTGCCAGTCGATTTTAGCCAATGACAGCAGTTATGACTTCTTTATTTTTGGCCACCGCCATATTCCATTAGACTTTCCGCTGAACGAGAAGGCGCGAATGATTATACTGGGTGATTGGGTTACCAACTTTTCGCATGCAGTTTTTGATGGTAATACGCTGGAATTGAAACACTTTTAGGACTACAATTAATCCACAAAATTATTTTTTCCAAAAACGCAATGGATCAACCTCAGCGTCTATTTTTTTATCATTCAGGATTAGCTCAAGCAATTGCTGACTCAGCCAAGGCGCTATCAGCAAGCCACGCGCACCAAGTCCGTTAAGGATAGCCAAGTGTGGAAATTCAGGATGCCAGCCCGCCACAGGTCTGCGATCGGCTACGGCGGGACGCACGCCGGCACGATGCTCCACCACTTCAACTTCAAGGGGTAAGAAAGCTTTAAGCTTTTCGAGCAAGTCGGTCTTTGCAGCTTCGCTAGGCGTATCCGTCAAGTCGTCCCAGTCGTAAGTCGCGCCTAAGCTATAAAACTGATCGCCGATCGGCAGCAAAAAAACGTCTTTATTCAATATATAATCAGACTTCCAATCTTTGATTTTCAAGGTAAGCAATTCCCCTTTCACCGGCCTGAACGGAATAAAACTGAAAAAGCTGTTATTCACGGCACGCCAACCTTCGCAGAAGATCAACTTTTTGGCTGTGATGGAATTTTCGTAGAGTATTCCTGCTTCTGAATGCTCCAGTTTAGAAGGGTCAAAACAGCCTTCAATTATAATCAGATGTTGATTCAATAATTGCTCAACAGCCATTAAAAACGCAGAAGTATCCAGCCAATAACCATTCACAAAACCCGTGCCCCAGGGCTGTATCAATTGTGGATCTTCAGCTACAGCACCAATACTTTCGACCCAGCGCGAAACTTTTGGAAGCTTTATTTTTCGTTGCCACAAAGCCTGATCCTGATCACCAAAAAGCTTGGCAATAGTAATTTCGTGCAGAAATTGCCAGCCGCATTCTATTTCGAGTTGTCGGTAAAAAAAGACCGCTTGCGGCAATAAGGTTTCCACTTTCCAAACTGGAGTCAAATACCTAAACACCAATGGATTAATTAATCCAGCGGCAACCTCTGTGGAACTTCCTAAAGGAGACGTTTTTATCCAGCACACCTTTTGTCCGGCCTTCCACAAGCGATAAGCCATCAGGCTCCCGGCTAAGCCACCTCCAACAACAAGCTGATCAAATGGATTCAAAATATCAGGCGAATTTTGCGATAAGCTCGACCAAACGGCTGGCATAACCCATCTCATTATCGTACCAGGCCACCACTTTTACCAGCTTATTTTTGTCGCCCAACACCGCCGTCAATCCGGCATCAAATATCGCCGAATGCGTGTTTCCAATAATATCTGCCGACACAATCGGATCCTCGGTATATTCCAAAATTCCTTTCATTTCATTTTCGGCGGCGGCCTTAAAGACCGCATTTATGGCTTCCACACTGGTCGATTTATCAAGCGTACAGGTCAAATCAGTGAGCGAGCCATCAGGCACTGGCACACGGATTCCGGCTCCACCGAGATTCCCAACCAGGTGCGGAAAAATTCGTGTGGCAGCTTTGGCAGCTCCTGTTGTGGTAGGCACAATAGAATAAGCCGCAGCACGGCCACGTCGCCAGTCTTTGTGGGGGCCATCCACCAAGTTTTGGTCTTTTGTATAGGAGTGTACCGTGGTAATAAAACCTTTTTGCACACCCCAATTATCGTTAAGCAGCTTGATCAGCGGTGCCACATTATTAGTAGTGCAGGAAGCGTTAGAAATTACCAGGGCGTTCCTGTCGATCAGGTGATCATTCACGCCCAAAACAATATACGGTACGCCTTCCTGTTCATCTTTGGCCGGGGCCGAAATAATTACTTTACGCGCACCGGATTTATGTACATGCAGCAGCGCCTTTTCCGGCTCAATAAATACACCGGTTGACTCAATTACCACATCAATCTGCAATTGTTTCCAAGGTAATTTAGCGGGATCAGGCTCATTTAACACGATGATTTCCTGTCCGTTGACAATCATTTTATTATTCTTACAGCTAACAGTGCCATCAAAACCTCCATGCACGGAATCATATTTAAGCAGGTGTGCAAGGTTGGCGCAATCAGCCAAATCATTTATCGCAACAAGCTCCATATCAAGCCTCAGCAAAATTCTTCGTAAAGTAACACGACCGATTCGTCCAAATCCGTTGATAGCAATTCTCACAGGCTTCATAGATAATCAAGTTAAAACGGCAAAGTTATAGCTTTGAGCGGCAGAGGCAAAAAAAAATGTACTTTAGCTTGCTAATAACGCTTTTTCGAAAAGAAAACGTATGGAAAAGTTATAAGGAGAATAGAACACGTAAAGTCGTATAGGAAGGTGTAAAGAAAATTCGGGAATTTTCGCCTGCATACCTCCCCCCTCGGGAATTTTCCATAATTTTGAAAACTAATATCTATTAATCACAAATTTATCCATGGAAAAAATTAAAACCTACATCGAATCGAACAAAGACAGATTTTTGGAGGAACTTTTTGGTCTGATCCGAATCCCATCCATCAGCTCGTTGAGTGCCCACAAACCTGATATGCAAAAGGCAGCTGAATATTGGCGCGACCATATCCTGAAAGCCGGAGCCGACAAGGCGGAGGTGCTTCCTTCTGACGGTAACCCTGTGGTTTATGGCGAAAAAATTATCGACCCTGCATTACCAACAGTGCTGGTTTACGGCCATTACGACGTGATGCCTGTTGATCCTATCGAGTTGTGGGACAGCCCACCATTTGAGCCGGAAATCAGAGATGGAAAAATATGGGCCAGAGGCGCAGACGATGATAAAGGCCAGGCTTTTATGCATGCCAAAGCCTTTGAAACATTGGTAAAAACTAACAGCCTGCCTTGCAACGTGAAGTTTATGATTGAAGGTGAAGAAGAAATTGGATCACCCAGCCTGGGAAAATGGTGCGAGGAAAACAAAGCCATGCTAAAAGCTGATGTTATCTTGGTTTCCGACACGAGCATGATTGCTGCCGATGTGCCGTCAATAACTACAGGATTGCGTGGCTTAGCCTATTGGCAGGTGGAAGTTACCGGTCCAAACCGCGACTTACATTCCGGGCTTTTCGGTGGAGCAGTAGCCAATCCTATCAATGTTTTGGCCAATCTTATCGCTCAAATGACCGATGAGAATAACCGTATCACTATTCCAGGTTTTTATGATGACGTGCTGGAATCTACCAAAGCAGAACGCGAGCTGCTCAACAAAGCACCATTCAGCTCTGAGGCATACAAAAAAGCCATCAATGTGGATGCGCTGCAAGGCGAAAAAGGGTATACCACCATAGAACATACCGGAATCCGTCCTACTTTTGATGTATGTGGCATCTGGGGTGGCTACACCGGCGAGGGTGCCAAAACTGTTTTACCCTCAAAGGCTTACGCAAAAATCTCGACCCGACTAGTTCCCAATCAGCACCACAATAAAATTGAAGTGCTTTTCAAAGAACACTTTGAAAAAATAGCTCCGAAATCAGTAAAAGTAAAGGTAGAATACCTACATGGCGGCCAGGCTTACGTTTGCCCCATCGACCTGCCGGCCTACAAAGCTGCCGAAAAAGCTTATATGGATGTATATGGCAAGCAGCCCATCCCTATGCGCAGCGGCGGAAGCATCCCGATCATTTCTACTTTTGAAGAAATCCTGGGATTAAAATCTGTGCTGATGGGCTTTGGCCTGGAATCCGACGCTATCCACTCGCCAAACGAAAATTATCCACTCGATAATTTCTACAAAGGCATTGAAACTATTGCCGCTTTCTACAAACATTTTGCTGAAATGTAATCAAGGAAACTTGAATTTCCTGATGGTTTAGAAATTCAATCATGCAAAAAGTGCCGGACAAAATGAATTGTCCGGCACTTTTTTTGTCCTTAAAAGTCCCTTATTCAGGGATTGTGAATACGGTTTTACCTTTTTTATAGTTCTCAACGCCTTCTTTTAGGAAAGCAATGAACTCATTCACATCCAGGCTGTAGGCCCGTGGCTCGATAACGACATTGTTTTCATGTCCCATTAGCACGTAAAACGGCTGTGCATTCACGCCGAATTTCGATACTTGGAAATCGGCAAACTTACGGCCAATCGTCTTCTTCCATTTGTTATCATAGTCAGAAAGCACCCATTCTTCTTCGGGAAGAGCAGTTTTGTCGTCCACGTACAAAGCGATAATCAAGTATTCATCTCTTAGCAATTGCAGCACCTGCGGATCGCTCCAGACATTGGCTTCCATTTCGCGACAGTTCACACAGCCGTGGCCTGTAAAGTCGAGGAAGATAGGCTTATCGAGTGCTTTGGCGCAGGCCAGACCCTGTTCGTAATCAAAATAGCCCTGTAAGCCATGCGGTAAGTTCAGTTTCTCACCAAATTTAGGCGTTTCGCATAGATCGTTATCCGTAAATCTCGCTGCCGCAGTAGCACCTGATCCTCCGCTATTTTTGCGAATAATATCAGTCAGATCGAAGTCGTGCGTGTGCATAGGCGGCACGTAGCCCGAGAGTGCTTTTAGCGGCGCGCCAAACATACCCGGAATCAGGTAAACTACAAAGCTGAAGGTGATAATGGAGAATATCAAACGCGGAACACTCAAAAATTTCACATCCGAGTCGTGTGCAAATTTAATTTTTCCCATCAGGTACAAGCCCATCAGGAAGAAAATTACGATCCAAAACGCCAGGTACGTCTCTCTATCGAGCAATCCCCAGTGGTATGTTTGATCAGCAATGCTGAGGAATTTAAGCCCGAGGGCCAGCTCCAGGAAGCCCAAAACAACCTTTACCGAGTTGAGCCATCCACCTGACTTTGGCAGGTTGTTGAGCCATGACGGGAAGAACGCAAGGAGCGTGAACGGCAGCGCAAAAGCCAATGAAAAACCAAACATTCCGATAATTGGTTTCAAGACCTGGCCACCGGCGGACTCAACAAGTATTGTCCCAACGATAGGGCCAGTGCAGCTAAAAGATACCAGCACCAGTGTCAAGGCCATGAAAATTGAGCCAACAAAACCGCCACGGTCGGCTGCTGAATCAGACTTGCTAACCAGCCAATGCGGGAGCGTAATGTCGAACATGCCAAAAAACGAGGCAGCGAACACCACAAATATCACGAAGAACAAAATATTTGGCAGCCAATGTGTGCTAAGCCAGTTGGCAATATCCGGCCCTGCCACAACAGCCAGAATAGATCCAATCAAGGTATAAATCCCGATAATCGCCAGGCCGTAAACAATTGCCTGCAGTCTTCCTTTGAGCTTATCTTCCTCTTTATCTTTCATAAAAAAGGACACCGTCATCGGAATCATCGGAAACACGCAAGGAGTGACGATGGCGGCTAAACCGCCCAAAAAAGCCAAGAAAAAGAAACCCCATAAAGAGGCTCCTGAACCCAAAATATCAGCTCTTTTTTGCTTTTCCACCGGCTTTTCTGCAACAACTTGTGCCGATGCAGCTTTGACGGTAGCACCATCATACAGTACATCAAAATCGTGATATAAAGCCACGCAGCCCACATCATTACAAACCATATAAGCTATTTCGCCGGCAATATTCACAGGCGCTTTGTCTTTCAGTTTAATCGTCTGCCGAAACTCCGCTTTGTCTTCAAATGACTTGATGTCCATCTCAAAGATTTCGTCATATTTTACAGTACCTTCAAGTGATTCTAAAGGAGAGCCAACCAGTTCGAGCTTGTCATTTTCGTAAAACGTGAAAACCGTTGGTAAAGGGCCATTTTCAGGAAT
>JACDJA010002139.1_pt1 | contig 14715 bp, 10 predicted proteins | sample 7449241 | NCBI WGS metagenome assembly JACDJA01 (sample SAMN14253289, study PRJNA609438) | sludge metagenome | isolation source: initial anaerobic sludge | collected 2018-12-20 | reverse complement strand
TCGGCGGATTCATCGGCCTCGGCCGCGACCTGGGCGCAGCCCAGCAGGGTCGGGATGTGGCTTTCGGTCACGGGCGTGACCGGGTCGGTGGCGGCCGAGGTGGCGGTGACGGGCTGGCCGGCCACCCTGAGCACGCCGTTTTCCACGGTACGGCCAGTGGCGGGAAACGCCGGGCAGACCACCGCGATGGCGTCCTCGCCCCAGGCCTCGCGCGCCGCGTCGATCTCGGCCTTGAAGGCGCCGCGCAGCGTCGAGTCCACTTTTTTGTACAGGCGCGTGACGCCGGCGGCGCGCAGCAGTTCGACGTTGCGCCGGATCACCGCGCCCGCTTGCGCGGCCGGCAGGGCGCGGCTGTGGGTGGTGACCGCCAGCACGTCGACGTCGTCGGCGGCCGGCGCCGCCAGCGCCTCGTGGGCGCCGTCGATCGACAGGCGCGTGGTCCAGCCGGCGCGCACGAATTGCACGGCGGTGTCGCCGGAGCCGGTCAGGTCGTCGGCGACGATGGCGATGGCGGGATTCAAAGGGCCTCCCCGCGCGCCTCGCGGTAGTTGCCGCCCGAGCCGGCGTCGCTGGCGTCTTCGGACTTGAGTTCGCCGGCGCGCTTGAGGAAGAACGAGGCCAGCAACGGCGCCAGGATGGAACTGATCAGCACACACGCGGCGACCTGCGCGGTGGCGGTCGAGACGTATTGCTGGAAGTTGGGGTCGGCGGCCGCGACCACGGCGGGGGTGGCGATGGCGTTGCCGGCGGTGGTGCCGGCGGCGAAACCCAGGCCGCTCTTGCCGCCGCGGCGCAGGATCAGGCGATAGCCCAGGTAGACCAGGCCGCCGGTGATGGGGCTGATGATCAGGCCCAGGATCAGGCCGCTGATGCCGCCGTTGACCACGGCGCCCAGGTTGATGCCGGTGCCCAGCGCGAAGGCGAAGAACGGAATCACGATGTTGGGCACGGGCTTGAGCACGTCGCGCCACTTGGGGTCGAGGTTGCCGACCACCACGCCCAGCAGGAACGGCACCAGCGCGGCGACCAGGGCGATCATGGGGATATCGGCCAGGCCCGAGGCGCCCAGGAACAGCAGGCTGAAGAAGGGGCCGTCGTTGACCGCGCTGGCGACGTAGGCGCCGCGGTCGCGGGCGTCGCCGTACTGGCCGGTGTAGGCGAGCCACAGGCCGCCGTTGCTGTTGTCGAAGGCCGCCAGCAGGGCCAGGATCGACACGCCCAGCACGCCGTTCAGGCCGACATAGCTGCCCAGGATGATGATGAGGGTGGCGGGCACCAGGGTCTTCATCAGCAGGATGGTGCCGGCGGTGGCCAGGATCGGGCCGCCGGTGCGGGCGTTGACGTGGGTACCGGTGGCGAAGATCAGCAATGCGATCAGCGGCAGGGCGCTGTTCTTGAACAGGGCGGTGGTGAAGCCGCCGATGGCCAGCGCGTCGGGCGCGAAGGTGCCGAGCAGCGAGCCCAGGATCAGCGGTACCAGCATCAGGCCGCCGGGGATTTTCTGCATCGTGCCAAAGAAGGGCGAACGGGTGGTTTCGGTCGTCACAATCGGAGTCTCCAGGGGGATTTTCTCGCGGCGCAGACGTTCATGTGCGTCTGTCAGGGGGTTGAAAGCCGCCAGTGTACACCTGTACGTACAGCATGTACGTACAGGGTATCCCCTGTGGCGAATCCGCGACGGACGGCGCGTGGATCAATCCAGGCCGACAAAGCCTCCGGTCTGGTGGCTCCACAGCCGGGCGTACAGCCCGCCCTGGGCGATCAGGCCAGCGTGGCTGCCGGACTCGACGATACGGCCGCCGTCCAGCACCACCAGCCGGTCCATGCGGGCGATGGTGGACAGGCGATGGGCGATGGCGATGACGGTCTTGCCGCGCATCAGCGCCTCCAGGCTTTCCTGGATCGCGGCCTCGACTTCGGAATCCAGCGCCGAGGTGGCTTCGTCCAGGATCAGGATGGGCGCGTCCTTGAGCAGCACGCGGGCGATGGCGATGCGCTGACGTTGGCCGCCCGACAGCTTGACGCCGCGTTCGCCGACGTGGGCGTCCAGGCCGCGGCGGCCGTCGCCGTCGACCAGCGTGTCGATGAATTCGGCGGCGCGGGCACGGTCGATGGCATCGCGCAACTGGGCGTCGGTGGCGTCGGGCCGGCCATACAGCAGGTTGTCGCGGATCGAGCGGTGCAGCAGCGAGGTGTCCTGGGTGACCACGCCGATCTGCGAGCGCAGGCTTTCCTGGGTGACGCCAGCGATGTCCTGGCCGTCGATCAGGATGCGGCCGCCTTCCAGGTCGTACAGGCGCAGCAGCACGTTGACCAGGGTCGACTTGCCGGCGCCGGACGGGCCGATCAGGCCGATCTTCTCGCCAGCGTGCACGGTCAGGTCCAGGTGCGGGATGATCGGGCGGCGGCTGCCGTAATGGAACGACACGTCCTCGAAACGCACTTCGCCCCGCGTGATGCGCAAGGGCACGGCGCCGGGCCGGTCGAGCACCTGGCGCGGCTGCGAGATGGTGGCCAGGCCATCCTGCACGATGCCGACGTTTTCCGAGATGCCGTTCACTTCCCACATGATCCAGGCCGACATGTTGTTGATGCGGATCACCAGGCCCAGCGCCAGCGTGATCGCGCCCAGGCTGATGCTGCCGATGCTCCACAGCCACAGCGCCAGGCCGGCGGTGCTGGCGATCAGGATGCCGTTGAGCGTGTTGATGGAGACGTCCATGGCGGTGATGATGCGGGTCGACAGGCGCTGCTTTTCGGTTTGCTCGGTCATGGCCTGGCGCGCGTAGTCTTCCTCGCGGCGGGCGTGGGCGAACAGCTTGAGCGTGGCGATGTTGGTGTAGCCGTCGACGATGCGGCCCATCAATTTGGAGCGCGCCTCGGAGGCGATGACGGCGCGCGACTGCATGCGCGGCACGAAGTACGCCAGCATGCCGCAGTAGATGGCGATCCACAGCACCAGCGGAATCACCAGGCGCCAGTCGGCCTCGGCGAACAGGTAGAGCGCGCTGGCCGCGTACAGGATCACGTGCCATAGCGCATCCACCGATTGCACGGCCGAATCGCGCAGTGAATTGCCGGTCTGCAGCACGCGGTTGGCGACGCGGCCGGCGAAGTCATTATGGAAGAACGCCAGGCCCTGGTTGAGCACGTAGCGGTGGTTCTGCCAGCGCACCAGGGTGGTCAGGCTGGGCGAGACGGTCTGATGCGACAGCAGGTCATGCGCCGCGATCGACAGCGGCCGCAGCACCATCACCACGAAGGCCATCCATGCCAGCGTGTAGGCGTGTTCGCGGAAGAAGTCGGCCGGCGGGGTGTGCTGCGCCATGTCGACCAGGTCCGCCAGGAAGCTGAACAACGCCACTTCCACCAGCGCGCCCGCCAGGCCCACCAGCAGCAGGATGGCGAAGATCGGCCAGACTTGCCACAGATAGTAGGCGTAAAAGCGCAGCACCCGCCCCGGCGGGGTGATGTCGGGGGCCTCCCGGAACGGGTCGATCAGGTTTTCGAAGTAACGAAAGACGGGATTCGCGACGGGGTCTGGTTTGGCGCCGGGCATGAGGGATCCAGGAAAGGAGGCCGCCCAAGCGTATCAGGGTAACCCCTTGAAAATAAAGGGGCTGGACGCCGTCATCCGTATTGCGCGCGCCGCGTTCCCCCTTCGCGGCGGCTGGCCTTTTCCGCCACGATGTTGTCCTGCGCCATGCGCCGGCCGCGTTCCCCGATGCGGCCCAGCAGGTCGCGCAGCAAGGCGACCTCGGCCGCGTCCAGGTCCTGCACCAGCAGGTCGTTCAGGCGCATGACTTCGGGCAGCAGGGCCCGGTAGCGGTCCAGGCCTTCCGCCGTGGCCTGGATCCGCGCCACGCGGCGGTCGGCCGGGTCGGGCAGGCGTTGCAGCCAGCCCTTCTGGCACAGCGCGCCCAGCGTGCGCGAGGTGCGCGCCAGATCGAGCCTGGCGGCGGCGGCCAGTTCGGCCGAGGTCATGATGCCGCCCTCGACCGCGCATGCCAGCAGGCGCCATTCGCGCCGGGTAATGCCGAAACGGCCTTCGCACAGACGCACGAAGACGGGGTTGGACTGGGCCCAGGCCTGGTACAGCTGGTACATCAGCATCCCGGCCAGGGGGTGTTCGACGGGGTCTTGGGGGGGCATTGTCGTCTCCTGCCAACGGCGTGCGCCGTGTCTGTCGCGCTGCGTTCATGGCGCGGCGCATATCGTTATGGTGAGTATTGGCAGTCCATATCGTTATGGCAAGTACTGGATTAGATCAAGCAATCTCCCCGGCGCTACAGTCGTTGCGCCGATCCAGGCTATGGCCCGACATGCAGAAACATAACCGACAGCGGGCCGCTGTCACCAGGGAGACAACTGTGCGAAATTGGATATCCTGTGCCGCGTTCGCGGCGCTCGCGGCGGTTTCAGCCGCGCCGGCCTGTGCCCAGCAGGCGCCGCTGGACGGCGCCTTGACCATCGTGGTGGGTTATCCGCCGGGCGGCAGCTCCGACCGCATCGCCCGCCTGGTGGCCGACCGTCTCAAGGAGCGCCTGGGCGTGACGGTGGTGGTCGAGAACAAGACCGGCGCCGGCGGCCGGATCGCGGCGCAGAGCCTGCATGTCCAGGCCGAGCGCCAGAATGTGCTGATGCTGGCCAATCCCGCGGTGATGGTGGTGGCGCCGCTGGTGTATGCCGAGCCGGGCTACGACGCCCGCAAGGATTTCAAGCCGGTGTCGCTGGTCAGCCGCTACAAGTTCGCGCTGGCCGTGTCGGCCAGTTCGCCCATCCACGACATCGCGGCGCTGCGCAGTTGGCTGCGCGAGCATCCGCGCGACTTCACGGTGGGCGTGCCGGCCACCGGCAGCCTGCCGCATTTCTTCGCCCTGATGCTGGGCCGCGCCATCGAGCAGAAGCCCGAGGTGGTGGGGTACCGCGGTTCCGCGCCGCTGATCTCCGAACTGATCGGCGGCATCCTGCCGCAGGCCGTGGACACGCTCGACACGCTGCTGCCGCAGCATCAGGGCGGCAAGATCCGCATCCTGGCGACCTCGGGCGAGGCGCGCGATCCGCAGCTGCCTGACGTGCCCACGTTCCGCCAGGCCGGCATCGACCTGGCGGCGGATGGCTGGAATGCGTTCTTCGCTCCGGCCTCGATGGCTCCGGCCAAGGTCGAGCGGCTGGGCAAGGATATCGCCGCGGTGATGAATGAGCCGGCGATGCAGCGCGCGGTGCGCGCCGCCTATCTGGAGCCGGTGTCGGCCGATGTCGCCGTCACCACCCGCGAGCTGGATGCGTATCGCAATCAATGGGAGCCGGTGGTGCGCGCTTCCGGTTTCACGGCGACGCAATAGGAGCGGACAGCAATGAGCACGGTGCAGAATGTGTTGTTCATCATGGCCGACCAGTTGCGGGCGGACCATCTGAGCTGCTATGGCCACCCCTATCTGCAGACGCCCAGCCTTGACGCGCTGGCCGCGCGCGGCGCGCGTTTCGAGCGGGCCTTCGTCAATTCCGGCGTGTGCGGCCCGTCGCGCATGAGCTATTACACGGGGCGCTATCCGTCGCGCCACGGCGCTACCTGGAACCGGGTGCCGCTGTCGGTCAACGAGATCACGCTGGGCGAATACCTGGCGGGGCAGGGGCGCGACCTGGCGCTGGCGGGCAAGACCCACGTCATTCCCGACAAGGCCGGCATGGAGCGCCTGTCGATCGACGGCGCCTCCGAGCTGGGCGCGCTGCTGTCGCGCGGCGGTTTCACCGAGGTCGACCGCTATGACGGCCATCACGAACCCGGCGCGGAAAGCGGTTATCCCGCCTTCCTGCGCAGCCAGGGCTATGACAGCGCCGACCCCTGGACCGACTACGTCATCGCCGGCGTCGATGCGCAGGGCCAGGTGGTCAGCGGCTGGAACATGCGCAACGCGCACCTGCCGTCGCGCGTGGCCGAGCCGCATTCCGAAACCGCCTACATGACCGACCAGGCGCTGCGTTTCATGCAGCAGCGGGGCGGCCAGCCCTGGGTGCTGCACCTGAGCTACGTCAAGCCGCACTGGCCCTACATGGCGCCGGCGCCCTACCACCAGCGCTATACGGCCGACCAGTGCCTGCCGGTGCGCCGCAACCGCGAGGAACTGGCCGGCGCGCATCCGGTGGTGGCGGCCTATCGCCAGCACGAGGAAAGCGTCAGCTTCTCGACCGACGAATGCGTGCGCGTGGTGCGCCCCGCCTACCAGGGCCTGATCCGCCAGCTCGACGACCACCTGGGCCGGTTGTTCGACTACATGGAAGGCGCCGGCCTGATGCGCAACACGCTGATCGTGTTCACGGCCGACCACGGCGACTTCCTGGGCGACCACTGGCTGGGCGAGAAGGAACTGTTCTACGACACCGTGCAGCGGGTGCCGTTCATCGTCATGGACCCGTCGGCGGCGGCCGATGCGACGCGCGGCCAGGCGTTGGCGGACATGGTGGAAAGCGTGGACCTGGTGCCGACGGTGCTGCGCGCGCTGGACGCGCCGCGGCCGTGGCACCGGCTGGAAGGAAGCGAATTGCAGACCGTGCTGCATGGCCGTGGCGCCAGCGAGCCGTGGCGCGATTGCGTATTCTCGGAACTGGACTACAGCTTCCGCCAGGCGCGGCTGCTGCGCGGCAAGACACCGCAGAACGCGCGCGCCTGGTCGGTGCGCACCGACCGCTGGCGCTACGTCTACTGGCTGGACGAGCCCGAGCAACTGTTTGACCTGCACGCCGATCCCGACGAATTCCAGGACCTGGGCACCAGCATCGCGCATGCGCCGGTGCGGGCGCAACTGCGCGAGCGTTTGCTGGACTGGATGTTGCGCGGCAAGCGCCGCACCACCATGAGCGACGCGGCGATCGAGCAGGGAACCAACGCGCACAAGCGCGCCGGGGTGTTTTTCGGACAGTGGTGAGGCAGAGCGGCCGCGGGGCGCATCCGCGCCGCCGGGGGCGGCCGGCGCAAGGCGCCTTCGCGTGCCGGCGGGCGCTAGGCGCCCGCGGTGTCCTTGCGCGGCGCCTCGGCCGTGGCCTGCTTGAGTTCGCGCCGCAGGATCTTGCCGACGTTGGTGCGCGGCAGCTCATCGCGGAACTCGATGTAGCGCGGCACCTTGTAGCCGGTGAGCTGGGAGCGGCAGTGCGCGATCAGCGTCTCGGCGTCCAGGTCGGGATCCTTGCGGATCACGAATAGCTTGACTGCCTCGCCGGAGCGCTCGTCGGGCACGCCGATGGCCGCCACTTCGCGCACGCCCGGGTGCAGCGCCGCCGCGTCCTCGACTTCGTTGGGATAGACGTTGAAGCCGGACACCAGGATCATGTCCTTCTTGCGGTCGACCAGGAACACATAGCCGGCCTCGTCCACGTAGCCGATGTCGCCGGTGCGCAGGTAGCCGTCGGGCGTCATCACCTGCGCGGTCTCGTCGGGCCGGTTCCAGTAGCCTTGCGTTACCTGGGGCCCGCGCACGCAGATCTCGCCGCGTTCGCCCACGCCCAGCTCGCGTCCTTCGTCGTCGCGGATCGACAGGTCGGTCGACGGCACCGGCAGGCCGATCGAGCCGGTGAACACCTTCACGTCCAGCGGATTGATGGTCACCGCCGGCGAGGTCTCGGTCAGCCCATAGGCCTGGGCCAGCGAGCGGCCGGTGACCGCCAGCCAGCGCTCGGCCACGGCGCGCTGCACCGCCATGCCGCCGCCCATGGTCAGGCGCAGGTGCGAGAAATCCAGTTTGGCGAAGTCCGGATGGTTGAGCAGGGCGTTGAACAGGGTATTGACGCCGGTGAAGGCGCTGAAGGGCACCTTGGCCATTTCCTTGATCAGCCCGCCGATGTCGCGCGGATTGATGATCAGCAGGTTGCTGGCGCCGATCTTCATGTAGGCCAGGCAGTTCGCCGTGAGCGCGAAGATATGGTAGAGCGGCAGCGCCGTGATGATGCATTCCTCGCCGTCCTTGACCCACGGCTTGATCCAGGCGTGGGCCTGGGTCACGTTGGCGGCGAGGTTGCCGTGAGTCAGCATGGCGGCCTTGGCCACGCCGGTGGTGCCGCCGGTGTATTGCAGGCAGGCCAGGTCGTCCTGGGTCAGGGTGACCTCCTCGAACGGCAGGTCGCGTCCGGCCCGCAGCGCCGTGCCCAGGCGGATGGCGGAGGGAATCGACCAGGCCGGCACCATGCGCTTGACCCGCCGCACCACGAAGTTGACCAGGCGGCCCTTGAGCGGGCCGAGCAGTTCACCGATCGAGGTTACCAGCACCTTTTCGACGGGTGCGTTGGGCAGCGCCTTTTGCAGCGTGGCGGCGAAGTTGTCCGCCACCACGATGGCGCGCGCGCCGGAGTCGGCCAGCTGGTGTTCCAGTTCGTGCGCGGTGTAGAGCGGGTTGCAATTGACCACGGTGCAGCCGGCGCGCAGCGTGCCGAACAGGCACACCGGGTATTGCAGCAGGTTGGGCATCATCAGCGCCACGCGGTCGCCCTTGCGCAAGCCGTTGGCGTGCAGCCAGGCGGCGAAGTCGCGCGTCAGGCGGTCGAGTTCGGCGTAGGTCAGGGTCTTGCCCATGCTCAGGTACGCCGGCTTGTCGGCGAACCGCCGGTAGCTGTCGCGGGCAATCGAGACCAACGTGGTGGCGCGGTCGAGTTCGATGTCCTTGGGGATGCCCGGGGGGTAGCTCTTTTGCCAGATTCGTTCCATTTTCAAGGGGCTCCCAGCAGGGCTTTTTTGAGGGAGGATTGGGCCGGGTCGTCGCCCAGCCAGACGCGCAGCAGCGCGCGGCCGAAGGCCGGGTCGTCGATGCGGCCGCGCGGCTTGCCGTTGTCGGTGATCGCGACGCCACGGGCGTCGAAGTCCAGGTCGATGACGTCGCCTTCGCGGGCCGAGCCGATTTCGGCCATCAGCGCCGACAGGCGGGCCGTGGAGGGTTGCAGGGCGGCCAGTTCCGCTTTGGGGGTGTTGTCGCGCAATCCGTCCTGCAGCGCCGCGTCCAGGCTCTTGCTGTCGACATCGCGCAAGAGCTGCAGCCGAATGCGGCGCGGTTCGTCGCTGTTGATCAAGGCCGCTGCGTCCTGGCTCCTGGCGCTGGCATACAGCGCCGCCACGTAGACCTTGACGATGAACTTGGTGCGCAGGCCGGCGCCGTTCAGCACCAGCGCATGGCCGTCTTCGGCCAACTGCCCGGGCACGCGCACGCCGGCGACCTCCACATCGGCGGCCAGCGCGGGGCCTGCCACCAGGCAGGCGGCCAGGATCAGGCTCAGGGCGGCGGCGCGCCCTCCGGGGGGGATGTCACGCATGGGTCTCCTCCTGTCGTTTTCTGCTTGTAGTACTTCTTGTCGGCGATGTAGATCGTGCGTTCCACGACGGCATAGACGACACCGTCCTTGTCTTTCAATTCCACGGCGTATGTCCGGGTGGTCTCGTGGTCGCGCGCCAGGATGGCGCGTATCTCCGCGATTTCTCCCGGCGGCAGCCGGAAGTCCACATACAGCGTGGTGTAGGCGGGCTTGCGGTAGCGGATGGACGCGGCCTTGTCCCACACGATGTGGTCCGCGCCGAGCGCGGCCATCAGCATGGTGGGATGGGCGCCGTCGGTCACCGCGAACAGCGAGCCGCCGTACATGGACCCCACAATATTGCGCGTGCGCCGCAGCAAGGGCAGCTTGATGCGGATGTGCTGAAAATCCTGCGATACATACAGCACCCGTCCGCCGGTGGCGCGAAACGCCGGATGCAGGTTGAATCCCACCCGCATCAGGCGCGCGCGCCAGGCCGGCGACAGGCGTTTGAACCAATAGGGCTTCACCGCCTTGTCCGGGTTACATCGCTTCGAACAGGCCGGCCGCGCCCATGCCGGTGCCGATGCACATGGTCACCATGCCGTACTTGCCGCCAGTGCGGCGCAGGCCATGCAGCAGCGTGGCGGTGCGGATCGCGCCGGTCGCGCCCAGCGGATGGCCCAGCGCGATGGCGCCGCCCAGCGGGTTGATCTTGGACGGATCGAGCTTGAGTTCGCGGATCACCGCCAGCGACTGCGCGGCGAAGGCCTCGTTCAGTTCGATCCAGTCCAGGTCGTCCTGGGCGATGCCGGCGCGGGCCAACACCTTGGGGATGGCGGCCATGGGGCCGATGCCCATGATTTCCGGCGGCACCCCGGCCACCGAGTAACTGACAAAGCGCGCCAACGGGCTGAGGTTGAATTCGCGCAGCACGCGCTCGGACACCAGCACCACGGCGGCGGCGCCGTCGGACATCTGCGAGCTGTTGCCGGCGGTGACGCTGCCGCGCGCGGCGAACACGGGCTTGAGCCGCGCCAGGCCCTCGGCGGTGGTGTCGGGGCGCGGGCCTTCGTCGACCTCGACCAGGCGGCGGGTTTCGCGCACGTCGCCCTTGGGCCCGCCGGGCAGGCGCGTCACCACCTCGAACGGCGTGGTCTCGGCGCGGAAGTGGCCGGCGGCGATGGCGGCGTTGGCCTTCTGCTGCGATTCCAGCGCGAAGGCGTCCTGGTCTTCGCGCGACACCTTCCATTGCTCGGCCACTTTCTCGCCGGTCAGGCCCATGCCGAAGGCCATGCCGACGTTCTCGGGATGCGAGAAGATGGCCGGATTGAGCGACACCTTGTTGCCCATGATCTGCGGCATGGCGCTCATGGACTCGGTGCCCGAGCCGATCATGATGTCGACCTCGCCGCTGCGGATGCGGGCGGCGGCGTCGGCCACGGCCTGCAGGCCCGAGGCGCAGAAGCGGTTGACGGTGACGCCGGCCACGCTCTGCGGCAGGCCGGCCAGCAACAGGCCGATGCGCGCCACGTTCATGCCCTGTTCGGCTTCCGGCATGGCGCAGCCGGTGATGACGTCGTCAATGCGCGTCGGCTCCAGCCACGGCGTCTGCTTGAGCACGCCCTGCAGCGCGGCCGCCAGCATGTCGTCGGGCCGGGTAGTGGCGTACACCCCCTTGCGCTTGCCCACCGGCAGCCGCGTCGCCGCAACGATGTAGGCCTCTTGAATCTGCTTGCTCATATCAATTCCTCGTATCCATAACGATCACCCTCTACGCACACCGCGGTCCCCCACCAGCGGGGCCGCGCGGATCCGGCTCCGCCGGTCCGCCACCGGCGCCCCTGGGGGCGGCGCCGAAGGCGCTAGGGGGGGCCTAATTCCGCAATGGCTTGCCGGTGTCGAGCGTGTGGCGGATGCGGGCCTGGGTTTCGGGGGTGCGCAGCAACGCCACGAACTCCTTGCGTTCGACCGCCAGCAGCCATTCCTCGTCGACCTTGGCGCCGGTCTCGACCTCGCCGCCGCACAACGCCACCGCGGCGCTGCGCGCCACGCGGTAGTCATGGGCGCTGATCATGCCGCCTTCGCGCATGTTGACCAGCACCATCTCGAAATTGGCGATGCCGTTGCGGCCGGCCACCGGCACGCCCTGCAGCCGAGGCGGCGGCGCGTAGCCGGCGGTGGCCGCGGCGCGGGCCTGGCTGATCGCCACGAACAGCAGTTCGCCGGGATGGAACAGCACGATATCTTGCTGCCGCGCGAAGCCGAGGTCGACGGCCTCGATGGCGCTCTTGGCGACCCGCGCCATGGCGATGGTCTGGAACACCGGTTGCAGGAACGGGAACACCTCGCCGGGCGTGGCGGTGGTAGCCGCCAGCGCCGCGGCGCGGCCGGCGAATTCCTTGCTGCCGCCGCCGGCCGGGATCAGGCCGACGCCGGCCTCGACCAGGCCGATGTAGCTTTCCAGCGCCAGCACGCGGTGCGAGGCATGCATCAGGAATTCACAGCCGCCGCCCAGCGCCATGCCCTGCACGGCCGCCACGGTGGGGATCTGCGCATATTTGAAGGCCTGCGAGGTGCGCTGGAATTTCTCGACGGTGGCTTCCAGCATGTCCCACTGGCCGGCGGCGCAGGCTTCCGATACCTGTTGCAGGTTGGCGCCCACGGCGAACGGGGCATCGTGCCAGATCACCAGGCCGTCGAAGTCGCGTTCGGCGCGGGCCACGGCCTGCAGGATGCCTTCGAGCACCTCGGCGCCCAGCGTGTGATTCTTGGAGGTGACGGAAAGAATGGCGATGCCGGCGTCCACCTCGGGCAGGTTCCACAGGCGCACGCCTTCGTTTTCCCACACGGTGGCGCCACGGTCGTCGGCGCCTTCGCCGAACACGCGCTCGGGGAACAGCTGGCGCTGGTAGACCGGCAGCGCCGAACGCGGCTGCAGCGTGCCGCTGCGGGCGGAATACGAGCCCTGCGGCGTGTGCACGCCCTGGCGGTCGGGCTCCAGGGCCCAGTCCGGCAGCGGCGCATCGCTCATGGCGCGGCCGGCGGCGATGTCCTCGGCCACGGCGCGGGCGATGGCCTGCCAGCCGGCGGCCTGCCAGGTTTCGAATGGGCCCTGGGCCCAGCCGAAGCCCCAGCGCATGGCCTGGTCCAGGTCGCGGGCGTTGTCGGCCACCTGGCCGAGCTGCACGGCGCTGTAGTGGAAGATGTCGCGGAACAGGCTCCACAGGAACTGGGCTTGCGGATGCGCGCTGGCGCGCAGCGCGGCGAAGCGCTTGGCCGGGTCGCGTTCCTTGAGCAGGGCGGCGACGTCGTCGGCCAGCTTGCCGGCGCTGGGACGGTAATCCTGCGCCTGCAGGTCCAGCACCTGGATCTCGCGGCCGGCCTTGCGGTAGACGCCGGCGCCGCTCTTCTGGCCGAGCGCGCCCTTGGAAATCAGGGCCGACAGCCAGGCGGGCAGCGTGAAGTAGCGGTGCCAGGGATCGTCCGGCAGGTTCTTGTCCATGGTGCCGACCACGTGCGCCAGCGTGTCCAGGCCGACCACGTCGGCGGTGCGGTAGGTGGCGCTCTTGGGACGGCCGATCTTCGGGCCGGTGAGGGCGTCGACCTCGTCAAAGCCCAGGCCCAGGCGCTGGGTGTGGTGCATGGCCGCCAGGATCGAGAACACGCCGATGCGGTTGGCGACGAAGTTGGGGGTGTCCAGCGCGCGGATCACGCCCTTGCCCAGGGTGGAGGTCAGCCAGGTTTCGAGCTGGTCCAGCACCGGCGCCTGGGTGTGCGAGGTGGCGATGATCTCCACCAGCCGCATGTAGCGCGGCGGATTGAAGAAGTGGATGCCGCAGAAGCGGTCGCGCAGCGCGGCCGGCAGGGCGTTGGCCAGCGCGTCGATCGACAGGCCGGAGGTATTGGAGGCGATGATGGCGCCGGGCGCCACGTGCGGCGCGATGCGCTCGTACAGCGCGGTCTTCCAGTCCATGCGCTCGGCGATCGCTTCGATGATCAGGTCGCAGCCGCGCAGCTGTTCGATATGGTCGTCGTAGTTGGCCGGGGCGATCAGGGCCAGGCGGGCGGGGCTGGCCAGCGGCGCCGGTTCGAGCTTTTTCAGGCCGGCCAGCGCCTTCTTGACGATGCCGTTGCGGTCGCCCTCGGGCGCGGCCAGGTCGAACAGCGTGACGGGCACGCCGGCATTGGCCAGGTGGGCGGCGATCTGCGCGCCCATGACGCCGGCTCCCAGCACGGCGACGTGTTTGACGACGAACTTGCTCAAGGAAGTCTCCTGAAAATACGGGCCGACGGAGGGTGGGACCGGCCCGCCCTCCGCCCAGGCAGGGCTAGAAGCGGGACGACAGTTGCAGCCCGAAGATGTGGCCGCTGCTGTCATAGGTGCCCGCGACGCGGCCCTTCGTCAACGCATTGCCGGACGTGGTGTCGATGTCCGTCTTGCGCAGGTACAGGTAGGTATACCCCAGATCGAGCGTGGTGGTCTTGGTGGCCTGCCATTGCACGCCCGTCGAGAACCAGTAGCGGTCGTTGTCGGGCAGCGAGGTGGGACGGTCTTCGGCCTTGTGGACCGGCGACTGGTCGTAGGCCAGGCCGAACTTCCATTTCCAGGCGGGCGCGAACTTGTAGGTCGTGCCGACGGCGATGCGCCAGGTGTCGCGGAAGTTCAGCGGCAGGTCGTCATCGCGCGCGCCGGTGCCGGAGTTGCGGATCTTCAGGTCGGGGATGCTGCTCCAGCCGGTCCATGAGACGTCGCCCAGCAGTTCCCACTTCTCGTTGAGCTGGTGGGTGGCGCTCAGGATCAGCGTGTCGGGCAGGTCGACCGAGGCCTTGGCGTCGAACGAGACCGACCGGCCGGAGGGGCCGCCGATGTTGTCGATGTCGGTGTCGCCCTTGGCGGTGTGCTTGATCTTGGAGCGGTACGACAGGCCGATGCGGGTGGCGTCGGTGGGTTGCAGCATGAAGCCCACGTTCCAGCCCCAGGCGTCGCCCTTCAGGTTGAGGTCGGCGTCGCCGTTGGTGAAGACGGTACCGCCGCCGGGCAGCGTCACCGGCACCACGGTCTTCTTCTTGTAGTTGGCGTCGATGTGCTGCCAGTTCACGCCGAAGCCCATCGAGAACTTGTCGTTGACCTTGTAGGCGATCGACGGATTGATGTTGATCGTCTTGATCTCGAACTTGTTCGAGTGGTACTGGCCGGCCCAGTCGTCGTCGTATTCGGTCATCAGGCCGAACGGCGCGCCGATGCCCAGGCCGACGAACCATTTATCGCTCAACTGCCACGAACCGTACAGGTTGGGCACGACGCCGAGGTTGCCGGCGTCGCCGCCGTCACCGCCGGTGGGGCGGGTGCCGCCCAGCGCGGTCGGATTGCGGCTGTTGCCGTTATCCGAGAACTTGAACGAGGGCTTGATCAGGTTGACGCCGCCCGAGACATTGATG
>JACDJA010002138.1_pt1 | contig 14720 bp, 13 predicted proteins | sample 7449241 | NCBI WGS metagenome assembly JACDJA01 (sample SAMN14253289, study PRJNA609438) | sludge metagenome | isolation source: initial anaerobic sludge | collected 2018-12-20 | reverse complement strand
TGACTGGGTCAGCTCCGCGGCCTGCCCAGTTGCCTCTCCCCAGGCTCTGGCGAAGGCGCCGCTGCTGCTGGGCGCCCCGAGAACCCCGGGCGTCGTGGCCACGGCGGCCACCAACGGCTCCACGACCTCGCGTGGTTCGTGACCGTCCGCGAGCTCGCTCAGAATCAGGCGGTGAGGTGGCGTGCGCAGCGCCACCAACACCGGGGCGCCGGCGGCGTCTTGCACCAGGCCCATGAAGGCTTGCTGCATGCCCTCACTACCAAGCACGGGGAGGAGGCCGAGGATCAGGCAGTGCGCCACCTCGCGCTCGAGCAGGTAAGGCTCCGAGGCTGACACGAAGCGCCGGGCGTCTTCGAAGCTACGCAGGCTGTAACGTGCGGCCACGCCAGGATCATAGCCGCCCCTTGCCCCGCGCCTCCCTTATCATCGGCAGGATGAAGCACCCGCCAGCGTCCCGCGCCACCGCCGCGCCAGGTAGCGGCCGCGTGTTGCCGGCGAGCTTTCACCGCGAGGGCCCATGCGCTACGCGAAAGCGCAGTCGTCCCGCGCGCCGCGGCGGGCGCGGGTGAGGGGGCCCGCCGGCACCGCCGCCCCTAAGACGAACCTGCTCCTCGGCACCTCGCTCATGCTGGTCGCCATGGTGCTCTTGCCCGTGATGGACGGCCTCGCCAAGGGCCTTAGCGAGCGCAACCCCGTACCCATGATCGTGTGGGCCCGCTACCTCTTCCACCTGCTTTGCATGCTGCCGATCCTCTTGTGGCGCTTCGGCTGGCACGGCTTGGTGCCGAGGCGGGTCGGTCTGCAGCTGGTCAGGGGCGGGCTCCTTCTCGGGGGTACGGCGCTCTTCTTCTTCGCGCTGTCGTTACTGCCTCAGGCCACCGCCCTGGCGCTGTTCTTCGTCTCGCCGCTCGTGGTCACGGTCCTGGCGCCCGTCCTGCTGGGCGAGCGCGTCGGCGGTTGGCGGCTGTTGGCGGTCGCGGTCGGCTTCGCCGGGATAATGCTCATCCTGAGGCCGGGGTCGGGCAGCTTCGGGTGGGGGGCGCTGCTGGCGCTTGCCGCAGGCGTCATTCACGGCTTCTACATGCTCTTCACGCGGCGGCTGGCGGGCAGCGCACCGCCACTCGTCACCCTCGGCTACACCGCGGTCGTCGGGGCGGTGGTCATGTCGCTGTTGATGCCGTTCCTCTGGCAACCGCCCTCGCCGGGCGACTTCGGCATCATGGTGAGCCTCGGCGCGTTCGCGGCCAGCGGCCACTTCCTACTGATCAAAGCGTTCGACTACGCACCCGCCACGTGGTTGGCGCCGGTGGGTTACTTCGAGATGGTCACGGCGGTCATCTACGGCTTCCTGGCGTACGGCGACCTCCCGGACGCCCTCAGCTGGCTGGGGATCCTGGTCATCGTGGGTGCGGGCGTGGCCATCTCCCTCAAGGAGCAGCGCGCCATGCGCGCCATGCGGCCGGGCCACTGAGGATCAGTTCACGCTTTGGGCTTCTTGGGGATCGACAGCGTGCGCCACTCGTCGCCGCGCCAATGTTTGGCGAGCATCACGACCTGGCCCACGTGGTGACTCGTGTGCTCGAGGTTGCGGAGCATGGCGCGCACCACGTTCAGTTCCTCGCCCCTTATGGTGATGGTCCGGTTCAGGTCGGCGGGAGTCATGCCGGCCAGGGTTCCGTAGACCTCGCTGAAACCGACCTCCCACTCCGCCAGCATGCTGGGCACCGTGTGATCGCCCTCCTCGAACTCGTCGTCGCGCTGCCGGTCGGCCTTCTCGCCGTCGCTCGTGAGGAAGTCGCGCCAGCGCGACCTCAGGTTGCCCGCCAGGTGGCGCACTATGACGGCCACGGAGTTGCTGCCATCGTCCAACACGCGGTGCCAGTCTTCCGGCTCGAGTTGATCGAGTGCGCGCTCCGCTAGCGACTTCTGAGCGTGGTAACCGCGCTCGATCTCCGCCAGGAAGAGGGTGCCGACGGCGTTGGAAGCATCACGAGGGCTCATGGGCAGATGCTACCGCCGACGGGCGCATCGGGGGGCCTCACGTAAGATTGGGGCATGGCGAAAAAGGAAGACCTCGGCTGGAACTATCCGGCGGCCCTCGCCGCCATCGGCAACGCCGCAACGTCCCTGGCGGACCTGTTGCGTTCGGCGCTGCCCGGCAAGCGCCCAGAGCGCATCGTCATCGAGTTGAGTGGCTCCTACCCCGCCTTCATGGAGCGCCGCAAGTTCCCTGCCCGCCTCCTTCAGGCGAGGCCCGCCGGCACTTCTTTCGAGGAGTTCGAGCGACTGGTCGACGCCCTAGTTGGCGTTCCCTGGCTCGAGGCGGTGGTGTTCAGGTTCTCAGGGTTGACCATCGGTTTCACGACCGCCGTGGCCATGAGGCGCCAGTTCGAGCGCCTGCGGGCCGGCGGCAAGCGGGTCGAGGTGCTGGTCAACGAGCTCGGCAACGCCACCTACTTCCTGGCGAGCGCCGCCGACCGGATCGTCGCTCCGGAGAGCGCCGAGTTCCACGTGAACGGCCTGGCCCTCACCACCACGTTCCTTGGCGACGCGCTTGGGCGTGCCGGCGTGCGCTTCGACAAGCTCGCCATCAAGGAGTACAAGAACGCCGGCGACAACCTCGCCCGTGCCCACATGAGCGACGCGCAGCGCGAGCAGTACGGCGCCTACCTGGACAGCCTCGTTCGCACGACCTCGGGCGCGATCGCGGAGGCTCGGGGCAAGACGCCCGAGGAAGTACGGGGCTGGGTCGAGGAGGGCGTGACGTCCGCCAAGCAGGCGGCGGCGCTCGGCATGATCGACGAGGTCAAGTACGAAGACGAGGTGCTGGGTGAGGCCGACAAGAGCCTTGCGGCCGCCCGCCGCTTCATCCCCGGCAGGCGGCGTTCGGTGGAGGCGGGGCGCGTCGCGCTCGTGTCGCTGGAAGGCGCCATCATCACCGGCCCGAGCAGGTCGTCACCGGTGCCCGTGCCCGTTCTGGGAGGCAAGCTGGCGGGTTCCGAGACGCTGGTCAGGGCCCTGCGCCTCGCCGGCCGTGACAAGCGCACGAAGGCGGTGGTGTTCCACGTCGAGTCGGGCGGGGGGTCGGCGCTGGCTTCCGACCTCATCGGTCGTGAGGTCGAGCTCCTCGCCCGGCGCATGCCCGTCGTCGCCGTCATGGGCGGCGTGGCGGGCAGCGGGGGCTACTACGTTCTGACGCACGCGACGCGCGTGCTGGCCGAGGCCACGACTCTGACGGGCTCCATCGGGGTAGTTTCTCTCAAGCCCGTGCTGCAGGAACTCTACGAGCGCTTCGGCGTGAACGTGGAGAGCATCGAGCGCGGACGGTTCGCAGACATCATGGGCTCGCACAAGCCTTTCGACGATGCCGAGCGGGCCCTCATGCAGCGTTACATCGACGAGGTCTACGAGCGCTTCGTGGCGCGCGTGGCCGCTGGCCGGAAGCTCTCGGTCGAGCGGGTGAACGAGATCGGCCGCGGGCGCATCTGGTCGGGCGCCGACGCGTTGGGGCTCGGCCTCGTCGACGAACTCGGGGGCGTGCGGCTCGCGCTGGCCCGAGCCAAGGAGCTGGCCGGACTATCGCCCGACGCCGGGGCTTGGAAGGTGGAAGCACCGGGCAAGTACGTCATCCCGAGCGCCGACGACCCGAGCACCTGGTTGCGCATGTTGGGCCCCAGCCTGCGGGAGAGCGCGTGGCTGATACATGGGACGCGCCTCGACGTTCACTGAGCGGAGCGGACGCGGCATGCCGGTCATATCATCGCAAGCATGAGCAGTTGCTGCCGCGCGGCGCCTTGCGAGGAGCTCTTCGATGAGCGACTGGCGGGTTGGTACCTAAGGAGTTACCAGCGTCACGGCGTGGGAGCGTTGGAGCGAAGGATGCTCGCCGCGCTAAGCGCGGCAGACATCCGTGACCAGCGGGTCCTCGAGATCGGCGGCGGCGTAGGCGCCATCCAGGCCGAGCTCCTGAAACGAGGAGCGAGCACCGGCGAGGTCATCGAACTGGTGGAGGCCTACCGCCACTCGGCGGCGGAGCTGGCCGCCTGGGCAGGCGTCGCGGGCCGTTCCACCTTCCGCGTGGCCGACGTGCTGGCAAACCCGGGCGAGGTGGAAGCCGCCGGGGTGGTGGTCCTCAACCGCGTGGTGTGCTGCTCCGCGGAGGGCCTCGAACTGGTGGGCGTGGCCGCCCACCTGACCGAGGGCACATTGCTCCTTAGCTTCCCCAGGTCCACGGCGCTGGCGCGGTTCGCTCAACGCGCCCAGCACTGGCTGGCGCGCTTGACGCGCCACCGGTTCCGCTTCTACGTGCGGCCCGGCGCCGCCATCCGGGCCGCGGCCGAGAGCGCGGGGCTCGAGTTCGTCGCCGGTGGCGGCGGACTGCTGTGGGAGTACCAGGCGTTCCGGCGGCCCTGACCTGGTGGGCGGCCAATTGTCCTGGGCCGGTCTTCGTACGCTGGGGGGAGAAAGAGGTGCCACATGGCCGACATGGCTGGCAAGGTAGCGCTGGTTACGGGTTCTGGTTCGGGTATCGGGAGGGCTGTCGCCCTCGAGTTCGCCACGCGCGGGGCGGCGGTGATGGTCGCCGACTACAACCTCGAGGGCGCACAGGAGACCGTGCGTCAGGTGGAGGCGGGAGGCGGCAAGGCCGCCGCCGTCAAGGTTGACGTGGTCGACGAGGGTTCCGTGCGAGCCATGGTGAAGACGACCGTGGAGACGCTTGGCCGCATCGACTTCCTGGTCAACAACGCGGGCATCTCGGCCGCGGGCCCGAACGTGCCGCTGCACGAGGTCGAGCTCAAGGCCTTCGAGCGCGTCCTCGACGTCAACGTGGTTGGGACGTTCCTGGGCCTCAAGCACGCCATCCCCGAGCTCCTCAAGGCCGGAAGCGCGGGCGTCGTCAACTTGGCCAGCACCATGGCCGAGCGGGGCAGCCCCGGCGACCCCTCCTACACGACCAGCAAGCACGCCGTACGCGGGCTCACCAAGTCGGCGGCCCTCACCTACGCGGCGCAAGGCGTGCGCGTCAACTGCATAGGCCCCGGCGTGGTCAAGACCGGCATGACGGAGGCCATCTTCGAGGACGAACAGACCACAGCGTGGCTCAAGAGCGTCACACCGATGAAGCGCTTTGCGGAGCCGGGCGAGATCGCCAAGCTCATCGTGTTCCTCTGCTCGGACGACGCCTCGTACATCACCGGCGCCTACTATCCGATCGACGGGGGCTGGTTGGCGGGTTGAGAGTGGGCTCAGCGCCGCGTTAGCGGTACTCCAGAACACCCGTTCCCGGAGGGGCTCGTGGCGGCGCCGGCGGCCCGTCTGCTCGCCCGTCAGCCCAATGACCCCCGCAACGTTCCGCCGTCAGTCGCTGACAAGGCCGCGCACCGCGCGTTCCAGCGCCGCGCCCGAGATCTCGCCCACGTGCGTGGTGACGTACCGGCCGCCCCCGGCGAAGAAGTAGGTCGTGGGTAACCCCACCCCACCCAGGCGCGACGAGACCTCCATGCCGTGATCCAGCAGGACGGTGTCCAGCGAAACGGCGGGGTAGGCGGCCAGGAAGGCGAGGACGGCCTCGCGCTGCTCGCCCTGGTTCACCAGGAGGAAGGTGACGTCTGGGTGCTCCGCAGCCGCGCGCGCCAACTGCGGGATCTCGCGCCTGCAGGGGAGGCACCAGGTGGCCCAAGCGTTGACCACGAGCGGGCCGGTGCTCAGTTCGGCGAAGTTCACCTCGCCACCGGTCAGCCGTTCCAGTTCGAGCGCCGGCAGCGCCTTGGCCTCGCCGCCCGCGGGGCTCAGAAGTGCGGGAACGATCAGCCAGACGGCCAGCGCTACCGCGGCGGGGGTGGCAGCCACGCGGAGGCCGCCGAGGCGACCCCTGAACGACCACACGACCAGCAGCGCCCCCGCGGCCAAGCCCCACCAGGGCGAGAAGCCGCCCTGCCAGAAGGCGAGGGCGTCGAGGGGCCTGCCCCCGAAGTAGCCGAGGTTCTCGAGCACGAACCCGAGGCGCGCACCTAGCAGGACCGCGAAGGCCGCGTTCCAGGCCCAGTTGGCGTTCCGGGGCGGCGATCCCTCGCCTGAACCAGCGGCGCGGCGCCGGGCGCGCCACGCGAACAACTCGGCCAGACCCACGAACAGCACGAGGCCCAGGGCCGCGTAGAAGCGGGGGGCGGAGATCACGAGGGGGCCCAAGCGCAATGCGTCCATGCTTGGATGCTAAGCCGGGGACCGGGCCCTACGGGTAGTTCGCGCGGGGCGGCCCCAGAGGTCAGGCTCCAGTGAGGCCGAGCGCCGCTCCGACCCACTCGACCACGCGCGCCAGGTCGCGCGCGTCGATCCACTCGTTCACCGAATGGATCTCGTGCATCCCCAGGCCGACGTTCACCGTCTGCAGGCCCTTCTGGTTGAGGATGCTCGTGTCGGAGCCGCCGATCGAGGCCACCGTACGAAGGCGCACGCCGGCGCTCTCGGCCACGGCCGCCAGGCGCCTGATGGGCGCAGCATCGTCGTCGAGCGTGTAACCGTCGTAGAGCCGCCTCCTCTCCAGCTCCACGAGCGCGCCGTGCCTGCCGGCGGCGGCCTCGGCTAGCCCCTTCACCCTGCCGGCCAGCTCTTCGAGTCGCTCGACGCTGAACGCCCGGAACTCGCCGCGCATGCTCACTCGGGCAGGAACCACGTTGGTCGGTCCGCCGCCCGTTATGGCGCCGATGTTGAGGACCTGATCGTCCGCCACCCGCCCGAGCGGGATGGCCTCCACGACGGCCGCGGCGGCCTTGATGGCGTGGACGCCCCGCTCTGGCTCCAACGCGGCGTGCGCGGCGCGCCCGATGACCTCGATGCTCACGTCCTCCTTGAAGACGGCCGAGGTGATGAGCTCTCCCACCGGCACCTCGCCGTCGAACGAGTACGCGTAGTCGGCGCGCAGCGACGCCACGCCTAGGTGCTTGGCGCCGAGCAGTCCGAGTTCCTCGCACACGGTGATGACCGCCACCAGCGTCGGTCGCTTCTCGAAGGGGGTGTGCGCGGCCCGCTCCAGTAGTTCGAGCACCACGCTGACGCCGGCCTTGTCGTCCGCCCCCAGGATCTGTTCGCCGCCCGAGCGCACCACGCTGTCCTCGACCTCCGGCGCCAGTGGCACCCCCGGCGTCAGGGGCACTGTGTCCATGTGAGCGGCCAGGACTATGCGGCCTGCCGCCCCGCCGCTGAGCTCCGCGATGAGGTTACCGGCGTCGCCGCCTGTACTGTTACGTGCGTCGTCCTCCCTGACTTGCATGCCGAGCTCCTCGAAGGCCTCACGCAAGCGGTCCGCCATGAGGCGCTCGCTGCGGCTGGGGCTCGGCACGCGGCAGAGGTCGACCAGGCGCTCCTGCAAGGCGGCCACGAGCGGCTCGCCCGTCAGGAAGCGGCCGGCACTCACGGCTCCACCAGCGGTTGCAGAATGCGGCGGGCCTGCACGTCGACGACGCCCTTGTCGGTCACCTTGAAGTCGGGGCTGACGCTGAGGGGCAGGAGTGTGAGGAGTAGCACCGGGGCCTTCACGTTCATGCCGGCGGCGCGCAGCGCGCCCTCGAGGGCGGCGAACTGCCGCCCGACGGTGGTGACCGGCTCGTCCGACAGCAGCCCCGCCAGCGGCAGCGGCAGGAGCGTGGTGCCCGTTCGGTCGGTGAACGCCATGCCGCCGTTCGAGCGCGCCAGGGCCGCTAGCGACGTCATGAGCGCTGCGGGGTCACGGCCGAAGAGGAAGACGTTGTGGCTGTCGTGCGCGAAACTCGAGGCGTAGCCGCCGCGCTCCAGCCCCGTCCCGGCGACGAGGCAGACGACGGGCTCGTACCCGCCGGCACCGCGCCGCAGCGCCGCCCGCGGCACCACGCAGGCCAGCGCCAGGTCGGGGTCGGTCGGTACCCCGTCTTGCAGCGTCACGCGCCGCTCGCCCAGGGTGGTGAAGCTGTTCGTCTTGTTGACCTCGATGATGCGTGCCGACACGGTATTGGCCCCGTCGCGGAACGCCGGTCCTCCGAAGCGCAGGTCGGCCTGGCTGACGTTGCCGGGCTCGAACACTTGCGCCTCGAGCGGCGCGCTCGGGCCGGTTGCCACTGCCCCGCCGCCGGCGACGGTCTCCCCCGCTCGCGCCACGAGCCGACCGGCCACGTGAACCTCGAGCGGCGGGAACTCCGCCAGGCCGCCGGTGACGAGGTAATCCGCGCGGGCGCCAGGCGCGAGCAGCCCCAGGTCGTGGAGGCCGAGGTAGTTCGCGGGCCGCAGGGTGGCCGAGGCCAGGGCGTCGTGCACGGGCCAGCCCAACCGGGCGGCCAGGCTCACGAGCCGGCTCATGTGACCCTCCAGCAGGCGGTCGGGCATGACGTCGTCGGTGACGAGCAGCAAGCGGCTGCGGTCGTTAAGCGCCACTACCGTCTCGACGACCTCCGGCGTGAGTGACTTCTCCTGGATCATCACCCACATTCCCTTGCGGAGCTCCTCGAGGAGCTTGGCAGGCGTGGCAAGGGTGTGATCGGAGCGCACGCCGTGCGCCACGTAGCGCGAGAGCGCGGGACCCGTGAGGCTCGGAACGTGCCCCTCGACGCTCAGGCCGGCACGCCTGGCGGCGGCGACCATGGCGCGCAGGTGGCTGTCGCCGGCCACGAGCCCCTGGTAGTCCATGACCTCACCGAGGGCGATGACCTCGGCCTCCTGCGCGAGCTCGGTGACCTCGGCCGGCGTGATGGACGCGTTGGGCGTCTCGATGTCCGGTGACGTCGCCGGCACGCAGCTGGAGATGGCCGTGAAAACGCGCTGCGGCAGGCCCCTGCTTGCCTCGAGCATCCAGCGGATGCCGGCCGCGCCCAGCACGTTGGCTACCTCGTGCGGGTCCTGCAAGATGGTGGTGGTGCCGTGGGGCAGGGCAGCCTCGGCGAAGCGCCGGGGCGTCACCAGGCTGCTCTCGATATGCATGTGGACGTCGAGCATGCCCGGTTGCACCCAGGCGCCGCCAAGGTCGCGGCGCTCACGGATGCTCAGGCCGCCCAGGTCCGCGGGCCCCGGGTCACCCTCCTCGACCTCGACGAAGTGGCCGCCTTCCACCGTGAACCAGCCACGGTAGCTGGTTTGCGTGACGACGTCGACCAGCATGGCGTTGGTGACCAGCAGGTCGCGCCCTGTAAGGCTCGGGGCGAACGGCGGGTTCACTGCGCTGCGTGGAGGCGGTCGACGGCGGCGGTGGCTATGCGGATGGTGTCCTGCTCCACGCCGCGGAACAGGGCCTCCTTCTCCTCGCGGGTGGGTTGTGGGTCCAAGTGGATGTTCGAGTCGGTACCTAGCACCGCCCCGACCTTCACGCCGAGGAGGGAGCCCACGACGAAGACGGTCGAGCACTCCTGCTCGGCGGCAACGACCCCGGCGGCGGTGAGGCGGGCGTTCAGGCCATCGTCGCGCCGGTAGAAAGCGTCGCGGGTGTAAACCACCCCCTCGATGGCGCGCCGGCCAAGGTACTCGGCGGCCGCCTGGCGCAGGGCCAGGGTCACGTCGAGGTCGGCGGCGGCGGGGTAGCCGAGCGGGATGTAGTCGACGGACGTGCCCTCGCCGCGGAACGCGGACGTGACTACCACCACCGAGCCGATGGGCGTGCCCGGCTGGCGGCCGCCCGCGGAGCCCACACGGATGAAGTGCGTGGCGCCTATGCGCGTGAGTTCCTCGACCGCTATGGACGCCGACGGCCCGCCGATGCCCGTCGAGCAGACGCTGATCGGCGTGCCCGCCTGGGTACGCCCGGTAAAGGTGACGTACTCGCGGTTGCGCGCGATCAGCTTGGCGCCCACGAACGTCTCGGCGATGCGCTCGGCCCGCCCCGGGTCGCCCGGGATCAGCACGTAGGGCGCTACGTCGCCGGTGACGGCGCGCAGGTGTCGCTGGATGTCTGACATGTCTAGCTCCTTCTGGGCAGGAGCGCCCGGGACTCGGCGGTCACCGCGGCGCCATGCGGGGGTCGTACGCCTCGGTGAGGCCGTCTCCGAAGAGGTTGAAGCCGAGCACGGCCAGCGTGATGCCGATGCCCGGGAACACGCTCATCCACCACGCGCGGCGGATGAAGGTCTGGGCGCTGTTGAGCATGCCACCCCAGCTCGTGAGGTTGGGATCGCCCAGGCCGAAGAAGCCGAGGCTGGCCTCGAGGAGGATGGCCTGCGCCACGTCGAGGGACGCCACCACCAGCACCGGCCCCATGACGTTGGGGAGGATCTGCATGAACATGATCCGCGCGTTGCGCATGCCGAGGGCGCGCCCCGCGTCCACGTACGGCAGCGTCTTGTGGCTCAGGTATTGACTGCGCACCAACCGTGCCGTCTGGGGCCAACTCAGTAGGCCGATGACCAGGATGAGGTTCACGAGGCCCGAACCGAAGAACGCCACCACGATGAGCGCCAGGACGAAGCGCGGGATCACCTGGAAGAACTCCGTGACGCGCATGAGCAGCTCGTCGAACCAGCCGCCCAGGTAGCCCGCGAGGGCGCCGACCAACACGCCGATGATGGTGGCAGTGGCCGCGGCGGCGAGCCCTACTATCAAGGACACGCGCGAGCCCCAGATGACCTGGCTGAGGACGTCGCGCCCCAGGTTGTCGGTGCCGAGGAAGTGTTCCGCGCCGAACGGGGCGGTGAACGCCGACCGCGAGGTGGCGTGAGGATCGAACGGCGCCAGCACGGGGGCGAGGACGGCGGTGAGCAACAAGAGCGCCACCACCGCCAGGCCGAAGACTCCCGAGCTGCTGCGCCTGAAGCGTCGCCACCCTGCCGAGGCGTTGGAGCGGCCGACGCTCGACTCCACGCTCATGGCCTCGGCCCTGGCGGCGTCGTCCATCAGTACCTCACCCGGGGGTCGAGGACGGCGTAGAGCGCGTCCGTTATGAGGTTGACGATGATGACCGTGACCGACACGAAGAGCAGGATTCCCAGCAGCACCGGGTAGTCACGGGTGTAGATGGAGTCGTACATGAGCCGCCCGATGCCGGGCCAGCCGAAGACCGTCTCCACCAGTGCCGACCCCGCCACGATGAAGGCGAAGTTGTAGCCGATCACGGTGACGACGGGCAGGGCCGCCGCCCTTAGCGCGTGCCGCCACAGGATCGCTGCTTCGGAGAGGCCTCGGCCGCGCGCCGCGACGATGTACTGCGAGCTCATGACCTCGAGCAGTGAGGCGCGCGTCAGGCGCGTGGTGATGGCCATGTACCTGAACGACAGCGCGGCCATGGGCAAGATCATGTGCTTGAGGGTGTCGAGCACCGCGGCCAGGCCCGTGTACTCGACCCTCACGCTCCTGAAGCCGCCCGCCGGCAACCAGCCGAGCGAGACGGCGAAGACGAGGATGAGCAGCTGCCCGAGCCAGAACTCCGGTACGGCGTAACCCAGCAGGGCGAAGCCGGTTGCACCGCGGTCGGTGAGGGAGCCGGGCTTGCGAACCGCCAGCACGCCGAGAACGAGGCCGACCGTGGTTGCCACCACGACGGTGCTGAGCATGAGGATGAGAGTGCGGCCCAGCCTCTGCAACAGGAGGTCCAGGACGGGCTGGCGGTTGGCGAAGGAGAACCCCAGGTCCCCCTTCGCCACGTTCACCAGGTAGAGCCCGAGCCTCTCGGGGAGGCTGCGATCGAGTCCGAAGTCGTGCCGCACGCGCTCGACGTACTCGGGTGGCGCCGGGTACTCGCCTATCAGGGAGGTGACCGGGTCGCCGGGCGCCAGCGCGATGAGGACGAAGTTGACCACGACCACCCCAAGGATCAGGGGGATGGCGTTCAACGCCCGCCGCAGCGCGTAAAGCGCTAGGCCGCTCCCTCCGCCCTCTGCCGCCACCTCGGAGCTAGTGCCCTACCTTTCTCACGGCTTCGCGAACCAGAGGAACTCGAGGCCGTCGCGCTGGTCGAGGAGCGTGCGCATCCCCCGCAGGTTGGCCGAGGAGGCCTCGGACGCCAGCTCGTCGAACATGACCATCACCGGCACGTCCTTCGAGAGCTTCTCGTCGAGCAGGTGGTAGTAAACGGCGCGCGCGTTCTGGTCTGCGAGGCCGCCGGCCTCGGCCAGCCACGAGTCGACGTCGGGGTCGGCGTAGCCGGTGGCGTTCACGAACGGCGTGCCGGGCTCCGCGCTGTGGTAGATGCGGTGGTAGCCGATGGCCGGGTCGCCGCCCGAGGTGAACGACTGCATACTGAGGTCATAGTCGCCCTTGTAGACGCGGTCGACCATGACGGCGCGCTCGGCCGGTTGCAGCACGAGGTCGATGCCGACCTGCTTGAGCTGGTCGCGCATGATGTCGCCGGCGGCCGCGAACGCGCCACGTGCGGAGTCGTACACGTAACGCAGCTTGAGGTTCGTGACACCCGCCTCGGCGAGCAGTTCCTTGGCCTTTGCCGGGTCGTAGGGGTAGAGGGTGCGGTAGTCGGTCGCCTCATCGTAGGCGTAGGGGAAGCCGGCGCCGAAGGGGCCCGAGCCGGCCTGGCCGAGGCCGCCCTGGGCCTGCTCGACGACCTGGTCGCGGTCGACCGCGTACATGATGGCCTGGCGCACGCGCGCGTCGTCGAGGCCGGGCGTGTTGGTGTTGATGAAGACGAAGTAGAGGGCGGGGATGGTGATGCCCGTCCAGGTGTTGATGTCCTTGTCGGCGGCCAGGCGCGGGAGATCGGCGGGCGGCATGTAGAAGCCCCACAGCAGGTCTGCCTCGCCGACCTCGAGCGCGGTGGAGCGCCCAACGTCTTGCGGCACGATGCGGAAGATGAGCTTGTCCAGCAGGGCGGGTTCCAGGTAGTAATCGTCGTTGCGCACGATCTCGACGCGCTCACCACGGACCCAATCGGCGAACTTGAAGGGGCCGCTGCCGACGGGGGCGTTGTTGGCCACGTTGGTGAGGGGGTCGGTGCCCTCGTAGAGGTGCTTCGGCAGCACGGGGGCGTCGAACACGGAGAGCAGGCTCAACAGCGGCGCGTACGGTTCCTTGAGCGTGATGACCACGGTCTCGGCGTCCGGGGCCTCGATCGAGGCGATCTTGTCGTAGGCGGTCTTGAAGCGGCCGTGATTCGGGGCCTCTATCTCGACCATGGAGTAGACGACGTCGGCGCTGGTCACCGGGGTGCCGTCGTGGAAGTTCGCCTGCCGCAGCTTGAAGGTGTAGGTGAGGTTGTCGTCCGATACGGTCCAGCTTTCGGCGAGGTCGCCTTCGGGGCGGCCGCTAGCAGCAAGGCGTACCAGGCCGCTGAAGACGTTGGCGCCCACGGCGCCCACCGGGTAGCTGGTGCTGATGCCCGGGTTGAGGTGCTCGGGGTCGGATCCGAGAACGACTATGGCGGTGCCGCCCTTGACGGGCGTGTCCTGCGCCAGGGCCGGGGCGGCGAGCAGAAGCGCGACGAGAACGAACAGCGCGCGCTTTGGGTTTAACCAGGGCATCGGGGGACCTACCTTTCGAGACGAGTGCGAGGTGGTGGGCTTTCTCACACAATCTAGCACCGGTGGCTCATGGCAGGTCCAGCGGCAAGGGCGGTCGAGAAGAACCCTCAGCGCCCCTTCAACCTGAAGACTTCGCGCCGGGGGTGATTTTCGATGTACGTGAACCACTCGGTCACGCTCAGGTCGCCGAGGTCGTTGTGCCTCACCGACGTGCTGGGATCGACGCCCAACCGAGCGAACTCCCGCGCGAGTTGGATGGACTCCTCGCGAGCACGGGCGAATCCGGCCTGAAGCTCGGCTAGCGTGCTGGCGGCCGGCATGCGGTAGCCGGCGTAGCGGTCCTCGACGAACGGTGCTCCCAGGGCCACACGCAGGCGGCTCTGGCTCCAACGCTCGATGCCCACCCAGTGGTTGAGCGCCTCGCGGTTGCCGGGTGTGTCGGTGGCGCGCATGATGCGCGGCAACAGCTCGTCGCGAGACGTCCCTAGGTTCACGGCCACCTGCTCGAGAGTGAGCCCGCGTGCCCGGCGCTTGATGTAAGGCCTTAGGCCCGCCCCGATGAGCTTCTGGAGCAGGCTCATCGGCGGAGGGCCGGGGCCGACCGCGCGGGCGCACCTTCGCGCGCGCGGCCCGGGGGGCGTTCGTGCCTCATCGGCGGAGGGCAGGCGCCTGCGGGGCAGTAGCCTGCGGGGTAGTCGCCTGCGGCCCCTCAGCCGACGCCTGCACGGCGGGCAAGGGCTCTACCGCAGGCAAGGGCTCTACCGCCGGAAAGGCGCGGGGCAACGGCCTCGGCCGCTCGTCGAGCTTGACCAGCGTGACGCCTGCCAGGATGAGTAGCCCGCCGACGAGCTGCACCAGCCTTGGCAGCTCCGACAGGAGCAACCAGGCCCATAGGACGGCGAAGAGGACCTCGGAGAGGCCGACGAACGAGGCGAGCTTGGAACCCAGGCGTCGGCTCGCGAACACGCCCGTGAGGTAGGCGAAGGCGGCGGCGATCAGGCCCAGGCCGGCGACGTCCAGCCACCACGGCACGCCCACGCCGGCCAGCAACACGACGTCGGTGTTCCAGCGCATTGGCGTAAGCCCCACGGCGCCTGCGAGCAACAGGGCCAGTGCGCCGACGATCAGGCCCCCGGCCGCTACGACCAGCGGGGGCAGCCCGTGGCTGTTGTCGGCCGAGATAACGAAGAAGGTGGCCAACCCGAAGGCGGCAACGATGCCCCAGGACGCACCGACGAGGTCCACCGAAATGGCTCCGAACGCGTCGAGCACGAAGACGAGCCCGACGATCGCCAAGCCCGC
>JACDJA010002134.1_pt1 | contig 14734 bp, 14 predicted proteins | sample 7449241 | NCBI WGS metagenome assembly JACDJA01 (sample SAMN14253289, study PRJNA609438) | sludge metagenome | isolation source: initial anaerobic sludge | collected 2018-12-20 | reverse complement strand
TTCTCTTTTGTTAGCTGAACTGTTATTGCTTCAGATGAAGTTTTATCTAAAGAGATTTTAAACTCAGCTGGTTTTTCATCTTGCTCATAACCATTACTTACAAAATCTATACTAACTTTTGGTGCTATATCTGTGATGGTTCCTGTTGCTTCAAACTTATTGGCAACTTTATCATTAACATATGCACTAATCGTATAACTTTCATCTACTTCAAAAATACTATCTGGTTTTGTAGGTATTTGGACTTGAAACTCTGAAGTATTTGGAGGAAGTGTTACTTTAAACTCTCCATTTCCTAGAGATTCTACAGTTAATCCACTTATAACATTTCCATCTTTATCTGTAACTTTTATGTTAGCTAAATCTATATCATCACTTAAATTAACTCCATTTGAAGAGTCTGGTGTAAGTTTAAATGTAACTGTCGATTCTGTTGAAAATTCTCCATTTAAAGTTACATCATGCTTAAGATATTTTACATCACTAGCATCTTGAGTTTCCTCTGCTGTAGCATCTGTAACAAGTAGCACTGAAGGGTAAGCTGTACCATCTACTATAGTTCCTGTTGCACTAACTTCAGCACCGCCTAGCTCACTTTTTACTTTTATAGTATATGTCTCTTCACCCTCATAAACTCCATCTTGCTCATCTATCGCCCCTACTCTTACTAAAATAGTATCTACAGTTGGAGTATCTTTTGAGCCTTCTAGCTTGATCTTTGTAGAGAAATTGTTATCTAGTGTTGTTTTTATCCAACTCTCTCCACCATCTATTGAGTACTCAATGGTTTTATCATAAGTACTGCCTTCGCTAAGATCACTAGATGTATCTTTGTCTATGTCTGCAGTGCCACTTACTAGTGTAACAACCAATGTTGTGTCTATTTCACTCTTGTTAGATAGTGTAATCTTGTGAACTAGATAACCATTCTCCTCTTCTTTATCATCGCTTATACCTATGAAAGTTCCACCTTTTGTCGTGTCGCCTGAGTAATCATCTGGGTTTTCTACTGGAACTGCTACTTTTGGTTTATCATCATTGTCTGTTATAGTAATGGTTCCCTCACCTTTGTTTACAACAACTTTACCATCAGCATTTGTAATTACCATCTTGAACTTCTCTTCGCCCTCATAGATTTCATTGTTGATGATTTTTACAGGGATTTTGATCTCATCTTTTCCTGATGGGATTACTATTTTTGTACCTTCTGGTTTGTAGTCTTCACCCACTTTAGCTGTGCCATCTTCAAACTTGTAAGTTAGTTCTATATCCCCTTGAGCTGGTCTATCTAGCTTTACTACGATGTAGGCTATACCATCAAACTCCTCTATGGTTAAATCACTTACATTTAAAACCGCTGGTGGAACTGGTTTTACTTCAGATGATGGTGGTGGTGTGCTTGGTGTAAGTTCGTTTGGTTTTTCTCCACCTGATTCTGGTCTATCGGTTGTTGGTTTATTTGGGTTGTTTAAGTTGTTTGAGCTACTAGGTCTAGCTGGTTCACTAGGTCTCTCTGGTCGCTCAAAAGGGTTTGGCGGGGTTTTACCTAGATCTTTATCATTATGATCTAGTTGAGTTTTGTTTCTTCCACCTTCATCAAAGATTTGAGTTCTAGGAAGCTGATCCTCGTTGAGGGGGGGGGTCTGGGCGTTTTCTTGAGTTGGTACTCTTTTATTTATGATGGTGCTTGTAGTCTCAATACTATCACCAGATCTAGCTAAAAACCCAGCCGAGCCACTCTCTGTATCTTCCGCTTCTTCTTCACCTTCTGCTGTCTCTTCGTCGGTTGTATCCCAAGTATGACCACCTAGTCCACTAACTACATCTATGATGTCACGATAAGCTTCCATAACTAGATCTATATCGCCAACTGAGAAAAATAGCTCATCTTCCCCACCTGCTGTCTCTATGAGAGTTGCATCTATGAGCTGTTTTTGTCCATGATTTAGCACTACTACATCGCTATTGCTTAGCTCTACCTCTATCTTCGCACTTGCTTTATTAGCACCTACACCATAAATAAGATCATTTTTATATATGGTGTCACCCTCATTTAGAGCTTTGATGTTCCCTTTTTCATCTTTTACTTCAAAATTTCCGTTTTTTATGTTTAACACTTTACCAGCTATGGTTGCCATTTGTTAGTCCTTGTTTTTTAATGGCGATATCTTACTAAATAAAAAAGTGTTTGTCTATCACCCGAACGGGTGAGATAAACTGAAATTGAGCTTAAAAAATGCTGTTTTTGCTTATAGATGACTTGAGAAAAAATGTTAGTTTTAGGTTTTTATGGTTTTTGACTATATTGAACTCCATATGGAGTTTTGTAGCTATATCAATATTTTAGCAATCTACATCAAGATGGACAACAGCTATCTAGCTCCCCAAAATCAACTTTGCTTCCACCACCAGAGATGATCTTTTCTCTATCTTTTATAAGTTTTTGGTTGTGTGTTATGGAGTAAAATATGCTAGTATTGTCTCTTATGGTGTTGATGGTTGAGCAGTATGTCTCTATGGAAGCCATAACCCATCTAGCAGCTACAATATCATCAACATCAGAATCAAAACTATACTCTAAATGTAGCTCATTGAACTTTTTAGGAAAATCCTCATTTCTAGTTGCATCGCCTTTGACACTTAGGTTTTTTACACTTTTGCCTTGATTTTTAGGTATGGCTACCATATCTGATGCACTACAAGAGATGATCCCCGCTAAAAAGTACTCAATAGGACTGATTTGTGGACAATCAATGATAAAACTCCTCTTTTCGGTTTTCGCCTCAAACTTCATATCTTCCAAATGTGAAACAGTTACTACCATTTTAACCCCTCTATATAATTTTTAAAATAATCAAGCTGCTCTTTAGTCTTAGCACTAGCAGTTCCGCCCTCGCTCACTCTCGCATTCATTGAATTTTCTACACTTAAAAACTCTAGTGCATCTTCACCTATGCGACTATCTATGCTCTTTAGTTGCTCTAGTGAAGCATCGCTTAGATCAATCCCAGCTTCTTGAGCCATTCCAACCGCTCTACCTGTTATGAAGTAAGCTTCTCTAAATGGTATGTTACATTTACTAACTAGATAATCCGCCAAATCTGTTGCACTAAGATGCCCTACTTTACAAGCTTTGTACATATTTTGAGTATTTACACTCATAGTTGCTAGTGCCTCTTTTAGTATGAGTAGTGAGATTTGTGCAGTTTTTATGGCATCAAAAACACCCTCTTTGTCCTCTTGAGTGTCTTTGTTATAAGCCAGTGGAAGTGCTTTCATAACAGTTAGAAGTCCCATAAGTGAGCCATAAACCCTACCTGTTTTTCCTCTTAAAAGCTCTGGAACATCTGGGTTTTTCTTTTGTGGCATTATAGATGAGCCTGTTGAGTACTCATCGCTTAACTCAACAAACTTAAACTCATAACTGCTCCACATAACAAGCTCCTCACTAAGTCTTGATATGTGCATCATCATAGTTGAGATGTTAAACAAGATCTCAAGTGCAAAGTCACGATCGCTCACAGTATCTAAACAGTTGATGCTAACTGAGTCAAAACCTAAAAGATTTGCGGTTAGTTTTCGATCGATGTTGTGCGGTGTTCCAGCAAGAGCAGCACAACCAATCGGTGAGATGTTGTTTCGTTTATGTGATGATAAAAATCTCTCAATATCTCTTTGAAACATCGCCATATAAGCACTAAGATGATAAGCAAAATTTATAGGTTGTGCATGTTGAAGATGTGTCATACCTGGCAAAAGTGAGGTTGTATGTTTTGAAGCGATGTTATGTAAAACCTCCATAAGTGCTTTTAGCCCATCTACTAACTCTAGGTTTTTTCTAAGTACAAATCTTCTAAAATCAAGTGCTACTTGATCGTTTCTACTTCTTGCGGTGTGGAGCTTTTTACCAGCATCACCTATTAGGGCGGTAAGCCTTTTTTCTATTGCCATATGAAGATCTTCATCGGCTATTTTCCACTCAAACTCACCAGCTTCTATCTCAGCTTTTACTTTTGCCAAGCCCTCTTTTATGCCACTTAGCTCATCTTTGCTTAGTATGCCTTGATGCTCAAGCATAGTAGCATGTGCTATGGAGCCCTCTATATCTTCAACATAAAGCTCTCTATCGAACATTATTGAGGCGTTAAACTCCTCTAGTAGTGTTGATGAAGTTGTGTTAAACCTTCCCGTTCTTAGTTTTTCCATAAAATTTCCATTTCAAATACTTTTGTGAAATTTTAACGAAATAATATTAATTACAAGCAGGTACCCGACCGCTATCTTTCGCAAATTCAGTTAAAAAATCCATCAAATGTTTAGCATTTTTACCATATCTTATACTGTTAAAATACTCAATAGAATCTAGTGCTTTTTTATCAGTGCTATTTATATGAACATTTGCTAAAGCTTGTCCTTTTTTGACTAACAACTTTTTCCATTCGATAGAGGTTTTACTAGAAACAAAATCTTGCCCACCCTTGTGACACTTTACACACTGTTTAACAAACTCTCTTTGCCCTTTGTACGATGCAGCCTCAAGATGAGTACTAAAGAGTACCAACAAAGCAATTAAATTTAAAAATTTGAACATATATCAACCTTTAAGCCACTAAGCATATAGTCTAGTATATTACATTACCTTTTATTATACAATTCTTACAATTTGTAATTATACTGTATAACCTTATAGCTGGTAATATCTAAATAGATTTTCATCTAAATCCCAGAGTTTCTTATCTTTTAGTCTCTTCACAACATCCACACTGCACTCAACATCATCAGGCCACTCTCTAGCAAATCCATCAAGAGTATTTTTGTTTGTTCCATCTATGATAATAGTGCTACCTTGAACATAAACATCTCTTGCGGCATCCATATTGTTTGTCACCCTCCAGATGAGCATATATGGATTAAAAATATCATTTTTTTGCTCATCCACAAAAGCGACAACTCTTAAGTATTCGCCAAGTTCTCTTAGTTTTTCAACTTGCAGTTTTAGCGATGTTTTTTTATCTATAGATATAACAGTGATAGGATTTTTTGTACTTTTTAGGTACTGATGCACTCCTTTGACATCACTTATGAGAGATTTTACTTTTTCCAAAAGCTCATCATCACTTAAAATTGTTGGAGCAACTGCGGTACTTGAGCTATTTGTTACATCAATGCCTAGCTTTGCACCAACTAAACTCTCATCTGATGAGTGATCTAGTGCATCTAAAATGCCCTCACTGATAAATAGAGATTTTGGGCTAAGACGATCTAGTATATAGATAGCAAGAGACTCATAATTGTCTAGTTTTGGGGCTTTTTCATCTAAAAATATAGCATGTTTTACAAAACTCATCTGCCCAGAACCCCAAAATATGTGCATAAACTGCTTTGCATGACCTTTATATAGTGGTTTCATTTTAGCGATGATAAGGTTATGAAATGTCCCATTTTCGGGCATATGATAATCTATTAGATCCGGTGCTGTTGTTTTGATGAGCGGCAAAAATATTCTACCTGTTGCATAGCCCATATATTTATCTTCAAGTGGTGGCTTTCCAACAACTGTTGCTAAAAATATTGGCTCTTTTTTAGTTGTTATAGCACTAACTTCCATAACAGGATAAGGCTCTTTTAGTGTGTAATAACCCGTATGATCACCAAAAGGCCCCTCTATCTTCATAACACTAGGATCCACCCAACCCTCTATAACATAATCAACATCGCTTGGTATGTAGAGTGGATTTGTTAGAGATTTTACAAGATTTACTGGTTTTTTAGTGATAAGCCCATACATTAAAAGCTCATTTACACCATAAGGAAGTGGTGCTGTTGCACACCAAGTGTATAGTGGATCGCCACCAATCGCAACAGTTACGGGCATCTTTTTACCAGCTTTTTGATACTCACTAAAAAAGTGTGATGAGTCTTTGTGTATTTGCCAGTGCATACCTAGATGGTTTTTATCAAACACTTGAAGTCTATACATTCCAAGATTTACAACTTCTCCATCAAGGCTTTGAGTATAGACTTGAGCCATAGTTACAAAAGCTCCACCATCGCCCTCCCAAGTTGTAAGGACTGGGATCTTATGCAAATCTATCTCATCATTTTGATAGACTACACTTTGACACTCACCTTTTTTGTTTGATCTTTTTGGAAAGATATTTTTAAGTGAAAATAGCTCATTTGCCATAGATAGTTTCTCAAAAAAAGATGCAGGTGGCTTTAGATGCAGTAGCTTTGTAATCTCATCTGCAACACTCTCAATAGTTCTACCAAAAAGCAACTCACATCTTTTGTGCGAACCAAATAGGTTCATCAAAACTCCATCTTTATGCCTTATGCCTCTTTTTTTATCTACAACATTTTTAAACCATAAAGCCTTACCGCCACCCTCTTTTTTCACTTCCGCATAGGCTAAGTGTGCAACTTCTAGGTATATATCTAACTCATTTTCAATAACTCTTAACTCTTTATGTTTTAAGAGTAGCTCAACAGTTCTTTTCATCTATTTAGCATCCATCATAGCTTCAGCACGACTAAGTAGCTCTTTTGCACCTTTTGCTATAAACTTTTTTGCTAGGTCTCTACCTGCACTTTGAAACTCTCTTTTGCTTATAGTTTTAGACTCACTTAACATCTCACTTCCATCAGGTAAGCCAAGTGAAGCTTTGATTAGCACACTATTATCTTCTAAAACAGTTGCACTCACACCTATTGGCACTTGACAACCGCCCTCTAACTCATCTACAAAGTCTCTCTCAATAGTCGTTTCAACTCTTGCATTGTCATCTTCTAAAACTTTTATGAGCTCTAATATCTCTTTGTTATCTACCGCTTCTATGCCAAGAGCTCCCTGCCCCATTGATGGCACCATCTCATCTATGCTAATTGGGTAGATGTACCTAATGCTATCTAGCAGTGCTAGCCTATTTATACCAGCAGCAGCTAGTATAATGGCATCAAATTCGCCCTCTTTTAGCTTCCTTATGCGAGTATCGACATTTCCTCTTAGATCTTTTATGCTTAGGTCTGGTCGAAGTTTTTGGATCTGCATTCTTCTTCTAAGCGAAGATGTTCCAACAACAGCACCCTGCGGAAGCGAGTTGATGTCTGCATATTTTTCACTCAAAAGTGCATCTCTGCTATCTTCTCTTTGAGTGATGGCTGCTAAAACCAAACCATCTGGCATAACCGTTGGCACATCTTTTAGCGAGTGAACCGCTATATGTGCTTCACCTCTTAACATAGCTTCCTCAAGCTCTTTTAAAAACAGTCCCTTGCCACCTATCTTAGAGAGTGCTTTATCTTGGATCTTATCACCTGTGGTAACTATAACATTAAGCTCCACTTCAAGCCCAGCATGAAGCTCCTCTAGTGTTGCTTTTATATGATTTGATTGCCAAAGTGCTAACTGAGAGCCTCTTGTTGCTATGATTAGTTTTCTCACTACTTAACCTCTTTATATTTTGTTTTAGTTCTATCTATCTCACCATCAAAAAAGATCGTTGGAGTACCATTTACAAGCAGTTTATCGGCAACTTGCAGATCTTCTTTTAATCTTTGGTTTACATCTTTACTCAGCACATCAACCATCGTTATTTTTGCATTCATAACTTTGTTAAAAACACCCAAAACTACATCGTTTGACTGCTCATTTGGGTTCATTTTAATATCATAAAGTCTAAGTGCTACATCTTTTGCACCCTGCTTTTCAAGGGCTATTGCAGCTTGAGTTAATTCAACTGAAACTGGGTGGATATTTTCAAGTGGAAGATGATAGTAATATACCGCAAATTTTTGTGGGTACTGTTTCATATATCTAAGAGCCTCAGGAACAACTTCTCTACAATATGGACAAAGCGGATCTGAAAATATAACAACTTTGTGTTGTGACTTTTCACTTCCATAGATTAGGTTCTCTTTTTTGTAAAACTCGTTGCTAAATTTAAATGTCACATACTCATTTAAATCTTGTTTCGTATCTAGGTTAAAAACCTCTTTACTTATCACATCACCATCACTAAACCAGAGCATTTTTTGCAAAACTTGTCTTTGATCTTTTGCCATAATCGCGTCCATTTGCACCACATACGCGATCCAGCCACTATGTCCTTGCACATCCATAGTATCTAGTACTTTAACTTTTAGTGAAGTTATATTTTTACTACCCTCATAGGCCTTTGAGATAAAATCTTCAACCTTTTTATAATCCTCATTTGCTACTGCATTACTGCCTAGAACTACTAGTGTCACTAATAATTTCAACATCAATGATCTCATCATACTGCTCCTTTGTTGTGTTATGTTTTTGTTTGTATGATTTTATACCACTTCTATTAATAATTATGTTAGTTATGGTTCCAAATTGGAGTGCCAAGCCTATCATATCTGTTAAAAAACCTGGTAAAATTAGTAAAATAGCTCCTATAAATGAAAAAAGGTTTAGTGTTTGGACTTTTAAAAGATCTAACTCACCCAAAGCATTAAAGTTTTCTCTCATAGTTGAGCCATGATTTAAAAGTAGAAAAAATCCTAGCATTGCACTAAGTATTATCTCTAAAAAAGTTGCCACAAAACCTATGCTCATGGCTATGTTATAAGATACTAAAAGCTCAAAAAAGAGATAAGCAAAAAATATATATCTCATTAGCCTAACAGCTCTTTTAGCCTAACATAAAGTGCATCTTTTGAGATCAATTCCACCTCTTTTGTAGCTCTATGATAAATTTGTACTTGGTTATTTAGTAGCTCTTTACCTATGATGATAGAGTAGCAAAAACCAAGGAGTTCAGCATCTCTCATTTTGTAGCCAAACCTCTCTTTTGTATCATCAAGCATAACCTCAACTCCATCATCCATTAGCTTTGCATAAAGCTCCTCACCAAGACTCATTTGAGTTTCATCTTTTATGTTTGATACTAAAATATTTACCATATAAGGTGTTGTAGTTTTTGTCCAAATACACCCAAGTTCATCATGGTTTTGCTCAATAACAGCGGCGATTAGCCTACTAACACCGATCCCAAAAGTTGCCATCTCAAAAGGTTTTACTCTACCATTTTCATCGCTAAAAGTAGCACCCATCGCTTCTGAGTATTTTGTGCCTAGCTGAAATATATGCCCAACTTCTATGCCTTTTTTAAAGTGAAGCTCACTACCACAACTGCACTTTTTATCTAGTTTCATACCTACTAGCTCTTCATAGCTCTTTGCTTTTAGCTCATCTATATAAGCCTCGTCGCTAAATATCGTCTCGATGTTCGCACCATATTCGCACTTAGAGCAAACTACTAAAGTATCTTCGCCACTATGAGCTAGTATGTGAAACTCTTTACTTCCTGTTCCACCTATGGCGCCACTATCGGCCTCCACAACTCTAAAACTAAGCCCCAATCTTGTAAAGATATTTTTATAAGTTTGCTCCATTAAGTCAAACTCTCTTACCATATCTTCTTTGTTTGAGTGAAAAGAGTAACCATCTTTCATCAAAAATTCTCTACCCCGCAAAAGCCCATATCTAGGTCTAGCCTCATCGCGAAACTTTGTGTTTATCTGGTAGAGATTGAGTGGCAAATCTTTGTAGCTTGTTACTCTGTTTTTTACAACTTCAACAATAGCCTCTTCATTTGTAGGACTTAGTACAAAACTATTTTCGTGTCTATCACTAATGCGAAGCATCTCTTTACCCATAACCTCATCTCTACCGCTTTTTTGCCAAAGCTGAAGCGGCGTTACAAAGCTAAGCCCAACCTCCAAACAACCAGCACGATCAAGCTCATCTTTAACTATGGCTCTTATCTTATCTAGCACTATTTTACCTAGTGGTAAGTAGTTGTAAAGTCCTGCACCTTGTTGGTTTATGAAACCGCCTTTTAGTAGATACTTATGACTTGGCAATGTAGCGTCTGCTGGTAACTCTTTTAGTGTTGGTACAAAAGCTCTGCTTTTTCTCATCTTGTCCCTCTTGGTAAATCTTTTTCACATTTATACTCATCAATACTTAACTCTTCATCTTTTTTTATCAAAAACTGGAGTGCGTTTGTGATCATATCTGATTTTGAGTCTTGCGACACACTTCTCATCTTATTTGTCATCTCGTGCAAAAATCTCTTAAGCACTTGCTGGGAGAGTTTATGAACTTCATCTTCATACTCTTTTGGTATAAAGCGTTTTTTTATAACTCTCTTACTCTCAGTCTCAGCCGCTCTATGAGCTTTTTGATATATCTCTTTTATCATCGGTTCGATATTTAGAGTATCTAACCACTCAAAAAACTCAACCGTACTTCTACCTATGATAGAGTGAGCTTTCCTAGCCTCTTCTTCTCTTTGAGCTTTGTTCTCATCAGCTCTACTTTTTAGATCATCTATGGTGTATAGGTTTATCCTCTCGCCATGAGAGAAGCTTATATCTCTAGGGATCGCCATATCAAACCAATATCTATCAAAATCACATCCAACTATAATAGCATCATTTATTATGGGCTCCGGTGAAGATGTCGCACTAAATAAGATCTCAAAACTATTGATAACATTAGCCAACTCGCTAAATTCCATAGCTTTAGCCCCATACTCATTGGCTAATGCTTTTGCTTTAGCATATGTTCGGTTCATAATGTACACATCAGCCCCACTAGCAACTAGATGCTTAGCTGAGATTTGCGACATCTCACCCACTCCAATAACTAAAGCTTTTTTACCCTCTAAATTATCTAGTAAAGATTTTAGTTTAGAAACTGCTACACTTGCGATAGATACAGGTTTGCTAGATATATCAGTCGCATTTCTAACTTTTGCGGCACATTTAAAAGCATTATGCATAGCACGAGCTAGTTTTTGCCCACTAAAGCCATTTTCATATGAGAGCTTAAAAGCATCTTTTAGTTGCCCTGCTATTTGCGTTTCGCCAACAACCATAGAGTCCAAACTTGAAGCAACACTAAAGAGATGGTGGATTGCACTACTATCATCATATATGTCTGCTCTACCTTGTAGCTCCTCTAGTGACAAACTAGAACGGATGTGAAGCATCTCAAATATATGCTCAGTAGCTGAAGGAATATTTACACAACTGCAAAAAACCTCCATACGATTACATGTAGAGATAAGTATAGACTCATTTATACTACCACTTGCATTTAGTTTTGCTAGACACCCTTTTATCTCATCATCACTAGTAAATGTGAGTTTTTCTCTAATGTCAATGGTTGAGTTTTTATGTGAAAAACTTATATTTAAGTAGTGCATTAGTAGTTTCTCTCTATCATGGATTGTAGTATTGCCACAAGCTCATCTTCACCTTTTATAACCAAAGATGCCTCATCGCTTAATTTTTTGGCTTCACTATAAGCTTTTTCTATTGAGCCATATTTTTTAAACTGCTCCATTAACCATATGGTCTCATCTTTTGTTGGTTTTTTTCTATGCAAAGAGAGTAGTTTTTGCTTAGCAACTGCATCTAATGAGTGATAAAGGTATATATAAGGAAGTGTGGCTTTACCCTCTACAAAGTCGTTTAGAGCTGGTTTTCCAAGTGTTGCTTCATCTGAGGTTATATCTAGTATGTCATCTATTATCTGAAAAGATAAACCTAAGTTTTTACCATATAGAGCATATTTTGAAGCATCTAACCCCTCTAGCATCGCTGCACTTGCTGCACTTGCTTCTATGAGAGTTGAGGTTTTTAGATAAAGCATTTCAAGGTACTTTTTCTCATCTGTATTAAACTCTTGCGACATAGCAACATCCATCATCTCTCCAACGCTAAGAGATGTTACGCTAGAAGATATTGTCTTTGCTATGTTTGCTTCAAAGCTAACAAGCTCACTATATGCTTTTGAGTAAAGAATGTCGCCTAACATTATTGCCACTTTTGAGCCCTCAGTGGCATTTACACTAACCTCACCTCGCCTACTTTTTGCATCATCTATAACATCATCATGAAGCAAACTAGCTGCATGAATAAGCTCTACAATAGCAGCTAAAAGCGGTGCTTTTTCACTACTTTTAGCTATCTTTAGTATAAGTTTTGCTCGAAGCCTTTTTCCACCTACAAGCCTATCAAAGAGGCTCTTAGCCTCATCATAATCAACCTCTTGGATCAGTCTTGCTATCTCTTTTTCTACTCTTTGCATTTAACCCACTCTTTTTTATCACCATTTTCAAGTACAACCTGCTCTTTTGCATCAAAAAGCATCACTTTAAAAACAGCTCTTTTTTCCCTAAACTCTTTAAACTTAACCATCAAAAATGGTAGGTCATAGTAGTTTTGTCCTCTGCTTATTAACTCAACTTTAAAAGAGCGGTTTTTCTCTCTTAAGTAGAGCATATGCTGGGCTACATATCTATTAAAATATCTATGAACTACTAGTCCACCATTTTTATACAGTGTCCATCTAAAGTTAAAATCTTTTGTTTTGTCTTCATATTTTATAATAAAACTCTTTTTTTCATCCTTTTTTAGCTCAACTTCATAGCATTTTTTATAATCATACGCATTAATCTTGCTTATAAAGAGGAGAAAAAAGAGTAAAAACGCTCTCAACTACTCGCTCTGCGAAACGATATCACCCATAAGATTTATATAGATACTCTTAGCATGATCTTCCACCTCATCAGCTCTATTTAGTATAAAATCTCTAAGCTCTCTATCATCTAGTTCTCTACCTAGTTTTTCACTAGCTAGTAGCTCTATGGCTGCTACTCTATTTATAAAATTTTCCAAATGAAATCTAACCACATCGTTGTTTGCATTAAAAACTATGTCCATAAATTTGCTCTTTGGAGAGCCCATAAAAACATCATCTTCATCTTCAAATAAAAACATTTCTAGCCTTTTAAAGTTTTACTTATTATACCACCGCTAAAAATAATAGCAACTTAACATATATCACTATATGTGCACTTAGTGCTATAATTTTAAGATGAAAAAGTATGATTTTTTGATAATCGGTGCAGGAAGTGGCGGTTGCTTTGTAGCTTATTATCTAAGTAGCTATGGCAAAAGTGTCGCAGTTGTGGATAAAGATGGCATTGGTGCTGGTGGAAGCGGTGCTGCTGGTGCTTTTTTATCGCCACTAGCAGGTAAAGCAAACCCTTATAACACCTTAGTAAATGAAGCACTCGATTATGCACTTGATTTTTATGAAGATTTTATCCCCGAAGCATTTGTAAAAAAAGGGCTGCTTCGTGTTGCAAACAAAAACTTTAATGAAACCAAATTTTATGAAAATGCTGCCATAGTGGAGCCAAAAAAGGTTTTGGAAAAACTGCTAAATGGAGTTGATTTTTACATACAAGATGTAAAAGAGCTAAAAAAAGATGGCGAATTTTACATATTTGATGGCTTTTATGCTAAACATATCATACTAGCACAAGGAGTTTCAAAGCCCTTGATCGAGCTAGAATATATACAAATCTTGCCAATATTTGGCATAAAACTAGATATAACTTCAAGCACAAATCCACCGCACAATTTTCACAAAAATATCTCAGTTTCCACAACAAAAAAAGATGCAACCATAAGCATCGGTGCCACAAAACAAAGACACGATAACACCACTTTTGAGTGCAACACAAGTTGCGATAAGTGCATATTTAACGATACTTCTTATGAACTCATAGCCAAAGAGTTGCTTCTTGAGGCAAGTGAGCTTATAAAATTGCAGGATGTGCAAATAAAAAAAATCTACTCAGGAGCTAGAGCTACTATAAAGAGCTATTTTCCAACAATCGGTGAAGCGATAGATTATAAAAACTCACTCTTAAAACACCCATCTATAAGACATGGCACAAAAATTCCACACTCGCTTTTAAGCTACTATGAAAATATTTACATCATCAATGCTCTTGGCTCAAGAGGGTTTGTCTTAGCCCCATTTGTGGCTAAAATATTGGCCGATCATATAGTCTTTAATGATGAGATACCAAAACATATATCAACCCATAAACTGTTTTACAAAAAAGCTAGGGGGGGGTGAGTTAATCTAAAGTTTTTATTATTTAATTTTTTAAAAAACTAATTTGCATAAGTAAAATATTTAGAAAAAAGTTCCAATTTAGGGTGGAAAATTTTTTGATTTATTTTTTATTAATTCTCAAGCTGTCTTTTCAAATGAGCCTAAATTAATCTCTTGATTATCTGGCATTAATGTCTTTATGGATAAAACAAAATTATCTACAAATAATATATCTGCTAACAAAAAAAGTGAGGAGCTAACTCTTTTAGCCTTTTATATATCCTATCAAAATCAGTTGAATAGACTCTAGTATTTGCAACGCTGGTTATAAAGTTAGTGTCACTTTGCCATCTTGGAACAAGGTGCATATGTATGTGCTGCTCTATCCCAGCTCCAGCTATGGCACCTAAATTCATACCAATATTTACCCCACCAGCCCTAAAGCCCTCTTTTAAAAGTCTCACACCTTTTTGTGCAAGACTACTCATATGAAGCCAAGTTTCGCTGCTAAGCTCTTCTAGTTTGTCGGTATGAAAATGAGGGATTATCATAAAGTGTCCTGGAGTGTAAGGGTAGCGGTTCATCACAACAAAGCAGTGCTCATCTCTATATAGTACATGATGTTCATCATCAAGCGAGTCGTTTTTAGATATGTGACAAAACACACATCCATCGACATCTTTTTGTTTTATATACTCATCTCGCCACGGTGCATATAGTATATCTCTCATAAAAACTCCTATATAAAACTTGGTGCATCATTTGCAAAAAGTATGATAT
>JACDJA010002129.1_pt1 | contig 14792 bp, 11 predicted proteins | sample 7449241 | NCBI WGS metagenome assembly JACDJA01 (sample SAMN14253289, study PRJNA609438) | sludge metagenome | isolation source: initial anaerobic sludge | collected 2018-12-20 | reverse complement strand
TTATGGCTTCCAACTCCACACCGCAGACTGCTGAATCCACGCTTCCGGAATTCATCTGGGACGATGCGCTGATCAGGCGCTACGATCTCAGCGGGCCGCGTTATACGTCTTATCCAACGGCCGTGGAGTTTAACCAGAACTACCCGGTTGAGCAGATGGTTGAGGCGGCGGCTCGCAGCAAAGCCAGCAACCGGCCGCTTTCTCTGTACACGCATCTGCCGTTCTGCGCGCACCTCTGTTACTACTGTGCGTGCAACAAGGTGATTACCAAAAAGCGTGACAAGGCTATGCCCTATGTGGAGCGGGTGCTGAAGGAAGCCGCCATGCAAGCGGAGCTGTTTGGCGCTGATCGCCCGGTCAAACAGTTGCACTGGGGCGGCGGCACACCAACGTTCCTGCCCAAAGACGTAATGCAGGAACTGATGGCGGGCTACGCGGAGCTGTTCAACCTGCAAAGCGGTGGAGAGCATGATTACAGCGTGGAGATTGACCCCCGCGAAGTCGACCAGGATACCCTGCCCACGCTCTGGCAACTGGGCTTTAACCGCATCAGCCTGGGCGTGCAGGATGTTAACCCTGAAGTGCAGAAGGCGGTCAACCGCATACAACCCCGGGAAATGACCGAAGCGGTACTGCGGGAGGCCCGGAACCTCGGCTTCGGTTCCATTAACCTTGACCTGATTTATGGCCTGCCACACCAGACCCCAGCGAGCTTCGCGGATACTCTGGAAGCGGTGATTGAAATGTCGCCAGACAGGCTGTCTGTGTTCAGCTATGCGCACCTGCCGGACCGTTTTTACCCACAAACCCGTATTCAGTCAGACACTCTGCCGTCGCCACAGCAAAAACTGACGATTCTGCACAACACCATCAACCGGCTGCTCGAAGCCGGCTACGAATACATCGGCATGGATCACTTTGCCAAGCCGGACGACAGCCTTGCCGTCGCGCAACGTGCCGGGCGGCTGCACCGGAATTTCCAGGGTTATACCACCCATTCCGATTGTGATCTGGTTTCCCTGGGCGTGTCTGCCATTGGTCAGACCGACGACGCCTACTTCCAGAATAATCATGACCTGCCCGCCTGGGAGGCCTCTATCGATGCTGGCAAGCTGGCGATTACCAAGGGCGTAAACCTGACCCGGGACGATCGCATTCGCCGTTGGGTGATTGGCCAGCTCATATGCCAGTTCCGCCTGGACCGTCAGCAGTTTTCCGCCCACTGGCAGGAAAATTTCGACAGCTACTTTGCGGACGAGCTTGCCCGCCTGAAGCCGATGATGGCGGATGAGCTCATCGGCGATGATGGCCAGGTGCTGCAGGTGGAGCCGGCGGGTCGCCTGCTGATTCGCGCCATCTGCCAGATCTTTGACTTCTACCGCAAGGAAGGCGCCAGCCAGCGGTTTTCCCGCATTATCTGATGTGCTCCACTCCGGGGCCTTTGAAGCCCCGGACATCCCTTTCGCCTCTAACCCTGTGCTCAGGCTGCCACAACCTTGAACTCATTGGCCAGGTCCTGAAGCTGCCGGGCCAGGCGCGCCTGCTCTCCGGTAACGTGGGAAATTTCCTGGGAGCCGGTAAGAGTCAGCATGGCCATCTCGCTGACAGCCTCCATATTGCCTGCCAGTTCACGAGTCACGGCAACCTGCTGTTCGGTGGCGGTGGCTATCTGGGTGGCCATATCAGAGATGTTGTTAACGTCACCAAGAATGGCGGCGAAGGTATTCTCCAGTTCTGATGATTGCTCGCTGGTTTCGGTGGCAAGTCGGTGGCTGGCCGTGATCGAGCGGCTGGCATTGTCGGTAATCACCCTGAAGCCATTAACAATATCTTCGATTTGCGTGGTGGAGTCGTGGGTCTGGCGGGCCAGGGCGCGAACCTCATCGGCGACTACAGCAAACCCCCGGCCATGCTCACCCGCGCGGGCAGCCTCAATGGCGGCATTCAGGGCCAGCAGATTGGTCTGGTCTGCCACCTTGCGGATAACATCCACTACTTCCACAATACTGCTGCTGCGCCTCTCCAACTCTTCAATAACGTCATTTACGTCTTTCACAGAGTCGGCCAGCGAGCGGATGCGGCTGACACTGCCATGCAGCACCTCTTCGCCAGTCCGGCTTCTCTCCATGACATTGTTGGCGGCATCCGCTACTTGCTGGGTATTCCCGGAAATCTGTTCGGAGGTAGCCGACATTTCCTCGGTAGCCGCAGCAACCTGTTCTATCTGCTCCTGCTGGTTCCGGGTTTGGGTGGCGTTCTGACCGGCGGTTGAACTGGTTTCTTCCGTTGCTGTGGCAAGTTGCACGCTGGCCCTGTCAATGTGCTGGAGGGCGGCGCCGAACCTGCTGAAGAGCTCATTGATTGCCCGCCCGATGTTGCCAACTTCGTCTTTGCTGGAAATGTGGATTTGCCGGGTAAGATCCTTGTTGTCCATGGCGAACCGAACACCGTCGAGCAGGCTGTTGATCTGTCTGTTTATTGCGCTGACCATCAGCAGCATCAGGGCGAAAACCGCCGCGATGGCAGTTGCAGCAATTCCGGACGCAACGAACAGGTCGAGCCGGGCGTCCGCTGCACCGTTAGTTGCGTTAGTAGAGGTACGGTCGAGCAGGGTTTTGCGTAGCTGGTTCAGGTTGTCCAGTCTCCGGGTGGCCATGCCAAACCATTCTGCGGAATCCAGGGCATACATCCCCGACGGGCTGCTGAACAGGGTGTCGCGCTTTTCCTGCAGATCACGGCTCTCGTCAGTGGCTGAAAAGCTGTTCAATGTGGCAAGCTCAGTGGAGCCGGAAGGCAGCATGGCGCCGGCTTCCTGGATAAAAGCTTCCTGATGGCCCTCAAGCGCCGCGATTCGCTGGAGGACAGGAAGGGCAAAATCACCGCTGCTGATGAGTGCGGCCCCTGTAGCCCGCTCTTTGCCTGCAGCCTCAGCCGCCTCTGCCAGGGCATAGTAGGCATTGATGTCGCGGGTAATTTCAGCATCGGTTGAGTGTGCAATGATCCGCGGGATCCGGTTAAGTAAACCGGTAATCAGTTGTGTATATCGGGTTCCAGCCTCGAGGGCGCTCAGGGAACCCGTATCAACGTTGTTGCGAAGTCTGTTGAGCGTGTCCAGCCCCGCGGCCACGGACTGAATGCTGTCGGTAATGGCAGGGCCGAAACTGGCCTCCTGTTTGAGGTCGGCAAGGCGTGAGCGATAGTCCGATATGCGGTTGTCGGTCTGGCGGCGCTGGTTATCCAGTGCCTGCACTGCCTGCCTTGCGGCGTCCTGGTCTGAACCGGCTGAAAGTACAACCGCCGAGCGGCCACGTTCTTTCTGGAGTGACTCAATCAGCGGGTCGCCAATATCGGCTAACTGAACCAGCGCGCGTAACTGCCGCATATCGCTCAGTTGCCCTGCGTTCACCGCAATGCTTTCCACCGCAAAATAGATGATCACCAGAAGGGCCGGTACCACAAGCGTGATCAGCTTTCCGCGCATGGAGAGGTTGTTGATAATGCGTTTCATCATGATCCCTCGAATTCGTTAGCGGCACTTATTGTGGGCAAGCGTGGCCGCCAGCACTATTCACAACGGGAGGTATTCTGGTGGTAGATCTTTGCGGGTAACACACTGTTATTAAATGTTAATTAGGCGATTTTCAACAGAAAATCCGGCTCTAGGTAGTAGTGCGTGGAGTATCTCCTCGGAGGTACTTTATAGGGTTGCTGAAAGGTGGCGAACCCGGCAATCAACGGTTCTGCTGACAAAGGTCAATGCCCGGTGTGGCTCTCCAGCGTATGGTCGGGGCAACCTTAACGCGGAGAGAATTCATGGAACTTGTTTGCCCGGCCGGTAGCCTGCCGGCACTGAAAACAGCGGTGGATAACGGTGCTGATGCCGTGTATCTGGGGTTTAAGGACAGCACCAATGCGCGCCAGTTTGCCGGCCTCAACTTTAATGACAAGCGGGCTGGAGAGGGTATTGAATACGCCCACAGCAAAGGCGCCAGAGTGTTCTGTGCCATCAATACCTACCCGCAGCCGGATGGCTGGGAGACCTGGAAGGGGGCTGTGGACCGTGCAGCGGCGCTGGGCGTGGATGCCATTATCCTCGCCGATATGGGATTGCTGGACTATGCCGCCAATAAATACCCGCAGGTAAACCGGCATCTCTCGGTGCAGGGCTCGGCCACCAGCTACGAGGCTTTGCGCTTTTATAAGGACAACTTTGATATCCGCCGTGCCGTATTGCCCCGGGTGTTATCCATAGACCAGGTGCGCGGTGTCGCAAAACACAGCCCGGTGGAGCTGGAAGTGTTTGCCTTTGGCAGCCTGTGCATCATGGCGGAGGGGCGGTGTTATCTTTCTTCCTACCTCACCGATGAATCCCCCAATACCCGGGGTGCCTGTTCGCCGGCTAAGGCCGTACGCTGGCAGGAAACCCCCGCCGGGCTTGAATCCCGCCTCAACGATGTATTGATTGATCGCTACGGCAAAGGCGAGTCCGCCGGCTATCCCACCCTGTGCAAAGGTCGCTTCGAGGTTGAGGGCAGCGTGTACCACGCCATTGAAGAGCCGGTGAGCCTGAACACGCTGGACCTGCTGCCGGAACTGAAAGAGCTGGGCATCAGTGCCGTGAAAATTGAAGGCCGCCAACGCAGCCCGGCCTACATTGCAGACGTTGCCCGCACCTGGCGCCAGGCCCTGGACAGGCTGGGTGCCGGCGCAGGGGATTTCCGTGTGGACCCGGCCTGGAACAGCACCCTGGCGGGCTTGTCGGAAGGTGGCCTGACCACCATCGGCGCCTATCATCGCAAATGGAAATAAGGCTGAGTAACCCATGATGAAGCTTTCTCTGGGCCCGATTCTCTGGTTCTGGTCCAAGCAAACCGTATTTGATTTTTACGCCAACGCTGCCGAATGGCCGGTGGATACCGTTTACCTTGGGGAAACCGTGTGCTCTCGCCGCCGTGAGCTGAGGCTGGCAGACTGGCTGGATATTGCCGGTGTGCTCAGGGAGGCCGGCAAGCAGGTGGTGCTTTCAACGCAAACCCTGATCGAATCCGAGGCGGATCTGCGGGCATTGCGCAGAATCTGCAGCCAGCAGGAGTATCTGGTTGAGGCCAACGACCAGAGTGCCCTGCAACTGGCGACGCAGAACAAGCTGCCATTTGTGACCGGCCCATCCATGAACATCTACAACACGGCAACCCTGAAACTGTTGGCGAAACAGGGGCTGAAGGGATGGAGCCTGCCGGTAGAGCTTGGCCGTGAAACCTTGCAGCAGATGATTGCAGAGTTAAAAGAGGCAGGGCTGGACTTGCCTGCGGAAGTGTTCGCCTGGGGCTTTCTGCCACTGGCCTGGTCATCCCGCTGCTTTACGGCGCGGCACTACAATCTGCCCAAAGACAACTGCGAATTCCGCTGCCTGCAGCATCCCGATGGTATGGAGCTTCGTTCGCGGGAATCCCAGGAGCTGTTTCGCCTGAACGGAATATCCACCTTGTCTGGCTCCCGCTACGACCTGATGCGGGAGATGCCGGACATGGAGAAAATGGGCGTGGCCACGGTGCGCCTGAGCCCGGAGCATCAGGGTATGGCAGAGGTGGTTCGCCGCTATGACCAGGTGCGCCGGGGCGAGGCTCCGGCAACGGACCCATTGCAGCTGGTGGAGGCGCCGCCCTGCAATGGCTACTGGTACGGCAAGCCGGGTATGGATCTGGTCCCCTCACAAGGCCTTTAACGCTAAGGGATTGAACGTTTGACTGTCAGATTAACCGAACTCAGCCACGGGGCGGGCTGTGGCTGCAAGATTGCCCCGGATATACTGGAACGGATACTCCACACCGGGGTCCCGGAGCGGCGGGATGCGCGTTTGCTGGTGGGCAATGAGAGCCGTGATGACGCAGCGGTTGCGGATATCGGCAATGGCACCGGGATTATCAGCACCACGGATTTTTTCATGCCGGTGGTGGATGATCCCTACGATTTTGGCCGCATTGCTGCTGCCAATGCCATCAGTGACGTTTACGCCATGGGCGGACGCCCGATCATGGCCATTGCCATTCTGGGGTGGCCAGTGGCCACATTGGCGCCCGAGATCGCGGGGCGGGTGATCGACGGTGGTCGTGCTGTCTGTGCCGAGGCGGGCATTACGCTGGCAGGTGGCCATAGCATCGACTCGCCGGAACCCATCTTCGGGCTGGCGGTGACCGGACAGGTGGCCACAAACCGCATCATTCGCAACAACACAGCCAAAGCAGGAGATTTGCTGTACCTCACCAAGCCGCTGGGTGTGGGCATACTGACCAGTGCTTTGAAGAAACGGCGGATCAGGCCCGACGATCTGGCCCTGGCCGTTGACACCATGGCAGCCTTGAACAAAGCTGGCGAGGTGTTTGCGGAGCTGGCCGGCGTGCATGCGATGACCGATGTCACGGGTTTCGGGCTTGCTGGACACTTGCTGGAGATTTGCCGTGGCAGTCATCTGTCTGCCCGTATTAATCGCAACAGCGTACCGGTACTGCCAAATGTGCAGGGCTACATTGAAGCGGGCTGCGTCCCTGGAGGCACCCATCGCAATACTGCTGCCTTTGCCGGGGAGATCGCAGGCATGGGTGATGCAGATACTCTGATATTCTGCGACCCCCAAACCAGTGGTGGTCTTCTTGTTGCTGTCGATCCGGCGGAGTCAGAGGCTTTTGAAGATCTTGCCAAAGAGCTGGGTTTGAGGCTCGCACCGATAGGCCAGTTGCATCCATCCGACTCTTTTGAGCAGTCCATACTGATTTCAGACTGACCATTACACACAATAATTGCGTCCTAATAGGATGTTGAAATAATAATCGTGATAAGAATCATTACTATTTATTTGTGATTGGCATAGCATAGTGTTGGTTCATCAAGAGTCGCACTATGCATCCGATTCCCATCACAGATATTACAGAACTCTCTTCCCCCGGCCGGTTTGTGAGTGCAACAGGTCCATCTTCTGAGCAGGCGACTTTTCTGGATGATGGACGGGTTCTGCCCAATGGGCGCTGCATCGGAGTTCGCTAACCGGCATGGTCTGAAAAGACAAACGCCCGCCTGAGTGCGGTACAGCTAGCCCCACAAAAATGGAAGTCTGGCCTAACAGTGTTCTTATCGTTATCAGGATAAAGAAACTGGCGTAGGCAAGTGGTGGGCTCCGTTTGATTTGGAGTGGGAGTTTTTCTTTGCTGGAACTGGTAAGAAAGGCGGTTATTGATCTATCTATAATCTGGCATCACTCATTGGAATCGACCTTTGGTGTTTTGAGATGCGCTCATCTGTCTAGAGTATCGTTATATTTTCGTACACTATTCAGCTTTAAAGATTCATATAATAGTAATCTTTAAGGCTGGTGGAGTTGCAGGATGTTTTTGGGGCGGTATAAAAAACAGATTGAAGTGCTTGAGCAACAGTTGTATGCGGCTAAGGAGAACGAGAAAAAGCTCAGCCAGGACAAGCATCTTCTCGAGGTGCGGCTCGAGTCGGAAACCAAAGCGCTGCAAGAAGCCGCGGTTCAGCAAGAGCTTGGTCGTCGATTAATGTCAGGGCTTGTGCAATTTGGAAACTCTTTAAGTGAACTCAAAGGATCTTTTGGCGAGCTATCACTGCTTTTGGGCTCACGTCGTAATGAAGCACTGAAAACCCGGGATGAATCAGGCCAGGTAAAAGATCAAATGGTGTCTCTCGTGCAAAGGTTAGGTGGCGCACGTGCGAGCGCCCACAGCTCGGCTCAGGAAATGGAATCTCTGGAAGCCGAAACCGGAAGTATTACATCTCTGGTCGATGTAATAGATGGCGTTTCGGATCAAACCTCTTTGCTGGCGTTGAACGCCAGTATTGAGGCGGCACGTGCTGGCGAGCATGGGCGCGGTTTCAGTGTGGTGGCAACAGAGGTTAGAAGTCTTGCATTTCGGGCAGGTGAGGCCACCAAAGAAATTGAAGGCGCCATTGCCCGCATCCGGGCGCAAACTCAAACTGTTGCTGGAGCCAGTCGCAGCAATAGCGAGGAAATGAAAAACCTGGCCTCAGAGGCAGAGAACGCCCGCGACCGGTTGCTCGTATTGATTGATCTGGCCAGCACCTCCTCGGAAGCGCTGGGTAATGCGGCATTACTGTCTGAAATCGAACTCGCCAACCTTGAAGAGCTGGAAATTAAACTAACTGTGTATCAAATTCTGGCAGGGCTTTCCGATAAAACGGCAGACAGCTTGCCTAGCGAAACCGAATGCCGTCTCGGACAGTGGTATTACGAGGGTGACGGAAAAAAACAGTATGCTGGCCAGCTGAACTTCCGGGCTATAGAAGAGCCCCACCGACTGGTGCATATTTACGCAAAGGAAGCTGTGCGAGCACACAGTGAAGATCGCCCAGATGATTCCCTGAAGGCTCTGGAGTTAATGGAAGCCAACAATCTGGATGTTATGGGCCGGTTGCGTCATCTTGTTTCTGTGGGCTAGAGCCAAATAGCCGCCCCTCCCAGTTTTCGACTTGTTGCGTTGCAAGACGCTGTTTTGCGATGTTTCGAAGGTTTGGGGAGAGCTGTACCAGCCCCACCATGCCCGCAAGCGCAGCAGGCTCCAGTGTTATGTCATACAAAATTGCCAATATTCGGCTCAAGGGCCATTCCGGATTAGGTCGTTGCTCAAGGGTTAGAATGTCCCCGCGGTGAACGATCCCTGGCTGCAACACCCGGTAATACCACCCGGTTCTGAGACTGCTTTGCAGGCGCCGGGACATGTCCGGTATGCCAAAGCGCAGGTTCAGGCGCCAGCAGGGCTGGCGAGGCTGGGATACCTGAACAATCGCCTCGCCAAGTTTGAAAATATCACCGACACACACATCGGTTTCGGTAAGCCCTTCAGTCACCAGATTTTCACCAAAAGCACCTGGCTGACAACGCCCGGCCGCAGGTTCGGGTAGTGCCTTCCTCAGCTGCTCATAATGGTCTGAGGCAAAGTGGTGCAGGGCTTTTTCCGGCCCGCCATGGTGAGTTTTGTCACCTTGCTGGTCGTCGCTCAGGCCATTGGCGTTCAGGTAGGCGGAGTCAACTTGCTGTTTGTAGATGCCCGTAAGCGTGCCGGTATCAGCAAACCTTGTGAGACTGCCGACTCTGAGTTGCCTGATCACAACGCCTTTTGCCATTTGAATTCTCCAAAGCCTCCTGAACCGGAACCGCCGTCACCAGATTGCCATCATGGCACCGGTTCCCAGAATCAGCGAGCCGCCTACTTCAGCCACAATAAGAGCCACCATAAAGCCATGAACCATCCAGGAGGGCAGTGTACTGGCGCCCAACTTGTATGGCTTGCGCAGCTGGTTGCTGGTATCCCGCAGAAAACCGTGGACGATATAGGTGCCAATGGCCAGGGCAAAAAAGCCCAGTGCACACACGGCACCCAGGGTGTTCAGCCAGTCCGGGTGCACGCTGTGGCTGGCAAGCCAGCCCAATAGCACGGCCGCAAAGCTATACATCAGTGAGCTGCGATGGGCAATGTCCACGTACCGGGGCGCTGCCGCTTTCGGGCTGCGGGCCATGCACCAGTATTTCCAGATGCCTGTTAACAGCCCCGTCATGAAAAAAACAAAGGCGGCGGTAAGGCAGAGTTTTTCAGCCAGTGTCATCACTTCGGTTGCTTCCACTTTGTGCACTCAAATAGTTTGCAAGCCTGTGTGTATGCCATTTGTACAGTTTCCCGAACCCGGAGCCCTACTTTGGGAGGAGCAAGATAAAGCATAAAGATGCATTGAAAATATCATTATCTTGATCCTTAATGAATAGACTCCCGGGCAGAGGGTCTGCATTGCAGGAGAGCAAGGACCTTCTGCCGGGAGATGTTACCTGATGAACCTTTACGGAGACCATAACAATGAACAAGGTACTGATATTGCTCGCTGTTTTTGCCCTTACTTTGCCTTTGGCGGCCCACGCTGAAAAAAATACAGGTTCAGACGTCTGGCTACCCACTCTGGTAACTGAAACGCCCCAGGAAGGTTTTGCGCTGGCTATTAAGCTTGCACGAATGGGAGTGAAAAGTACGCAGTCCGATAAAGAGGTTCTGTTCCGCGAGCGTGAAAAATATTCACAGGACGCGGATTCTCTGATCCATGCCTCTGAGGTGATCGCTGCATATTTTCAAACCGTTGCGGCTGCAAATAATTACTGGAAATAATCGGGAGGGTGGCGGCTGTCGTGGCCGCCACGCTTGTCAGGAACCCGGCGCTGCTGTGCCCCGTCAGAAGAAAAATAATTGACGGATACTGAAATCCCACTCCAGGCTATCCAGCAGATTTTTAAGCGCAAGCCCCAGTTCGGTATCTCCTTCAATCACCAGGCGGCGCTGGAAAAACAGCTGGTCAGGGTCCTGCTTTCGCTCAGACAGGGTTTTGAAGGCAGAGAGAGAACCCCGGATAGTGGCCTCGCCGGGGCCTTCCAGAACTCTCAGCCGACCGGCCCAGAAGCCGAAGGTGATGCCGGGCTGGCCGCCATTGACTTCGAGGCGAATGCGGCGGCCCTCGAAATCATCAAAGTCGCCATCGGCAATGGCTTCAGCAAAGATCCGGTTCAGGGGGGCTTCTGCGATGAGCTGTTTTACCGGAACCGGAATAGAGCGATCAATGGCCCCCAGTAATGGCACCGGGGAGGGCAGGTACTCTGAGAGCAGTGCCAGGGAATCGCTTACCAGGGGGTTGGCGGATGGTAGCAGGGCGGCAGGCAGAGACAGGGCCATAGTCAACTCCGGGCAGTGAATTCAGACCGCCCAGAATAACCCGAATCGGATCTGCCTGATTTGATATAGCTCAGCCCTTGTGCAGGCCTTCTTCTACAGCCCATACAGCTACCTCTACCCGGGAGCGCAGGCTGAGCTTTTTCAGCAGGTGTTTTACGTGCACTTTCACGGTGCCGTCGCTGATATCCAGCTTGCGACCGATCATCTTGTTGGACAGCCCTTCGGCAATCAGTCGCAGAATATCCTTTTCTCGCGGTGTCAGGCTGTCGAAATCCGGGCGCGAAGTCTGTTGCGGCTTGTTGGCGCGCAGAGCTTCAGCCAGCAAGGTCGTCAGGCGGTCACTGATGACCATCTTGCCCACGGCGGCCTGGTGCAACTGGGCGATCATATCTTCTGGCTCCATGTCCTTCAGGAGGTAGCCGTCGGCCCCGGCACGCAAGGCGGCGACGACGTCATCCTCCTGGTCAGACACCGTAAACATCACGATGCGGGAACCTATATTCAGTTCACGCAGTTTTTTCAGGGCGTCAATGCCGTTGATTTCCGGCATGTTGAGATCCATCAGAATGAGATCAGGTTCGATTTCGGTTGCCAGGCGAATGCCGTCTGTGGCGTTGCTGGCCTCGCCCGCCACCACCATGTCGTCTTCCATTTCAACGAGTTGTTTTATACCTTGGCGCAGCAGGGGGTGGTCGTCGATCAGCAATATGCTTGCAGGTGTATCCGACGGTGTATCAGGCATGGTACTTCGCTTCCTCTTTCTTGATTACCCGGCGGCAGGGTGGTCTTGCCGTTATCAGGTGGTCAGGTATTCGTTGTTTCGGTAGGGATCAGATGCCGGCTTTTGGGAACGAACTTCAGAATCACTTCAACACCGCCTTTATCGCGGTCCCTTACCGCAACCTGGCCGCCCAGTGTGCGGGCACGATCCTGCATGATAATCAGGCCGTAATGGTTGACCGGCTGCCCGCCGTCTGGCAAACCCTTGCCATTATCCCGTATTCGGGCGGTTACCTGTGGTGACTCAAACACCACATCTACAAATATTTCGGTGGCATCCGCATGTTTAACAGCGTTGGCCAGGCCCTCCCGGACAATCTGCAGCGTATGAATTTCTTCATTGGCCGACAGGGTCTGGGGCGGCAGGTTGTAATTTAACCCAACGGGTTTGCCCAGGCGCACTGAAAACTCTTCGATCGTTTTCCGCAGCGCCGTGGCCAGATCCGGTGTATCCAGCTTCAGGCGGAAGGTGGCAAGAAGCTCTCGCAGCTGCCGGTAGGCGCTGTTCAGCCCGGTACTCAGTTCTTCCAGAATAGCGTCATGGGCACTCTTCTGGTCACCTTCTATTTTAAGCCGGCGCAGGCGGGCAACCTGCATTTTCAGATACGACAGCGACTGGGCCAGAGAGTCATGCAGTTCCCGGGCGATCACCGTGCGCTCTTCCACCAGCGTCAGTTGTTGCTCTTCGGTAATCTGCCGTTCGAGGAAAATGGCCGTGGCTAACTGGTCGCTGAGTGTCTCCAGGAGACGCCGGGATGTGTCCGAAAGGCCTTTTTCTGCAGGGTACCACACTTCCAGAGTGCCCAGGAGCTTGCCGGGAGTGCGGATGGGCAGCAACAGCCTGCGACCGTCATGTGTTTCTATCGGCAGCTCGTCAAAAACTTCCGGTGTTACCAGGCAGGCATTGCAAAGGTGATCGCGGCAATAAAAAGGCCGTTCTGCTGATGCGGTTGTAACCGCCTGGACTGGCTCGGAGGATTCCTTGTCGTGCAGGTACAGTTGAATCGGCCCGATTCCCAGCAGCTCTTCCAGTTCCTGCAGCATGGGAACAGCGCCACTGCACAGGTCGTGGTTTGCGAACAGGCTGCGGCTGGAGGCATGGAGCAGCTGAAGGGCGGCATGACTCTTCTCCAGTTCTTCGGTTTTGCGGCGTGCCCGCTCTTCGAGTTCGTAGTAGGTGAGTGCCAGTTCACTGCTCATCTGATCAAATGCACTCCCCAGTTGCGCCAGTTCGTCGCTACCCCTGAGGCTTGCCTTGCGGGAAAAATCCTGCTCCCCAACGGCTTTTGCAATATCCACCAGTTTACGTAATGGCTTTAATACCCGGTTTCGCAAATCAACAAAGAGGGCGATGATAATCAGTATGGCAAATACCAGACTGATTATCTGGATCAGGTGCAAAAGCCCGATTCGCGCTTCGGTTCGCCGTTCAAGCATGCTCACGAGCTGGTTTACCGAAGCTACGTAGCGTTCGGTCGTCTCAAGCATTTGCGTACTGATCGACGCGTCTTGCGGGTGATTCTCAAGGGCGGGGCGCAGGGTTTGTTCCCAATAGGTTTCGATGGCCCGGTACTGTTCTGCCAGAGGGTGATCCTGCGCGGCGGGAATCGCCCGGGTAATGTTGCTGTCCCTGAGGCGGAGCTCGTATGCGGCAGTGAGATTCCGGATATTGTTCTCGCCAGCCTGGTTTTCCCCTGGGCTGGCTGCGTGCGACAGTAATCTGAACGCGCCCATGCGCAGGGCGCCTGCCAGGTTAATTGCGGTGGCGTTACCCTCAATACTTTTCGATACCGCCAGTGTTGTCGCCATGCTGACAATGGAGGTCAGCACAACGGCACAGACTACGATGGCAATCCGGTTAACAAGGGGGCTTCTGGATTTCATGGAGTCTCGTCTTCAGTCGCCGGGCTCGAATACCTCCTTGAGGTTAGTCAATTACCCCAATGGTTGGTATCCCATCATAGTCTTTGACCCGTGTCAGGGCAAAAGCTGAAACTGAAAGTCAGTAAAAAATTGTTCATAAAGGCGTTGGCAAATGGGGTCAGAAGCGGATCAGGAGGATGAACGGCTTTCATCACTTGCCGTGATTCTACCGCTCGCAGTAACCGGATTTGTTATCGCAGCGGGCTGCTGGACCCTGTTCGCAGTCGCCGGTATACACCTTCGTGCGGAGTTAAGTCTCAGTAACCTCCAGTTCGGATTGCTGCTCGCCATGCCCATGGCCGTCAGTGCGCTGCTGGCGGTTCCGGCCGGGCTCGCAGCACGGAAATTTGGTGCCCGTCGCATTATGCTTGTGTGCCTGGCCGGGCTCGCTGTGTGCATGGTGATTCTGCTGACGACCGACACCTTCCCCGGTTACCTTCTTGCCGCCGGCGGGCTTGGGCTGGCCGGCGGTTTTTACAGCGCGGGCCTGCAGTTTGTAACCAGTAACTGCGAGCGTCATCGGCTTGGCCTTGTACTTGGTGTGTTTGGTGCGGGCGTAACCGGTGCCGGATTCAACTACTACCTTGTGCCCCTGTTTCATGAAGCATTCTCCTGGCATGGGGTACCGCTGGCCTATCTGATTGTACTGTTGCTGGTGCTTGCGCTCCTGTTGCTTCTTACCGACCCGGAAGATGTACTTGCGGATCCGGAAACCGAAACCTCCATCCGGATACTGTTCGGTCGCTTCAGGCTGCAGCGCATCTGGCAATTGAGCGCCTATTTTGGTGTCGTTGCAGGGAGCTTTTTCGCCCTGGCTCTCTGGCTTCCGGACTATCTCTCCTCGCAGTTCGATCTGCAGGTAGAAACCGGCGCCAGGCTGGCGCAGTGGTTTGTTATCCCGGGTGCGCTGGCTCAGGTTCTGGGAGGCTGGCTGTCCGATCGCTATGGCAGCCCGAGAGTCATCGGCCGGGCACTTCTCGTTGGTCTGTTTGCTCTGCTGGTTTTGTCCTATCCGCCCATGACTCTTTTTATACGAGGCGTCGACATGATTATCAGGGTTGAATTTGCGCTACCCATGAAGGTTGAAGGTGTTTGTGTGGTGGTGCTGGGGGTGGCCCTGGGCTGTGCCATGGGGAGCCTGCAGAGAATGGTTATTATTAAAAGCCGGCAGGATGCGGCGTTTGTTGCCGGCTTGTTGCTGGTAAGTGCCTGTTCTGTCGCCTTTCTTTTGCCTGTTTTGTTCGGCGCAGTGAACCACTGGTTAGGTGGTCGCAGCGCGGTTTTCATGATCCTGTTTCTCCAGCTTTTTGTCTGCCAGGTCCTATTTGCACGCTCCAGTCGCCGCCA
>JACDJA010002125.1_pt1 | contig 14810 bp, 12 predicted proteins | sample 7449241 | NCBI WGS metagenome assembly JACDJA01 (sample SAMN14253289, study PRJNA609438) | sludge metagenome | isolation source: initial anaerobic sludge | collected 2018-12-20 | reverse complement strand
TGCGATATTGCCGCTGTAACCGGTTCGTCGCTTGGGGCAATCGCCGGTTCGGCCGTCGAGGCCGGTGCATCCGTTGTTGGAGGAATTTGACACTCCCTCCACAAAAATTGTATAATCATTGTAGATACATAATTCAGTGGAGGTCGTCATGCTTGCCAAAGTACAGAAATGGGGTAACAGCATAGCCTTGCGAATCCCGAAAGCCTTCGCGGAGGAAATCCACATCGCGGCCGAATCGGCCGTGGAGCTGACCATTGAAGGCGGCAAACTGGTCATTGCACCGGTTGAACATCAACTCTTTACCCTTGAGGAGCTTTTGAAAGGCGTCACGCAAGAGAATCTTCATCATGAATTCGACTGGGGCGTCCCTGTCGGTACGGAGGAGTGGTAACCGTGCATTACATCCCCGACCGCGGCGATCTGGTATGGCTTAACTTCAATCCGCAGGTGGGTCGGGAGCAAGCCGGAAGACGACCGGCAGTCGTCCTTTCACCCAAAGCATATAACGGAAAAGTTGGCCTGATGATCGCTTGCCCGATCACGAGCCATGTGAAAGGCTACCCGTTCGAGGTAACCATTCCCACCGGCTTGTCCATCAAAGGCGTTATCTTGTCCGATCAGGTAAAGTCACTGGATTGGCGAGGTCGAGAAATAGAATTTGGCGACCGCCTGCCCTCCGACACAATCGGTGAAATTCTCGGCAAGTTGGGGACATTGATCGGATTTTAGTATTGAAAACAACCTCTGAGTTTCTTCCGAGAAACCCGGTGGCCCGCTACATTTCCTTCAACCCGTCGGCTCCCTCAACCGACCCAAAAACCGCGCCGCCGGCGTGTCGGGCTGTCAACAGAAACCCGGTTTCCAAACGTATCGCTGGAAAGTTTGTGAAATCGGCAAAAGAAAGCTGCGACCCGCCGAAACTGTTCCTCCCGGCGGGCCGCAGCTTTTCAGTTAATAGAAGATACTCTCAGACGGCGTTCCAATAAATTGGATCAAAGCGCCTGTATTAGGGAAGAAAGTGGACGCGTACGCGGTACGCCCTATCTTCAACAATCGAAACAAACACCCGAAAGCGGGAACCGTCCGTCAGCTCGCCGCGGGCGATAAGCCAGATGCCGGCGGCGCGCGGGGAGGGGCTTTCCCCAGGACGGAGCCTTTCCTGGTAATTATCGGCCGATCCCTGGCGCAGGGAGGGTAACGCCTCCAATTCGCCGATGGTCAGCATGTCATCGGCGATGGCCGCCTCTAGTTCCGGCCACTCGACGAACCAGATCGGAACGGCGCCCAGGCCGCGGAACTTCGCCCTGACGGGCGCAAAATCTATCCCCGGACCGTTGCGCCAGAATTCAACGGTATCGGTCGTCGGGGGGTTGCAGCCAAAAGCGCCAGGACCTGTGTTGCTCGGAAAGTCGAAGAAATCGAGCAAATTGAAGTCCTCGGGAATGCAGGAGGCGGGGCGATAGAAGACGATGACGGCCCAATCATCGTTGTGAATAATATCGCCGCGGGGCACGCGGGCGTAGAACGGCACCTGGCCGTCGGAATCGATGCGCACGGCCGCCAGCGCGGTCGGCGCCACCAGAAGAAGCAGGAGCAGAACGGGCAAAAACCTAATCAACCGGTGTCTCATGATATACCTCTCTCTCTAATCAAATACAGAAGCAGATCAATTATCATGACACCCCCTGCAAGAAGTTTTCCATACCCGCGTCATGGCAGCGTCATATCGCGTGATGTCGATATAAAATCGGCGTCCGTTGATGAGGAACAAGGGGGCTAGACTTTGGGTTCTTCTTCATGTTAGAATGCAGTGACTTAGCTGATAAAGTGCCTGTCCGCTCATCGTTGCCTGGATTACCGCATGAGGAAGGCATGCCAGGGTTAAGGCTTTCGCTACTTGGGCCACTTGCTATCACATTGGATGGCGAACCGTTCGCCGGTGTTCGCCTTCGACCAACCTTGGCTCTTTGCATCTACCTGGCCTGCCGGCCCGAGCGCCATCGCCGCGAACATCTGATGGCGCTACTCTGGCCCGATTCGCCACAAGCCTCCGCCCAGCAAAATCTGCGACAAAACCTCTACGTCTTGCGCCATGCCCTCCCCGAGATCGACTCTCATAACGGCGCCCCCGTCCCTCTCATGCTGGCCGACCGCGACACGCTGCAACTCAACCCGGCGGCGACCGTCGAGGTAGACGCCCTGCGCTTCGCCGCGCTGTTGGCGCATCCTCAATTCACCCCGCTCCAACTGACCGAAGCTGTCGCCCTTTATCGCGGCGACTTCCTGACCGACTTCTATCTGCCTGACAGCAAATCCTTCGAGGAGTGGGCCGAGGCGCGACGGGCCGATCTGCGCCGCCAGGCCCTGGAAGCGCTGGATCAGCTGGCGACCTGGGCCATCGAGCAGAGCGCCTATAAAGAAGCGGCAGCCTATGCCCGGCGACAACTGGAGATCGACGACCTGCGCGAGAGTGCCCACCGCCAACTGATGTTGGCCCTGGCACGCAGCGGTCAACGCGCTTCGGCCCTGAGCCACTACGAGGCATGCCTTCGCCTGCTGCGCGACGAACTGGGGGTCGAGCCGTCGGCCGAGACCCGCGCCCTGGCCGAACGCATCGCTGCCGACGAGATTGATCTCCCCCCGATCGATTCCATCGCGAAACATGACCTCGACGCCGATAATGCCCCGCCACACTACAATCTGCCGCTCCAATTGAGCAGCTTCATTGGCCGCCAGAACCATCTGGCAGAGTTAATCACCCTTCTGACAAACCCGGATGTAAGCCTGATCACGGTCACTGGCCCGGGGGGAGTCGGCAAGACACGGTTGACTCAGGAAGCGGCCCGGCGCTGCTGCACCACATTCTATCGCGACGGCGTCGCTTTCATTCCTCTTGAATCGGCCGCGACATCCGCAGACATGGTCGATCGAATAATGGTCGGTCTTGGCCTTCGCGACACGCCTTCCATCCCACACCATGAGGCTGTTCTGAATCTTCTACAAGACAAGCATCTGCTATTGATACTTGATACCCTTGAGCACCTGCTTCCGGATGTTCAATTGATCAGCCGGATACGTGAGAGAGCGCCCGAGGTCAAGATACTGGCCACGAGCCGGAGCGCCTTGAAACTCTCCGGTGAGCACATTTTTGTCGTGCCTCCGATGGCCGACCAGGACCAAGTCACCGGACTCGCAACTATCACCCAGTCCGATGCTGTGGCTTTGTTTCAGGCACGTGCCCGTGAGACGCAACCTGATTTCATCGTTTCGGCCGACAACGCCGCTGACGTTGTGGAGATCTGCCGGCTTTTGGGCGGGTTGCCGTTGGCTATCGAAATGGCCGCCGCACATACGCGCGCGTTGTCATTACGGCGATTACGCCAACAGTTAAGTCTCGGAGAGGAGCTTCTGATCGGTGACCTGCGTGACACCCCCACACGGCACCAGAGTATTCACGAAACACTATCCTGGAGCTACGCTCTGTTGACACCCGCCCAACAGACTTTGTTCCGAAGTTTCGGTGTCTTTCCAAAGGGTGGTACCCTGGCTGCGCTGGAGGCAGTCGCGCCGGAGGTCATGCATAGATCCAGCGAGTTTATCAACAGCCTCTCCGGCCTCATCGATCACTCCATGATCCAGACGCAAACCGTTCAGGGCCGGCGCATCTACCAGTTGCATGAGATCAGTTCACGCTATGCTCGCGAGCAGTTGGTTGCCCACGGTGAATTCGATCAGACCGTGAGCAGACTACTCGACTATATCCTCGACCTGGCCACACAAGTAGACCAACACTTTCGCGATCCCAGCCGCAATGACTGGCTGGCATTGTTCGATCTCGAAGCGGATCATGTCGAGCAAGCGCTGGAATGGGGATTGTCAACCGACGACCCGCCCACGGTGACAAGGTGTCTGGCTCTCACTGGTCTTATGCTTCAATACTGGAATGTCCGCGGACAGCATGATCAGGCTCGTCAATGGGCCAACCGGGCATTGCTGCGTGGCCGGCAACTCGACATAGGCAAGTCTGCCTTGGGGCCGGCTCTTATCACAGCCTCATCGATGGCCCTTATTCATACCGACATTCAGGATAGTCTGGATCATGCCGAGTCTGCGCTATATGTGGCGCGGGAAACGGACGATCGACCGCTCGAGGCCCGCGCCCTGCATTTAATAGGCTTGTGCGCCTATGCCCGTGCCGAGCTGGACTTGGCCGAAAAAAACTGGAGTGAAGCTCTAGCTCTGGTCGAGCAACTGGGCATAGCCAGATTACTTGCCACAACGCTCGACGACCTGGGTAATCTGGCAGCCCGCCGGGGAGATTATGCGCAGGCCATTGCTCTTCATCTCAGGGAGCAAGAAATCAGCCTGGAGGCTGCCGATCTCTACTCCGAGTTTTATGCAACCATCAATCTGGGCGAAGTTTCCATGTCCATGGAGAGGCCGGTCGATGCTGCGTTATATTATGGGCGCGCTCTGGAACTCAGCCGCGATCTGAACGACTCACGGGGAATGGCTCAAACCATGATCACCCAGGCCGCTCTAATGATCCGACTTCACCGGCCCAAGGAGGCTCTGGACTTGTTGCATGAAGTCATCACCCTGGCATGGAGCGTTCAGAACCTGGATATCGTCATCGGTGGATTGGAAATCCTTCTCCACTTCGATGTCGTTGTCATAAGCCCAGCAACAAGGGTGCGATTCGCCGGCGCGGTCTCCCATCTCATGGAGCAATACTCTTCAGCCTCGCTCCCCGCGGACAAGGAAGCTCTGATTGCCCTGAAAGAACGCCTCAGCCGTGAAACGGACCCATCTATCTTCTCCCTGGAATGGCGTATCGGCTACTCCCATGATTGGCAACAGGCCGTTGATTTGGCACAGAAGGTGATTAAAACGGGGCAGACCGCTCTTAATGCGGGGTAAGAGAGCGGGTTCATGCATGCACTTGCCTTTGTGACGCCAATCAACACCTCACCCTCAAGCAGTCATGGCGATTTCTCGCCGACCCGCATTCTCCCTTGATTGGCCAATAATCAATTCTGTAATCTCGTGGTCGGGAATCCGGAGCTAAGCGCTCTCCTGTAACCCATCCGCTCCCTCAATCAACCCCCTCAACTGCCCGCCAAACCGCGCCCCCGGCGCGCCGTCCACAATATCATGGTCGAAGCTCAGCGTGACGCTCAGGTATTCGCGCGGCTCGATGCGCCCGTCGATAATCCCCGGCTTCGTGGCGATGCCGCCCAGCGTCAGGTTGAGCGTGTAGAGCGGGATGGGAATGCCCCACCCGCCACCCTCGCCGAACATGCCTACGGCCGTGACGCTGGCCGTGCCGCCAATGCGCTTTAGCCAATGGGGATTGAGCGGCAGGATACGATAGACCAGCCCGCGCACAAACCCCGGCAGACGCGCGTACCAGCGCATCAGACTCAACGTCTGCTCGCCGTGGCTGCGGTCAGGGTTTTGCTGGACGTGGCGGATTTCGTCATGCAAATCGCGCACGCTCCGCCGGTTGACGGCCCGCACGACGTAGGCCAGCGGGAAGCGACGATCTTCCAGTTCGATCTCGATAATAGTGTTGACGTCCACATCATCGAACAGCACCAGCCTGCCGCGCCAGTCGCGACAGGCGTGGATCATCTTGTCCTCGGTCACGGCCGCGCCAACACAATGCAATACGAACGCCGTGAACGACAGCGACTCGCCGGTGCGCTCCTTGTATTCCCGCAGCAGGCGGCGCGGCTCGGTCACGTCATACTCCACCAGGCCGTGGATCATGTGTTTGCGGCTGCCGGCGTGCATCGCATCCAGCACCAGCCGTCTGGACAAGGGAAAAGGACGAACAACAAAACCCTCATCACGCTCTTTTTTCATGGGGCCAGTATGACATACCCCGCCGTCGCGATTCAATGACAAACGGCCGAAAAATTGGCGCGCATTGTCATGATCAACCGCTATAGAAACCGGGTTTCTCGGAAGAAACTCGGTTTCCAAGCCGCATCTCACTGGAAAATCTGTGAAATCGGTGTAATCTGTGGATTCTTCTTTATATCAGGAGATACCAACATGTCACATGCCCATACGCAATATGCCCATACGCAGTATGCCCATGGCGGCGAACTTGTCGCCCGTTCGCTGGCGACCCAGGGCGTCCGCACAATCTACACCCTCTGCGGCGGTCACGTCGCCCCCATCTACGATGGCTGCCTCAATCACGACATCGCCGTCATCGACTTTCGCCACGAGCAGGCGGCCGCCCATGCCGCCGACGCCCACGCCCGGCTGACGCGCAATGTAGGCGTGGCTCTCGTCACGGCCGGGCCGGGCGTCACCGATGCCGTCACCGGCGTCGCCAACGCCTACCAGGCCCGCAGCCCCATGATCCTGCTGGGCGGGGCCGCGCCGCTGAAAACCAAGGGCATGGGCGCGCTGCAGGAGATGCCCCAGGTGGAAATGTTCCGAACCTTCACCAAGGCCAGTTTTACCATCGAACGCACCGAGGACATACCGGAGCAGATGGCGGAAGCCTACCGCGTCGCGCTCAGCGGTCGCCCCGGCCCAATCTTCATCGAACTACCCTTTGACGTGCTATTCAATGCCGTCGATTCGCCGGAGCGAATGCCCGACCGGGTGACCATCGACCCCATCGCGCCGCCGGTCGACGCCGTGCAGGCCATGTTCGACCTGCTGCGCGCGGCCGAGCGCCCGCTCATCATCGCCGGGACGCAGGTCTACTGGGACGGCGCGAGCGATGCCCTGCGCGAGCTGACCGACCAGACGGCCATCCCCGTCTTCACCAACGGCGCGGGGCGCGGCACGTTGTCGATGGATCATCCCCACTGCTTCAAGGCCACGCGCAGCAAGGCGCTGCGAGCGGCCGACGTGGTCCTGCTCATCGGCACGCCGCTCGACTTCCGCCTCAAGTACGGCCGCGAGGACTGGAACCCCGACAGCAAGCTCATCCAGATCGAGAACGACGCCGCCGAACTGAACCACAACCGGACGGCCGACGTGGCCCTGACGGCCGACGCCCGGCTGGTGCTGGAGGCGCTGGCCGAGGGGCTGCAAGGCATCCGCTTCCAGCCGTGGCTGGATCAGGTGACCGAATGGGAGCGAGCGCGCAACGAGAAGCAGGCGGCGTGGGAAGCGCTGGACGACGCGCCGGTAAATCACTTCCGCTTCGCGGCCGAGGTCAATCGCTTCGTGGACGAGAACACCATCGTCATCGGCGACGGCGGCGACATCGTCAGCGCCTGCGCCAAGGTGCTTAAGGTTACTCAACCGGGGCAATGGCTCGATCCCGGCCCACTGGGTTGCCTGGGCGTCGGCGCGCCGTTTGCCGTCGCCGCGCAGCACCTTTACCCCGACCGGCGCGTGCTCATCATCAGCGGCGACGGTTCATTCGGGTTAAACGGCTTTGAGTTCGACACGGCCGTGCGTTTTGGCTTACCCATCGTCGCCATCGTCGGCAACGACGCCGGCTGGGGGCAGATTCGCGGGCCGCAGGTGCAGATGGTTGGCGCGGAGCGCGCCATCGCCACCTCGCTGGCCCCCACACGCTACGACAAAGTGGTCGAGGCGCTGGGCGGCCACGGTGAACTGGTTGAGGAGCCGGACGGCGTTCTCCCTGCGCTGGAGCGGGCTTTTGCCGGCGGCAAGCCGGCTTGCGTCAACGTGATGCTTGACCCGGCAGGAATGAGCAAAACGGGAGCGAGTTCACCGTATATTGTGTGATGGCGATGTGTGACTAGCGACAGCTGACGGCAAAGCACTTCTTTAGTATTGTATGGTACGACGGAATATATTTGGCTTTTTCAGGGCATTTTGAGGTCGCGTTGTTCGCATGTTGCGATAACCCCGCATGACCAGCTACTCCACTGAACGCAATATTCGCCGGATGCTCCCTCTGATCCGCATGATGCAAGCTTACCTGCCGCTGCGCTGGTCCGGCCGGCTGAACCGGTGGAGCCTCCGCCGCGCGCGGATGCCCGTCGGAGTGGTCCGCCGGCCGGCTTCGGCCGATGGTGTACCGTGCGATTGGCTGATCCCCGATAAAAGCCCGGACGACCGGGCGCTGCTCTACCTCCACGGCGGCGGGTTCGTCTACGGGCAAACGCAGCCACACCTGGAGTTGGGCGCGTACCTGGCGCAGAAGATGGGTGTACGGATTCTGATGGTCGATTACCGCCTTGCACCGGCCCACCCCTTCCCGGCCGCGCTGGATGACTGCGTCACGGTCTATCGCTGGCTGCGCAAGCAGGATTTTCCCGCGCGCAAGATTGCGATCGCGGGCGACTCAGCCGGCGGCAACTTGACGATTACGACGCTGATGCAGCTACGGGACAGCGGCGAACAGCTGCCCGTCGCAGCGGTCTGTCTCTCCCCGGTGGCCGATTTCTCCCCTAAGGACAATAGCATGCGGCCCTACAATGACCCGCTCTTGCCGGCCAGAGCCATTAAAATGTACAAGCGCTCGTATGTCGCCGATCACGACCCATGCGACCCGCTAATCTCGCCGGTGTTTGGCGACTGGCGCGATCTGCCGCCACTGCTGATCCATGTTGGGGAAGACGAGATCTTGCGCAGCGATGCCGAGCAGGTTGAAAAACTAGCCCGCGCCGCCGGAGTGGACGTACGGCTGGAGGTTTACCCGCGTATGTGGCATGTCTGGCAATTAATGAAGACCTTGCCCCAGTCCATCCAATCGCTGGACGACATCGCCGGATTTCTCAAAGCGCGTCTGGATTAGCCCCCGACGCTTATCCGCCACAAATCCAAATGCAAATGGGTGAATATCGCTGGCCTCTACAAACAATTCAAGCTGGTCTTCGCCAGCGGCAAACAGTTTATTCAATCCCCTCAAAAAACCCCGGCCGCTGTGCCAGATACCGGTTCACAATCGCCACGGCCTCCTCCACTCCCCGCTCGGCCTGAATCTTCCGTCCCACCTCGGCCGCCCGCGCGCACATCATCGCATCGCCTGTCGCTGTTCCGATGGCCTCGGCCAGGCGCTCGGCCGTCAGATCGTCCTGCAGGATGGGACGCGGCCCGGCTCCCAGCGCCTGCACCCGGTCGCCCCAGAACGGCTGGTCGCCGAAGAAGGGCACGACGACGTTGGGCACGCCTGCGCGCAACCCCACGTGGGTCGTGCCGACGCCGCCGTGATGAACCACGGCCGCCATGCGCGGAAAGAGCCGGTCGTGGGGCACGGCGTCGAGCCGCAGCACCGAAGCGGGCAGGTCGCCCTCGGCCAGCCCGGCCCACCCGCTGAGCAGCACCCCGCGCCGCCCGCTCAGTCGCAGCGCCTCCAGCGTGATAGCCGTCAGTCGCTCCGGGTCATTGCCGGTCATGCTGCCAAAGCCGACGTAGACCGGCGGCTCGCCCTCAGCCAGGAACGCCGTCAACGCCTCCGGCGGCGCGTAGGTGGGATCGTCCTGGAACCAGAAGCCGGTGACAAACGCCCCCTCATTCCAGTCGCGCGGCTTGGGCAGCACCGTCGGACTGTAGCCGTGGATGATCGGCAAGCGCCGCCGCATCATATCCAAAAACGGCCCGCCGAAGGAGAACGGCCGCAGCCCCAGCAGATCGCGCCGGATGTCGTTCATGATCGGCCGGATCATCTGCCAGAATAACTGCCCGCCGATGGCGTGGGTCGCATAGTTGAAGAGCGCGCCGCCCTTGTGCCGGGTGGGAAAGATGGCGCTGGGGAACTCGCGGGTCGGGTTAACCGGTTGCAGATAGCTCTGAATGAAGGGCTTGCCCAGCTTCTCGGCGACGTTGTAGGCCGCATAAAAAGCGGGACCGGAAAACAGGATCAGGTCAGTGTCGGCACACGTCGCCAGCACATCGGCCGTCGCCTGATGAAGGATCGGGCCGGTGTACTCGCGAAACCCGCGCACGAATCCCAGGCCCCGGCGGCCGGTCTCCATCCAGTCGCGCCCCTGCTTCCCCTGCACCGCCCCCATGGGATCGCCTTCGACGGGGCCAAAGTCCAGGCCATGACCCTGAATCCAGTCGGCATAGAGGGCATTCGTCGCCAACCTGACGGCGTGGCCGCTCGCCGTCAGGCCCAGCCCCAGCGCGATGAACGGCTGGACGTCGCCGCGAGAACCGGTGGTAACGATGGTAATGTGGGCCATGATCCGGGGTTCGCTCCAATTGTGTGCTAAAATCGTCGCTTGGCCGCCCATCCGGCGGGCATACGGGATACTATCAAAGCGCGACCTCCGGTCAAGCGCGAGGGATTGGGATGGATTTCAAGGACAATGTAGTGATTCTGACCGGCGCATCAACGGGTATCGGCGAGGCGTTGGCGCATGCGCTGGCCGAGCGTGGAGCGTGCCTCGTTCTGGCCGCCCGCAACGTGGAGAAGCTGGAGAGCGTGGCCGCCGCGTGCCGCGCGCGCGGTGGGCGGGCGCTCGTCGTGCCCACCGACGTAACCGATGAGGATGAATGCCGGGAATTGGTGGAACGCGCCGTGGCCGAATACGGCCGCATCGACACGCTCATTAACAACGCCGGTCTCAGCATGTGGATGAAACTGGAAGACGTCGAAGACCTCTCGACGCTGGAATACCTGATGCGGGTCAATTTCTTCGGCAGCATGTATTGCACCTACTACGCCCTGCCCTATTTAAAGCAGTCGAAGGGGCGCGTCGTGGCCGTCGCCAGCGTCGCCGCCCGCACGGGCATCCCCACTCGCACGGGCTATTCCGCCAGCAAGCACGCCATGGTCGGCTTCTTCGAATCGCTGCGTATCGAGGTTGAGGATGACGGCATCAGCGTGACCATCGCCTACCCCGATTTCGTCGCTTCGGGCATGCACACTCGTTCGCTCGGCGCGGACGGCAAACCGCTGGGCCACAACCCGCTCCAACTGGACAAGATCATGACCAGCGAGACGTGCGCCCGGCTGATCATCGAAGGGGCGGCCGCCCGCAAGCGGCAGATCGTCATGTCCAACCGCGCGCGCTTCGGCCAATGGCTCAAGCTCATCGCCCCCGGCCGCGTGGATCGGATTGCGAAGAAGGCGATTAAGAGAGGACATTAGTGGAGAAAGAGAGAAGGGAGAAAGGGAGCACCCTTTCTCCCTTTTTCGACTAGGAGGCGTTGGCCGTAAAGTCAATATACAGTTCGACCTCTTCCTCCACGTTCGCCACGTTGGGCACGCTGGGGATCTGCAGGCCGAAGTCGGCGCGATTGACTACCGCCGTCGCTGTGCCCACGATCTGCGACTCCGACGCGGCCGTCGCCTCAACGGTGAACGTCGCCGGCAAAGTCACGTCGCGGATCGTCAAATCGCCCACCAGCGTGAAGGTCACGGTCTCCCCGATGGCGGCCGCGGGCGGAAGCCCCTCAATGCCGGTAGGGGTAAAGGTAATAAACTCATACGACCCCGTATCCAGAATCTCGTTCTGAATTGCGCGATTGCGGAAGTTATTGTCCGTGGCCAGAGTACGGGCATTGATCTGAATAACGCCCACCTGCGTCTGGCTCAGATCGGCCGGATTGAGCGAGAGTTGCCCCGCCACCTGATCGGTCGCGCCAACGACGGTCGTGCGGACGCCGCGCAAATCCTCATCCAACTGGAATCGCACCTGGGAGGCGCCCTGATCGATGGTGAAGACGGCCGCTGCGCTTGCCGAGGCTTCGGTTGGCGCTTCGGTTGGCGGCTCCGTTTCGGTCGTGGTCTCCGACGCGGGCGTTGGCTCGGCCGGCGGCTCTGTCGGGGCAACTACGGCCGGGGGTTCCGTGGCATCTGCCACACCGGCCGACTGGGTCTCCAGCGGGATAGCTTCAATCGTCCCGCTGGCCGCTTCCGGCTCTTGCAATACACCGCAGGCCGATAAGGCCAGTACGGCGATGAGCGACAGCATGATCAAGGTTATGGTATGTTTCTTCATTCGTTTCCTCGTGAGGTTGGTGGGCAATCCGCCCAAATGGTTCGTGCGCGACTTTATACCGGCTCCGGATTAGGGGCGGCTGAATCCCGCATGGTTACATGATTAAAACAGGGTTACGCAGGGTAGTGTTGAGTGGAGTCGACAGAAGCGGAAAGAGGCAGAGCAATTGTAAACAACGCGCCGCCGCCGGGCGCGTTCGCGGCCGTGATGCGGCCGCCGTGGGCTTCGACAAGCGAACGGGCGATTGCCAACCCCAGCCCCGACGCGCCGTCGGATTGCCGCGCCTTGTCGCCCCGATAGAAGCGATCGAAGATATAGGGTAGATCCTCAACCGGGATGCCCGGACCGCTGTCCTGCACCCGCAGCAGCAGATCATCGTTCGAGCGCGCCGCCGAGAGGACAACCCGGCCGCCGTTCGGGGTATGGCGCAACGCGTTGCCGACGAGGTTGCCCAGCACTTGCAACAGCCGATCCGGATCGACCGACACCGGCGGCACGGTCTCACCTTCAACGCTCAATGAGACATCGCGCCCCTCGGCCGCGGGCAAATAGGCCAGCGCCGTGTGCTCCAGCAACCCGCGCGGCTCGACCGGTCGCCGCATCAGCGAGATCTGCCCCGCGTCGGCCAGCGACAACGTGCGCAGGTCTTCGATCAGGCGATTCAGCTGTTGGGCCTGGATATACATTGCCTCATAAGTCTCCGGCGCGCCCGACAGCTTGCCGTCGGCAAGAGCCTCGGAATAGCCCAGGATGACGCTCAAAGGCGTGCGCAAGTCGTGGGCGATGTCGGCCGTCATCTGGCGGCGTAACTGGTTGGCGTGAGCCAAATCGGCGCTCATTTGATTAAACGACCGGGCCAGTTCACCGATCTCATCTTTGGTGCGCACCGGCACTTGATGCCCCAGATCGCCGTCGGCCAGCACGCGCGTGGCCGCGGTCAGCTCCCGCACCGGGCGCGAGATAGTCCCGGCCAGAATCGCGCCCAGAACAAGCGCCAGCGCGGCCGCCGCTCCCGCGCTCAACAGGATTGCCCGGTCGAGACCGGCCAGGAATCGCCCCTCCGGCGTCTCGCGCAGCATCTCCCAGCTACCGGGCTGGTCAAAGCGCATATATCCCACTATCTGTTCCCGTACCTCGACCGGGGCAAAATCGTTCGGCGCGTTGTTCACGTCGACGAGAGTCTCGCCGGCAAATTGAGACGGCGCATTGCTGAAAACCAGTTTGCCGCCCGTATCATAGAGGGCAATGGGCGGCACATTCATCGGACCGCCCTTCGGCCCTCGCCGCCGACGCAGTGAGCTTTGCAACCCGTCCCAACTGCCGTGAGTGGCGTAGTAGTCGGCCGCCTCGGCCACAACCTCGGATTGATAGCGATCCACGACAAACGTGTCGAACTGCCGCCGCGCCAGAGGAACGACGAACGTCGCCACCAGAACAGCGCCGGCCAGCCCGACGATCAGAAAGGCAAGGGTGAGTTTCAGCGTCAGAGAGCGCATATCAGGCCGGAATCGGATCGGCCGCCAGACGATAGCCGATACCATACACCGTTACAATGTAGCGCGGGTTGCGCGGGTCCGGCTCGATCTTCGTGCGCAGGTTGCGGATGTGGACGTCGATTGTGCGCTCATATCCCTCATAGGCATCGCCCTGCAACTTGTCGAGCAGTTCCAGCCGAGAAAATACGCGGCCGGGCGCGGTCAGAAAGATCGTCAGCAAGTCGAATTCAGAAGGCGTCAGATCGACGGTCGTCGCTCCGGCGACAACCACGCGGCTATCGCGATCGAGCGACAGATCGCCGACCCGCAGCAAGGCCGAAGTCGCGCCGGCCGCGGCCTTGTCGGTCCGGCGCAGCACGGCGCGGATTCGGGCCGTCAGTTCGCGCATGCTGAACGGCTTGGTCAGATAGTCGTCGGCCCCCAGTTCCAGGCCCAGCACCTTGTCACTCTCCTCAACCCTGGCGGTCAGGATGATGATGGGCGCATCGCCCTCGCGCGCGTAGGCATTGATGAAGTCGTAGCCGCCCAGTTCGGGCATCATCAGATCAAGGACGATCAGGTCGGGGCGCTCCTGCCGGGCGACGAAGAGGGCCTCGCGGCCGTTGGCCGCCGTCACCACACGAAACCCCTCCTGCGTCAGATAGCTCCTGACCATCGTCCGCAAACTTTCCACATCATCGACTACCAGTATCGTCTTGCTCATCGTTCGAACCAGCTTATTGACCGCGTGACCTTCTTACGCTCTATTATACCTGAATCGACTACGGGGTTCCCTGTGGCCATCAGACCTGCCGGGCGGCCCTGCATTGATCGATTGACAGGCGTCATTCCGTTATGCGACGGGAGCGCAGGTGATCTGCGCTCCCGTTGCCTGTCATCTTCGTCCGTCCTGCTCCTTATCAGGCGTCGAAGCCCGTGTCCGTCGTTTCCGGAATCGTGGTGTCGGGCAGTGAGGGAGAGTCGAAACCGCGGCCATGGCCGCCCCGGCCGCGACCGCCACGACCCCCGCCGCGTCCGAATAATTCAAATTCACTACCGCTCAGGATCTCGTCAGCTTGTGCTTGCGTGATAACGCCGTCGGTGACCGCCTGTTGCACGGCGGTCTCGTAGGCCGCCTGTGCATTCGCCTGCAGCGTGGCCGTGTCAATTCCCTGCTCGACCATCAAGTCGGTAATCGACTGTCCGGCGGTCAGGGCCGCTTCCAGTTCATCCGCAGTCATCCCCAGGGCCGAAGCCAGGATGGCCTGCCGATCGATGTAGCTCTTCAGGGCGCGCCGCGCCAGAATCGCGTCTGCCTGTTCCTGCGTCAACTGCCCGGCGGTCACGGCATCGGCCACGGCCGCCTGATAGGCGCGCTCCTGTGCGTCTTCCAGTTCGTCAACCGTGATACCCAGCGCCTCGGCCAGATACTCCAGCC
>JACDJA010002122.1_pt1 | contig 14818 bp, 15 predicted proteins | sample 7449241 | NCBI WGS metagenome assembly JACDJA01 (sample SAMN14253289, study PRJNA609438) | sludge metagenome | isolation source: initial anaerobic sludge | collected 2018-12-20 | reverse complement strand
GGCGTCGATCATGCTCACCAGTCTGATCCGGAACTGGCGGCGGTCGGCGGAATTCACCATTCTGGCTCCCACAAAGGAGGTTGCCGAGAACAGCTTCGGCCCAGCCAAGGACATGGTGACCTTCCTGGAGGACGATGAGGACGAGGATTGCAGCGAACTGGCCGATCTGATCCATGTTCAGGAGCACTACAAGACCCTCACGCACCGCGAGATGAATGCAAAGCTCAAGGTGATCGCGGCGGATGCAAGCACGACCGCGGGGAAAAAATCGGTCGGCCTGCTGGTTGAAGAATTGTGGCTTTTCGGCAAGCAGGCGAACGCGAAAGACATGCTGCGCGAGGCGGGCGGCGGCTTGGCGTCTCGGCCAGAGGGCTTTGTGATCTACATCACGACGCAAAGCGACGAGCCGCCGGCAGGTGTATTTAAGGAGAAGCTGGACTACGCACGTAAGGTGCGAGACGGAGAAATCCACGATCCGCAGTTCATGCCGATCATCTTCGAGCACCCGCCGGAGATGGTGAAGAGCGAAGAATGCTTGCTGCTGAAAAATCTCCCGATGGTCAATCCGAACCTGGGTTATTCCGTGGATGAAGTATTCCTGCAGCGGGAGTTCCAGAAGGCAGCGGACGAGGGTAAGGACTCGCTAAAGGGCTTCCTTGCCAAGTACGGAAACGTCGAGGTGGGGCTGAAATTACGCTCCGACCGATGGGCCGGTGCGGACCACTGGCTGGCGCGCGGCGATCGCTCGCTGACCTTCGCAGAATTGCTCAAGCGATCGGAGGTCGTGACGGTGGGTATCGACGGAGGCGGCCTGGATGACCTTCTCGGGCTGGCCCTGACAGGGCGCGAGCGAGGCACCGGCAATTGGCTGCACTGGGGCCGGGCCTGGGCGCATCCGTCTGTGTTGGAACGGCGCATGGAGATTGCTCCGCGCCTGCGCGACTTCGAGAAGGTGGGCGACCTTGTTCTGGTGAATCGCATTGGCGAAGACACCGACGAGCTTGCCGCAATCATCCGCGAGGTTTACGACCACGGTCTCTTGCCTGAAAAGAACGCCATCGGTGCTGATCAGAACGGCGTGACGTTCAACGACGCGCTGCTGGATGCCGAGATTCCGGAAGACTTGATCGTTGGCGTGTCTCAGGGCTGGCGCCTCGGCGGGATCATCAAGACGGTGGAGCGCAAGCTCGCCGAGGGCGCATTCCTACACGGGGACCAGCCATTGATGGCCTGGTCCGTGGCGAACGCCCGTATTGAAGCGCGCGCGAATGGCATCGTCATAACGAAGCAAGCGAGCGGCACCGCGAAGATCGACCCCCTTATGGCCCTATTCGACGCCGCGCAGCTGATGGCGCTCAATCCGTCCACCGGCGTCAGGAAAATTCAACAAGGATTCGTGGTGATGTGATGGGACTACTTTCCAAACTCTTAGGTGGTGGCAGCGCCGATTCGCCGCCGCAGGCTGGGCGGAAGGAACCGGCATTCGCCAACCTCGCCGACGGTGAAACCGTGTCGTCGTCCGATATCCGAATTTTTGAGGTGTTCGGCGATCCCCGGACGGCGGCCGGCGCGGTGGTCAACGAAAAAACGGCGATGCGTGTCTCGGCGGTGTATGCCTGCGTGTCGCTGATCGCGGGGTCCATCGCCCAGTTGCCGCTGCCGGTCTTCGAGCGCGTCAGCGGGTCTCGGCTGCAGGTCGACCACCCTTACTGGTGGACGCTAAACGAGGAATTCTGCCCCAACTGGGTGGCTTCGGCCGGCTGGGAATTCCTGGTGACCCAGATGCTGCTACGCGGCGATGGGGTCGGATACATCACCCGGAACCGCGCCGGCACGATGACGGGCATCATCCCGTGGCCGCGCGACCGGGTTGATATCCGGGAGCAGGCACGCGAAAGCCCGAGGGAAACGCGGCGGTTGCAATACACCTTCCACGATGACAAGGGTTACTTCACTGTCGACCAGGATGACGTCATCCACCTTCCGGGTTTCGGCTTTAACGGCGTGACGTCGATGTCGGTGATCCAGTGGGGCGCGCGCAACGGCATCGGGATCGCAATCCAGGGCGACGAACACGCGGGCAAGTTCTTCAGCGAAGGGGGCAAACCGGAGGTTGCAATCAAGGTCCCGGCAGCCATGTCTCCCGACATGCAGGAGGACTTCCGGGCTGCGTGGGTGGCGAAGTACGGCGGAAACCAAGGGAACCGGCGGATTCCGCTGATCCTGACCGAGGGACTGGACGTCAAGGAATTGACCATGTCGGCCGTGGACCAGCAACTGCTGGAATCCCGGCAATGGCAGGTGATCGATATTGCCCGCGCTTTCGGCGTGCCGCCGCACATGATCGGTGAAATGACGAAGGCGAGCAGTTGGGGCAGCGGCATCGAACAGATGGGCATCGGCTTTGTGAAGTACACGCTTGCGCCCCACCTGAAGCGCATCAAGGCCGAATTGAACCGGAAGCTGTTCCGCACCGCGCGCTACTTCACCGAGCACAACGTGGACGGGCTGATGGCGGGCGATTCCAAGGCCCAGGGCGAGTACTTCTCTAAGGCGCTGGGTGGGCCAGGCACTCAGGGCTGGATGTCGGTGGACGAAGTGCGCCGCTTGAAGAACCTCCAGCCGCTGGGCGGTGCGTTTGACAGGCCAACCCTTGCCGGCGCTGCGCAGGGGTCGGCGCCGCAACAAGACGATCAAGACAGGGAAACCCAAGATGAAAATTCCGAAACTGCTTCAGCTGGCGCGTGATAACGCCTCGGGGGCCAAGCCGTTACGCGCCGAAGCCGGCGAGGGCGAGGCCACCATCTACCTTCACGGCGTTATCGGGGGGTGGTGGGGCGACATTGACGCGGCCGAGTTCGCCAAGACGCTCAACGCCATCAAGGCCGAAACCATCCATCTGCGGATCAATTCACCGGGCGGCGACGTTTTTGACGCCCGCGCCATGATGACCGCGATTCGCCAGCACTCGGCCAAGGTTATCGGCCATGTTGACGGTTTGGCCGCCTCTGCGGCGACGGATATCTGCATGGCCTGCGACGAGGTGGAAATCACCAAAGGCGCTTTTTTCATGATCCACAACGCCTGGACGGTCGCCATCGGCAACAAGGCCGACATGCGTGAAACGGCGGACCTGCTCGAAAAGGTCGACGGCGCGATCACTGCGGACTATCAGACGCGCACCGGCCAGAAGGCTGACCAGGTGAAAGCATGGATGGACGCCGAAACCTGGTTCAGCGCCGAAGAGGCGCTGGAGCATGGCTTTGTGGACCGGATCGTCGAGGCGGCCGGGAAGAAGGCGACGGCGTCGAACACCTGGAACCTCGGCGCGTACGAGAACGCACCCAAAGCCTTGACCGAGCCGCAATCGCCCGCCGTCGATGACGCCAAGGTACAGGCTCTCCGAAACGATCTTGAGCGGCGGTTTTCGCTGATCGAGGCCACACCTGCTTAAGCGGCTCCCGCTCGCAGGACAACCCCACCGCCCTCGGGCGGTTTTTTTTCGACTGAAGGAAACCACACTATGGCTTTCAATCTGCAAGCCGAGCGGGAGCGCCGCAACGCGCTGGCCAAGGAAACCCGCGCCCTGCTGGACAACAATCCCGGCGCCAACTGGAACGCCGACCACCAGAAGAAGTACGACGACAACACGGCGGAAATCGAGCGCATCGACGCGGCCATCGCACGCCATCAGAAGATGATGGATCTGACGGCCGAAAACAGCCTGCAGGACGCCGGCGTGCGCGAACACGATGTGCGCCCCGGCGCCAACAAGGGCCGCCCCGCTGACGTGGCGTTGTTTGACAAGTGGTGCCGTGGCGGCGACAACGCCCTGACCGCGGAGGATTGGACGCATGTGCGCAACGCCATGAGCGGCAATCCGTCGGTCAATCCCGAGCAAGGTGGCTATACCGTTCCGACGACGGTCGCAACCTCCATCCTGGACGCGCTCAAGGCGTTCGGCGGGATGCGCGCAGTTGCCAACGTCTTCACGACCGGCGGCGGCGAACCCATGCAGTATCCGACCAGCGACGGCACCAACGAAGAAGGCGAAATCGTCGCCGAGAACCAGTCGGCCAGCGACCAGGACGTGTCGTTCGGCACCAAGGGCCTGTCGGTGTACAAGTTCAGCTCCAAGGTGGTTACCGTCCCTTGGGAACTGTTGCAGGATAGCTCTTCGGACATCGAGGGGTTCATCCGTCAGCGCCTGCAAACGCGCCTCGGCCGTGTCACCAACCGCCATTACACCGTTGGCCCCGGCACTGCCGGCCCGACCGGGGTTGTTACCGCCGCAACGGTCGGCAAGATCGGCGCGGTCTCGGCCACGCCCGTCATCACCTATGACGACCTGGTGGACCTGGAACACAGCGTGGACCCGGCCTATCGCCTGGGCGCCAAGTGGATGTTCCATGACGACATGCTCAAGATGGTGCGCAAGATCAAGGACGACCAGGGCCGCCCGATCTTTGTGCCTGGCTACGAGCAGGGCAACCCCGGGGGCGCTCCGGATCGCCTGCTGAACCGCGATATCCAGATCAACCAGCACATGCCGCAGCCGGCTGCCGCCGCGAAGTCGATCGCCTTCGGCGATTTCAGCCTGTACAAGATCCGCGACGTCATGGCGATCACGCTCTTCCGCTTCAACGACTCGGCCTATGTCAAGAAGGGCCAGGTGGGCTTCCTGGCGTGGATGCGCTCGGGAGGCAATCTGATCGACGTCGGCGGCGCGGTCAAGCTGTTCCAGCACGGGGCCGCCGCCTGAGCGGCCATGTAGCCAATCTGCGCCGGAGGGCGAGTGCCCCCGGCGCAATTTAGCAAGGACGAAACCATGGCACGAAAAGCGGCACAGCCGGCCTCGGCCGGCGATGAATCGAGCGCGCCTGCGGCGTCGACGGCCCCGGAGGGCGCGAGCGGCGAATCGGTTCGCGCGCTGGTGTTGCACGACAGCATCTACGGCAAGTGCGGCGAAGTCCGCGAGTTCAACGTCGCGTTGGTGGCCGCACTGAAGGACGCCGGGTACATCGACCCGCATCCCAATGCTGTGGCCTCCGCGGGAGGATAGACATGTTGCGCCTGATCACTGCCGCGCAGGAAGAACCCGTAGATATGGACTTCATCAAGGGCCTTCTGCGCATTGACCATGGCGCATTCGACTCTATCCTGCCTTCGCTCGTCGCTGCGGCGCGAGGGGAGGTGGAGCGCCAGACCGGATATGCGCTTGCCCAAGCGGAGTATGAATGGACGCCAGTCGGCGGCCGGTCTACGCCGCTGCCCATTTCCCCCGCCACCGTGTTGAGTGCCGATGGTGTGCGTCCGATCGTGTTTCGCACCACGCCGGTGGCGGCGCCCGAAGGCTTGAAGCTCGCAATTGCGATGCTGGTCGGCGATTACCTGCTTAAGCCCGAGGCGTCCACGGACAAGCTGGTGGCAGAAAACCCGGCCCTGCGCCGGATTCTGTTCTCGCACACAGTGGTGCTGCCATGAGGGCCGGAAAGCTCAACACGCGTATATCGATTCGACGTCAGGACGAGGTGCGAAGCGGCGGTGGCCAGGTCGTGGGGCAATGGGTCGAACATGCTGCAACATGGGCCGATGTGAAGTTCCCGAGCGGCCTCGGGGCGATCAAGGCGGACACCGACGTTTCGTTGGTGCGCGCCAGTATGCGTATCCGCTTCCGCGACGACATTCGGTCAGACATGCGGGTTGTAACCGGCGGCCTGGTCTTCGACATTCAGGCGGTGCTGCCAGACCTTGCCCGGCGCGAGTACGTCGACCTGATCTGCCAATCCATACCGGGTGAGAAGCCATGAAACTGACTTTCGAGATGGGCGGCGACGCGCTGGAGGGACTGACTCGCTTCGTTGAGGTGGTCGAGCAGCGCGTGGTCCGGCCGGCGGCGCATGCTGGCGCCTTGGTCTTCTACGATCGAGCGCGCGAGCTTGCGCCGGAGTACATCGGCCCGCCCAAAAGCGGGATCAAGCCCGGCCAGTTGCGCGCGGCGATATATCGCGTCTTCTCCGAGGACAAGTCTACCGACGACCTCAAGATCTACCAGATCAGCTGGAACCACACAAAGGCGCCGCATGGCTACTGGATGGAGTACGGCAACAGCCGGCATGGCCCGAAGTCGTTTATACGTCCGGCGTTCGATTTCTACGAGAAGGCGTTGGAGGCATCGCGGGCGCGCGCCCGCACGCTGATAGCGGAAATTGCGGCGGAGCACTCGCATGGTTGAGGACGACGTTCGGACGGTTCTCGGGCCGCTGGTGGATGACCGGGTCTACCCGGGGGTCGCGCCGGACGGCGCCGGCCAGCCGCGCATTACCTACCACTGGGTGGGCGGCAAGCCCCTCAACTTCCTGGAGGGCGTACCGGACCTGCGCAACGGTCGCCTGCAGGTCGACGTATGGGCGCTGCTGGACCAGGACGCCGCCCGCATCATCCGCCAGGCCGAGGACGCATTGCGCCTTAGCCCGTTGCTGCGCGCCGTCACCGAGGGCGGCGCGCTGTCGGATCACGAACCCGACACGAAGCTCTACGCGCGCAAGCAAACATTCTCGGTCTGGTTCAGGGATTAGCCCGCTTCGGGCAAAAACTCAGCCGCCTTCGGGCGGCTTTTTTTATGGAGGCCCGACATGGGCGTGAAACTTCCCAACGGCGCAATCTTCTCGGTTGCGAAGACCTATGCCGCGGCTGCTGTAGCGACGGCGGTGAGCAATGCGAACCCGGCCGTGGTGACCGCGGCAGAACACGGCGCAGCTGACGGCGACATTGTGGAGATGGTGTCCGGCTGGACCGCGCTGGATGGCCGTGTCGCTCGCGCGGACGCCGTCACCACCGACAGTCTGGCGCTGGAAGGCATCGATACGACGGACGCCAAGCGCTATCCCGCCGGCACGGGCGGTGGCAGCGTGCGCCGCATCCAAGACTGGACGCAGATTTCGCAGGTCATGGAATCGGCCAGCCAGGGCGGCGAGCAGCAGTTCTACAACTATTCCTTCCTGGAAGACACCGGCGACGAACGCCAGATCCCGACCACGCGCAGCGCGCGGTCGATCACCCTGACGATCGCCGACGACGACACCCTGCCGCACTACCCGGTGCTGAAGGCCGCGAACGACGACCGCCAGCCGCGGGCGATCCGCTTCCAGCTGCCCAACGGCTCGGTGATCTATTTCCGCGCCTACGTCTCGTTCAGCGAGATGCCCACCACCACCAAGAACGAAGCCATGACGCTGCAGGTCACCCTGTCGCTGACCGGCGCCCCGACTCGTTACGCCGCGTAAGGACCAGCCATGCCCAAACAAAACGAAGAACAGCTGTTTTCCCTGACCCCGCCGGCGACCTTCGCCGCGACCGTTGACATCCCGCGCGCCGGCGCCGAGCCGGCCAAGCTGCGCCTGACCTTCCGCCACAAGACCAAGGAAGAACTCAACGCGTGGCTGGCCAGCGGCACGGATGTGAAGTCGGACGCCGAATGGCTCGGCGTCATCGTCGCGGGCTGGGAAGGGGTGAACACGGACTTCTCGCCCGAGGCGCTGGCGCTGCTGGTCAGCAACTACCACCAGCCTGCCGTCGAGGCCATCGTCGCCAAGTTCCTGTCGGAACTGACGGAGGTCCGCCGGGGAAACTGATCGCCGCGGCCCGGCGTCGTTACTGGCGGGCACCGCCGGCGGACGAATACGACTGGATGGGCCTGACGTTGGCAGACATCGCGCCGCCCCTGGTGGCGCTGCTGCCCGAGAACCAGCTGCCGTTCAGCGTCTTCTGCGCCATGGACACGCAATGGCGGGTGGGTGCTGGCGGCGCCACTGGGTTGGATTACGGAGCGCTGCCCACCGTGATGCGCTTCATGGGCATCAAGCGAGGGCTGTGGCCTGAAATCTGGGAGGCGGTGCGGGTGATGGAAAGCGCCGCCCTGGAAGAAATGCACAAGGATTGATATGACGGACGTTGTAGGCAAAGCCACACTGGAGTTCGGTGCCGACAACAGCGGCGTCAAATCGGCTGTGCAGGAGGTTGGCCGCGAGGTCAACAACATGGCGACGGTTGCCGCGGCTGCTGCCGTGAAGGCATCGGGAAGCCTGCAGGGTATCGGCACCACCGCCGAGGGAGCGGCGCAGAAGCTGACCGCCTCGCAGCAGCGCGCCCGGCAGTCGCTGGAGCGCCTGGCCAACACGCTGGGCCGGTCGCGGGCCGAGGTCGCCCAGTACAAGGCCGAGGCGGCGGGCCTGCCGCGGGACGTGTATGAACCGCTGGTGGCGAAGATCCGCGAAGCCGAGGCTGCAATGGGCGGGCTCAGCGCCGGCCAGCGCGCCGTGGCCGCTGCGGGTGCCCAGGCGGCGCAATCCGAAGCGCAGACCGCAGCGCGCTACCGCGATATCGGCCAGGCCGCGGTCGAACGTGCTGCTGCGTTGCAGCGCCAGGTCGAACAAGCCCGAGCCGCAGCGATTGCGGAGCGGGAACTGTCGGCCGCTGCTTCGGGCGCAACGCGCGGTCAGGGCGCCGGCGTCCTGGCGGGCCAAAATCGCGGCTTCCAGGAACTGACCCGCGATATCAACGAGGTCAACGCGGCTCTGGCGGCGATCGAGCGCGGGGCCGGCTCGCAGTCGGCGATCCAGGCCCAGACCGACACGCTGGTTTCGCTGTGGAGCCAAGGCCGGATTACGGCCGAACAGTACGGCGCCGCAGTGAAGCGCCTGGACGCCTCGGAAGCGGCCTTGGCGCGTTCCAGCGCGCAGGCGGCCGCCCAGGGTGACCGGTTCATCGCCGGGCTTCGTGAGCAGGCGGAAACCGCCGGCATGACGGCGCGGCAGATCCTGGAATACCGGGCGGCCCAGTTGGGCGTGAGCGACCGTGCAGCGCCCCTGATCGCTCGGCTCGCCCAGGTCAACAAGAGCCTGGACGGCACGGGCATTTCTGCCCGGCAAACCGCCGCTGCCATGCGGATGGTGCCGGCGCAGATGACCGACATCGTGACGCAGCTGGCGGGCGGGCAGAATCCCTTCCTGATCCTGATCCAGCAGGGGGGCCAGCTGAAGGATAGCTTCGGCGGCATCGGGCCGATGTTCCGTGCGCTGGCCGGCATGATCACTCCGTTCGCGGTGACGGTCGGGGCGGCGGCGGCGGCCATCGGCGCAGTCGGGTATGCCGCGTACAAGGGCGCTAGCGAGACCCGGGAGTTTTCGAACTCCCTCATTCTGACCGGCAACTATGCTGGCCAGACGGCGCTGCAGCTTTCCGACATGTCCCGGCGCGTGGGTGAAGCCCATAGCACTATGGGGCGTTCCGCCGACGTGCTGAACAAGCTGGTTGCGTCCGGCCGGGTGGCGGGTGGCTCGCTGGAGACTGTGGCCGGCGCCATCGTCAACATGAGCGAGACCGGCGCGCGGTCGGTCGATGACCTGGTGGCCGAGTTTGTCCGGCTGGGAGAAAGCCCCAGCCAGGCGGTCGCCAAGATCAACGAGTCCATGCACTTCTTGGACGCGGCCACCTATAACCGCATCCGGGCGCTGGAGCAGCAGGGGCAGAAGGAACAGGCGGTAGCGCTCGCCCAGGCGACCCTGGCGGACGCGACCAACCGCGCCGCCGACCGCGTGCGGGCCAGCGCCGGCACGCTGGAACGAGGCTGGAACACCCTCGGCCTGGCGGCCCGTAAGGCCTGGGATGCGATGCTCAACATCGGCCGCCCCACGCCGATCGAGGAATTGCGCAAGCAGGCCCAGGCGCAGCGGGCGCTGCTGGAAGACCTGGAGAAGAATCAAGGATTTCGGTCTACCGATGGTGGTGCGGCCTACGGGGGCGGCTCCAACGCTGCCAACCGCGCCCGCAAACGGGCCGCGGCGGAACTGGCGGCCACCGAGCAGGAACTGCGCCGCAGGGAGGAACAGGAGGCCGCAGCGCGTGGCGAGGGCCTGAAAGCCCAGGCCGAGCAGGAGAAGATCGCCGCCGGCGATCGCCTGCGCGAGTTGATGAAGTCGACCCGCGACCGCTCGCAGATCCGTGCCGACGAGATCAAGCAGATGCAGGCCGACGCCCAAAAGGCGAATTGGTCCGCGGAGCAGATCGCCGAGGCGGAAAAGCGCATCAACGAAAAGTACAAGGACCAGAAGGGAGCCTCGTACAGGGACGACGCCGCCACTCGGCGCTTGTCGGATCTGCGCCAGCAGGAAGCCTCCCTGGCCGCGCAGCTGGTGGGCGAACGCAAGCTGACGGACGCCGGCAAGGCGCGCGCCGAGTTCGAGCAGGAAATTGCCGACCTCAAGGACAAGAAGATCCTGACGGCGGATCAAAAGAGCCTGCTCGCCAATCAGGACGCCATCCGCGCCCAGCTGACGAAAAACGAGGGTATCGCCAAGGAACTTGCCGCCAAGCAGGCCATGCTCAAGATGGACGAGCGGGCGGCGCAGATCCAGCAGGCTATCGCGTCGTCGGCCGAGTCGCGGCAGGAGCAGTACGACCGCCAGCTGGGCACGGCCGGCCTGGGCCAGGTCGCGCGCCAGCGTGTGGAGGCCGAGAACTCTATCCGCCTGGAATTCAAGCGCTATCAGGACCAGCTTGCCAAGGCCACGCCGAAAGATCAGCTTGGTTCGGATCGGTTCAAGGAAGAGCAGTCGAAGATTAGTGAATCGCTTCAGGTGGCCTTGGCTGACCAGCGCAGCTACTACGAGGAGATCGACAGGCTCAACGCTGATTGGCGCAACGGAGCGCGTGAAGCCTTTTCCGACTATGCCGACTCCGCCGCTAACGTCGCCCAACAGGCGCAAGGGCTCTTCTCCGGTGCATTCCGCGGCATGGAGGATGCCCTGACGCGGTTTGTCTCGTCTGGGAAATTGAGTTTCTCCGACTTCGCTAACTCGGTCATCTCGGACTTGGCGCGTATCGCTGTGCGTCAAAGCATAGTTGGGCCGCTTGCGGGCGCAATCGCCGGCTTCTTCGGTGGCGGAGGCGGCGCCCCGACGGCCGGGCAGGTCGCTGGTGCTACGCAGGGGGTCAACGCTGGGTTGCCCTTGGCGTTTTCCACTGGCGGCTACACGGGCGATGGCGGGAAATATGAGCCGGCAGGCATTGTGCACAAGGGCGAATACGTACTAAACGCCCAAGCGACCTCCCGAATCGGAGTCGCGAGGCTTGATCGGCTGAACAGGATGGGCGGATATGCAGAGGGCGGCCTTGGTGGGCGTCCCCCCGGTGTTTGGTCTTCCGGAGGCGTCCGTGGGGAGTCCGCGCCAAACGTGCAGGTGAACCTCATAAACCAAGGGGGTGAGCCTATGCAGGCAGAGAAGGCAGGGGCGAAATGGGATGCCGTCTTGGGGAAATTTGTGATTGAAGTCGTATTGGCGCAGGCGCGGAAAGACCGCGGCTTCCGCCGTCAGCTACAGGAGCCGGCATAAATGGCCACCTTCCCCTCATACGCTCGAGTCATCGACGCAGGGTATTCGAAGAAATCCGACTACGGCGTGCTGCGCACCGACATGGATGGCGGCATCGCCAAACAGCGCCCGCGCTGGACGATGCCCATTATCACCAGGGCGGTCACGATCCTGGTGCAGAGCGTCGACGACCGCGATGCGTTCGATGCCTGGATGGCGGACGAGATCGGCGGCGGCGCGGGCTGGTTCGATTGGATTGATGAGAGCGGCGTGATGAAACAAGCGCGCATTGTGGCCGGTGAGGTGTCGTGGACGTCGCCCGGCGTGGTATGGGCTGGCCAGGCGCGCCTGGAAACGGTGGGCTGACATGACCAGATCCCTTTCCACCGCCGCCGCGCGTAATGTGCTGGCCACGTCCGCCGACGAGCCGCTGCTTGTCGCCATCGAGATCTTGCATGCCGAGCTTGCTGTGCCGGCGCGCTTCGTCAACGACACCGCAGATATCGAAATCGAGGGCAACAACTTCTTTGCGTGTCGCTTCGATCTGACTTTGCCCGATGACCAGGACGAGCAGGTGCCCGAGGCGCGCCTAGAGGTCGACAACATCGGACGCGAACTCACGCAGTGGCTGGAGCAGAGCCAGGGCGGCAAGGGCGCCAAGTGCCGAATGCTCATGGTGTTGCGGTCCAACCCCGACAACCTGGAATTCGACATGACCCTGGACCTGACCGGCCTGGAAATAACCAACTTCCGGGTGACCGGCAATCTGGGATTCAAAAACACGCTCATGCAATCGGCGGTCGCGGTGCGCTTTGATCCGTCCACGTCGCCGGGGAACTTCTGACATGCATTGGTCCGATACGTATGTGAACCAGCCCTATGTGCCAGAGACGGGCGACTGTGCGGCGTTTGCCGAGCGAGTGGCATCCGAGTATTTGGGCATTGTCGTTGGACTACCTGACGGCCATGCAACGGCGCTACGCGCGCAGGCTGCGCAGATCGTGGCGCACCGCGGCGAGTTCGCGGAGCAGGTTCCGGAGCCCGTCGAGGGCCATCCGGTCCTGCTGCGCTCGCGCGGCGACCTATTCCACATCGGCGTCATGTGCAAGCTGGCAGGCGAATGGTGGGTGCTGCACGCGGACAAGGGTTTCGGCGCAGTGATCCGGCAGCCGCTCCGGCGAATGTTGATGGTCGATTACAAGCTAGAAGGGTTCTACCAATGGAAGGCATGAAGAAGCAGTTACCGGGGCCCGTGGCCGCGCCTTCCATGGTGGTCTATCCGAAGCCGCTGGGAGGCGAGCGCACCGAGCATTTCGAATGCTTTGCGCCTGGTGAGACGCTGGGCGCGTACGTTCGGCGCGTTGGCATTGCTGTGCCTTCCCGCGTGGTGCGCGTCGAGCACAATGGGCGCGAGGTGCCGCTGGCGCTGTGGCAGCGCCTGATCCCGCGTCATGGCGACATGGTCATCATCCGGGCGCGCGGATTGGGCGGTGGTGGCGGCAACAAGGTGCTGCGCACGGTAGCGAAGATTGCCGTCGTCGTGGTGTCCATCTTCGCGCCCTATGCTGCGCCCGCAGCATGGGGAGTAGGCGCGGGGACGGTCGGTGGCGCGCTCATTTCTGCCGGTGTCATGATCGGCGGCAGCCTGCTCGTAAATGCCTTGCTTCCCCCACTCACACCGACCGCGGCTAAGCTCGGGACAGGCCAGAAGTACGAAAGCAGCCCCACCTACGCAATCCAGGGCGGGCGCAACCGGCCGCGGCCTTGGGAGCCGATGCTGCTTGTGTTCGGCCGCCATAAGGTGGTTCCCGACCAAGGGGCGATCCCTTATTCGCAATACTCGAAACGGGATCAGTATTTCAATCAGGTCTTTCATTTCGGGTTGCAGGGCACGTCGCTCATCCTGACCGACTTCAAGATCGGGGATACGCCGATCACGAACCTTGAGGGCGTTCAAACCCAACTTTCCGGCGCGGACGGCAAGCTCTCCATGGTCGCGGGAAATGTGGACACGATCCAAGGCTTCGCCCTCAGCGCCTCCAGTGGATGGATATCGCGCACGACCTCCAGCGAAGTCACCACGATCCTTGTCGACCTGGCGGCGCGCTTGTTTAGAGTCAATGATGATGGCGGTTTGGCGACCCGCTCCGTCGTGGTCCGGGTGCAATACCGGGCTGTCGGTGACACGGGTTGGATCGAGCGCGGAATGATCGGCGCGACCTACGCAACGCACTATTGGTCCAAGGTTCGCTACCCATCAAGGGTACAAGTTGGGTTTGGTTCGACGAACTTTGCCGACCATGAAGACGGGGAGTCGTGGAGAGAGATCGACCCGGAATCCGGCGGCCTGATCTTCGGCCAATGGCAGTGGAAGCCGCATCCATTCTCGCTGGGGCAACCCTGGAACGGGATCGCCCCTGACCCCCTTCTCATCCCGGCGCAGCCCGGAGTGCAGATCACCGACGCGAGGCAGGAGCCAACGCGCACGCAAGTGACCTGGAATGTTTCTCCGGGCCAGTACGAGGTGCGCGTCAGGAAGATGACCGCGGACATCAACGATTCTCGGGAATCTAATGAAACCGCCGTGTCTCAGATCCTCGCGTTTCAACAAGATGCGGCCGACTACACCGGCCAATGTAGGCTTGCCACGCGTGTCAAAGCAACGGGACAGTTGAACGGTGCGATCGACGAACTGAGCGCCATTGTCTCGGCTACCTGCCCCGTCTGGGATGGGGACGGTTGGGAGACGCGTGAGACAAGCAATCCTGCGTGGTGGTTCCTGTGGTTTGCGCGCGGAAGGATTGCGGCGAACGGAAATCGTGTCTACGGTTGCGGCTTGGACGATGCGCAGATCGACATCGAAGGGATCAAGGCGTGGGGAGCGTGGTGTGATTCTAGCCGGTTGACCTTCAACTATGTTCTAGACCGCAGAATGAGTCAGGCGGCTGTGCTGCAAATGATCGCGCGAGCGGGCCGGGGAACGATGACATACCAGACCGGGCGCCTCGGGGTGATCTGGGACGCAGCGGACCTGCCGGTAACCGCGATGTTCGGGCCATTCAATGTCAAGGCCGGGTCGTTCAAGGTTGCGTACACGAACGATGGAACCGTCGACGAGGTTGTGCTGAATTTCGTCAACAAGGACAACGGCTGGAAGATGGACGAGGTTCGCGCGCGCGTCCCTGGCGCCGCAGCGACGAACAACCCATTGCAGCTTGACCTGGACGGATGCACAAACAAGGATATGGCTGGCCGTGAGGCAAACCTTATCGCAGCCTCCCAGGTGTGGAAGCGTCGGAAGATCACGTGGGAAACCGACATTGAGGGGCTGGTGTGCACGCGCGGCGACGTGGTGTCGTTCTCCCATGACTTGACCGAGTGGGGATATTCGGGGCGGCTCATGCCGGGCAGCGGTGGCACGCTGATGAAATTGCAGAAGGCGGTGC